>ENA-OZEY01001033-OZEY01001033.1-human-gut-metagenome-genome-assembly--contig:-NODE-1033-length-10288-cov-5.911952_pt1 | contig 10288 bp, 9 predicted proteins | sample MGYA00245071_ERZ653615 | MGnify/ENA primary metagenome ERZ653615 (study PRJEB26926, sample SAMN06165145) | human gut metagenome | biome: ENVO:00009003; feature: ENVO:2100002; material: ENVO:00002003... | reverse complement strand
CACCTCGCGGGATAGCAGACTACTGAATAGTTACAAATTATTAATGTAAATATCAGGGCATATTCGAATAATCATTTCTAAACTTTTTCAAATATGCTCCGGAAAGGAACTTTTATACTAATGAAAACCAAGATTCAGGATATGACCTCCGGTTCACCGGGACGGTTGATCATTCTTTTTGCAATTCCCCTGATGCTGGGAAATATCTGTCAGCAGCTTTATACAATGGTGGATACCATGGTTGTTGGCCAGATTGCAGGTGTGGAGGCTCTTGCCGCACTGGGTGCTGTTGACTTTCTGATGTGGGTTGTCACAGGAATATCCACAGGACTCACTCAGGGATTTTCTATTCAACTCTCCCAGTATTATGGGGCAAAGGATTTCGAAAATCTGCGTAAATCTCTGGCTCACAGTTACCGGCTGACCGCATTCATCGCAGCCGGAGTATTGATTCTCAGCCAGTTATTTGCTTCGCTGGTATTAACAGGGCTGCATACACCTTCCAATATTATCGGAATGTCTCTGTTATATCTGCGCATCATTTTCTGTGGAATCCCCGCCACAGCAGCCTATAATATGTTTGCCTCTGCCCTAAGGGCTATGGGAAACAGTAAAACACCGCTGACTGCAATGATCATCGCATCTGTGCTGAATGTCTCACTGGACATCCTTTTTGTGGCAGGCTTCGGATGGGGTGTGGCAGGAGCAGCAATCGCAACTGTGATCGCACAGAGCTTCTCCGCTGTTTACTGTTTCCTGATTTTACGCAGAATTGATATCGTTCATCTGACCAGAGCAGATTTTATGCCTGCCTCCGGCATGAATGTCCGCCTGATGAAACTTGGTATTCCTGTTGTATTCCAGAATATCATCATCGGTGTGGGCGGTCTGGTAGTCCAGTATGTGATCAATGGCTACGGTTTCCTTTTTGTGGCAGGATTTACAGCTACAAATAAGCTTTATGGTCTGCTGGAAATGGCTGCTATTTCCTATGGATATGCCATCGTTACCTATGTGGGTCAGAATCTGGGAGCCGAAAAGATTGACAGGATCAGAAAAGGCGTCCGCAGCAGTATGCTGCTTTCCCTGCTTACCTCACTGATCATTTCTGCTGCCATGTTTTTATTTGGAAAAAATATTCTCTCACTTTTCATCTCAGGTGAACCGCAGCAGACACAGCAGGTACTGGCAATTGCTTTTAAATACCTTTCTATTATGGCTGCCATGCTCTGGGTTTTGTACTTTCTGTACGTGTACAGATCTGCACTTCAGGGGCTGGGAGATACCTTAATGCCTATGGTAAGTGGTATGGCTGAATTTGTCATGCGTATCAGTACTGCACTGATTCTTCCCCATTTTATCGGACAGGACGGTATTTTCTTTGCAGAAATTGCAGCATGGAGCGGAGCCACTGTGATCTTATGCATCAGCTATTATGTACGGATGCATAAATATCATTAAAACAAAACAGGCACATAGTCCCGGATATCCAGTATATGTGCCTGTGAAGCGTGTAAAATTATGTAAGATTCTTAATCCATTTATATTTCTTATAATGTTTATAGACCACCGGCAGTTTAATGATCTCGTCCAGATTGAGTACAAAGTAGACAACCATAACCGGCAGTTTCAGGATAAATGCGCAGATGCATCCCAGAGGAACAGTGATACGGCTGACATGGCATCCTGGCTTAACTTTCCCAGCATGATCGCATCACATGCTCCGACCAGGGCTGTCATGAACTGCTGAAGTGCGATCGGAAGTGCCAGCCTGACTATTTCTTTTCGTAAACTTCGTTTACGCTCATCCATTATCTTTTTTGCTCCTGTTTAAAATATTAGTGATACTCATCAGTCAATTTTCAGAATCATATTCAGGATTCTTCTTGCGCTGAGACGGATCTCTCCTTCGGTAATAAAGCCTTTTTCGTATGCTTCTTTTATGCGTTCCGGATATCCTGCTGCCATCTTGATATCGTTTCCTGCTTTTGTCTCGCGGTAGTGTTCTCCGAATGTCCACCAGTCTGTTGTAACCAGTCCGTCGAATCCCCATTCATCCCGGAGAATACCTGTCAGGAGTTCTTTGTTCTCTGAGGCGTGGATGCCGTTGATCAGGTTATAGGAGGACATAATTGTATATGGATGAGCCTCTTTTACAATAATCTCAAACTGTTTCAGATAAATCTCACGGAGTGCTCTCTCTGATACTCTGGAATCAGAATCCTTACGGTTTGTCTCCTTATTATTGGCTGCAAAATGCTTCACACTTGCTCCGATATGCTGAGACTGGATGCCTCTTACCATAGCTGCACCTGTCTTTCCTGCAAGGTACGGATCTTCAGAATAATACTCAAAGTTACGGCCACAGAGCGGGCTTCTGTGGATGTTGCAGGCAGGAGTAAGCCAGATACTGATATTATTTTCTTTTACTTCTTCTGCTCCTGCTTTACCAACTTTCTCTACCAGTTCTTCATCCCAGGTGCTGGCAAGAAGTGTGGCACATGGCCAGGCAGTTGTGTTCACTCCGCATTTCGGAAGAATACGAAGTCCGGCTGGTCCGTCTGCAGTCATCACATTCGGGACTCCGTATTCCGGAAGATTTCCCATTCCAAATGTATTGGCACATCCTGTGTTTGGCTGTCCGCCAAGGAGATTGATACAGTCATCCAATGTCAGGATATCCATAAACTCATCCAATGTCATTTTACCATCTGCTACATCAGAGAAGCGAACTCCCTTGGAATCAAGAAAATCAAGAAAGTCTATTCCTTTTTGTCCTCTTGTATCAGGACATGGAAGACCGATGGCATATTTATCCTGTCTCGGAAGTCCTTCTTCTTCCACATATTCACGCTGTGGAAGTTCCTCATAAGAACCGTCCGCAAGCATACGTTTCTGAAGATGATATGGTGCTGCCTTCCGGCTTAACTGCTCAGTTACTGTATCTTCTTTTACTACATATGTAAAGTCAATCTTCGCTGCATCTCTTACGTTTGTACCAATATAGATTGCATATTCTCCTGCTTCCAGAACATATGCAGACTTGCATACTTTGCCCAGATCATCGTAAGACACCATCTGATTTACAGGAAGTTTCAGGGTAAGAATCTGGCGTTCACCTGGCTGAAGAAGGCTGGTCTTTTTAAATGCCCCCAGTACTTTCGCAGGCTTTCCGAGTTTACCCTGTGGTGCTCCGTAATAGAGCTGGATAACTTCTTTTCCCGCTGTTTTTCCAGTATTGGTTACTTCTGTAAGGACTGTGATCACACCGTTTTCTTCGGAAGCACCTGTCACCTTCCAGTCGAAATCTGTGTAGGAAAGTCCAAATCCAAACGGATAATTTACTCTCTTTGCTGCACCCGGAATTGTCTCAAAGTAACGGTATCCTACATAAATATCTTCTGTGTAATCCACATAGAATGCAGACTCATGGAAGTTTGCTGTGGATGGATAGTCTTCCAGATTTTTTGCGTAAGTATCGGATAATTTACCGGATGGATTAACATCACCACAGAGTATATCTGCTGTTGCAAGACCACCTTCCATTCCCCCCTGCCATGCCATCAGTACTGACTGGATCTCATCGCAGTCTCTGAACCATTTCGTGTCCACGATACCGCCAACATTCATCACTACGATTACATGTGTGAATGCTTTCTTTACTTTCTCTACCATGATATTCTCTGCATTTGTCAGGCAGAAATCACCGTTTTCAAAAATCTTCGCTGACAGCTCGGAGTTTCTTTTTTCCTCTCCGTCAAGAACGTATCCGTCCTGTGCAGCTTCACATTTTCTGTCCCATCCTTCGCCTGAAAAACGACAGATGGTAATTATTGCAGTATCTGTATATTCTCGCGCTTCATTCAGAATTTCATCCGGGAGCTCCGGCTCAACTGTCATACCTGGTACTGCACCATCTGCGTATTGTTTCTGAATATCTTTTTCATAATATTTCGCAAGTTTATCGAAAACTTCTACTTTTCCCTCATCCTCTTTAATCTTCATGCCCTCATAAAGATTACGGATGTATTCTACAGTTACATCGCCGCTTCCTCCGCCGCCTTTTACGTAGTCTACAGTACCCTTACCAAAGAGTGCGACTTTCGTCCCTTTCCGAATCGGAAGTGTATTTTTCTCATTTTTCAGAAGAACCATTCCCTCTCCTGCTGCCATTCTGGAAAGTGCAATATGTTCTTTACTTCCTGTAACTCTTCGTCCATCTTCCCCCAGCGGAAGCACAGGCTGGAAAAAGCTTCTCTGCCATTTTGCCATTATTTTAATCCTCCTTTAATTCTCCTTAGTCAAGTAGATAAAATCATCCGCTTCGCTACTTGCCTGATTTGGTTAAAGTTCTTCCTTCAAAAATGCAAAAGGGTCTTCATCCTGAAGGAAATGCATAAGCTGATATGCACACATGATTGCTACATTTTCTTCACGCAGAATCCTCTTTACTTCTTCTCTGTCAGCAAGTACAACTTCAATTTCCTCTGTGTCTTCCTGTGCATCTTTACTGATTTCACCTTCCGCATATCCATAAACAGTTGCGCAGGATTCATCTGTCATGCCAACCGTTGTGAAATAAGGTTTCTCAAATGCAGGATCTACTTTCAGCGGTGTGAATTTCAGTCCTGTTTCCTCGTACATTTCTCTTACTGCACCCTCATGGAATTCTTCGTTCGATTCTACCAGACCTGCCGGGAATTCGTAGATATATTCGCCAATTGCGTATCTGTACTGACGTACTAATACAACTCTGTCTCTCTTTTCCCCATAAAGACTGTAAATGATCACGCCATCCGGAGTGTTTTTACCTGTTTTTATCTTTAATTCGTTAATACTCTTCGCACGGGATGCCACGAAATATGACACAGGAGTGTTGTGAATGCTTGTTGCATTTAAATGGTACAAATTTAAAAATTTACAATCTGTCAGTTTTTCAATATTGTGTATCTGTCCCATAATGGATACTTCCTTTCGCTTTCTATACCTTCGCTGATTATCACAGCCAGTTTTCTTCTATCTCTGTTTTTAATTCGCAAAACATCTGATAAAACTCTTCTTTTGCATCAGCTATAATTCCTAACGCAATTTTCTGATTGTAAGAATGTGTAACATTATTTCTTGCCTGCAATGCACGAAGCCACTGCTCCTCATCTCTTATCATTCCTGCTTTATAGGCAGTCTTCAGAATGATTTTCGGTGAACCTGTTGCTCCCTCTGCATATCCATGAATCTCCAGTATTTCTTTCATCATTTTCCATGACTGCTCAAAACAAATTTCATACAATCCTACGAGTCCGGTAATCACTACATTATCATATGGTTCTTCATAATTATAAATATCTTTCATGTTAGACAGTGCATTGCAGAAATTCTCATATTTTCTCATACAAAATCCTCCCTTCCTTCTCTATAGATTCTCTTAATTCATCCTGCATGTCACGATCAAGATTTACAATATCATACTCCAGAAGAGTACTTGTCTCTTCATCCACATCTAACGCAAACCTTGCAAAATCTCCTCCTGTGACTGCAATATCTATATCACTTGTTCTTCTGAAATCCCCTCTTGCTCTCGAACCAAAAAGAATTACTTTTTCAATATCATATTTTTGCGCAAGGTTTCGGATTTCTTCTATAACTTCCGGTCTGATTCCTGTATCATTCATTTTATAAACCTCACATTCCGATGTTTATATCGTCTGTTTTATCTTACCATATTATCGTGTCTTTTTTAAGTCTGTCTGAAAATTTCCGTAATTATTTTTGCACATAAAAAAAGAACAGCCATAGATTTTTCATCATACGACTGTTCTTCTTTTTTATTTATTGGATTGCCAATTTATTCTTTATCAGATATAAAATCAATCTCCCTTGAGCACCACGCGGATTCTCTTATAAATCAGGAATACGATCAGGGATGTCAGAGCATATTTGAATATGTTGAATGGGAAAATGATCATTGCTGCAAATGTAAGAAGATTATTTACAGAACTGTGTACTGCACTTCCCATTTCGATAAATGCTTCTACCGGCATTCCAAAAGCCTTTCCATAAGCCGGAAGTAACACGAATGCATTGATAAAGCATGCAACTACTGCTGTAAGTACGGTTCCAACTGCCATTCCGATCACTGCATGTTTTCTGCTCTTAACAGATTTATAACGGTAGATCAGACCTGCCGGAACTGCAAATGTACATCCAAAGATGAAGTTTGCCACATCGCCTACACCTGCTGTCATAGATCCCTTTGTTACCAGATGCACAAGAATCTTCACCAGCTCGATCAGTACACCTGCGATCGGTCCCATTGCGAATGAACCAACCAGTACCGGGATTTCTGAAAAATCCAGCTGATAAAAAGTCGGTGCCAGGAAAGGAAGCGGAAACTCCAGATTCATTAAAATTCCTGCGATAGCGCCAAGCATGGCTATCTGTGTAACGGTTCTCGTCTTACTCCTTGCCATCGCATTTCCATTTCTTAATACCTGTTCACTCATACTGTTTCTCTCCTTTGAAATTATTCTTTATGGATATGTCTCATATCCTGTTAAAAGAAAATTCCACAAGCTTTCTATATAATGAAGATTTTCTTCAACATATAAAAAACCCCGGATCATATCCGGGGTAATGAGCACGTATGGTAAATATCGCGTGTTCTTCTCTCATCCAGACTATACTGTCGGTTCTGGAATTTCACCAGATCAGCCGCCGAAGCGGGTCGCGGACTATAACCGCCGGTAGGGAATCTCAGCTATGCTGATCACCACAACCCCGAAGAATTTTCTTTTATCTGCGTCTGATTATACTACATACAGATATCTATTGTCAATACAACTATTCCATTACGCTCCTCTATTGACTTTGCTTTTCCAGGCTATTATAATAAATCCAGAAAACGAAAGCCTGCTAATAAAAAGTCAAGTGTTTTTTTGAAGAAAATTTCAAAAATCCGATTTGATATTTTGTGCATAACTTTTAAGCCGCCAAAAATGCCGGCTTTGAAAGGGGTGATATAGAAAAGGGTGTTATTCTGTCTGTTCTAAGTTCCGCAGACACTCTTTGACTTTACCATAGTAAATGCGTAAGAACTTATTCGCTCCGGCTGTCATGTAGACATAGTAAGGCTTTCCCTGAGACCGTTTTTTGTCAAGAAAACGGTACACCGGATCGGCTTCAGGAGCATTTTGCAACAGGGTTGTCATGATCTGAAACAATGTCTTGCGCAGCCTTGCGGAGCCGACCTTTGAAGCCCTGTTGCTCTTTGACTTGTGCTGGCCGGATTCATCAACACCGGGGTCTACGCCCGCAAAGGCGGTCAGTGCTTCCCTGTGGGTAAACCGGGATACATCGCCGATCTCAGCGATGAGCTGGGGGCCATAGGTTTTACCAACGCCATAGATGCCCATTACGGTGCTGTATTCGGGAAGTGTGGATGCCAGTTCGTTCATTTCCCTGCGGAGTCGTTCTACATGTTCGGAGGCAAGATTTAACTGCTGGATGCTTTGCTGGATCAACAGCTTATAAGTCTTCTCCTTTGGAAAGACGGCAACCAACTCCTTCGAGGCATTAAACAGTTTTTCGGGCTTGTCCTGCTGAAAGATATAGTGGTGCTTCTTACAGAAAGACTTGTAGCGTTCTGTAAATGCCTTTAACCCAATCTTGCGGACACAATCCGCATGCCAGAAAGAATAAGCGTAGTCAACCCATTTTTCACTCCCGTCCTCACGGGTGGGGCTGTCAAAGAGTTTGTTTACACCAGGATAAGTATTATCCAACAGTGCAATCAGATTTGCTTTTGCGGCAACCTTTTGCTTCATAAAGAAGCTGAATTGAGAGTTTAAAGTTTTTAACTGAGTACGTGTATTGTCCATACCTGAATATTGGCGCAGTTCCGTCCAGTTGTCAAGCGTATAGCGGGCAATTTTGCGGGCATCCGCCGGATCCGATTTCAGCTTGCGCAGGGAGTTGTTGCCAAAGTTTTTAATCAGGTGAGGATTTACAATGGAAACAAACAATCCAGCCTCGGATAGAGCCTTTACCATAGGCTCATGATATCTACCCGTACACTCCATAACGATCTTTGTGGTGCCGTCTAATGAACTCAAATAATCTGCCAGTTCATTGAGGTTTTGGGATGTGTGGGAGACATCAAAGGGCTTACGGATCACAGTGCCGCCAGGCTGCAGGACTGCAATGGTGCTTTTACCCTTTGAAACATCAATACCTACTGCGTTGTACATTCTACGTACCTCCAAAAGTGAATTTGCATGGATTCCAGCATTTCTCATTGCCTATTCAATCTCCTGGGGTATCAAACGAACGTGAAGTAGTAGTTCAACCTGCATAAATCGAACGGCTGCAATGACAGGCTGGCTGACAGGCTTTCGTACGGACGCCAATGGTCCTAGGAGGTGTCGTCAGACCGATGCCTAATCATTATACAGCTTAAACAATGAGAGGATTAAGTCCCAACTGGCTGTTGGGTACTGAAACCCTACACTTATATATTAGGAGGAGGTGGTTACAGCTAAACACATCGAGGAAAGCCCGATTTAATCATTACAACAGGCATTTCCTAATGACAAGGGATGACATTATTATCTGTGATCCGGAGGGAGAGTATTTCCCGTTGGTACAGGCACTAAAGGGACAGGTCATAAGGCTTGCCACAGACTCCAAAGATTATCTGAATCCGATGGATATTCAGTTATCCCACAAGACAGAGCTGATGGAGGACATCAGACGGGTAATGCCGCACATAAAGGACAGCGATATGGAGGAGCTTGCAGAGCAGGTGTTAGGAAAGCTCCAGAACATGAGCGATGAGGAATTTGCCGGGGTGGTATTGGAACCGGCAGAGGAAATAGACAGAGGAAATATCGTAAGTGGTGCTGGTATTATTCGACACGAAATGATATAATATTTTCAGTCAGATTAGAGCAAGTAGGGATAGTCTTGCGGTTGTCCTTTCTGGAGACGGAAAGGAGGTCGGTATGGATACTTTAGAAGTGCTTACGCTTTTATTGGTTGTATTTGCAGCCTTGACATACATAGACAATAAACATAACCGCAAATAAACGGAAAGGCTATCCTCTACTCGCAATAGAGGATAGCCTGTAATCCGTTAATAAACTTAACGCTTTATAAGTTTCCGATTGTGCAACCGTTGGACACGCTAATATCCTTCGGTTTCTAACCTGATTATAAACCACTATTGCAGATTTTGCAAGAGGTTTAGGAAATAGGGGTGTCTTGCGCACCTCTATTTTTTGCGCATTTACAGGTTTGGAGTATTCTTTTTTTTCAGCTGCTCCTGTGCAGCATCAGGCGGCGTGGTTCGTCCGAGATACTGATTAAGATTAGGGATACTTCCCTATGGAAATTTGTTCCGTTCAGTCGGCAGGCTGAATGTGAAAAATTTCGCCTGTGTCATGACACAGGCAGTGCTTGCTATGGTTGTTTTCGACACTCCCAAAGGGTGTGTCGGTGTTTGGAAAACTATAGTTTTGGTACAGAGGGAACAGGCAAGGTTAAGGATAGATAAAATTAATTCACACGATATTAAGCGAGAAATTTAGATTCGTTTATATACTTATTGAGCTATTCGGCATTACACAACATTACAATTACATTCCAAAGCATTATAATTGTTTCATTTGATGATAGATGCTAAAATAACTAATTTAAGAAAAGAGGTGGTCATGTGATTAACATTGCAATTTGTGATGATGAAAAATATATATCAGATAAAGTTAAAAAGCTGGCACTTGATTTTTTTCACAGAAAAAATGTAAAAATAAAAATTTCACAATTTGGGAGCGGCGAGGAATTACTAAGATACAACAAAAGTATAGATATTTTGTTTTTAGATATTCAAATGGATGGCATAGATGGTATGGAAACTGCAAGAAAGCTGCGTAGTCAGAATTATAAAGGTTACCTGATTTTTATAACTGTTTTAAAGGAAATGGTATTTCAGGCTTTTGAAGTGCAGGCATATGATTATCTGGTAAAACCAATTGAAGAAGAATATTTTGACAAAAAAATGGAGAGATTATTTGCTTCCATGCAAAATGCCAATGAAGCAAACTTGCTTGTTCAGAAAGGATACGAGAGCAATATTATTTCCTTTGATGACATCATTTTTTGTGAAATTATAGACAGAAAAATATATCTGCATTTAAAGTTGGGAGAAGTTGTTGATTACTATGACAGAATTGAAAATCTTGAAACAAAACCTGTCTCTTATACACATCTGACGCTGCCGACGATCGCATAAGTGTAG
>ENA-OZEY01001027-OZEY01001027.1-human-gut-metagenome-genome-assembly--contig:-NODE-1027-length-10324-cov-4.704548_pt1 | contig 10324 bp, 9 predicted proteins | sample MGYA00245071_ERZ653615 | MGnify/ENA primary metagenome ERZ653615 (study PRJEB26926, sample SAMN06165145) | human gut metagenome | biome: ENVO:00009003; feature: ENVO:2100002; material: ENVO:00002003... | reverse complement strand
GGCAGCGTCAGATGTGTATAAGAGACAGTTATATTTTAACTCATTACAGGAATTTGTCAAGTCTTGGTGTTTCAATTTTTTATTTTCCTCGTGTATTCAGTTTCCACTCCGCAGATGCTTTCTGCAGTTTTACAAGTCTGTTCTATTCAGACAGATTTTCTTTGCAGAAAAGTTCTATACAGTTCTCAACCATTGTCTGATCATAGTCTGTTGAAATACCTGAGCCAAGCCAGTATGCATAGTCTCCTTCATCATATTTTCCAAGTGCCTCCAAATCGCTGCCGTAGCGCAATTCAATATGATAGGTTGTATCATTTGTATCTGGTGCTATGCAGAAATAAGTAAATTCGCCTGAGTCTGCATCGTCACTTTTAAATTCGTATAACCCACGTACTTCTTCTATTCCAACATAATGATATGTATGGGAAAAGATTTCTTTTCCTTCTGAATCATATCCCTTGATCACTGAATCAGAACCATCAAATTCCAGCTTATTTACACCTTCTTTAAAAGAGCAGTCATAAACACCATCGCCATCTTTGTATGCTTCTACTGCTTCTTCTCCATAAATTGTTCCTGAAACCATGGATGCTAACTTATCATATGCTGCCTCCGCATTTTCCTCACCAACCAACTCTGTACAATCATCAATCCAGATCTGCTGATATTTTTCATCAAGAATTACCGGCCATAGTTCCTGATATGAACCCGTCAAATCAACCAAAAGTTGTTTTGCAGCATCCTGATTTTCATCTGCTTTCTGTTTCTTGTCCGTCGTATTTGTACTTTCTGTAACAGTTGCCGTACCTGTACTTTCTGCAAATGTAGCGTTACTACAAGCAACTAACATTGAAAATGACGTTGCAACTGTTAAAAATAATGTTAAAAGTTTTTTCTGCTTCATGAGATGCCTCCTTAAATTAAAAATCGTTGCAGTTAGATTCTTCTAACTACAACGCATATTTTATAGATTTCCATATAGAATCTCAATTACTAAACAGACTCTTTTTCTATCCATTCAGACTTTCCTGTGTCTTTTTCTTACGGTATTCCGTTGGTGTCATACCGTATTCTGTACGAAATGCAGATGTAAATTTGTTCGGATTCTGATAGCCAATTTGTAATGCTATCTCCCCGATCGTAAGTTTATTTTCTTTTAAAAGGCGTTCCGCCATCTGCAGCCTGTACTTTTTCATATAAGCGTACACAGAATTTCCGTATACACCCTTAAAGCATTTTTTCAAAACAGTTGGTGACATTTTAAAACGCACTGACAATTCTTCAATCGTATAATGCCCCCTATAGTGTCCCTTTAGAAACGCATGAACCTGCTTTATTGCATCAATCTGTACATCCGAAAAATATACATGCTCAGAATTATTTTTCTTTAAATCAAATCCAGTTAATACTAATAATAGTTCCAGAATTTTCACACGAATATAACCATATCTGATTTCTTCAGGAACTTTATACAATTCCAAAAAGATATGTTCTATTGACTGATTTGCCCGTATAATAGTAAAACTATGTGTTTTTGAAATGTTACTAATCTTTTCCAGATTTACAGACAATAATTGCAGTATCCTTTTCATTTCGTCTGTAATCATGGAAAAGTCAAGCGTAATGGTAATTCCATGATAACGCGATGTTGGAAACTCTGACACATGCCCAGTTTTTTTCAAAGAACAAAATGACAAGTCTCCTGCCGCTATATAACCATATTCATTTTGTTCAAACACGCATTCGCAACGGCCTTCCATGCAATAGTTTATTTCCATCACACTGGAAGCCGGCTTTTGCTCCTTGTTGCAATACTCCATATGCATATCATTATAAACCAGATCAATTCCTGGAAACACATGATACAATGTAATCATTCCTGTACCGCTCTCATTTTCCAAATGAAAACATTCACAGAATTCCGTATCCTGTACCTTTTTGCAAGCTGATGTACCATATAACTCAATACTGGCAAAAGAATCTGATGATTTTAATTCTATATTCTTATCAGGTTTGGACTTCAATATATTTTCAGCAAGCTCATAAGCATTTTTCATAACTATTTTCCTCTATACCACATCGCAAATGCCAATTCCGGTAATCGGTCAGTCTCAATAATTGTTTCGAGCATTCTGGCAAATCCCTCCGGATTTTGAATTTGATACTGCATATGGTTGAATCCCTCAAAAACCGGAAAGTTACCGTATATATAAGTCTGCATCACTGCATTTCTGTATTTAAAATGTTCTTCTATACTTCCAAATTCCCAGAATGTATGTTTCTGCAATTCTTCTGACAGTTCTGAAAATGGCTTATCTTCCAAACTGTCTGTCAGCTGTCTCCTCAGATTTCCATACGTCAAGTTCTTTCCTGCCTCTATAAAATAAGGTTTAATTTTATCATCGTCACACCACATGATTCTCTTTAGTGTTTTTCCTTTTGACCAATATAAACTTTTCATTGCTATATATAAGAACGGAACCATGATTCTGCGTGTTGCCTTTCCAATCTGTGCAAACTGCCCGCCATCAAAAAAAACATGCTTTACCGGTATTTTTATCTCTGTCAGGAATGCCATGGCGAGATCTGCTCCAATCGAAGATGCAACTATAAGTTCTATTTCTTTGATTCCATGGTTCCCCAAAAATCGTACAATCTGTTGTATCTCATCTCTTTTGCTTTGATACCTCTGTCCGGAGCAATACACAGTCGATGTTGGCATAATGCAATAATATTTTTCTGCCATTTTCTCTGCAACCGGCATACTGCTTTCCCCAGTTACTCCCATTGCATGGAAAAACAGAATGACTGAATTTGATTTATTTCCTGTTGTTTTAAATACCACACTTCCACCTTCTGTCTATTTTTTATCTATCTACTCTCTTCCATTTTGCAACAGCATTTCTTACCCGCCAGTCAATATCCAGACGTGCTCTGCGACATTCTTTCGGATGTTTTCTTGCTGCCTGAAATGCCAGTTTCACAAAGAGTCCGGATCCAACCGGGAGCATTGTCTTTAGCATGCTCTCCGGAAAAACGAAATGGGTTCCATGCTCATAAATGACATAATCCAATCTGCATGTGTGTGAATGTTCTTTCATACGCTGCTTCATACGGCGGATATATTTTGCAGTATCCCACAACACATCATCTTCAGCACCAATTAACAATACTGTTCCATGGATTTTTTCAATCTTGATCATCTCGTCTTCTGTGATTGGGTGAGCCTTTTCAGAATCATCAAATAGTTTTCTTGAATTGATCATATCACCGGTCCGTTTTGTTTCTTTCTCAATCACATGCCAGTAATCCGGATGTTTGTAACAAAACGGCATGTATGGAAGTGGTTCTTCTTTATACGAAAAAAGAGATTCTCCCTCCATTGGCCATTCCTTACAACCATCTCTTTTACCCTGCATAAATCCCTGCCAGATAAAGTCACTCGGTGTCAGACCTATCGTCAATGTGATATCCTTAAAATAAGAAGCGGCAGTCAATGCAAGTGTTCCTGTAGTAGATGCCCCGACAATTCCTATCTTCTGATTACCATGTATTTTTAACCAACTGATTGCTTTCTCTATACGTTCCAGCGGATAATTATGATGTCCATAATCCTTTTTTGCCGGCGACATCGTCATCACGTTCACACCGAGTTTATGTAACCATTTCACGGATGTACGCGCCAGATAATCCTCCGGATCATCCCCGATCATCGCAATCATTGCACAGTCTGAGCCTGTTTTACATTTCCAGTATGCACCATAAAATCCATCTGATTCCACATCAAAATGCCTTTTCTTCATCTGTATCATCTCCTCCCTTAATATCAGCTATGTTTCTCCAAAACTATTATTTTATTTGAGATATTCCGAACAGCCGGAATCTTACCTATTACATAATAAACAGGCATAAGCTCTTTCATTCCTTCAACAAGACTGACTTCCTGCCGAACAGAAAATGCCGGTATGATTCTTTGCAGCTCCTTTCTGTTCTTAACTCCCCATGTGAATTTTGCATTGCTTCCCTCTATGGATTTCTCTTTCATATGCTTTACAACAAAGGGTGACATGGTTTCGACCATTACTGTAACTTTCTGAAATGATTTATCAATAATAGAAAACATCTTCCTGATATCTTTCTCATACAAATACATTGTAAGTCCTTCGATTATTACCAGAATATTCTTACCGTGATAATCGATATCATCTATGTAGGAATCATCCATTGCAGACTTTGCAATCTGATACACCGGATCAGTTTCGGTAAGGAACTGGCTCCTTATTTTCATTGTTTCCGGAAGGTCTACATTATACCAGCGCAGATATTTTCCCTTCATCCGGTAGCATCTGGTATCCAGTCCGCATGCAATATTTACGACAACTGTATTTTCATGCTTCTCCAAATATTTTCTGACCATCCGGTCTAATACAATTGTTCTCGCAATCACACCATAAGTCATGGCGTTATCTTTATCTGCTTTGGAAAAGTCATAATCAAGCTTTTTCACAAGTTCTACTGCAATTTCGTCATTTATTTTAGCATTTTTCTTTCTTGTTTCTTTTGCTCTTGCATACAGGGTCTGTACCATCGTTTCCGGTACACCTGTCACATTCACTTTTTCTTTCATTGTTTGTCGCCTTCCACTGCCTTTCTTACTTCTTCCACCCACTCTGCACTATGACAGCAAAACAATTCTTCATGCTGCATGTTGTGTCTTTGAATGTCCGGATTTTTGAAATAAGTACAATATCTCTTTTCATATTTTTTTCCCATTTTTGTTGCGTAAAACACGTGGATTGTTGTTCCCGGCACATCAATTCCATGCTGGACTTTTGTAACCAGATCCGAATAGAACTGATTATAAATACTCTGTTTTGTAATCCACGGACTTCCTCCTTTACCGATTCCAAACATATTTAAAAATCCATTATATAATTCTTTCTTAGCCCCGTCTGTCTTGTTAAGCTTTTTCTGCATAAATTTCGGAAGAGCACCTGTATGTATCATTTTATACATGAAAGGCACTACCATAGATGCCTGAATTTTTGCCACAAGATTACCTGCTTCATCCATATCACTGCTCCCAATGATGCCATAATCTATATGGATTCTTTTCCGCTGAATCAGAAGGGATACAAAACTTCCTCCAAGGGAACATCCATACGCTGCTTTAATTCTCCCACCATACTTTGTTCTGATTTCCTGCTCAATTTTTTCACATTCATCTTCCATCGAATAAAATTCTGTTTTCTCGTTTGAATCAAATCCATCATAAGAAACTGCTACCGTATAAAAATAAGAATGTAACCCATCCAGTACATGATCAAAGCTACTATACTGGCAACAGGTACCGGGAAATAAAAATATCACAGGTTTACGATTGTCTCCACTTTCATAAAATTTCATAGCTAGTCTCCTTCAGACTTTTCTGACAACACAATGCATCCTCATACCTTTGCGGATTTCAAATTTTTCTACTTTTAATCCTACTTTTCTGCAGCATTTCATGACCACATCTCTTGTTGGAACCCGAACATCTCCATGTCCGCATATATTTGCCAGAGGCATTTCCAATGTATTCATCAGCCATACCAATACTTTATTGTCACTGGTCACATCCCGCAGGATCAATCTTCCATTTGGACGAAGACATCTTTTTACACTGTCAAAAAATGCCTGTGGATCCGGATAATGATGAAAACTCATAGAACAAATAATTGCATCAAATGAATCATTTTCAAAAGGAAAGTTCTCACAGTCTCCTACAACAAACGTTGCATTTGAAATGTTTTTCTTTTTTGCCTGTTCAATCATGGCCGAAGTCAAATCCAGACCTGTATAATGTCGGTCTGGATATTTTTCTGCTAATAAAGAAATCATAGGAGCCGGTCCACATCCAGCGTCCAATAAATCTCTAAATGGCTCTTTCTCTAATTCTTCCAAAATATCCGGATAATCTTTCTTACACATTTCGTAAATACCAGCATGGTTACTTTCATATCTTCCTGCTACTTTTGTAAATTCAGCAATTGACAGTTTTTTGTATTCTTCGTTTTTCATGTTATTTTCCTCCAATCACATCTGCACCATAAATCAATATTTCATAGAAATCCGTCCTTTTTTACATTGTCTAGTAAATTAACATCATACATGTTAGTCTTGTCTAACCTCGATTTTCTAAAAAACCGTGTGAAAACAAAACTGTAATTCCACACGGTTTCTTTTCTTCTGTATTCAGTATATCACTTTTACCTGGTTTATCAACCAGATTTTTTCATTATGCCTGCTCTTCCTTTCATTCTCATAATATTCGTATCCGCTGATCAAAAACTCAATCATCTTTTTTGTCATCTGAATCAGCATTTCCATTCCTGCCAAGAACACGGTCAAACTCATCAAGAACATCTGTCATCAAGCCCTCGTCAAGCCGCCTTCTACACTCTGCAATCAACACCGCTGGAATTCTATAAAATGCTTCTGCTATACTTCCGGTAATTGCTCCTAATGTGTCAGTATCTCCGCCAAGCGATACAGCATTCCGTATGGCATCCTCAAAATCTCTGGCTTCCAGAAAGGCAATGATTGCTTCCGGCACAGTTTTCTGACATGTCTCATCCATATGATACCCCAGCCTGATTTTATCTAAACTTCTATCCAGATCATAACGAAATTCTTTTTCAATATACTCTTTAATTTCTTCTTTTGAAGAACCATTTCTGGCCATGTATATTGCACTGGCTGTTGCTTCTGCACCCTTAATTCCTTCTGGATGATTATGTGTCACATTCGCAGTCGCTCTTGCCACCTCTCTGGTTTTTTCAATGGAATTATAAAGCCATCCTGCTGCTGATACTCTCATGGCGGAACCATTACCATAACTTCCGTATGGCTTAGGATTTCTTTCACTAAGCCAGCACCTGTAGCTTCCGTTCCAACTGCCAACAATGCTTCTCCTATTGCTATTGTCATAACAGAATCATCGGTAAATCTACAGCCTTTGCTAAACAAATCAAATTCCTTTGTTTTATCTCCTCTGTCAAACTCAAATGGACTTCCTATAATATCTCCCAAAATTGCTCCGTACATATATGCCTCCAATCCCCGAATCACTCCGGTAACTCTCTTTCTTTGTTACAATATGATTATAAGCAACAGATGTCTTTATATGGTCGCTGTCCCGGCGACAGTTTTAAGAACAAAAACAGACGCCGATATTATTATCGGCACCTTCCTTTCCATGTCATGTATGATCATGCCCCTGACTCATTTCCCATAACACACACCTTTTTACTGAAAAATCTTCTCCTTAAAAGACTGTTCTTCTTGCTGCATATAAATTATAAAATCTTTATAATTATCTGCTTCTTGCGGAATATTAAGTCCACATTTTGTTACCTTAATATCCTCTCTTGGATAAATCTTACCTTCATAAGTCACGCCTCTATTCAACCTAAAGTGCTGACTATCTGCACCCTTGGCTTCTGGATAAAGATAAAATCCCTGTTTGGCATCGAATCGGAACATGTATGCCAGAACCTGCAAATAATCCTTACCACTTATATTGTTCAATGGTTTATACTTTGCATCCGCAATAATACGGTTCTCTCTGTCTTTCCCTATGAAATCAGGATAAATCGTACCATGATTTCCGGCAAAAAGATGTTGAGTCCCATCTCCAGTCTTATTCTTAGGATGATAAAACGCATCCCCAATCAATGTATTAACATACTCTTCCCATAACCATGCACCATCAAATAAAATTCCATATACATTTCGTGTCCCTGTTCCATACTGATGCTGCTCATTTCTGAGAATCAAAATACACAGTTGCTGAAGCAAGCGATACTCATGATAATATGCATGTCTAACCACATTTTTTATATTGTTATCAATGATTTTTCTTCTGTCTTTCGCTCTATACTCCGGTGTTGCCTGAATGATCTGATTCACTTCATCTTTTATAGTATCAAGAAGCATTCTTCCACAATTCTTCCCTTTAATATATTCAATTGTGTGACGCACCAATTCAATCAGGTAATTGTCATACGAATACTCTCTCTTGGAATATGCGATATTTCCAATAAATGGGGTATTATTCTTAATATGTCTTGCAACATCAATGGATCCTCTGACATTTCCATCGTTATACTTCTTGCAGATATAAGTCTTAAATAGTCCTTTTCTCATTGCATTCCGTAAATACCTTGGAAACAGAAAAAGAAGCAGGCTAAATAACCTTTCATCCTGATTAGCACTTGTCTCAAGATTTATAAAATTAGGAAATTCAAGAATTTTTTCAAGCAAATACTGAAAGAAATAATCTCTTTCACCTCGACTGAACCGCGATTCAATGACAAGTCTCTGATTTTCTACTCCTAAAAATCCCATTACATTTCCAGAAACATACATATCATTATAACTTTGTAATATCATCTGATCATTTGTTAAATCTTCTGATTCTCTGACTGAAGATGGAAATACAAATACCCCTTCTTTTTCCAACTCAGCTAAGGTTTTATCAGCAATACAATCTACTACATCTTTTATCTCGCTAAAATAACTCTTTGATTTGTATTGATTATCTTTAATTAATAGCTGCTTCATCAGAATCACCTTCGCCAGATGCTGTATAACCATATGCTTTTGCAAATCGTCTCATACATTCTTCTTCATCATTGAGTCCACGTACATAATCCTGCAATAAGGGTTGCAAATAATCTGTCCACAGATCATCAAATCCCAATACTTTAAGCTTTAAGAAATACGAGGCACCTATCTGATAATTTTCATTCAAATCCGCCACACGGATGATTTCTGCATTAAGCTTATCCATTCTTGCAATAGCTTCTGTTTTAAGCTCTTCATCCTCTAATGATTCTAACATATCCTGCGTGTCTTCTGCACGAACCTCAACAAATCGAAACCTTCTACGCATGGCAAAATCAAAGCTGTCAACAGACCTGTCAATATCATTCATGGTTCCAATGATATAGACATTCTCCGGTATATAAAATTTCTCATTTGGATCCGTATGCATATTAGAATACTGGGTGGCTACCTCTCCTGATTTTCCCCTGTATCCGGGATCTATTGAGAAAAATAGTTCGCCTAATATTTTTGAAATCTCTCCGCGATTAATCTCATCAATGATAAAAATATATTTTTTCTGTGTTTCCGGAACTGCCACCAATTTCTGCTTTTCAGTCTTTCGCGCTTTAATAGCCTTATAAATTGCGAAATCATAAGAATATCCCTGTGTGGCAAACTGCTTTCCAAAGAAATTTGTAATATCACTGATTTTTTCAAATGTAACATCTGATTCAAGCATCTTCTGTAATTCTTCTATATTAAGACTAAGCTTGTCAATAGTAGCATTTCCGGGAATTGATATATCAATATGTCTGTCATCCACATTCACAATTGTAAATTTATTTCCCTTAATCGTAGTAAATGTTTCTTCACCCAAATCAATACTTCCAAAAAAATCAGTCATTGCAGTCTTAGCGGAAATTTCCTGTTCTACTAATTCTTTTGATTTTTTTGAATCCTCAAAATTCTTCCTTGCTCTATCTACAAACTTCTTAAATATTCCATCCTGTAACTCAAATCCCATAGAGCCATCCTCATTCATTCTTGGACGAAGTCCCTCTACAAAATCTGAATAATCATAACTTGGGTGGAACTGAACAAATTCGACCTGCTTCTTCTGCTCATCTGAAAGATCTGTATATTTGTCAGTGTACCCATCACTGATAATATCCGCAGCAATTTCCTTTGCCAGATATGATTTTCCAGTTCCCGGTGCACCTCTGAAAATAATATTTTTAGATTCCAGCAATATTTTTGAATATGGATTTTTACAGCCTTTCGCAGTTTTCTGCTCTTCCGCCACAACACTGGCATCTGTTACAGCCTGGTTTCTTTCCTGTTCTGTTTTGTCACGATATACAAGAATAAATTTATCGCCTTCTCTTCCAAATCTCCTTAAGCATTCCTGCACAAACAACAATGTTGAAAATAAATTCCAGGCATAAATTACATACTGTGGACCATTTTCTCTTCTGTATGTCAAATGCTCCATTGAATTCTTATATTTCAGAAACTCTTCTACTGTTTTAAATATGCCACATATTGTCTCTGCTTCAGGTGTGTATTTACAGACAGGGAAACTTGCTTTGTCTAGATCTGAAAGATTATTTATCTGACTTTCAAATATTTGAAATGTCAGTCGGGGCAAGGTTTGATTCGTATTTCTCCGTTCACCCTTGTTATATTTTCTTCGTTTTGTTTCTCCGGATGCATTTACAAAATATGTATCAATTGG
>ENA-OZEY01001008-OZEY01001008.1-human-gut-metagenome-genome-assembly--contig:-NODE-1008-length-10449-cov-14.219742_pt1 | contig 10449 bp, 10 predicted proteins | sample MGYA00245071_ERZ653615 | MGnify/ENA primary metagenome ERZ653615 (study PRJEB26926, sample SAMN06165145) | human gut metagenome | biome: ENVO:00009003; feature: ENVO:2100002; material: ENVO:00002003... | reverse complement strand
ACGAGATGTAGAGAGGTCTCGTGGGCTCGGAGATGTGTATAAGAGACAGACTAAGTATCAGCTTGAATATGACAAGCTTTCAGTTATGGACAAATGGTTATTATCAAAGCTTAATTCTTTAGTTAAGGTTGTTGATAATAATCTTGAGAACTACAAGATTACAGAGACTGCAAGAGCGCTTGAGGACTTCACAGACGAGCTTTCTAACTGGTATGTAAGAAGAAGCCGTGAGAGATTCTGGGCTAAGGGAATGGAGCAGGATAAGATTAATGCTTACATGACTCTTTACACAACACTTGTAACTCTTGCTAAGATTTCTGCACCAATGGTTCCATTCATGACAGAAAGCATTTATAGAAATCTTGTATGCAGCATTGATAAAAATGCGCCTATTTCAATACATTTATGCGACTTCCCTAAGGTTAATGAGCAGTTCATTGACAAAAAGCTTGAGGAAACTATGGATGATGTATTAGACGCAGTTGTTATCGGACGTGCATGCCGTAATTCAACTAATATCAAGAACCGTCAGCCAATCGGCAAGATGTTTATTAAGGCAGACTGGAAGCTTGATGAGTTCTACACAGCTATTATTGCTGATGAGCTTAATGTTAAGGAAGTTGAATACACAGATGATGTCAGAGCATTTACATCATACTCATTCAAGCCACAGATGAAGACTCTCGGACCAAAATACGGAAAGCTTCTTAATGCAATCAGAACAGCTCTTACAGAGGTTGACGGTAACGCAACTATGGATAAGCTTAACGAGTCAGGAAGCTTCGAGTTAAATGTTGAAGGTCAGGCTATTGAGCTTTCTAAGGACGATGTTCTTATCGAGATGACTCAGAAGGAAGGATTTGTTGCAAGCAGCGACAAGGGTATCACAGTTGTTCTTGATACTAACCTTACTCCAGAGCTTATCGAGGAAGGTTTCGTAAGAGAGGTTATCTCTAAGGTTCAGACTATGCGTAAGGACGCTGGCTTTGAGGTTATGGATAAGATTAATCTCTATGTATCAGGCAACGACAAGATAGCTGATATTGTTAACAGAAATGCCGCTCAGGTTAAGACTGTAGTTCTTGCACAGGATATTATCACTGGAAAGACTGCAGGATTTGAGAAGGAGTGGGATATCAATGGTGAGAAGGTTACACTTGCTGTTGAGAAGCTTGCTTAATGCAGGTAATTGAATAAAAGTTATATTAAGCTGTGTGCTGGTCTTTGAGGCTGGTGCACAGCTTTTTTATGCTATAGAAATATTGATATATATAAAATATTACATTAACAGGAGGCCGATATGAAAAAAATTGACAGTGTTAAGGAGTTCGTCGAAAAAATCGACAGTTCCAAAAAAGTAAACCCGAAAGATTTGTCTTCCGACCAGGATTTGAGCATTGCCATCATGAACCTGATTTCCATTGAGGAACATCTGGTTTTTTCCGGCGCCAAAACCGGCAAAAATTCTTTCTATGACCTGATTCGGGACGTTCGCGAAATGCGCAAAAACCTCATGCAAAAAATAATTCCTTCTTACGAAGGCGAAGTCTGGTGCATATCCAAACATCTGCTGGCCTCGTCCATGCGCCTTATGGAAGTCGGCACCAAACAGCAGTCGCTCAACCACCCCGAAGAGGCCTACAGGCTTTTCAATCAGGCCTATGAACTTTACTGCCTGTTTTGGGGACTGAACATGAACATGCTTAACGTCGACGATGTCAAATGGATTGAAGACAAGTCCGAAGACATCAAAAAACTTTCTTCCAAACTCGACGCCGTCGTCAGGGAAGCGCCTGCCGCCGCCGAAAAGACCGGCGCGCTTTCCAAAATGAAGGCCTTCGTCCGCAAAGCCGTCGACTGTTGCATTGAATAAGGGGAAAAACCATGCGCAAAATCTGTCTGACTCTGTTTGCCGCCGTTCTGCTTGTCTGCGGCTGCGGCAAAAAAACCGAAACCGCCGCGCTCGACGACGGCAAAATCTATTTTTTCTACTATAACGAATGCCCTTATTGCCACGATGCCATAGACTACATTGACCGGCAATACCCGAACCTGAACATGGCTATGGTCAACATCCATGTCGGCAACGGCTTTGAACTCTTCAAAGCCTGCGGCGAAAAGTTCAGACTCGGCAACAGCATCGGCACCCCGTTGTTCTGCATGGGCGGCAAATACCTCATGGGCTGGTCCGAAAACAACGCCCGCAAATTTGACGAATATGTCAAACCCTATCTCAAATAATAAAACGCTTTTAGTATCCTTGTCCCTCCGGTCACCGCCGGAGGGACGTTTTTGTTTGCAATACCTGCAAAATCTGCTATATATAAAAAGCGAAAGATATTAAAAAGAGGTTCACATGGAACAGCAGCTGCCCGAAAACATCATGCGCAAAGCCGTCAAAGGCATTTCTTACATTGCCCACCCGCTGCGCCTGCGCATTTTGGAATACCTCGACGTCAACGGCAGTTCTTCCGTTTCGGCCATAACCAAAGCCCTCGGCGAAGAACAGGTCATCATCTCCCAGAGCCTGAAGAAAATGCGCGAGGCTAACCTGGTCAGAACCAACCGCCGCGGCATTTTCATCTATTACGACATCTGCGAAGAATACCCGGCCAGCATCTTTACCTGTCTGCGCAAACTCTATGCCATGATGACCGACAATTTCTACTTTCTTGAAGACGGCGTCAAGGCGATTCTGCCTTCGGACTATACCATGATGACCGCCAACCGCATCAAGCTCTTTGCCAATTACGACAAAATGCGCATTCTGGAGTTCTTGACCCTTTACGGTCCCCAAAATGTTACCGAAATCGTCAACGGCATCGGCAGCGAACAGCTCAAGGTTTCACAATATCTCAAACGGCTGAAAGACGACGGTTTTGTCATCTCGCGGCGCCAGGGACGTTTTGTCATCTATGACATTACGCAGGGCGTGCACAAAACCTGCGTCCAATGCATTCACAAACGCTACGATTCGCTTGAAGACAAAGGCGCTTTCTGATTCCCGCTCAGTCTGCGGCTTTGCCCTCTTCTTCCCTCTTTTCATGATGATGTCCGCGCAGATTTGCCAGAAACTGCGCTTCGATTTTCATATACTGGGTCAGCAGCCACTTGGACTGCGCCAGAACAATTACCGAAACAAACAACAGCAGCAGCGAAATCCGCGCGTCTTCGGTTAAAAAGGTATGAAAGACCGTGACAATGAAAAACGCCACCACCAGCAGCCGGAAACTGGTCATCAGAATCAGCGGCAGCCGGTTCGCCTTTTTCGAAATCCACAGTTTATAATAGATTTTAGCCAGAATACTGTTGGAAATGAAAAAGTTTTTGATATTTTCGGCATTTTCGCTCAGATTGCCGCAGAAAGCGAATTTTTCGCTCACTTTTTTCAGCCAGCCGTCTTCATGGCCGTCGTCCGGCGAACGGCCGCTCAACCGGCACAAAATCCGCATTACCGTATCGCGCAGAAATGCCGGCAGAATGGCTTCCCAGCCGATAAGCGCTTTCAGGAACGGCGCCATAACCAGCAGCGTTATCCCGGTCATAACCACCCGGCCGCTCAAGTTCGGCAGATAATGCAGAACAACCGGCTGTACATAATGCTGCGCAAGCAGAATAATCGTGTATAATATCATCGAAAACAGCACCATCCGCAGCAGATAGTTTTTAAACAATTCCGACCACAGCCGCTCCTCCGAGGGGCTTACCCGAACCGGCTCTTCCGTCCGGCCGATGTAACGCCGCCACGATTCCGGACAAAGTTTCAGCACCAGCCGGTAAAACGGATCGGCGGCCTTAATCATCATCGGCGTCAAAAAGGTCGTAATTACCGACACCGCCACGATAATCGGATAAACCTGCGCGTCGAGAACCTTGAGGCTCATGCCCAGGCTGGCGATGATAAAGGCAAACTCGCCGACCTGCGCCAGCGAAAAACCGCAGAGAATCGCCGTCTTTACCGGTTGGCCGGAAATGATGAAACCCAGACACGAAAAAGCAACCTTGCCGATAACGACAATCAGCGTAATCAGAAAAATCGGCCAGGCATACGTCACAAACATCGACGGGTCGACCATCATGCCGACCGAAACAAAAAACACCGCACCGAAAAAGTCCTTAATCGGCTGAATGTTCTTTTCGATTCGTTGAATCAGACTGCTTTCCGCCAGAATGGAACCCATGATAAAAGCGCCCAGCGCCGACGAAAAGCCGGAACAGGTCGCCAGATAAACCATGCCGAAACACAGACTGATGGTAATCAGCAAAAGCATTTCATCAGTCAGGAAACCTTCGATTTTTTTCAAAAACGTCGGCACCAGATAAATTCCGGCAATAAAACACAAAACCAAAAAGAACACCAGTTTCAGCGCGCTGCCGAGCAAAGCCTCGCCGTCAATGCTGTTGCCCAGCGCAATCGTCGGCAGCAGCACCAGCATCAGGATTCCCATAATGTCTTCAACCACCAGCACGCCAAAAACCAAATCCGTAAATCGCTGTTTTTTGACGTTCAGGTCGTCAAAAGCCTTAATGATAATCGTCGTTGACGACATTGAAATCATGCTGCCCAGAAAAAAGCTGTCCATCGTCGACCACCCGAGCAGAATGCCGGTGCTGTATCCCAGATAAAGCATGAACAGAATGTTGGCGTTGGCCGTAATCATTGCCGACTTGCCGACATTGATCATTTTTTTGAAGCTGAACTCCAGCCCCAGGCCGAACAGAAGAAAAATAACGCCGATGTCCGCCCACAGCGTCAGGTCTTCGCGGTCGCTGACCGTCGGCAGAAAATTGAAAAACGGACCGGCCAGAATACCGGCAACCACGTACCCGAGAACAATCGGCTGCTTCAGTTTTTTGCAGACAAGCGTCATTATGCCGGCATAAATAGTAATAAGGGTCAAGTCTAAAATAAGGGTATGGATATGGTGCATTTTTTCTTACATTAAAATAAAGGATTAAACTGAAATTAAATTAATTTTATTTCTGTTTAAATTTTCTTAATACAGCGCCATAAAACCGCCGGCCGCGTCTGTTTCCCATACGTCAGGACAAATGCATGCCTCCGGTCACGCCCATAACCTCTGCCGTCACATAACTTGATTCGTTCGACGCCAGATAAACGTACAGCGAAGCCAGCTCCGCCGGCTGGCCGGCTCTTCTGAGCGGCGTTTCCTGCCCAAACTCGGGAATGTTTTCCGGCAGCTGTCCGCCGCAAATCTGTAAAGGCGTCCAAATCGGCCCCGGCGCCACCGAATTCGCCCGAATGCCGCGGTCGGCAAGCTGCTTGGCCAGTGCACGCGTAAAACAGACGATTGCACCTTTGGTCGCCGCATAATCAAGCAGGTACTTGCTCGGCTGATAAGCCTGTATCGACGAAGTGGTAATAATGCTCGAACCGGCCGGCAGATGGGGCAGTGCGGCCTTAACCGTCCAAAACATCGAAAAGACGTTGACCTGAAACGTTTCCAACAGCTGCGCGTCGGACAGTTCGGCTAGGTCGGCGCAAGCCGTCTGCCGGCCGGCCGCCAAAGCCAAAACATCAAGGCCGCCGAGCCCGTCGACGGCTTTTTCGACAATTTCCGCGCATACTTCCCTGCGGTTAAGGTCTCCGGGAAGCAAAACCGCCTTTTGTCCGGCTTTTTCAATCAGCTTTTTCACTTCCTCGGCATCTTCTTCCTCACTCGGAAAATAGTTCAGCGCCACGTCGGCCCCTTCCCGGGCAAAGGCGATTGCCGCCGCCCGTCCGATGCCGGAATCGCCGCCCGTAACCAGCGCCTTGCGTCCGGCCAGCCGGTTGCACCCCTGATAACTGTCTTCGCCGCAATCGGGCTTCCGTTCCATTTCGGCCTGCACCCCGGGCGCTTTCTGGAGCTTTTCTTTAAACTTGCCGTTAAAATACGCTTTTTGCGGATTAATCAGTTCAGATTTTTCATTCATGGCTTTTTTCCTTTGCTGTAAAACGGTTTTCCCATCCAATGTAATCAGACGAAAGCCGGAATCCAGCGCCTTTAAACCGAATGGATTAGCCGAACTATACGAAAAATTAAATTATCCGCAATATTCTGAACAAAATTTAACGTTACCGGAAAAGACATGAAACTCTGGATATCGCTCTGTTTGTTTCTGCTGCTGGGCGCAACAGCGTTTGCAGTTCGCGAAAATTCTCTGGAAAGCAGACTTCGCCGCATAATCCGCCTCTCAAACACCGATGCAGGCGTCGCCGTCGTCAGCGGCAGCCGAAATTGGGCGGTCGGCAACCGGAAACGCCCGCTGCTCAGCGTTTTCAAGTTTTTTATTGCGGTTCAAACCCTCCGGCAGATGGAGCAAACCGAAACAGCTCTTAACGCAAAACTGACAGTCAAAGAAAACATGACGGACGCGAACATGTACAGCCCCATGCTGAAAAAACATCCCCGCCGCCCCTTCGAAATCAGTCTGGCCGAGCTGCTCGAATACATGATTGCCGAAAGCGACAACAATGCCGCGGACATTCTGCTGGAATATTCCGGAGGAACCGGACAATTGGAAAAATTTCTGCATGACCTCGGTTTTTCCGGCATTGACATTCGCGTCAACGAAAAACAGATGAACCAAAAAGCAGAAAACCAATACCTGAATCAGGCCGCGCCGTCAGATGTCGCCGGACTGATAAAACTTGTTTTTGAAAAAGACGTTTTGTCAGCCGAACACCGGAAATTTCTCGCCGATATCATGATCAAAACCTCCACCGGCGCCGACAAAATAAAACTAGGCCTTCCTCCCGGCGTCATATTCGGCCACAAAACCGGCTCGTCTTCACGCACCGCCGACGGCATTAAAATTGCCGACAACGACGCCGGTTTTGTCACTTTGACAAACGGCAGCACCTATTATATCGCCGTCATGATAACCGAATCAAAACATGACGACCGTGCCAATGCCGCACTGGCCGCCCAAATATCGCAGACCGTTTACAATTATCTGACGACAGAAAAAACCGACTAGAGAAAAGTCACAAAAAAATCCCCTGCAACCGAAACGAATTTAGAAGCCTGGAAACGAACCCGGGTGAGAAAAAATAATATTGTCATCGCCGTGCTTTTATTCTTTCCTGTCATTCCCTGATGTTCCTCTTTCTGTCATTCCCGTGCTCTTTTCTTCTCCTCTGTCATTCCCGTGCTTGGCACGGGAATCTAAAAGAGATGTCCGGCTCAAGGCCGAACATGACAAAAAAAGCCGCCCCAACAGGACGGCTTATAAATGGCGTACCCGGAGGAAGCGCTAAGCAAAATTAACCGTTGCTCCGGTTAATTTTGTCTGTAAGCTCTCTGTAACATCTTAATAAGTGAGGAAAACTCTTTGACCGAAACGAATTTAGATGCCTGAGGACGAACCCGGGTTCGACCCTGCCGGAAAGCCTTTTATAAAAAAGCCGCCCCGACAGGACGGCTTACAAATGGCGTACCCGGAGGGATTCGAACCCACGACCCTCGGCGTCGGAGGCCGATACTCTATCCAACTGAGCTACGGGTACATCTTCATATATCGTTTTCCTATGTACATTATTTTAATTTACATTTCCAGTCTTTTTTGAAAAAATCCTCTCTTCTTTCCCGCTTCGCAGAAAATTTGCCGAAATTATCGCAATTTGGGCTTGACTTTTAGTTACGGAAACGTTATTAACAAGCAACAAGTTTATTTACGAGGATTAATACAATGGCTAAAAAATGTGATATTTCCGGCACCGGCGTTATGAGCGGCAACAATGTCAGCCACGCTCACAACAAAACCCGTCGCCGTTTTCTGCCCAACCTGCAGGTTGTATCTCTTCTGAGCGAAACCCTGGGCAAAATGTTCAAACTCAAAGTTTGCTCCAAAACCCTGCGTTCTATTGAACACAACGGCGGACTGGACGCTTATCTGGAATCCACGTCCAACAGCAAACTGACCGAAGAAGCTAAAAAAATAAAAAAGAGCATTGCGAAAAGCAAAGCCGTTAAATAATTATAAACAGGTCAACTCCGAAATATCCCTCTGATTTTTCAGGGGGATATTTTTTTATCCCCACAATTAACAGCCCTGAAATCCCCTTCGCGTCAAATCCTTTGAGTTTTACCGAGAACTTGTTTATAAAGAGGCAGTAAAAGAACTAATTTTTTTTCACATGAAAGTCTGCCCCGATGGAACAAATCGACACCGCTTCGCTGCCGCAAAACCTGGAAGCCGAACAGGCTCTGCTCGGCGCCGTTCTGGCCAACAACAAAGCCTATGAAAAAGTTTCCGAATTCCTGCGCCCCTACCACTTTGCCGATTCGATTCACGCCAAGATTTTCGAAGTCATTTCCAAACTGATTCAGCGCGGTCATGTTGCGGACGTCATCACGCTCAAAAACTATTTTGAACAGGAAGGCTCCCTGAACGAAGTCGGCGGCCACCAATATCTGATAAAACTTGCTGACAGCGCTTCGCCTCTGACCAACGTCGAATATTACGCACAATTCATTTATGACAAATACCTGCGCCGCGAACTGATAAACACCGGTTACGAAATCGTCAACGACGCTATGAAAGAAGACTTGGATACCGATGCGACCGCCCAGATAGAAACTGCCGAAAAGAAACTTTTCGAACTGTCTAACCAGGGTGAAAGCCAAGGCGGATTCATCGACTTTGCCGAAGCGCTCACGTCTTCCCTCGGACAAATCGAACAGGCCTATCAGAAAGACGGCAAAATATCCGGCCTTCCCTCCGGCCTTGATGCTCTCGACGAAAAAACCGGCGGGCTCAACAATTCCGACCTCATTATCATTGCCGGACGTCCGGCAATGGGCAAAACCGCTCTTGCCACCAATATCGCCTATAATGTGGCCGAATTTATGAGCCATGACAAATCCGTCGACCCAAAATCGCGCGGCGTCGCTTTCTTTTCGCTTGAAATGTCCGCCGACCAGTTGGCCGGCCGTATTTTGTCCACCGTTACACAGACGCCCGGACACAAAATGCGCACCGGCGAACTCGACAATGCCGAGTTTACCCGCATTGCCGCCGCCGTCCGCGAACTGGAAACCATTCCGCTGTACATCGACGACACGCCGGGCCTGAACATCAACGCTATCCGCACCCGCGCCCGCCGCCTCAAACGCAACAAAGGCCTGGGCTTGATTGTCATCGACTATATCCAATTGATTATGGGAACCGGCAGCAAAAAGACCGAAGGCAACCGCGTACAGGAACTTTCCGAAATCTCCCGCGGCCTGAAAATCCTCGCCAAGGAACTGAACGTTCCGGTCATCGCCCTGTCACAGCTGAACCGCGGCGTCGAACAACGCGATGACAAACGCCCGGTTATGTCCGACTTGCGTGAATCCGGCTCAATCGAACAGGACGCCGATATCGTCATGTTTGTTTTCCGCGAAAACTATTATATCCAAAACGAAGAACCCAAACAGCGCTCGGGCGAAACGCCGGAGCATCTGCAAAACCGCATGGAAGAATGGCAGAAACGCATCCGCGAAACCGCCAATCTCGGCGAAGTCATCATCGGCAAGCAGCGCCACGGCCCGACCGGCACCGTCAAACTGTTCTGGAACGGAGAGTTTGCCCAGTTCGGCAATCTGGTTAAGGAAGAATACCTCCCCGACCAAATCGGCTGAGTTTATTTGCGGTTGCAGCAACGGCCGCAGCCGCAGGAGTCCTCGCCGTCACAGCCGGAACCGTCCTTGACCTCCACCGGATAACCGCCGTAAAATGCCGAACCGAGGATTTTTCCGGCATATTCATGCTCCGGCGTATCGCAGGTAATAACCGCGTCTTCAGTCGACTGCGGTTCGCCTTCAATGTCGCCGCTGAGAATTGCCTCCTGCATTTTTTGCAACCGTTGTTTTTTGCCCTCGCAACAGGAGCACGAACTCTGTACCGGGGTCTTAACCAGCATGTCGGCCAGCCATTTAAACATTTTCACTACTCCTTAATTAATATCCTGTATAATATACCGTAAAATTTATGAATAAAAAGGAAACGCCTTGCCAAAAAAACTGGAAAATATGACCGAAGAAGAATGGGAAGCCGTCTGCAACCGTTGCGGAAAATGCTGTCTGATAAAGCTTCAGGACGAAGACACCGGCGAAATTTACTACACCGACATCGTCTGCAAATATTTTGATTTCGACACATGCGAATGTACGCAATACCAAAACCGCTGCACGCTGGTGCCCGAATGTCTGAAACTGACCAAAGACAATGTCGGCAAAATCGGCTGGATGCCGAAGTCATGCGCATACCGCTGCCTGATTGAAGGACGGCCGCGCCCGGTGCGAGAACCGGTATCGGCATTCTGCATTTCCGAAAATCTGGTCAGCGATGACGAACTGGAGGACCATATTCTGGAACGGGATGACTTATGAACAAAGACGACTATATAATAGAAGACACTTTTAACCCTCAGTCCCGGTTTGAACATCTGGAACATAT
>ENA-OZEY01000993-OZEY01000993.1-human-gut-metagenome-genome-assembly--contig:-NODE-993-length-10529-cov-18.030743_pt1 | contig 10529 bp, 6 predicted proteins | sample MGYA00245071_ERZ653615 | MGnify/ENA primary metagenome ERZ653615 (study PRJEB26926, sample SAMN06165145) | human gut metagenome | biome: ENVO:00009003; feature: ENVO:2100002; material: ENVO:00002003... | reverse complement strand
GTAGTAAGGATAACATTTTATTAAAGTAACCTACATAAACGACATGTCTATAATCCATCTGAAATATAAGCGCCTGAAGCAACGGCGCCGCCGTAATATCATTCTTAACATAGTGTGTGTCATCATAGCCGGCTCTGGCCTGGCCTGGACTGCAAACTATTTCTGGCGATACATAAGCTACGAAATAACCAACGACGCGTTTGTCGACCAGTATATAGCCCCGATAAATGTCCGTGTGGGCGGATATATCCAGGAAGTGCGCTTCCGCGAGCATCAGTTTGTGCATCAGGGCGACACCCTTGTTGTGCTCGACAACCGCGAATATCTGATAAAGCAGAAGGAGGCACAGGCCGCCCTGCTCAACGCCCGCGGTTCGCGCGGTGTGCTGGCTTCGGGCATACAGACGTCGCACACGCGCATAGCTGAGCAGGATGCCAACCTTGCCGAGGCAAAGGCAAAGCTGTGGCAGGCGCAGCAGGACTACAAGCGATACGAGCGCCTGCTGCATGAAGAGTCGGTGCCCGAGCAGCAGTTTGAGCAGGCAAAGGCCAACTATGAGGCTGCCAAGGCACGCTATGACGCTCTGCTGCGGCAGAAGGAGGCTGCCAGTTCGCAGTATGACGAGACAAGCAAGAAGCAGGTGGGCGTTGAGGCTGGCATACTCAGTGCTGAGGCGGCTCTCGACATGGCCAACCTCAACCTGTCGTACACCGTGGTAACGGCGCCATACAGCGGCTACATGGGCCGCCGCACGCTCGAGCCGGGCCAGTATGTCAGCGCCGGACAGACGCTCTCGTACATTGTCAGACAGTCGGGCAAGTGGATAACGGCCAACTATCGTGAGACTCAGATAGCCAACATCTATATAGGCCAGCCTGTGCGCATAAAGGTCGACGGCGTGCCCGGCCGCGTGTTCCACGGCCATGTTACGGCCATATCAGAGGCCACGGGCTCTAAATATTCGCTTGTGCCTACCGACAATTCGGCAGGAAACTTCGTGAAGGTGCAGCAGCGCATACCCGTGCGAATCGACATCGACGACGCCGGCGAGGAGAGCATGAGGCTGCTGCGTGCAGGCATGATGGTTGAAACAGAAGCACTCAGACGCAAATGAAAACAGCCAAGGAGCTCGACATACCCGTCAGGTCGTGGGTGCCCGACCGTCTGGCCGTGGCAGCCGTGTTTATTATCATGCTGCCCATAGCCATGCTCAACGGCACCTATACCGGAAGCATGGTTGAGGTGTCTAATACGCTGGGCGTATACACCGAGGACATCACCATAGGCTATTATGCCGCGTCGGCAGGCATGGCCGTGGCCTATCCTATAGTGCCCAAGATTCTTAACGCGCTGCCGGCAAAGACGCTTCTGCTTGTCGACCTCGTGCTGCAGTTCTTCTTGAGCTGGTTTTGTGCCCGTCAGGCCAACATCGACCTCCTGATAACCGCAAGTTTCATCATCGGCTTTCTCAAGGGCTTTCTCATGCTGTGGATAATACGCCGCATAAAGTTCATATTCAGTCCGAAAGACGTGCGCAGCGAGTTCTATGCCTATTTCTATCCGCTCGTGTTCGGCGGCGGCCAGCTCTCGATGGTCATCACGGCCCTGCTGGCCTATCATTACGACTGGAAGTATATGTACTACTTCATGATGCTCCTTTTGGCCGTGGCCATATTGTCGGTCATCATGTTCTTCCGCATCGACCGTCAGGCGCGCCCCATACCCTGGAAAGAACTTCATCCGCGCGAGATGCTCATAATATCCACCGGCCTGCTCATGCTCATCTATGTGATAACCTACGGCAAGACGCTCGACTGGATGGCCTCTCCGCGCATACGCATCTACATCGTCATAGCCCCTCTGCTCGTGGCACTGTTCCTTTGGGAGCAGTTTCATTCGCCCCGTCCGTTCGTAAGCCTTAAGCCACTGTTCCAGTGGAAGGCCATTCTCGGCTATTTCTATATGATGCTCGTGATGTTCTTCAGCACGTCCACGAGCCTGCTGACAAGTTATATGACCACAATACTGCATGTCGACAACACCCGCACCTACACCATATACATCTGGCTTCTGCCGGGCTATGTCCTCGGCGCGTTCATCTGCTTCTGGTGGTTCCGCTGGCAGCGGTGGCGTTTCCGTTTCTTCATTGCCGGCGGCATGTCGTGTTTTGCCCTGTTCTTCGGCATGCTCTATTTCGGCATATCGCCCGACAGCACCTACGAGATGCTCTATCTGCCGATGTTCCTGCGAGGTCTGGGCATGCTTGCGCTGATAATAGCCTTCGCGCTTTTTGCCGTAGAAGACCTTCAGCCCAAGTATCTGCTATCCAACGCCTTCTTCCTCATAACGTTCCGCTCGGTGCTTACGCCGGTCATAGCCTCGGCATTCTACAGCAACACGCTCTATCGCCTGCAGCAGCGCTATATGGTTGAGCTGTCGGAGACCATGTCGGCCGCCGACCCTCTTGCCGCGTCGCGCTGGCAGTCGGCCTTCAGCAGTGCGCTGGCGCAGGGACACGGAGCCGACGAGGCAGTGCAGATGGCCACAAACACGCTCAACACCATTCTGCAGCAGCAGGGCACTCTGCTCGCGCTGAAGCATATTCTGGGTTGGCTCTTTGCCGTGACGCTGGCAATAGCCATAATATCACGCTTCATTCCGTTCCACAAGACCGTGCGCGTGCCGGTGGTAAGGACAGGCGAGGATATGGTCTGACGCTGTGTATGTTATGCCCGTATAGTCTGTCAAGTCCTCATGGCAATAGGCATATTTGTAAATAAAAGCGAAAAATTCCGGACGTTTGACGCTCTCAGAATGGCGGTGCCCGTCGCAGATGCGTGGTTTGGCTCGAAAATGGCCGAAAATCGCACGGTTTTGATAAGCTGCTGATTAGCAGCGGTTTATACCGTTTGTGAAGTGAAACAGCAACAGTTAAAAAATATTACCGGGCCACTTTTGCATCAAAAGTGCCCCGTTTACGATATCATACTTATGCTTTTGCAGCCTGAAAGTGCAGCTTTTGGATATAAAAATCAGCCATTTCATGGTCCTTAAACGCTTCATGTGTAAACGTATGTTAATTGACTTGCGCTGTTGATACGGCCAAATTAACATCCGTTATACATTATTTCCCTGGATTGAAAAAATATTTTGTCATGACTTTTTACTGCCGATTTTGTAAGTCATAAATTTCCATTTATGCAGTTAATCGTAGATTTCCATTCTCAGTGTAACACGGTATACAGCGTATTTCTGATACTCCGTCTGATTTACTCAATAATTCAATGCCTATGTCAGCACATACATTCAGGTCTAAACTATCATTGACAACCTTTTTAAGGTAAGATTACTAAAGTGTCTTAAACCTGTGGCTTCCAGTCGTTTACCAGATTAAATAGTTCTTCAACACTTTCTATGTTCATTTTCTTACGCAGTCTGTAGCGTGCTTTCTGAAGACTTTCGGTTGATATTCCTAAGGCTGTTGCCGTTTCTTTTACAGGTATCTTCATGCGCATAAACCCGAGAATAAGGATGTCGTTATGTGTAAGTTGCGGATATGTCTTTTTGATATATTCTACAAAGTCTGTATTTATAGTGGCTTCGAGCATGTCAAGGCGTGTCATGGCTGTCTGCCGTGCTGTGGCTTCACCGACAATCTGTGCCACGGTTTCAGCGTTCTTGTTTTTTGTCTTTTCCAGTTCACTTATGGTCTGGTTCATCTTCAGCGAAATCAGCTCGTTTTCCAGTTTCTTGTATTCCACTTCTGTTTCAAGCCGCTTGTGCTCTTCCTCTTCTGTCTTCAGCCGCATCTTGTTTTGTCTGTACAGCAGCAATATTATTATGCATGCGGCTATGGCCGTTAAGGCGAGTCCGCTGAACAGCAGTATTCTTATGATGTGCGTCTTTTCAGCTTCGCGTATTATCCTGTTATATTTATATTGTTCTTTTATAACGGCGATGCGCTGTGCAGTTTCTCCGTTTTTAATCACGCCCGCAAGGCTGTCGTATTTGTCTCGGTTGCGTATGTATTCTGTCAGATTTCCGTTGATGCTGTCAGAGCGCATAATTATTTTCAGGGCATTGGCCTCGTTTTCCATTTCGCCGTATCTTGATGAGTATTCCATGCTCATCTTTGCATATATCCGCGAGCTGTCCGTCTGTCCCTCTTTTTCCAGCAGCATCGAGTGTACATAGTAGGTTTGAGACAGATATCTGTCGTCTTTCAGCGGATTGTTCTCGAGCCTTTTTATAGTTTCCCATGCTTTGGCGGTTTGTCCTGTTACATAGAACATTTCTGCCATGTTGGCCATGTCCATATACAGCCATGTTTTTTTGCTCGGAAAGTCTTTCTTGTCCAGCTCAAGGAGATTTTTCATGCACGTAAGAGCTGTTTTGTAATCGTTGTCGAGGGTAAAGGCATAATACGCCATCATTCGCCAATAATATTGTGAGCTGTAGTTACCTTTTTTTTTAACGTGATAATACTTTGTAGACTTCAGCAATTTATATCCTTCGCGTTTCTGTCCTATTATTCCGCATATAATTCCGAGATGCGAGTTTGCCTCAAACACCCCGACGTTGTCTCCTTCTTCTTTGAATGCAGCCGCAGCACGGTGAAACTGCCGATATGCCACAGGGAGGTTCTGATTTTCCCATTCAATCATTGCCTGGTCAAATATCGACCGTCCGTTTTCGTGTTTGGTTTCGCAGGACAACAGGACGGTGAGCGTAAGCAGAAAAGTGATATATCGTATAAAGATTTTCATTTATTTATGGTTAATATGGAATATTGCTCTGATTACAAAATTAGCAATTTTTTTATTTTAAGAAACATGTCTGTCCTTATTTGTCCGTCCTATTAAATATTATTTAACATAATTGTCCGGTTTATTGTCCGTATTATCCCTGTTGTGGTATAAATGAATTAAGCTAAATTTGGCCACAACATTTTTTTGAAGTAAAAACACACTAAAAGTTTTGCATTATGAAAAAAAGAGATTTGTACGTTGCTTTATTGGGGCTTTCGTTAGCAAGTCCTGTTACAGCTCAGGTGTATGTAACCGAAGGGCAGTTCTTTTCTACAGGAGTAAATAATGATGGTGAGGTGCTGATAATGGAAAATCAGTGCTCACCTTATAATATTTGGAAACCTAAAAACGACATCAATGACATTACAGAAATTGGTGGTGTTTCTGCAGGAAATGGTATAGGAGGTGAAGCTAAATGGACAGAAGATGGAAAGTTCGTAACTGGTACAACTCCATGGGATAATATTGTCATACAAAAAGGATGGAATTGTTCGGCGTTTGAAGAACCGGCAGATGCTCCGCAGCCACATCATGTGAGCAATGTGTTTTTCATAGCTAACAGTTTGCTTGTCACCACAGCCAGTACGGCAGACGGAAGTGATATGCGCATACGCTGGACAATGAATAATGGTGACCGTTGGAGAGCGGGTAATATTATCGTATCTGGTTTTCCTGTTGAAAGTGTTGAGGGTGTTATGCTCGACGGATGTAGATTTACTTCGTTAATAGGTTATATGTGTGGCCGTAATGCATCTATGTATTATATTGGATCAAATGGAAATGACATACATGCAATAACGCCTGTATTAAATGGATTTGATGGTGAAGTGGACACATATTGGGCAGTTGATTTTGTGGTTACTTCAAACACTTATGATCCTGCTAAATATGGACTTTTAAGCGTCGAGGCTAAAGATGGTGAGTGCAGCGTTTGGTATACAGCCGACGGAGGCGACACTTACAGCAAGGCCGACGGAACTTATGCAGATGCTGCCGCAACCGACTTCTGCTATACAGGTACTGAGGCAGATGCCGTTATGTGGCTGGTAAACAGTAAAGGTGCTATACAGAAGTCTGTTGATTTTGGCGTTACATGGACAACGGTTTGTGAGATAGAAGGTTCTTTCAAGCGTATCCACTTCTCTGGCAGCGATAACGGCGTAGCCGTGGCCGATGACGCAGTGTATGTAACCACTGACGGAGGCGAGACATGGACAAGGTGTGAAGTCGGATCTGACGACGTGGAGCTGAATCCGCTGGCCGGAACAGTGTGGAACGATGCTTGCTGGAGAGAGAACACTCTGTATGTGTTCGGAACTAACGGCATGGCATACAGCTCGCAGAACTATGGAAAAGAATGGAAAAAGGAGAATATAGACGATGCTGAAGGCCATGACCTTAACCGAGCCACTCTTTCGGCAGACGGAAAATATATTCTCGTAGGCGCTAACGATTTCCGCGTTTTCCGTCTTGGCTTTGAAGACTCACGCTTTGGATATGTAGCTGGAAAATATGAAGTTGAAACAGACACCTGGACTCCAATGGAATGTAGTGGGGTTTTCTCGCAGGATGTTAATAGTTGCTCATATAACGTATCTGGAGACGGCCATGTACTGGTAGGTAATTCTTATCAGATGATAGGCGAAGGAGGCGATGCGCAGAGTCGTGCTCAGGCGGCTGCATGGGTTGATGGCAGTCTGGTTACTCTGCCAGTTTTGGATGAGGAAAGCAATCGTGCTACTCAAAGCTATGCTACAAGTTATGACGGAAGTGTAATTGCAGGATGGAACGACTTTGTAGGTCCTTGGAACGGATGCTATTGGACACGCAACGACGACGGAAGCTACACGCAGCACATGCTGCTCAAGGCTGGTGTAGATGTAAAAGATGTTGACTTTTATAATTTTGATGACACTAAGCGTTATTGCTTCGGTCCTGCCCATGCCGTGTCGCCTGACGGAAAGTGGATAGGAGGTGCTGGCACGTCGCTAAATTATACTTTGAACGCATGGCTCTATAACATAGAGACAGGAGAGTTTAAAGATCTTGGAATAGACGGCGGTACGGTTGTAAGAGTGAACAATGAAGGAACAATGGCTGTCGGCTATGGTGCAACAGGACTTAGTGCCTTTATATGGACAGAGAAAGATGGATATAAAGATCTTAATGATTATGCCGCAGAACTCGGACTCGACTATACAAACAGCGAATTCTCGATGATAAGTTGCGTAGATGCATCGCCAAACTGGCGCTATCTGTGCGGTTGGGGTATGGCCGGCATGGGTAAATATGCCTATATGATGGATACAAAGGGCGAGTCTACCGGCATAGGTCAGGAGATTATCGAACAATGCAAGGCAGAGATTTATCCTAATCCGGTGTCTGACATCCTGCATGTGGCGCTGCCTTATGAAGGACTTAAGACAACCGTTACGTTGTTCGACCTTCAGGGACGTGCCGTGAAGACGCTGAAAACGGAAAACACAACCAATGAGATTGATGTTACAGACGTAAGGCCCGGCATGTATATCCTCGACGTTGAGGCTAAGGGCCTGCACAAAGGCTTCAAGGTGATGGTTAAGCATTAAATTATATAGTGTAAGGCGGAGAGAAGGCCTTAGCGGCTTTCTTTCTGTCTTATTCATAAATGTAGATGTTATAATTTGTATGCTATGAGAAAGATATTATTATTGGCTGCCGTAATGATTTCGCTCTGTCTGCCGGCACAGAATATTACAAGGCTGGTTGACGTAAAAAGAGTTTCTGAATCCTTCAGGACATTGCCCGCATGCAGCCCTCGTACAGATATGATGAGTGTCAAGGCTCAGGCAGACAAGCCGGCAAAGGCGCCTGCAGGAGATGTTGAGACTTTTTATCTTGAATATTACGACAGAGTTTACGGCTTTGAGAATTTATGCGTGAGGTCGCACGTGAAGTCTGACTTCATATTTGGCAACGACGGCAAGGTGTATATCCCCAACATGTTTTTCATGTCTCAGCTTCCGGGATATATCGAGGGTACGCTTTCAGGCAACACAATAACAGTAAGCGGGGCGCACAATGCAGGCACAGTAGGCGAAAACACCTATTATGTGTCTCAGGTTGACCCTGAGACAGGAAGTCCTAAAAATGAGGCTTTCACGCTGACAAAAGATCCTGCCACCGGCATTTGGAAAACAGACGGGAACACGCTGCTGGGACTTTATGTAGATGAACTTATCCCTGAAAATCTTTATTCTTATTGCGCCATGCTTAATTATCTTCCTGCCGGCGCGTTTCCTGCCTCAGTGCAGTGCAGGCTGACAGCGGTGGATAATTATGACAGAAACATAAGCAAGACGCTCGAGGTGATAAAGGTAGAGGACGGCTATTATATAAAGGGCCTTATGAGAGGATATGACGACTCGTGGGTGGTTGGCCTGTATGGTGAGAACGGAGATATAAAAATTCCTTCATATCAGGTGCTTGGCGATGACGTGGCTGCTGTATTTGTAGACGAGTTGAACTACAACCAGCCCGAAGGCCTGTTCGTATATGACGCTGAGGCTGACACTCATTCATTGCAGGATAATATATCTTTGATGGATATGTATTCAGACAACGGTACGGACTTTTATGCAACGCAGGTATATGCAAGGATGACCATAAGCGGACTATCTGCAGACATATCAGACGTAAAGGCAGACAGAAATATTGTTGGTACGGAATATTTCGACCTGTCTGGGCGTCGGGTCAGCGATGCTTACAAAGGGCTTATAATAAGGGTGACGAGATATGCCGACGGCACCAGCAGTGCTGAGAAAATTATGAAATGAGCTTGTTTTTCATTTTCAGGGTCTTGATTATAACTTCTAATATTTTCATGGCTTTGTTTATTGAAAATAAATCATGAAAAAGTTATTGTGAAAGAAATTACAAGCTGTGATGCTGACGGATGTAGGGTGTCGGTATCTGTAAGGAACCTGGCATCGTGAAACTTTCTGATGGACGTACAATAAAAATTATGAAATGAAGTAATTGTTCTTCATTTTGAGGGTTCTTAGTTTATAGGATGCGGTTAGGCAATAAATGTGATTTATTCGCTTAACCGCAATTTCTATTTACGCTTCCTTCTGAATTACCGGGCCACTTTCGCATCAAAAGTGGCCCGTTTACGATATAATACTTATGCTTTTGCAGCCTGAAAGTGCAGCTTTTGGATATAAAAATCAGCCATTTCTGGCTCTTAAAATATCTTAGATGTGAATATGTGTTAATAAAATTACGCTATTGATACTATTAAATTAACATCCGTTATATATTATTTTCCTAGATTGAAAAAATATTTTGTCATGACTTTTTACTGCATATCTTATAAGCCACAATTCATTGTTGGCTGCATAGAACTTTGTTTTCAACCTCTCATCTGATGATGCCTGATGGCGTTTGTTAATTTGTATGGGTAATAATAATTCTTCATTTTAAATTAATACCTATAATATCAGTTTTCAGACTTTTTCCTTTATTTTTTATATACATTTTGGTAAATTTATTATCTTTGCATAAAGAATCTGTGCATATAGGCACTGCTGAACTGAAAGCATTGGTTTGGTGTTCCAATGTTTTTCGCTTCCACCATTCTTCCAAATTACGTAATGATATAATTGCGGAAAACTTATGCTAACAATGATAAAAAAAATAATCATATTATTTATATTCATGCTGTCACTATTGCCGCAGACTGTTTTTTCCGCAGGCGGTACCCAATACTCAAGGCTTGTGCATAAGGTTGACAATATGCCGTCTGCAAAGATTATAGAATTGGCAGACAAATACGAAAAGCAGAACAGACACGGCGACGCATTGGTGCTTTATGCTGTTGTTTATGGCCGATTTAAGGATAGTATGAACGATGACGAAAAAAATCAATGTGCCATGGCCAGACTGAAAGCCGGCAAAATATATTATGACAAAGCAGACTATTCAAAAGCTCTTGATGAGTTTATTTGTGGCGTTAAAGTAAGCGAGCAGTGCGACAAGCCCAAGTTTGCCGCCCGCATATACAATAATATAGGAAATGTGTATTGCCTGTTCTTTGAATGGGAGAAAGGTATTGGATATTACCATAAGGCTTATAAGCTAAGCAAATATAGTTGTGACAGTAAGGTGGAACATGATATTTTATTGAATATGGCCGGAATGTATACATTCCTGGGTGATCTGCCGAATGCCATAAAATACTATAAAATGTCAGAACAGACTAAAGACCCTGGCGATCCTGAAGATGTTTACATGAGCGGATATGCGAAAAGCCTGATACAGATATATAAAGGTAATGTCGCAGAGGGTGTGGCCCGACTTAAAAGTTTGGCTGTTTATGCCGTCCAAAAAAAGCTGGAACCCAAGTACCAATGTTTCGCTTATCAGGAAATATGTTATGCATATGTTCAGCAAGGGCGGTCTGATTCTGCGTTGAAATACATGAACCTTTGTGATACTACGTCTCGCCGTTACAACCTGCAGCATAATTTTGCATCTGTACTGAAAAGCCTTTCTGAATTTTATGAGGACAATGGCGATGTGGTGAAGTCTAATTATTACAAATCGCGTTATCTCAGCATAATGGATTCGATTTATAATACACGTAAGTTTGACGCAGCCAAAAATTCATTGTTTACATATGAAGTAGACAAGACCATGCGTGAGATTTCAGATTTGCACACACGAGAAGAACAGCGCCTG
>ENA-OZEY01000978-OZEY01000978.1-human-gut-metagenome-genome-assembly--contig:-NODE-978-length-10611-cov-16.365006_pt1 | contig 10611 bp, 8 predicted proteins | sample MGYA00245071_ERZ653615 | MGnify/ENA primary metagenome ERZ653615 (study PRJEB26926, sample SAMN06165145) | human gut metagenome | biome: ENVO:00009003; feature: ENVO:2100002; material: ENVO:00002003... | reverse complement strand
ATTTATATCTCATCAGATATGTGCCTTTTCGCCTTTTGATTCACCCTTTCAGATGGGACAGACGACAGTCTCTCCTCATAAAAACTTATTTATGAGAAGGAAAAAAATATTTTTGCTGACGCATGTTAAATATAAAAATTTACTATTATATTTAATTTAACACATATTAGATTTGGCTTAATGTTAGCGGCCGTGATAATCAGTCTATCAAGGCAAATTATGAAATCAATAAATTTAGGGGTTTAATAATATTCTAGTAATCCTTGGGGATTCAGACTGTACGCTTGACATACTAATCAGTTCTGTACGTTGCGTATGTTGGCATCGGTCTTTGCTGATGCGGCAAGAATTATCTTACAGACTTTAGCATCTTGTCAATGCATTTGCGTTTTTGGCCCATGTCCGGGTGGACATACAGATTAAGCGTCGTGCTTACGCTTGAGTGGCCGAGAATTGAACTTACAGTCTTGTAGTCGCAGTTGCTCTCTATGCATCGTGTAGCAAAGGTATGTCTCCTCATGTGGAACTTCATTGCGGGCAAGTTCAGCTTGCTCATGAAGCGTTTGTAGTAGTGACGGTAAATTCGTGGCTCAAGCGGCTTTTCGGTGTTAGTCAATACGAAATATGTGCTGTTGACAAGACCAATAATCGGCTTCAGCAGCCGTAGTAAATCGCCGCTTATGGGTATGTCGCGTATTGAGCTGGCTGACTTTGGCGTGCTTATAATGAGCTTTGTGTATTTATGTCCGTCTTCTATGACATAAACCCGCTCAATGGTGCGGCGTATGCAGATGGTCTGAGTCTTTACGGATATGTCGCTCCATTTAAGCGCGCAGATTTCTCCGATGCGCAGTCCGGTGCAAAGACAGATATACAGGCCGAGGTTCTTGAACGAAAAATGTGATTTCAGGAATGTCATAAGCTTGCGCTGTTCGTTAACGGTAAGAACCTGAAACTCGTGTCTCTCTGCTGTTGTCGGGAACTTGATGTCCCATTCGCAATGTTCGAGCCATCCCTGCCGTGTCCCGTAGGCCACTATCATTTTCAGCACGAGCAGTATGTCTCTCACGGTGCGCTGGCTTAAGCCTGCTTTCAGCTTGTCAAGAACAAACTGCTGAACGTCGCTCTCTTTTACCGAGTACATATCGCCAAGCACCGGCAAAACGTGCTTTTCTGCGTTGGTTACATAAGTGGCAAACGTCGATTCCTTGACAAGCCTTACTTTCATCTCACGCCATGCGAGATAGACTTCTTTGATAGTTTTTCTTTCCATAATTTATACATTTTAATTGTTTGTCGCTATAAAAGTAATAAATTATGATATTTAGATGGCAGAAATAGCAAAAAAGGATGAATTTCAAATAATGCATTATATGCCTACTTCATCTTATGTGCATCACGTTGATATGTTCCGCCTGCACTCGGCTTTCATCCGTCATGAAGTATGGCTACTGAAAGCTGGTGTATGCAAGAAACTTTATGACTTTAAAGTTGCTGTCAGAAATGGTTGGTGATAAACAGCGGACGGGGCAGGGCGCCTATATGTAAATTGACTCGCATTGATGCAGCACGGCTTATTGCTCCTTATGGGTGTATGACGAAGCCATGGCTGCCACTTTCTGCTGCAGGTATGCTATGAAACCTTTATCGCCAAGCACCTCAATGTCGTCGAACAGGCCAAGCACAAAGCGTCCTATGCCTGCATAGCTGCACACCGGCAGATCAAGCCTGTGGCGTCCGTCGCTGCACGTGGTCATGTTGGCCTCTGCCGCGGGATATTCTTCGCGGAACACGTTGTAAGACAACTGGCCCAGCAGCATACTTACGGGCACCATCTTTTCACCGCTGAACATAAATACGTCGGTGTACATCTGCTGATGGCGGTCTTTGTATGCCCACTCCGTATCGAGCAGCTCTACCTCCTGCATGCGGCTCACTTTGAAGGTCTTGTTAAGCTTCGACGACGGCTCATAGCAGCGCACCTCGTTATTGTTGTTCATCAGCAGGAACGGCTCAACGAGCCTGTCCTTTGTGGTGCGGCTGTGAGGCGATGCATAGCCATGTATCACCACCTGACGCTGCAGCTTTATGGCATCATACAATACGCCGATGTTGTATACCTTCTGCTCTCGCAGCTCGTCGTTGTTTATGATGTCGAAGTCGTAGAAGCGTTCAAGCTTCTTTCTGAGGTTGTCCGCCAGTACGTCGCCTTGTCCGGCCTTGTCCAGCAGGCGCCTTATCATCACCGCCTCCTCTTCGGTTATGGATATCCTCTCTATCAGGCGGTTGAAGAAAGGCGAATTGCGGTCGATACTGTAGCAGTTGCCGTGCTTGTATACCTTAAATCCGCTGTCGCGGAAAAACTCAAGATAGTAATACAGGTTGCGGCGCGATATGCCGAGCTTCTCGCACAGCCGCTCAATGGTGTATGTGCGGTTTTCGGTGAGCAGCTGCAGCAGATACAGTTCGCGTTCGAGTTTGTCGTGTCGCATAAATTCTTTATTAACGTGATAATTTGCGGCATAAGCGTTGTTTCCTGCCGGTGCGTGTCTTTGCCCTTACATACGTCATAAGCCGTCAGAACGTGCATAAATGGCTTTTGCCGCTTTCCTTTTGTGCCCTTGTCTGCTTTGTTCTGCGCTTCAGACGCTGATGTCTACTCAGACGTTTGGCTAAAGCAGTCTGAACGTCTTGCGGTGATATGGCGTAATGCCGTGCTCGGCAATGGCCTGGCGGTGCTTCTTTGTGGGATAACCCTTGTTTGATATCCAGTCATACTGCGGATATTCCTCTGCCAGACGGTCCATGTAGTCGTCACGGTAAGTCTTTGCCAGGATGCTTGCCGCAGCTATCGACATAAACTTGCCGTCGCCCTTTACCACCGTGGTGTAGGGTATGAAGTTGTAAGGTTTAAAGCGGTTGCCGTCTACGATGATGGCCTCCGGGCGCACCTTCAGTCCGTCAAGCGCCCTGTGCATGGCCAGGATGCTGGCATTAAGTATGTTAATCTTGTCTATCTCCTCAGGTGTAACCACGCCCACGGCCCATGCCACGGCGTCGCGCTCTATTATCTTGCGCAGCTCGTAGCGCCTGTGCGGCGTAAGCTGCTTCGAGTCGTTCAGGCCGTCGTTCCTGTAGTCTTCGGGCAGAATAACGGCCGCCGCATACACGCTTCCGGCTAGGCATCCGCGCCCGGCCTCGTCGCATCCGGCCTCAATCAATCCTTTGTTCAGCGAACTTTTAAGCATATTTATTTTCAGTTTATTGTTATAAGCCATGTTCCGCAGTCATGTGGCCCGGCCGTCATCTTGCAGTTTGCAGATTGCCATGTGCCGTTCATTAGGTGCAGATTTTACGCTTATTTAACAGATAACGGCCCGAGTTTGAACTTATTGTGCACAAACAAGCATTTATTTTGCACACGGAAAGCCACACCAAAGCGTGGCACATATATAAAAAACAATATTTACAACGAAACAAAAAACACTTAAAACATACGATTATGGAAAAGCAGATAACACTGGAACAAGCCGGCACTGCATGCGGCAAGATTAATTCAATGATAAAAAAGGCAACCAGTATGCTTAACTCTCCGCTTCGTCTTCTTGGCAGATATTATTCATATGTGATAGAGCGCGATCTGGACATGCGCCAGACAAAGGCCATAACCGAAGCCCAAATGGCATTCTTTGCCACCATACTTCCGGTTGAGATGCCCATACTGCTGCATCTGGCAGCCTGCATCTGGTTTATCATGTCGCTGAAGAAATGCCGCTCTCTGCTGAAGTGATACAGCCTGAGTGTATGTCGGCAGCAGCATGAAAGGGGTTGCATTGCTGAATTAAAGCCGTTCTGTAGCTTGCCAGCGCTGTAGCTGCGTGTAGATGTCTTGTTGCCGACAAATAAACCACTGGTTTAGACATAAAAACTCGGCCACTTTTGCATCAAAAGTGGCCGAGTTACGACCCGAAAACAATAGGTTAATGATTTGAAATCAATACGTAATATTTTGCTTTCGGTTTATGTCTTAATCGCTGCTCAGATGATTGTTTGTTAATTAAAAAGGTATGTTTTCCTTTCGATTTTTCGGCCGCTTGAAGCTATGCTTCTTTTGCGGTGCATATGCCGTGTGAGAAATTCTTGCAATAAACTTGTTTCTGCCTGCGTCATAGATGTTCAATGATGCTTTCATGCAGCATTGTCCACGTGCTGTATTATGCTTTGCGTTATCGGCATTGTAAAATAGTGAAAAAGAAATGCCGCCCTGCGCTGTCAAACCGGCATCGGTCCGGCTTGTTGCGCATGGCGGCATATATGTTTGATGTGTGTGGTTCGTAGTGTTAAGTTGGCGTCCGCGATAATCGCATCTGCAAAGCGTGCCATTTATCTTGTTGTTTAACATGCTCACGCACCATACTGGCGACATTCCTCTGTAGATGTATCTGGCACGCCAACTATTACATCAGGATAGTTGCATGATGTCCGACATAGAGATGCTGCCTGCTGCGGGATTATATCCGCTGTGGCGAGACTGCTTGTCTTCGTTGATTTTGTTATTCGTCATAACATAATCAGTCGGCCATAAGCTTCATCACCTTCTGTCCGTTGCCGCAGACGATTGTGGCAATGTAATATCCGTGGTCGAGGAAACCGAGGTCGGCAGTGTCGTCTGCTGTGGCAGAGTAGACCTGACGGCCAGACATGTCACATACGGTGAGGCGGCTGAATCCGTCTTTTACCATGAGTGTGCTGCCGTCCCATGACACGTGCATGGGCTTAGCAACGGCGCTTTCTATTCCTGCAACGCCCTCATAAGGCACCTTTGCTTCTTCTGCGTTTAGCACGCGGCAGTTGTTCTTGTCTTCAGCATCATAGTTGGCCACAAACGCCACCACACTTAATCTGGCCGCATCCCATCCGGTCTGCACCGGAACAGTATAGTCGGCTGTATAGCCTTTTATGTCAATAGGCTCTCCCCATGTCGGCGTTACGCTCTGCCTTGCCATGTGGCGATGGTAATATCCGCCGGATGCACCGCTCTGGTTGGTAGAGTAGACGCTGTCTTCAGAAACAAAGACAAACAGGCGTGGCGATTCCACGTCAGTGTCTATAAGCTGCTCACCCTCAACATGTATGAGTATGTTGCCGCTTTTGTCCGTTTTCACCGTAGGTTCAACCGATACGAATGCCGGTGCGCAGCTCTGTTCGGCATAGAGAGTCTTTAGCTTTGATGCACCAACGCTCACCACAGGCACTCCGTCTGAATAAATGTCGGGATAATTGTCCGACATCTCCGTGCGGTCGAGCATCACTGCAGGAGCGTAGAGTCTGCCTTCCTTGTAGAACCACTCATACTCCTTGCTTGCTGCTATGGTGTAGTTGTCCTCGTAGAAACCGGCATGATGGCCTAGCTCTATGATTCTCTCGCATGTGTCGGCAACGGCAGAAATCTGCTTGTGAACGGTAGGACAGTTGGTGCAGCGTTCCGTAGAGAATACCTCGAGCAGTACCTTGCGCTGCGGCATTACGGAGCGGCAGAGCACCTGTTTTGTGCGCGATGTGTTGTCAGACGGGTCGAAGTCTGCCTCGCCGTTTACAGCCGATATTTCCACGCTTACCTGTGGCTCACCTTCACAACAATGGAGCGCAAGCAGCCCGAGGCACGTGTTTACGATGCTGTGGTTGCACAGGACGGAACAGGCGACTACACAACCGTGCAGGCTGCCGTAGACGCAGCTCCCGAGGGACGCGTAAAGCCGTGGCTCATATTCATCAAGGAAGGTGTTTACAAGGAGCATGTAGATGTGCCTGAATCGAAGCCTTATCTCCATTTCATCGGACAAGACCGCAACAAGGTGTCTATCAGCGACGATAAGCTGTGCGGAGGCGACAATGCGCTGCACGTAGACGTAGGCGCTACGTTCGTGGCACGTGCCGAGAACCTCTACTTCGAGGGCATAAGCTTCGTAAACTCTTATGGCGTTGAGCAGAATGCCGGACCTCAGGCTCTGGCCCTTAACACCAAGAACGACCGTCTTGTGTTCAACAACTGCGGCATGTACAGCTATCAGGATACATGGATCACACCGAGCGACTCTCACTGCCGTGCTTATGTCAAGAACTGCTTCATAGAGGGTGCGGTAGACTTTATCTACAACAACGGCGACTATTATTTCGACGGCGACACGCTCAACATCGTGCGCAAGGACGGCGGATACATCGTTGCTCCGTCGCACAACAGCGACTCTAAGTGGGGCTATGTGTTCATGAACAACGTGATTACCGCTCCCGGCGTGCCTTCAGAAACTTCTGTATGGCTCGGACGCCCGTGGCACGACCAGCCCAAGACCGTGTTCATCAACACCAAGGCTGAGGTTACCATACCTGCCACAGGATGGTATGAGACAATGGGTGCAATACCGGCTATCTTTGCCGACTACAACACCGTTGACGGCGAAGGCAACCCCGTAGACCTGTCACAGCGCCGCAGCTATTACTACTATTATGCCGACGACGACAAGACTCAGAAGGTGGAGGGATATGCAAAGAACTCTCTGACCGACGAAGAGGCAGCACAATACACTGTTAAGAACGTGCTTTCAGGCGACGACAACTGGCAGCCGGAGATTATCACAGAGGCATGCGACGCTCCTGTTCCGGTAATCAGCAAGTCTGAGCAGACCATCACATGGGATGCCGTGCCTTACGCTATCTGCTACGTTATAACCAAGAACGGCAGCGTGGAAGGATTCACCACTGCCACATCTTGCAGCTATACTGACGGCGATGAATATCTTATTCAGGCTGTCAACGAGTATGGCGGACTGAGCAAGGCCGGAAAGGCATCTGAAGGAACTGTAGGCATCGACGGCGTTGAGGCCGGTCAGGCCATAACAGTTACAGGCATCTATTCTGCCGACGGTGTTAAGCTCAACACCTACCGCAAGGGTGTCAACATCGTTACAAGCAAGACTGCCGACGGCAAGGTGGTTTCAAAAACTATCGTGAAGTAAATTTGTCTGGCTTTTATTTATGGTGAGGCCCCGCCCGGAACTGCTGTCCGGCGGGGCCTTCTTTTTGCCTTTTATTTTAATGTACCTTATATTCTGTTATCCGAAAGTTTTTTATGTCATCGGCTGTTGACGCATTCTTTGATGTTAATACCGTTGCAGAGCGTACTGCATTTATTGCCTATATATGAAAAACGTCCGTGATTCTGATGTCAGAAACACGGACGTCTATATCTTTTACGGCCTTTATCATATCATCCCAGCCTTGTGCAGCTCGGCAACGGTGGCTTCGAGTTCGGCATACCATTCCTCGCCGAAACGGCGTGTCAGCGGCTCTTTCAGAAATTTATACACGGGCAGTCCCAGTTCCTTGCCTTTGGCGCGTGCAGCCTCGCAGATGCTCCAGCGGTGATAGTTGAGGCCGGTCAGGCCGTTGGAAAGTTTCTTTTCGCGGATAGGGTAGAGAGCGCAGCTTATGGGCTTGCAGAACTCTGTCTTGCCGGCGCGGTGAGCCTTTTCTAAGGCGCACAGGCAGCAGCCGTTCTCGTAGCATGTAAACACGCAGTCCTTGCCGTTGACAATGCTCGTTACGAGTTCGCCTTCCGGGTCGATGTCCGCCACGCCCTGCTGGTCTATCACGGCCTGCGCGTTGGCCGAAAGGTCGGTCCACACCGTGTCGAGCGAATCCTCAATGCCGCCTATCTCGTCCATCGTTACAGGCGCTCCGGCGTCGCCTTCAATGCAGCATTCGCCCTTGCAGGCATCGAGGTCGCAGCAGAACTGCTCTGTTATAATGTCGGGCGACACAAGCACGTCGCCCACCTGTATTATCGGTAAATCCATATTCGTTGTCTATTGTGATATAATGTCGTTTTTTCACCATTTTATCGGCTCCATGCCGTGCTGCTGCAGATACTGGTTGGTCAGGCTGAAGTGGTGGTTGCCGAACCATCCGCCGCGGTTGGCTGACAGCGGCGACGGGTGAACCGACTGCAGTATCAAGTGGCGCGAGTTGTCTATGAGCTGTGCCTTGCTGCGGGCATAACCGCCCCAGAGGATGAACACCAGGTTGTCGCGGTCTCTGCTCAGTGCGCTGATAGTAGCGTCGGTGAACTCCTCCCAGCCGCGCCGCTGGTGACTTCCGGCAGCATGTTTGCGCACGGTCAGCGTGGCGTTTAGCAGCAGCACGCCCTGCTGTGCCCAGCGCACAAGACTTCCGCTTTGCGGCATCGGCGTGCCGAGGTCGTTCTCAATCTCTTTGAATATGTTGATAAGCGAGGGCGGAAACGGCACTCCGTCGCTCACCGAGAAGCACAGTCCCTCAGCCTGCCGCGGCTCGTGGTAGGGGTCTTGTCCGAGTATCACCACCTTAACCTTGTCGAACGGGCACAGGTTGAAGGCGTTGAAGATAAGTCGTCCCGGCGGATAGCACGTATGGTTGCGGTATTCGTCGTGTACAAAGTTGATAAGATTGGCAAAGTAAGGCTTTTCAAACTCACCGCCAATATGCTGTTTCCACGACTCTTCTATCTTTACGTCCATAATTCAAAGTGTAATTTTTTAACCAATGCAAAAATACATATTTTTCTTTGAAAGTCAAATTTTTGCGCCAATCTTTGTGCTGTCGCCTTGCGCTCAGTTTGCCGTCATCGGCTCAGAAAGTCAGCCGTGATGCATGTCATTGTTTGTTAACCCCGGTCCTTGCCCTGACTTGTTTTGGCTAAATGCGGTATAAAAAAGTTTTTGCAGAAAACTCGTCACTCGTCACACCTCAATGTAAAGTGCTGTAAATGTGTAACTTATGGTGTGACGAGTTGAAAAGGCAACTCGTCACATGTCTGCTAAAACCCTGATTGAAGTCAACCGGAATCAGAAGTTTACAGTGGATTTTCTCTGAGTGTGATGAGTTGAAATCCCAACTCATCACACTTTAATCACTTGTCATACAGAGAGTTAAGGCTAGATGTGACGAGTGATGAGTTTTTTATAAAAACTTTTTTATTTATATCTATATCGTTAAACTTCTGATTTCGGTTGACCTGTAAGCAGATTTTTCCTTGATTAAAGTTGACAAGGGTAAAATTCACATCTGTTATCGTCCGAATTATGCTCTTCTAGTTATAATTTGCAATATGCCACCTTTTGCTTTCTGAAATGCCGCCTTTTACAGTGTAAAAGCATACCTTTTGCATCATAAAATGTATGCTTTTGCCAGTTTTTCAGGGTATATTCTTCTATTTCGTCTTTCTGATAAGGCCATTATAAAAGCAGAAGAATGTTTTATAAGCCTAAGCTGTTTGATATAGAATTTATGAACATAAAATCGGTTTTGATATGTTGTCGGTAATTATTTCTGTTAGTCTGTTGAAGGGAGAAAAATAAAGAAGCCGGAAACATCACGCTCCCGGCTTCTTCTCTAAATCCATTTTTTTACCATTATCAAAGAAAAATAGTGCTACTTGAGAATTTTATTTGTATGGCCATTCTTGTATTTCACGATAAATATACCGTGCTGCGGATTGGCTATGCGCTGTCCCGACAGATTGAAATATTCAGCCGGTTCGTTACAGCCGTTGTCTTCAGCAGTGTTTATTCCCGTTGTCTCTTTCTTTATCAGGTCTATGGCAGCCGAATTTTCCACGGCACAGTCGGTGGCGTCGTCGGGATTATAGTTGGCAAGTGCAGCCACAATCTTCATGTTGTTCTTTTTCCACGCCTTGTCGATGTCGAAGGTGTATGAGTATGTAAACGAATTGCCGTCCCACACTACAGGCTCACCCCATGTGCTGTTGTATCCGCGGATTACGTGCTGCTGATAGTATTGTCCTTCATATCCTTCCTGAAAAAGACTTTTAACCTCGTCTTCGGTAAGGTATACTGTCAGATGTGGCATTGCGCATATCAGGTTGTCGTTTTTAAGGCAGGTAACGTTTGCCGTAACCGCTGTAGAGTCGGTATTGAATTCATACGTTATGCCTACAACAGCATTTGCCGTCAGCTCCATCTCGGTGTTGATATACGACGTGATGTCGTCAGGGCTTTGCGGCAGATAAACGGCAGTCTTGCTGCCGGCAGAGTTGCCCGTTTCATGATACGGCAGCCTGTTTATCATCATAGCCGGAGCATAGCAGTTGGAGCCGTTGTTGAACAGCCAGAGCATCTCCTCGTCGCAGGGCAGGGTAAACTCGTCGGTATAGTAGCCGGCATGATGGCACACGGCGAACACCCTGTCGCTATAGTCGCTGCTCGAGTTCATTGCCGTATGCAGATAGCCTGCCACTCTCGGACAGTTGCTGCATTTCTCTGTCGTAAACTCCTCTATGAGAACGTTTTTCAGATAGGTACATACCGCTTCAACCATGTTGTTGGTGCTGTTTTCGTCTGTGCCGTTGTCAATGCTCTCAATCTCGATGCTCCAGCTGGCCTGGCTGTCGGTGTAGATGCCGGGGTCGATGACAAACGAGCACGACGTGCTTGACGTAGGCCCAATGGGCGTGTCGATGTGTGTCCGGCAGACAGTTTCGCCTGTGGTGCATTTTATGGTAAATCCGTTTACAGCCTCTATGCCGTAGTTGTGTATGGCAGCATTCACCTTCAGGGC
>ENA-OZEY01000974-OZEY01000974.1-human-gut-metagenome-genome-assembly--contig:-NODE-974-length-10668-cov-7.372845_pt1 | contig 10668 bp, 9 predicted proteins | sample MGYA00245071_ERZ653615 | MGnify/ENA primary metagenome ERZ653615 (study PRJEB26926, sample SAMN06165145) | human gut metagenome | biome: ENVO:00009003; feature: ENVO:2100002; material: ENVO:00002003... | reverse complement strand
CCAAAGGGCTGTTGGTACATACCTTTGGAAAGTTGGCTATTGCTCTACTTACATTTGTTAATTTTTAATTTTTGAATCAGAAAGCCAACTGCTGATTCGCATTATTCAAAAATTAATCTCTGCTGTAGATAATCTGCATGATTACATTACAGAGTTTTGCCAGCGAATTAATAATAACCATAAAAATATATTAGTATGCATGAATGTAAAACAGTAACGTTGAGAACACGTCCGTTAAAAGGTAGAATGATGTCTTTCTATCTAGATTATTATCCTGGGTATCGAGACAAAGAGACTATGAAAGTTATCCGTCATGAATCGCTTGGCATCTATGTCTATGCCAATCCGAGAAACAAACGAGAACAGAATTTCAACGAGGTAATGACCGAGAAAGCCGAAGCCATCCGTTGCCGCAGGTTCGAGTCAGTTGTCAATGAACGGTATGACTTCTTTGACAAGTACAAACTCAAGGCAGACTTCTTGGAGCATTATCGCAAGCAACTCCGTAAGCATGACCAGAAATGGGAGTTTGTCTATCTGCATTTCAACAACTTCGTACATGGTAAATGTACTTTTGAAGAGATTGACATAGACCTTTGCAACAAGTTTCGGGAGTATCTGCTCACAGCTAAAAAACTGAGACGCAAAGGACGCATAACACGAAACTCCGCATCGGGATACTGGTCTACCTTCAGGGGATTCCTGAAAATACTCTACCGCAATGGAATGATAAAGACCAATGTCAATGATTTTTTGGATAAGATTGAAACAGAGGATGTAGTCAAGGAGTATCTGTCTGTAGATGAACTGTACAAGTTGGCTGAAACACCGTGCAAGAAGCCCATTCTGAAAATAGCATCGCTGTTTTCATGTATGACCAGTTTACGTATCAGTGATATACTCGCACTATGCTGGGAAGATATTGTAGACTACTCAGCCGGAGGGAAATGCGTACATATCATTACACAAAAAAACAAAGCGGAAGATATCATTCCTATTAGTGAAGAAGCATTGGGATTGATAGGCTATAATTCTGAAAAGAAAGGTTTGGTATTCAAGGGACTTATGCGTAGTTGGACGCAAATCCCAATGAAAGAGTGGATTCGTTCTGCCGGAATTACCAAGAACATAACATTTCACTCGTATCGTAGAACATTTGCAACGCTACAAGCAGCTGCCGGAACGGACATCCGCACCATACAGAGCATCATGGCACACAAGAGTATCACCACCACTCAAAGGTATATCAAAGTAGTGGATGCCAACAAACGTGAAGCTAGCAAGAAGATTACCTTGACACGGAAGGACTGACAGCCACTTATCCCTATTTTTAAGCGGTTAGAGTATGATTTTTAGTCTGAAATCATACTCTAACCGTTATTTTTTACAAATATTGAGCGATTCGTCATCACTAATTATATATATCTGGAATATAGCACATAACTTTGCCATATAACCATTTCAAATACTTGCAGCAGATGACAAATAATACTCAAATTCGGACCAAGAGGATAAGTTTTATTCTTGCATTATTGGTAATTGCCTATGTGGCAGTAGACACTTACCTATTCACTTATCACAAAATCAATACCACAACAATAACGACTCCAGTTATAATCGGCCTTGTGGTTACAATCCTATTGTGTGGTCTACTGCAACGATTTTTCTACACATGGTTGACGAAGAATCCAATCAATTTTTCTTTTGACCGGCAATCTCCTATTATTACTGACTCTGGTTTCGAAATAAAAACCGATTGTGCAGATGAAATTCAAACTATTGAACAGCCCAATAATTCAGTTATAGATAATTATGATACAATACGAGAGAACATCAAAAAGAAAGAAGCAGAAAAACAAGTAGAAGTCATGAATGCTATTCGTGAATATGTAACTATTAAAACCGCACCCTATCTGTCTAAAGAAGCTATTGCAATCCTCATTTCTAATATTGAGTATATGGCCTGTGATAGATCCGATTTATACAAGCCCATTCGCTCCAATATAGATAATCCACTGAGATCACCGGGACTTCGCCATCTGGCATGGAATGTAGGTGAACGCTTGGGAGTATCATTGGCAAAAAGAGCCATTTTTATCAAGTCTTCATTTCCTCACGAACTCGAAAATGCGACTCTTGAATATCTCAAACTTAATTTACGGGATCAAGTTCCTAGTCAGATTCCTATTGACGTGCCCGATAAAGGCGATTATCGCTTCCATTTAGAAACAGATAATAGTAACTCAGACTAAAAAAACGCATGCAGACGAAATAATTAATCCGGTCTGTATTGTTCTGCAAGGTTTCATTGAGTTGGTTCGCAGCATGTTAAACGATTAAAATAGTCATAATATGGAAAAAGACCAACTGACATTCAACGACCTGCCGACTGTGGTGGGCGAACTATGCGACAGAATCGCAAGTATGGAAAATCTGCTAACGGAGAAACTTTCCAAGCAGTACGAAACCAAAGAGAACACGCACGTTCCCATGACCGTACAGGAGGCTTGCAACTATCTTAAAATGCCGTTGTCAACCTTTTATTACAAGGTCAAAAAGGATGATATTCCGGTTATAAAACAAGGAAAACATCTCTACATCTATCGTGATGAACTGGATAGATGGCTGGAATCTTCCCGAAAGACTCCGGCTCCGCAAAGTTTTGAGGAAGAGAATGAGTCCATGCTCGCATCCCATCGTCGTAAACCGAACCCGAAAAACTGGTAAAGATGGAGAAGACGGACAATACGACTCCTTCATGTGAAGAATTGGCGGTTTACATGGAAGATTCAATCGTGAGCGTGACGAATACCTACGAGCAGTCGCCAGTGGTGCTGATGGTAGACGATGCTGTTATCGGTACATTAGGAAACTTCAGTGCGTCCATCGGAAAAGCCAAAAGCAAGAAAACCTTTAACGTATCGGCCATAGTCGCATCGGCATTGAGAAACAGCACCGTTCTTCATTATCGGTCCACTTTTCCCGATAATAAGCGAAATATTCTGTACATCGACACGGAGCAAGGACGACATCATTGCCAGCAGATATTGAAACGAATCCTACGTTTAGCTGAATTGCCGGAAGACAAGAAACCGGATAATCTGCTCATGCTGGCTCTACGCAAGTTCTCCCCTAAACTACGTCTGGCGATAGTCGAACAGGCCATTGGCACAATACCGGATTTGGGATTGGTCATCATAGATGGCATTCGTGATTTCCTGTATGACATCAATTCTCCCGGTGAATCTACCGATATCATCTCCAAATTCATGCAGTGGACGGACGACAGACAGATTCACATCCATACCGTACTGCATCAGAACAAGAATGACGAACATGCTCGTGGTCACATCGGCACTGAACTCAACAATAAAGCGGAAACCATTATGCAGATCGAGGTGGATAAAGAGGACAAGACCATAAGCGTGGTCGAAGCCGTGCATATCCGCGACCGTGAGTTTGAACCTTTCGCTTTCCGCATAAACGAGGAAGCCATACCCGAACCGGTAGAGTCCTATCTGCCAAAAGAGAAGAAGACCGGACGACCAACCAAAGGACCGTTCGATCCGGACAAGGAGATTCCAAAGAATGTACATCGTCCAGCATTGAATGCCGTTTTTGCCAATGGCAACATCAACAATTACGATGATTATATAGAACGCTTGCAAGAGGGTTACGGATTACAGGGTATAAAACTCGGTTATAACAAGGCGGTAAAGGTCGCAACATTGCTCAGTGACAAACAAATGGTTATAAAAGAAGGGAAAGATTATGCCTTCAATCCAGAATACCATTATTGAGTTCAACTTTACTTTATTGTCGGGGCGTATATATAAGAATAAAGCAAAGTAGTCAGGGGTTGCACACAAGGTATTCATTCTATCCCCCCTCTTTTAGATGAATATCTTAGTTTCTGGTTCAAATCCGTCTGCCGATTCTGTATGTACATCCAATATGGCTTGCCGGAAAGCATCAACAGGTATCTGTTGCAAGATATGCCAAGGTATAACCTCACTACGTTACGGTTGTACACTGGCACTCTTGCCTGCTCAGTTCCCTCGCCGGTGCGGTACTCGCAAGCTCGCACCTATTCACAATTATAACAATGATTCAAATGAAAGAAGATATTGAAAATACATCGAACTCCTCTAAAGAAACCAGAAACGTCTTCATCGGAGCGAAAGTCACTCCTACTCAAAAGGAGTATATAAAATCAATGGCTACCCAATGCGGTATGACCATAAGTGATTACCTATTGTCGTGTGCCTATAACTTCAAGCCCAAAGTGAGACTTACGAAAGAAGAAGCAGCCCTGTTGCAGAATCTGGACGATTGTCGGGCAGACCTCGTAAAATACACCTCCGCCCTACACGGAATGTCCACAAAGCAGCGCATGGCAATGTTCAATCAGATTCCGTTCATGGTCAACTGGCTCAAGGAACTTGGCAATGTAGCCGAAAGTGTCTGCCAGTTCCTGAATACTGTAAAAGAGAAGAACAAAATTCCGTCCAACCTTAAATCCGAAGAAGAATGATTGCAAAAGCCAAAGCCATATCGCACGGCATCAACGACCTCCGTTACATTACCGGTGAATCACAACATAAGAAGCATCCGGAGAAAATTTATCGGGTATTGGACAATCTGTTGCCCTCAGAACCGGACGCTATGGGGATATGGAACTCCATGCAGTTGACCATATCCCAGCATCGCCCGATAAAGAACTCCGTTATCAGAATCGAGTTGAGTCCATCGCCCAAACATACCCAATTCTATGACATCGAAGATTGGCAAAAACTTTGGCAAGATTTCGCCGAGGAGTTCGACAAACAGGTGATTACCGGCAAGGATGGAAAAATCCGTTCCTGTCGAACCAATTTAGCTAACAGTAAATACTCTGTTTGGCTGCATACAGAATCCAAAGGCGAAGTTCCCCACCTCCATGCTGCGGTCTGCCGTTTGGATGAAAATGGCAATATCAACAACGACCATAACATTCATCTTCGGGCGCAACGTGCCGCCGAGCGAGTGGCAAAGAAACGTGGCTGGACGACTGCAGAACAAATCAGAAATCGTAACATTCCACAAGTGAACCGGGACTGTATGGAGGTGTTGAAAGCAATGCCATCATGGTCATGGGATGAGTACAAGAACACTCTTATACGGAAAGGTTATACCGTCCATGAAAGAGAGGACAAGAAAGGTATTCTTCGTGGATATGCCCTCATGAATGGAAACACCAAATACAAGGCTTCAGAATTGGGAATCGGCAGGAACCTGATGGTCTCGAAACTTCCTGCGACATGGGAGAAACTGCACCATCAGTCAGCTACCGTCATTAGAAATAATGCTCCCAAAGCCGTTCAACAGGCAGCGATACATAAGGTTGCTCCTATTGACTATACCCAATATCTCACATATAGTCAGGATATGATTTCCTATGCCCTCAGCCATGAAGGTAAGGATTACAGATTCTATATTCCGGAAAAAATACTTGACTGTTTTAATGACGAATTTGATTACAGGTTTATTGCCAACTGTCAGGAACTTACCGATATGGCAGTAGCTATATTTGTCGGACTGATAGATACCCCCAACGTAACAACCGGTGGAGGTGGTGGAGGCTCACAAAGCGACCTTCCGTGGAGAGACAAGGATGAAGACAATTTGCAATGGGCTCGCAGATGCGCTCATGCCGCCAGTCGTTCGTTAGGAAAGAAACTGAAAACAGGATTAAAACGATAAGCCCATGAAACCGAACATGAAAAAGAAATTCGATTTTTCCGCGGAAATGAGTGAAGCGGAAGCCATAAAAGCCACTCCCAAGAATGAATATCTGGAGGAAGAAAAGCAGTTACTCGATATCAACGCAAAGGAACTTGTCAGCCTGAATGACAACGTATATAAGCTGAGAACAGAAGTTGAAAATCTATCCGACTCTATACATGAGTGCAAACCTATTATTTCTGAAGAAATACAGAAGTTAGCAGTAGAATTCGGTGCGACCCTTCTATACAATTTTCTCAGCCAGATTGAGAGCAAATGTAAGGAAGCCGAGCGAAGAATAAAGAAAGCCAGCAATGCCATCCCCAGGTTGTGTAAATTAAACTGTGTCATGCTCTATTCTCATTCAATCTCATCGGTCGGGGAACGGCCAGCGCCAAGGGGCGGGACCACCCGTCCCGACGAGTGTAAAATTACAACAATTTAAACCTGTCTCCAAATTTTATCGCCAGTTGTTGTGCAATGGCTCCCCAGTTAGCCAGTGGCATGGTCCATTTCTTGCGTATATTGCGGTAAGCGAGGTAAACCAGTTTCTCAAGGGCGGTGTCGTTAGGGAACACGCCCTTGTTTTTTGTCACTTTCCGTATCTGGCGATGATAGCCCTCAACTGTATTTGTGGTATAAATCATACGGCGTATATCCGATGTGAACTGGAAGTATTCAGTAAGTTTTTCCCAGTTGTCCTGCCATGACTTGATGACAATAGGATATTTTTCTCCCCATTTCTCATTCAGATTAAAAAGTTCCGTTTCAGCTGCTTCTTTACTTACCGCACCATAAACCCGTTTCAAGTCTTTGAGGAATTCCTTCTGATGCTTGCTACCGACATATTTAATGGAGTTACGTATCTGGTGGACGATGCAAAGTTGTACTGTTGTGTTCGGGAAAACACTTTGGATGGCATCCGGAAAGCCTTTCAGACCATCAACGCAAGCAATAAGGATATCATGAACTCCACGGTTCTGCAAGTCCGTCAGTACGTTTAACCAGAAATTGGCTCCCTCGTTTTTAGAGATATACATGCCAAGCAAATCCTTGTGCCCTTCCTTGTCGACACCTAAGACGTTATAGATTGCGCGGGTAACGGCACACCCTCTCTCGTCAGTGACTTTGTAATGGATTGCGTCCATCCAGACTATCGGATAGACAGCATCAAGGGTACGGGAACGCCAGGCCTTTATTTCCGGGAGAACACGGTCGGTTATGGAACTGATCGTTTCGGCAGAGACACGGTTGCCGAGATTTTCCTCCATCCAGTCACTGATCTCGCGTGTGCTGTTACCAAGGGCATAAAGTCCGATGATACGGTCCGCCACGCCCTCCGCCAGGATGGTCTCACGTTTCTTTATAAACTGAGGCTCAAAACTTGAATTACGGTCACGAGGGGTAGACACTGTGACTTCACCCAATGGAGTCTGGACTTGCTTCTGCATTTTACCATTACGACGATTGCCCAACTGACGTTCTTCATCGGTAAGATGCGCATCCATTTCACCTTCCAAGGCTGCATTCAAGATACTTTCCAATAAGGGGGCAAAAGCACCATCCTTACCTAACAAAGGCTTACCGGCTTTCAGCTGCTCTATTGCCTTGTTCTTGATACTTTCAAAATCAAATTCTTCTTTCATAAAAAAACTGTGTTAGCAAAATTAATATTTTATTCCTTGCTGACACAGTTTAAATTACATCTTCCCATCCCCATCCCAGATACGGCATTCTACATTTTGATTACCATTGTAGTTGCTCTATCTTCTTTTTTCGTGTGCATGATAGTAGCTAATGCAGAGATTTTGCATTCCGGATTGATTTGGAAGGCTGTTATTGGTTGTATTCTTATGGTTGTTTTGGGGATTGGTATTGCTGTAATTATACAGAAGTTTTCGGACAGGGATAAATAAACGAAAAGTCTCAATCGGATAGGAATGCTATCGGTTGAGACTTTATTTTATTCGTTATCAAACAATCCCTTTTCTTTCCATAACTTTAGTTATAAATTCCTCTATTCTCTTGCATTTGATTTAGTGATTACGTTTATGACTTACACGAAGTTTATCATCATCTTCTCTATATGATGAGATATATCCAATAGTTTTTAGCTTCCCTAAAAGCATTTCATTCATGTGATTATTTTCTATAGTAGCCTTTTTTGATTTATCTGTAATACTTCGATAAGAATCGCCTAAAGACTCTATTAATTCTGTCACAATGTCAAAATCATCTCTAAACTTTTCAACCAAGTCTATCAAAAAAGACAATCGCTCTGGCAAATTAGTAGAGGCGACCAAAATGTTCTTCTCTATGTCATAATCAAATTTTTCAATATTGTTTTTCAACACAGGAAGAGTGATATTTGCCAATTCGTTATCCCACACAATATGAGGAAGAAAATGTTGAACTACACTTAGAGCTTTTTCACCGATTACTCTTGGATTTTTCATAAGATGCTTGTATAGCCTCATATCTGTAGGCAACTCCTCTATTTCTATAATACACTCATCCAAATACTTATCTACATAATAAGTAAGTACATCACTATGATTGTCTCTAATTGTTGTCGTATAATATGTGCTATATGGAAGCATATCAGCACAAAGTAACGACTTAAAATGAGCGTTATCTACACTGTTAATATCCGCATCCTTAAATGTAACTCCATCAAAGATTTTGACAAGTTTATCGTATACCAAAATTTCAAAATCTGATGTCAATAAAGCACTGTGTGCCAGTAGTTCTTTCTGAGTATCATCCAATTCAGATATATCTGTTAATTCATCAATATGTTTGGTAATGAATATTCGCAAACTGGAAATCATTACATTATTCTGACTCTCATAAAATGCATATATCTCAGGCCATGCTGGTATAACTATATCAACTTCAATAGCGAACTCCCACTGTATATTGTTAACATCGGAAAGAGAAACTTTATTCTGTTGCCCAGAAAGGTATTTGCGTTTTGTGTCCTCTGTTATATCCTCAGAATTAATAATTTCAAGAATAATTCCCACACTCTCTTTTTTTGCCGTATCTGTAATAAATACATTATTTAGTGCATTGTCAAAACATTCATCTATATAATCTGATATAGATTTAGCTGATTTACAGCTCCTCAGTATTGTAACATTTAAAGGATAATTATCCAATGTTTCCACCCTCTCATTTCGATAATGAACAAATGCGCATACAACATTTTCTGGTGTCAACATATATGCTTTGTTTTCTACAACATACTCAAGCAAACACCTAGACTCTGCATCTATATCTGTAAAAATCAGTTTTCCATTCGACACTATTTGTTTGATTGTATCAAAACCTATGAGATCTACTCTATGAGATATAAATGCGAAGTGTTTATTCAACCAGTTACGACTTTCTTTGGTGGAATGGTTCAATTCGAGGAATCGTAACCAAGACTCGAATAATTCATCGGAATTCTGTTTCACGAAGATCTTCCATAATCCATCAACGATACTGCCCAAATGGTTGAAAAGCGAGCTTGAATCTTCAACTGATTTATAGAAGTCAATCAAAAAGTCCCACTTTTTATTATGCATAATAACTTGTGCTATCGAATGAAGTTTTGAGTTATTTGCTTCTTCAAGATGCTGACAAATACAATCGACCACCTGAATATTCAATATACTTACATCGTTGTAACATTTATCAGGAATGTTTTTTACGCACTGCCCTACTTTATCTATATGATAGTCATACGGCAAACTATGCCGAAGTTTTAATTCAAGGATAAAATCATGGTCGTGCTTATTAATTGACTTACCAAAAAAGAAAGATATATAATCAAAGTAATCTTCATTTATAAGTCCTTCTTTCAAGAAAACTTCAAGCATTTTAGAGACATTGAGTTCACTAAAAATTTTATGCGTCTGCATATCAACATCCAGCAACAGTTCTTGTATTGGAGTAGCATAATGATTATTACGAGATAATTCTAGTATCTTGATTTGTTCACGATATCTTTTTTCCCCTTCTCGCAAGGCTTCTAATCGCTCATGGTAGGTAAAGGTAGAATTAACTATTTTCTCTATTTGACTGAATTGAATATTGCAACTATCTTCAGATGTATCATAATAATATCTAACACCATAATATGTGTTAGTTTGATGCCTCTTAAAACATTGATATCGAAATGAGGATTGCGATATAAAGGAATTAAATAACGTTTCATTTTCTGCGATATCTTCAAGAGGTATAAAATTGTTTTCGACAAAAAACAAAAAGGCATTATTTTCATTTTGTTTTGATAATTTTCTACGATACCCTTCAATATAAATCAGCCTTAATTCTTTTTCTTGTATGGCATGTGTCGCTTCTAAAGATTGAAGTTTTTTAGTTATTCCATTAATACGCTCGTCAATCTGTCTATTGCGCTCAACCAATAATTCACTTTTCTTATGCAAACAATCATACAAAACACCCTTTCCTTTATGCAGATCAGCAAAATCTTTTGGATGGTAGTTTTTATATACAATCATTGCAAGAAGTTTGTTTTGATCAAGTTTCTCATCAAGTTTTTCTCTATATTGGGCATATTCATTGACAATATTCTTCAGTAATCTCATATCGTCAATGAAAAAAGCCAAACTGTCTATTACCTCGACATTAAGATCTGAATAGCCTTTTATCTCTAGTTCCTCTTTCAGTTTGTCTGCCGAGTTTGAAGAATTGATTATTGGGATTACAGTTGTGATATAATCAAAGAATTTAGTACGTTCTTCATCAAAAAACATATCATCTTTAACCGCATAAATGAACGTAACTTTACGCCCCACAGAGTTTGACTGATTCAAGAGTTGATTTACCTCTCTTAACTTAAGAAAAATATCCGTATTATCACTGTCTCTTATACACATCTGACGCTGCCGACGA
>ENA-OZEY01000973-OZEY01000973.1-human-gut-metagenome-genome-assembly--contig:-NODE-973-length-10669-cov-6.028359_pt1 | contig 10669 bp, 6 predicted proteins | sample MGYA00245071_ERZ653615 | MGnify/ENA primary metagenome ERZ653615 (study PRJEB26926, sample SAMN06165145) | human gut metagenome | biome: ENVO:00009003; feature: ENVO:2100002; material: ENVO:00002003... | reverse complement strand
TTATGCGATCGTCGGCAGCGTCAGATGTGTATAAGAGACAGGGATGCGTCATCCCGCATTTATGATGCCAAGGGGCGGCTTATTACTACGGTTCACGCCGAGGAAAACCGTCTCCCTGTGTCCATTGATGAAGTGCCGGCTAATTTACAAAACGCATTTATTGCGGTAGAGGATAACCGCTTTTATGAACATCACGGCGTGGATCCTATCGGTATCATCCGTGCCGTTTTCAGAAATATCATCAGCGGCAATGCCACGGCGCAGGGGGGGAGCACCATTACGCAGCAGCTGGCGCGAAACGCTTTCCTTTCGCAGGAACAGACGCTGAAACGCAAGATGCTGGAGGCTTTTCTTGCTTTAAAGATAGAGCGGCAGTATACCAAAAAAGAAATTCTGGAAATGTATATGAACCAGATTTATTTCGGACAGGGCTGTTATGGTATCCAGACGGCATCTAAAGTGTATTTTGGAAAAGACGTGAAGGATTTGTCTCTTGCCCAGTGCGCGCTTATAGCGGGTCTTCCGAACAGTCCGAATTATTACTCTCCGTTCCACAGTGTGGAAGCGGCAAAACAGCGGCAGTCCATCGTTCTTGATCAGATGGTGAAGTATGGGTACATTACTGAGAGTGAGGCCGCTGCGGCAAAAGAAGCGGATATCCATCTGGCCCGGCCCCAGGAACAGCGGGGAACAGATAGTGTGGCGTCTTATTTTGTAAATTATGTCATTCACTTGATCAGCGAAAAGTATGATTCCGATGCGATCTACAAAGAGGGCATGCAGATTTACACTACGCTGGATCTTGATTTGCAGAAGGAAGCGGAAGCGGCCCTGAAGAAAAATCTTCCTAATGCCTATACCGATGATAAGAAATTGACACAGCCTCAAGGCGCCCTTGTTTCCATAGAAGTGGGAACAGGATACGTCCGCGCTATGGTGGGCGGCCGCGGGCAGGATCACTTTAACCGCGCTGTGCAGATGACCCGCCAGCCGGGTTCGGCTTTCAAACCTTTTGTCTATCTGACGGCATTTGCAAACAAAGTAACGCCTTTCGACATTCTTAGTAATGAAACGAAAGATTTCGGCGGCGGCTGGACACCGAAGAATTACGGTGGCACTTCCGGCGGCAGTGTAACCGTCATGGAAGCGCTTGTGAAGTCCATGAATATACCTACGGTCCATCTGGCGGATCAGGTGGGTATAGAAAAGATTATCCGGACGGCAAAGAATGTAGGGATTTCCACCTTGGTCACTGACGGTGAATACAGTGATACGAACCTGGCGGCGTCTCTCGGCGGCCTTACCTACGGCGTGTCCGTCTGGGATATGGCAAAAGCATACAGCGTGTTTGCAAACGGCGGCAAACTGGTGGAACCGACGGTCATTATGAAAGTTGTCGACCGCAATGGAAAGGTGCTTGAAGATCATTCAGGTGCGCGGGAAAGTACGCAGGTCGTTGATGAAGCCTCGGCATGGACATTGACGAGCGTGCTGGAAGAAGTCATCTCCCGCGGAACCGGCGGAAATGCGTATATCGGACGGCCGTCGGCGGGCAAGACGGGGACTACTGATGATGAACATGACGCATGGTTTGTCGGATATACACCGGATCTCTCCACGGCGGTCTGGATCGGTGATGACGCGTCCACCAATGCGGGGTATACCGGCGGCACCATTCCGGCGGCGATCTGGCGCGATTATATGTACGAAGCGGAAAGCGGTTATACCGTGAAGAACTTCGAAATTCCTGCTTCCGTAAGAAGCAGTATGGAAAAAGCAAGGGCCGCGCGGGCGAAGCAGGAAGCGGAAGCGGCGGAAAAGAAGAAAAAGGAAGAAGCGGAGAAAACGAAAAAAGCATTGAAGGATAAAGTGAAATCCGCGGGGAATAAACTTCTTGACAGGATTTCGGGCCGATCGGCAGAAAAGTCCGGGGAAAAACAGTAACGGGAAGAAGATAAATTGACAAAGGACAGGACGTTTCGTAAAAGGCGTCCTTTTCTTTTGCAGAAAATATGAAAACGGGAAAAGGAATATGTGTTATGTAATGATAAAAAGTAATGAAAACAGCATACATTTATGCTAAAATTACAACGGACTTTCTTTTTATAGTTAGTGTCTGGGATATATGCTAAAATTGCTTTGGTAAGTAAACATATTTAAGATTTGAGAGGAGATGTTTTTCATGAAATGGAAGGCTCTTGCTGCGTGCACCCTGGCCGGACTGGCGTTGATTGCTGCCGGCTGCGGCGGCGGTGACAAGGCGGCTGCAGGCGGTGCGAAAGCGGGCGGTCAGGATCTGAAAGGCAAGAAGTTGGTGATGTATGTGTCTTTCCATGAAGACACGGCGAAAGAACTGGCGGATCTGTTTAAGAAGCAGACCGGTGCAGATGTAAGCTTCATCCGTCTGCCAACCGGGGAAGCTCTTGCCCGTATCACGGCGGAAAAAGACGCACCGAAAGCGGATATCTGGCTCGGCGGCACGGCGGACGCCCATGCGAAAGCGGCGGCTGACGGACTTCTGGAAGCTTATAAATCCAAGAATGCCAAAATGATCATGCCTGAATACCAGGACAAAGACGGTTTCTGGTATGGCACGTATCTGGAAGTTTTGGCAATCGGCTACAATGAAAAACGTTTCAATGAAGAATTTAAACCGAAAGGGGTCGCCGCTCCGACGACACTGCAGGATCTTCTGAAACCGGAATTCAAAGGGGAAATTATTATGCCTGATCCCCGCAAATCCGGTACAGGCAACACCTTTATCAGTTCCGTTCTTCAGAATATGGGTGAAGAAAAAGGCTGGGAATATCTGAAAGCGCTGAAACCGCAGATAGCGCAGTTCACTCCTTCCGGATTCACACCGGGACAGAAAGCCGGCGCCGGCGAATATCTTATCACTGTCAACTTTATTTCCGATCAGAATCTGGTCAGCGCCAAGGGACAGAAACTGGTGAGCACCATTTACGATCAGGCAGGCTGGACAGTATGTCCCGTAGGCAAGATTAAGAACAAAGCCAATGAAGATGTGGCGAAAGCGTTTATTGATTTCGTCCTTACCAAAGAAGCGGGAGATATCCTTGTAAAGACGACGAACGGCATTGCCTGCAATCCGGAAGTGGCTCCGCCCCAGGGCATGAAGCCGCTGAAAGAGCTGCCGCTGTTCAAGACTTATGATTTGGTCAAGGCGGGCGCCGATAAACAGAAGAACTGCGATACATTCTTTGCTGAATAATATGTCTGTCAAAAAGCTGCCTCCACCAATGACGGTGGGGGTAACTTTTTATCTATTACTTTTACTTATTTAAGAAATAGTCTGCTTTATACCTGCCCTTCCCTCGCCGATGGAAAAGCCGGAAGGCACCTGCTGTTTTAAAGAAATAAATCCTTTTTATATCTAAGGAGTTTTGTATGAATGAAAAAGAGTCCGGCCGCGAACACACCGGAATCGCAGCGGAGATGAAAGTGCTTCTTCGGGAGCCGCCGCTTCTCATCGGTATTCTTGCCGTATTCCTTCTGTTTGCCGTATTTATTATTTATCCTTTTGTGAAAATTCTTCTCGTTCCGACATCGGCAGACTGGATGCGCGCCGTCACGGATAAGGAGTTCATCGAGGTATTCAGCCACACGATCTTCTCGTCCTTTGTTGCTACGGCGACGGCTATCGTTTTCGGATTCATTTTCGCTTACGGCGTGAATTACACAAATATGCCGTGCAAGCGTTTCTTTCAGGTAGTGGCTCTGCTTCCTACCATGGCGCCGTCCGTTGTCAGCGGTCTGGCATTTATTATGCTTTTCGGCCGCCGCGGCTTTATTACATGGGAAATGCTTCATTTGAAGGTGGATCTTTACGGACCTGTTGGACTTTGGGCAGCGCAGACTATCGCTTTTTTCCCGCTGGCGTACATCACTATTTCGGGTGTCTTGAAAAATATCAGTCCGAATTTGGAACTGGCGGCACAGAACCTGGGAGCAAAAGGGTGGTACCTTTTCCGTACGGTGACCCTCAGACTGGCGACGCCGGGGCTGGCAAGCGCGTTCCTCCTGGTCGGTATCAACTCATTGGCGGACTTCGGCAACCCCATGCTGGTCGGAGGTAATTATCATGTTCTGGCCACGGAGGCATACACACAGGTCACCGGTGCCTGGGATCTTCCCATGGGCGCCACGCTTTCCGTATTCCTTGTCATTCCGACACTCATTGTTTTCTTTGTACAGCGGTATTATCTGGAAAAGAACTCTTACGTTACCGTTACGGGAAAGCCCGTGGCAGGCCTCATCCGTGTGACGGCGGGACCGGCGGCAACATGGTGTTTCTTTACTTTCTGTATGCTTCTCAGCCTGGGCATCCTTATGATTATCGGCGTGGTCGTGCTTTTTGCCTTTACCGTTTCTTTCGGTGCGGATTACACCTTCACTCTTGAGTATTTCAAAGAAGGCGTCATCAACTCCAATGTCATGGTGAACTCCTGGGTGGCATCCATGTCCACGGCGGCAATCAGCACGGTCTTCGGCATTGCTCTGGCGTTTCTTGTGCTCCGTAAAAAATTCCCGGGAAGAACAGTTATGGATTTCCTTGCCATGCTTCCCGTCTCTCTGCCGGGGACGTTTATCGGTCTTGCCATGATTCTCGCCTTTAATGACGGACCGCTTGAAATGACGGGTACGCTTGCTATTATCATTCTCGGTATGGCTCTCCGCCAGCTGCCGGTAGGATATCGGCAGGCCGTGGCGGGGCTGAAACAGATCGAAGGCTCTTTAGAGCAGGCGTCTACCAACTTAGGGGCAGGCAGCTTCACGACTTTCCGGAAAATTGTGCTGCCTATGCTGAAAAATTCACTTTCTGTCAGCTTTGTATACGCGTTCATGCGTTCCATGAACACCTTAAGCACCGTTATTTTCCTCGTGTCACCGGAATGGAACCTGGCGTCCATCAATATCATGAGCCTGGCAAATCAGGGATTCCTCCCGACTGCCAGCGCCACTGCCGTAGGCATCATGCTTGTTATTTACCTGACTTTCGGTGTGGTGAAACTGATACTCCGTGACAAGATCAATATCTTTGATTTATAATCGCTCAAAGTTTACAACAGAGGTGGAAATATGTCAGACTTAGTATTGCAGCTGAAACAGATCAATAAATATTTCGGTCGGAGCCATGTCATCAAAGACGTGAACATTGATTTTGAAAAGGGGCATTTCGTTACATTCCTCGGGCCGTCAGGCTGCGGGAAGACCACGCTTCTCCGCATGGTGGCAGGTTTCTATGAACCGGATGATGGGGAAATACTTCTCAACGGCAAACGAATCGAAAGGATTCCTCCTTACAGCAGAAATACGGCCATGGTATTTCAGGAATATGCCCTCTTTCCGCATATGAACGTTTTCGATAATGTTTCCTATGGACTTCGTGTGAAGAACCGTCCGAAAGAGGAAATAGAAAGACGTGTCAAAGAAGCGCTTGACCTCATGCAGCTCAAAGGCATGGAGGACCGTTTCCCGAACCAGATGTCCGGCGGACAGCAGCAGCGTGTCGCTGTGGCCCGTGCCCTTGTCATGAATCCTGAAGTTCTTCTTCTTGATGAACCGCTGTCCAATTTGGATGCGAAGCTGCGCGAAAACGTCCGCGTGGAACTCCGTGACATCCAGAAGAAGATGGGGCTTTCCACGATTTATGTCACCCATGACCAGTCGGAAGCTCTTTCCATGTCGGACATGATTGTCGTCCTTAAAGGCGGCGTCGTCCATCAGACAGGATCGCCCCAGGAGATCTACTTTGAACCGAAGACACCGTTCGTGGCGGACTTCATCGGCACGACAAACCTCCTCAGCGTAAAAGGGCTGGGAGAAAATACTGTTTCTTACGGAAACGACAGAATTCCCACTGTGAAGAGCGTAAATGCAGGGCAGGAATACTGCCTGAGCATCCGTCCCGAATGTCTGAAGTTGGTGAAAGAGGCCGTTGACGGGCAGGTGAATGTAAAAGTCACCATTCAAAATAAAATGTTCCTTGGAGAAAAAATCCGCTACTTTGTCAATGACAGTCTTGGCAAGGAATGGATTATCGATATTTACGACCCCGGCAGGACGATCCTGGAAGGCGAAGCATATGCCGCTTTCCCCTTTGAAAAGGCATGGCTCATTGAAGATCTGACGGATTGAAATGAAAAAAGAGCGGAGTTTCCGTAAAAAGAAACGACGCTCTTTTTTGTCTGCCGAAAAGGCATGAATGGAGGGGTTGTGACAAGGTACAAAAATATTTTGTCACAGCCTCTTTATAATTGGCTATTGCAGGTCCCTCAGCAGATCGTTTACATGAGAAGCGGCTTTCACGTTCCTGTATTCTTTCACCAATATGCCTTTTTCATCAATGATGAACGTGGAGCGCTCGATGCCCATGTATTTTTTTCCGTACATGCTCTTTTCTTTCATGACGCCGTACAAGTTGCATACCGTTTCCTTTTCATCAGAAAGGAGAGGGAAATTAAGTTCATACTTGTCGCGGAAATTGCAGTGCTTTTTCACGCTGTCGCGGCTTACGCCAAGTACAGAATACCCCCGTTTCTTAAATTCTTCCAGATTGGCGCGGAATGCCTGCGCTTCCAGCGTGCACCCGGAAGTATTGTCCTTCGGGTAGAAATAAAGAATTACCTTCCCGCCTTTGTAATCGGAAAGAGAAATATCCTGTCCGCCGTCAGACGGAAGTGTGAATAAGGGTGCTTTTTTGCCCACCGTAAGATCTGCCATGATAACCTCCTTAAAGAAATATATTTTCTTTCATTATAGTATGGAGGAGACAGGATGTAAAACGGAGAAAAAACCGTAAAAGTATTTCTTCCCCGGCAGATGGACAGCAAAGCATAAGGCGGACATGTTTTTCGGATTTATTTCGTATATTTAATTTCTTTATTGACAGATAGACCCCAGGGGGGTATAGTCTAATCAGAAAGAAGATTTTCGATTCAGCAGTAAGAATGAGAGAGAGTACGAAAAAGCAGAGAGGGAAATGAAATGGAAGCGAAGGAGACAAAACAGATGGCCGGTATGGAAACAGAGGAAGCCTGCTGCCGTACGGAAAGGACACCGGCAGAGCAGAAGAAACTGCTTACCCGCCTTAAAACAGTAGAAGGGCAGATCAGGGGCATACAGAAAATGGTGGAAGCCGACGCATACTGCCCCGATATCCTCATGCAGATATCAGCTGTATCCAATGCGCTGAATTCTTTCAACAAACTGCTCCTGGCATCCCATATCCGAGGCTGCGTTTCCGATGATATCCGCGAAGGCCGGGACGGAAAAGTGGATGAGCTCTGCACCATGCTCCAGAAATTAATGAAATAATTTTTTGACAGGAAATGAAAGAGGTAAAAAATGAGACAATATACGGTTACAGGCATGACCTGCGCAGCGTGCCAGTCCCATGTGGAAAAGGCAGTCGCTGAAGTGCCGGGGGTCTCTTCGGTGGCTGTGGCGCTCCTGACAAATTCCATGGCGGTCGACGGCACCGCATCAAACGAAGAAATCATCCGCGCCGTTGAAAACGCGGGGTACGGAGCGCGGCTCAAAGGTGAAGAAAAGAAAAAGAGCTCCGCTTCAGAAAAACTGGCACAGGAAGCGGAAGCCCTGGCCGACCATGAAACACCGAAGCTCAAAAGGCGCCTCATATGGTCTGCCGTATTTCTTGCGCTCCTCATGTATATCACCATGGGGCACAATATGCTCGGCTGGCCTGTTCCCGCATTTTTTGACCATAATCATCTGGGACTTGCTCTGACAGAAATGTTCCTTGCCCTTATCGTGATGTATGTCAATAAGGATTTCTTTCTTTCCGGCGGGAAATCCCTCGCCCATGGCGCGCCGAATATGGATACCCTCGTGGCGCTCGGCTCGGGAGTTTCCTTTCTCTGGTCGCTCTATGTCCTTTATGAGATGACCTACCTCCTTACGCAAGGCACATCGAATGCGGATCTCATGGGATTTTACCATGACCGGCTCTACTTCGAGTCCGCCGCCATGATTCCTGCTCTCATCACCGTAGGGAAAACACTGGAATCTCTATCCAAAGGCCGGACCACCGATGCTTTGAAAAGTCTGATGAGGATGGCGCCGAGAACGGCGGTCATCGAAAAAAACGGGCAGGAAGTATCCATTGCCATCGACGAGGTGCAGCCGGGAGATATCTTTGTCGTAAGACCGGGAGAAACCATTCCCGTAGACGGCGTGATTATAGAAGGTACGACAGCGGCGGATGAATCCGCTCTTACGGGAGAATCCGTTCCGGTGGACAAAGCGGAAGGCGACCCCGTGAAAGCCGCCACCATAAACCGTTCCGGATTCATCCGTGCCCGTGCCACCCGTGTGGGCGAAGATACGACCTTCTCACAAATCATCCGCATGGTCAGTGATGCGGCTGCTACAAAAGCGCCGATTGCAAGAATCGCTGATGCCGTGTCCGCCGTCTTTGTGCCTGCCGTTATCGGTGTAGCCGTTCTCGTCATGATCGTGTGGATACTCCTCGGCGCGCCCGTGGCGAAAGCATTGGAATACGCCATCTGCGTCCTCGTCATTTCCTGTCCCTGCGCGCTGGGACTGGCAACGCCCGTTGCCATTATGGTCGGCAGCGGCGTAGGCGCGAAAAACGGAATTCTTTTCAAAACAAGCGAATCTCTTGAAAATGCGGGAAAAATACAGATCGTCGCGCTTGACAAGACCGGTACCATTACGGAAGGAAAACCGGAGGTCACCGGCATTTATCCTGCGGGACATATGACGGACGATGAACTTCTCCTTCTGGCGTATTCGCTGGAACGGAAATCCGAGCATCCCCTTGCCCGGGCCGTTGTGGAAAAGGCGGAAGAAAGAGGCATGAGTCCGAAAGAAACCTCCGGATTCCGGGTTCTTGCGGGAAACGGCCTTGCTGCCATTATGGACGGGGACACGATTCACGGCGGATCGGAAACCTATATATCTACGCTGGCGGATATACCGCAGGACATGGCAGACCGCTCCCGGACATTGGGGGAAGAAGGGAAAACACCGATTTTCTTTGAACGGAACGGGATATTCTTGGGGATGATTGCTGTAGCGGACATTATCAAGGAAGACTCTACCCAAGCTGTTAAAGAACTGCAGCATATGGGGATCGAAGTCATCATGCTGACAGGAGATAATCAGCGGACGGCAGACGCCGTCGGGAAAGAAGCAGGCGTTGACCGCGTCATTGCAGGCGTCCTTCCTGACGGGAAAGCGGCTGTTATCAAAAACCTGCAGAAACGGGGCAGGACGGCTATGGTAGGGGACGGGATCAATGATGCGCCCGCACTTACCGGGGCGGATATCGGAATCGCCATCGGCGCAGGGACAGATGTGGCTGTCGACTCCGCCGATATCGTTCTTATGAATTCCAGGCTCACCGATGTTTCCGCTGCCATCCGATTAAGCAGGAAGACGCTGAAAAATATCCGTGAAAATTTATTCTGGGCCTTTGCTTATAATATCCTGCTCATCCCCGTGGCGGCCGGCGTATATCCCATGATTTCCATAAATCCCATGTGGAGCGCGGCGGCGATGGCTCTTTCCAGTGTCACCGTCTGTCTGAATGCCCTTCGGCTGAATCTGTTTAAAGTCCATGGCAGCGGGAAGGACAAGCCTCTGAAGAAGAAAGTGCTTCTGCCGGCGGAAGTGCCCGGCACAGAAACCGGCACTGCTGTAGAGAAGAAAGAGGCGGCAGGAAAGGAAAGGGCGGCTATTATTTCCGTAGAAGGCATGACCTGTGAAATGTGCGAGCACCACGTGGAAAATGCGTTGAAGAAAATAAAAGGTGTTGTGGAAGCAAAAGCGGATCATACCACAGGAAAAGTAAATATGACCTGCTCGGCCGCTCCTGATGAAGAAACCGTGAAGAAAGCAATTTCCGAAGCGGATTATATTTACAAAGGAATGATAGTTCCAAAGGAGGAAATGAAAATGAAAGAAACAGTAAAAATTGAAGGCATGATGTGCGGCCACTGCGAGGCGGCAGTAAAGAAATCGCTGGAAGCCCTTGACGGTGTGGATCGCGCGGAAGTGTCCCATGAAACGGGCACCGCCGTGCTTACCCTTTCCAAAGAAGTCGCTGATGCGGATGTACGGAAGGCTGTCGAAGACAAAGATTACAAATTCGTAAGCATCGAAAAATAAAATCAAAAATGAAAAGCCCGCGGGAGAAAATAAGATCATCGCGGGCTTTTCATGTGTCCGTCTTGGGACAGGTTTTGTATTAAATGTTTATTTTCGTGGTTAGGAATGCGGGAACGGAAAGCTGATGCAAAACAGTATAGAGGGTGGAATCCGTTATCGCAATGTATTGACATGAAATGTCCTGTAAGCTTTGTTTTCCTTTTCAGAAAATAACGGGAGGGCGCATTTCCGCCAACTGGTATTCTTATGCAGTAAAAAAGGACGGCGTAAGCCGTCCCTTTTCAGGAGTATAAAAAAAATAAAGGAAGTTGGAAAGGAGTGATTTTCGCTTGGGAGTGCGAAAATTTCCCAACGGCAGAACCGTTTCATGAATCCGCTTCTGCCTGTAAGTAGTATATCACAAATAAATGATTTTGAAAACTACTTTCAATTATTTTTTTAAAATTTTTTATGGAAGCAGCATTTACAGCTGTCTCTTATACACATCTCCGAG
>ENA-OZEY01000960-OZEY01000960.1-human-gut-metagenome-genome-assembly--contig:-NODE-960-length-10763-cov-3.175103_pt1 | contig 10763 bp, 10 predicted proteins | sample MGYA00245071_ERZ653615 | MGnify/ENA primary metagenome ERZ653615 (study PRJEB26926, sample SAMN06165145) | human gut metagenome | biome: ENVO:00009003; feature: ENVO:2100002; material: ENVO:00002003... | reverse complement strand
TCGTGGGCTCTGAGATGTGTATAAGAGACAGCCGTAACGGTGATCCTCTGCTCATCCGTCGCGGCAAGCGGAACGAAGCTGCGGTCGGCATCGTAATAGCCGAACTCGTAGCCGGAGCCGCTGAGCGTATCGTTGTAGTTTTGCAGCCGCGCCGTAAAAAGAGCGTTCGTGCCGTATTTTAAGCCGACCTTGAGCATAGTATTCTCTGTGGCCTGCGCGCCGACGCACAGCGTGAGCGCAAGCAGCACACTCAAGATGATCGTTTTCCAGAATCGTTTCATAGGGGTCCTCCATTGGCCGCATTTCCCTGCGTTTCTACATTATAGGATAAAATGCGCAAGGATTCAAGGAAAACCGTTCTTTTTCTCCCGGCAATATTTTCCACGCTGCTATCAAAAAAGAGAGGAGCTTCCATCATGTCCCAATCCTTATTCCGCGGCTCCGGCGTTGCGCTCGTGACGCCAATGACGCCCGACGGCATCGACTTCCCCGCCCTCGAGCGGCTGATCGAATGGCATATCGCCTCCGGCACCGATGCGCTCGTCCTCTGCGCGACGACCGGCGAGGGCGCGACGCTGACCTATGCCGAACGCGCCGAGATCATCGAGCGGTCCGTCCGGCAGGTAAACGGCCGCGTCCCTGTCATCGTCGGCACCGGCTCGAACAACACCGCCTCCGCCATCGCACTCTCACGCGAGGCCTGTGCAGCGGGCGCGGACGGCGTTCTGGTCGTCACGCCCTACTACAACAAGGCGACGCAGCGCGGGCTCGTGCGTCACTTCACTGCCGTCGCCGACGCCGTCGACCGCCCGCTCATCGTCTACAATGTCCCCTCCCGCACCGGCGTGAGCTGCACCGCCGAGACCTACGCCGTGCTCGCGCAGCACCCGAACATCGTCGGCGTCAAGGAGGCCTCCGGCAGCTTTGCCCTGATCCAGGAGACCCTTAACCTCTGCGGCGACGGCTTCTCCGTCTGGTCCGGCAACGACGAGGACACCGCCGCCGTCTGCGCGCTCGGCGGCGCGGGGGTGATCTCCGTCGCGGCAAACATCGTTCCGCGCGAAATGCACAGGCTGGTGGAGCTGTGCCTTGCCGACCGCATTTTGGAGGCAGGATGCGAACAGCTTCGCCTTGCTCCGCTCATCCGGGCGCTCTTCTGCGAGGTCAATCCCATTCCGGTCAAGACCGCGATGGCGCGCATGGGACTGTGCAGCAACCTTCTCCGTCTGCCGTTGTGCGAAATGAGCGAAGAAAACCGCGCGCGGCTCTTCGCCGCGATGGATGCCTGCAGCATAGACGCATGAAGCTTCACGCACAAGCACCGCACCACAAAAATGCACGAAGACCGGTGCGTGAAGCTTTTGTGCATCCTTTCCGGTTGCCCCGCAGGGGCGAGGAAAGGGCACATATCTATTTTTGCCATGCGTTTGCATAGCAAAAAAGGACGGCTCAGCCGTCCTTTTTCTTATTCTATTTTCTCAAGCAGCGCGACCGCGTGCGCCGCGATGCCAAGTCCCTCTCCGGTAAAGCCGAGCCCCTCCTCGGTCGTCGCCTTGACGCTGACGCAGGAAGTGTCGAGCGCAAGCGCGCGGGCGAGATTTTCCCGCATCCGCTCACGGTAGGGCGCGAGCTTCGGAGCCTGCGCCAAAACCGTCGCATCAAGGTTGACGACGGCATATCCTGCCTCACGCAGCCGCTCCGCCACACGCTCGAGCAGCAGGATGCTCGAGATCCCGGCGTAAGCCGCGTCCGTATCGGGAAAGAGCTTGCCGATATCGCCCAGCGCCGCCGCGCCGAGCAGAGCGTCCATGACGGCGTGCGTCAGCACATCGGCGTCGCTGTGGCCGAGCAAGCCCTTTTCATACGGCACCTCTACGCCGCCGAGAATGAGCCTCCGCCCCTCCGTCAGGCGGTGGACGTCATAGCCATGTCCGATGCGCAGGCCCGTCATTCCTCCGCCTCCCGTTCCTCCCGTCGGCGCAGGATCGCCTCCGCGACGATCAGGTCGAGCGGTGTGGTGATCTTAATGTTTTCCTCGTCGCCATCTGTCAAGTAGACTGCCTTGCCAAGGCGCTCTACCGCGGAGCAATCGTCCGTCAGCGCCGCGTGCTCCGTCAGCGCGGATTGCAGCGCTGCTTTCAGAAGTCCGGCGTCAAAAACCTGCGGCGTCTGCACCGCAAAGAGCATGGAGCGATCCGGCGTTTCCGTCACGCGGCGATCCCGTGCGAGCTTGATGGTGTCATGCACCGGCACAGCGGGAGCCGCCGCGGCGCACACCGCCGCGCGCAGTACCACCGCGTCGAACAGCTCCGGCGTCACGAGCGGACGCGCTCCATCCTGGACAGCAAGCAGCTTCGCGTCGGCTCTTGCCTCCAGCGCCGCGCGCAGCACGGATTCCTCTCTTGTCGCGCCGCCCACGACCACCTTGACCGGCTTGCGAATGCCATAGGTCTTGCAGAGCTCCGCGTAGGTCAGCAGGTCCTCCTCCCGCGCCGCGATCACGATCTCGTCCACGCTCTGCGCCGTGTCGACCGCGCGCAGCGTGTGCGCCAGCACCGGCATCCCGTCCAGCGGCAGCAGGAGCTTATTTTCGCCGCCCATCCGCTGCGAGCTGCCCGCCGCGGCAAGGATCGCCGTGCAGGTCGGACGAACGGCGGAAACGCCTTTTCCCAGCAGCCTCCCAAGCAGCTTTTTCATGCGCTCTCCTCCGCCATCATGGCCGCATTGACACGCGCCTCCGCGTCGGCGTACTCCACATCCTCGGCCAGCACGACCTCCGAAAGCAGGATCTGTCTGGCGTTGTGCAGCATCTTGCGCTCGCCGGTGGAGAGCCCGCGCTCGCCGTCGCGGTGCATCAGCGCCTTGATCACGCCTGCGACCTCCAGCAGGTCGCCGCTCTTGATGCGCTCCATATTCTCGCGGTAGCGGTGGTTCCAGTTCGTCGTCATGTCCACGCTCAGCTTCGGGAGCTCCGCGAGCACGCGCTCGATCGTCTCTGCTGACGAGACTGCGCGGACTCCGATCATCTCGCTGTTCGCCGTCGGGATCTTGAGCGTCAGGCCGGAGACAGGCATCCGGAACACATAAAACCGGACAAGGTCCTTGCCGATCTTCTCGTCCACGATGCTTTCGATCACACCGGCTCCGTGCATCGGATGCACGATCTTATCCCCTACGCAGAACATGACGCCCGCCTCCTGTCAAAAATTTTCAGTCACACAACATAGAAAACCGCAAAAGGGTCATTTCCTCTCTGTATATAGTATAGCTCAAGTCCGAATATTTTTCAAGTTTTTTCTGCCTCCTGCTCAAAAATCGCGCCCGATCCCGCACCTACGGCAGGAAAAAGGGCGGCCCCTTCGGGCCGCCCTTTTGTATCAAACAGCAAGCTTACTTGTTGCTTCTGCGCCAGATGTGCATCTTCTCCGCGTCGGCGATGAGCTGCTCGCGGAAGTCGGGATGTGCCACGGAGATCAGCGCCTCGGCGCGTTCCCAGGTGGACAGGCCCTTGAGGTTGACCATGCCGTACTCGGTGACGATATAGTGCGTGCAGGAGCGTGGATCGGTGCAGATGGAGCCGGGCGTCAGCGTGGGAACGATGCGGCTCTTGACCGTGCCGTCCTTGCCGGTGACGGTCGAGGACATGCAGATAAAGCTCTTGCCGCCCTTGGAAAGATATGCACCCATGGCGAAGTCAAGCTGGCCGCCCGTGCCGGAGATGTGCTTGATGCCGGCGGATTCGGCGTTGACCTGACCGAAGAGATCGCAGTCGATGGCATTGTTGATGGAAATGAAGTTGTCGATCTGCGAGATGACATGAACATCGTTCGTGTAATCGACCGGCGCGCCCATGACGTTCGGGTTGCGGTCCATGTAATCATAGAGCTTCTGCGTACCGGCGGCAAACGCGAAGACCTGACGGCCCTTGTCGAGCTGCTTGTGCTTGCCGGTGATCTTGCCGGCCATCGCCATATCCACAAAGCCGTCCACATACATCTCGGTGTGAACAGAGAGGTCCTTGAGGTCGGACTGCGCGATCATCGAGCCGATGGTGTTCGGCATACCGCCGATGCCGAGCTGCAGGCAGGCACCGTTCGGGATCTGCGGCACGACGAGGTTCGCCACCGCGATGTCGACCTCGGTCGGCGCGCCGCCCGCGCCGAGCTGCGCCACGGGCGGGTTCTCGCCCTCAACGACCATATCAACGTCGGCAATGTTGATCTCGCAGCCGTTCAGGCCATAGACCCACGGCAGATTCTCGTTGACCTCGACGATGACCGTCTTGGCGTTATCGAGCATATCCGCCAGATGCGAGCAGGCCAGCGCATAGCTGAAGTTGCCGTGCTTGTCCATCGGCGTGACCTGGATCATCGCCACATCCACCTTGGCGTTGCCGTCGCGATAGAAGCGCGGCAGCTCGCTGTAGCGCATGGGAGAGAAATAGCCCATTCCCTTGGCGATGATCTTGCGGTCGATGCCGCTGCAATGCCAGGAATGCCATGTAAAGTGCTCGCCGGCGTCCTCCGCCTTGCAGATCTCGGGCATCCACATCGTCACGCCGCCGCGGACCTTGACGTCGCGCAGCTCGCTCTGACGGGCGGCAAGCGCCTTGTCAAGCGTGTAGGGATGGTTCGTGCACCAGCCGTAATCGACCCAGTCGCCGCTCTTGACGGCCTTGACCGCCTCGGCGGCGGTGGTCAGCTTCTTCTGATAGAGTTCCTGAACGTTCATCGTTGGTCTCCTCCTGAATGAATATGACAAAGGGGTTTTGTTAAAACTTTGTCAACAGGAGTATTTTACCACACATCTTCCCGCTTGAAAAGCCTAATTTCCGAAAGAAGACAGAAAAAAGGACAGGCAGAGCCTGTCCTTTTTCATTCAGTATGGATTTACTCCTCGACGGGAGCCTCTTCCTCCGCAGCGGGTGTGAGCAGCGCACGGATGCTCAGAGAGATCTTCTTCTTGTCCTCGTCGATGGCGATGATCTTCGCGTCGACCTTGTCGCCTTCGGCCAGAACGTCGGAGGGCTTGTCGATACGGCGGTCCGCGATCTGGGAAATGTGGATCAGACCGTCCACGCCGGGAACGACCTCAGCAAACGCGCCGAAGGTCATCAGCTTGACGATGCGAACGTTGGCCACGTCGCCGACCTTGTAGGTGTTCATGAACACATCCCAGGGATTCTGGGTGCGATCCTTCACGCCGAGAGAGATCTTGTGCTTCTCGGGATCGAAGGAGAGAACGTACACGTCGAGATGATCGCCGACAGAGACGACCTCGGCGGGATTCTTGATGCGGCTCCAGCTCAGCTCGGAGATGTGGACCATACCGTCCACGCCGCCGATATCGACGAACACGCCGTAGCTGGTCATGGACTTGACCACGCCATCATAGTGCTTGCCGACCTCGATGTTGGCCCAGATCTCAGCCTGCGCGGCCGCACGGGCCTCGTTCTGCACAGCCTTGATGGAGCCGACGACGCGGCGGCGGGCACGGTTGACCTCGGTGACGCGGAGCTGAACGCGCTGCTTGATGAGCTGGCTCAGGTCGCTGTCCTTGGGCAGACCGCTCTGGGAAGCGGGAACGAACACACGCACGCCCTTGACGGAAACGACGATGCCGCCCTTGTTTTCTTCGGTGACGATGCCCTCGAGAACGGTCTTGTTCTCAACGGCATTCTCGATGTCCTCCCAGACCTTGACCGCGTCGAGGCGCTTCTTGGAAAGGGTGGCATAGCCCTCCACGTCGTTGACGCGGACGATGTAGGTCTCGATCTCGTCGCCGACATGGACGATGTCCTCGACCTTGGCATCGGGATCGCTGGAAAGCTCGCTGACGGGAATGTAGCCCGCCTGCTTGCAGCCCAGGTCGACCTGGATCTCGGTCGCACCGATGGCTGTGACGATACCGGTCACCTTATCTCCTGTATTTAAAGTCTTAAAAGATTTGTCGAGCATTTCTTCGAAGGTCTCGTTACCTTCAATGGTCTTGATTTCTTCCGTCATGGTTGCATATACCTCCTTAATGATGCCCGCAGGAGTGGAGGCACCAGCCGTCAGGCCCGCAACAGTACAGCCATGAAACATGTCCGGCGAGAGCTCGTCGGCGTCCTCAATCTGATAGACGCGCGTGCAGCTCTCTTTGCAGATTTCCGTCAAATGTCTGGTGTTAGCGCTTTTCCGGTCTCCGACCACCACCATCACGTCCGCCGAAGAAGCGATCTCCGCCGCCTCCGATTGACGCTTTTGCGTAGCATTGCATATTGTATCATCAATTTTCAGATTTGTACACTCTTTTTTTAGAAATTTCACGCAACTTTCCCAAAGCGCACGAATACAGGTGGTCTGCGCGACCATCGTTATGGGCAAATCGGCAATTTCCGCCGTTTCCTCCGCCCATTTCGCAACTTCTTCGGCGTTTCCGAAAATTTTTGCGCCCCTGCACCAGCTTGCGATGCCCTGCACCTCGGGGTGGTCGTGCTCGCCGATGATGACGACCTGCCGCCCCGCGGCTTCGGCTTCGGTGACAAGTATTTGGATGTGCCGCACGTTCGGGCACGTCGCGCTGACGATCTCCGCACCGCGCGCCTTCAGCTCCTCCAGCACCTCCCGGCTCTCGCCGTGGGAGCGGATGAGCACCGTCTCCCCCGCTGCCGCCTCCTCGGGCGACGCGATCAGACGCATTCCCTCGCGCTCCAGCTCCGCGACGACATTGGCGTTGTGGATAACGCTCCCGAGCATCGCGCCGCCATGCGCCTTGGCCGTTTCGTGCGCGAGCGAAACCGCGCGCTCCACGCCGTAGCAGAAGCCTGCGGTCTTAGCAAGAATGACCCTCACAGCGGCGCGCCTCCCACCGCCTGACCGCCGAGCGCATACGCCTCGCGCAGCACATCGTCCGCGACCTTCTGCAGCTCCTCGGAGGTCCCGCGCCGTCCCGTGATCTGCGGCACATACGGCTCGCCGAAAATGATCGTCGTCTTGCGGAACATTCTCTTCTTCCCGTCCGCGAATACCGGAACGAGCGTCGCGCCCGAGCGCACGCCGATCATCGCGATGCCGGAATGGGCGTGCGCCGGCAGACCGTCGTGGCAGCCCACGCCATCGTGAATGGTCGTTCCCTCCGGGAAAATGAGCAGATTCTCGCCCTCGTGGATGACCTTCATCGCGGTCTTGACCGCCTGGATGTCCGCTCCCTCACGGTTGACCGGAAACGCCCCCAGCGCGCGGAGGATGCGGCCGAACAAGCGGTTCTGGAACAGTTCCTCCTTCGCCATGAAATGCAGGCGGTAGTTGATCGGCAGGCAGATGCCGATGAGCACGGGGTCGAGGTCGCTCGCATGATTCGGGCAGAGCAGCACGCCGTTCCGCGGCAGGTTCTCCAGTCCCTTCACCTCGATGCGGTACAGCAGCCGCAGTATCTGCGCGAGCACCCAGATGATGCCAAAAAAAACATGGTTCATTGCAGCCTCTCCCGGATCAGGGCGAGCAGCGCTTCCCTGCTCGCGTCGAAATCGAGCGCGGAGGTATCGACGACTATTGCGTCCTCCGCCGCCCGGAGCGGCGCGGCGGCGCGGTGGGAGTCGTTGTAGTCCCGCTCATTGAGCTCATGCAGCACCTCGTCGTAGGGCTTCGGCGTGCCGCGCTGTTCCAGCTCGAGGCAGCGGCGCCGCGCGCGCACCTCGGCGGACGCCGTCAGAAAGATCTTCACCTCGGCGTCCGGCAGCACCACCGTGCCGATGTCGCGCCCGTCCATAATGACGCTGTGCTTCCGCGCCAGATCGCGCTGCATTTCCAGCAGGAACGCGCGCACCGCCGGCAGCGCCGACACGGCGCTCGCGTACATGGAGATCTCCGGCAGCCGGATCTCGCGCGTCACGTCCTGTCCATTGAGCAGCATGTGCTGCTCACCGTCCGCCTCATAGCGCATACCGATCTCCAGCTCCGGCAGGATCGCGCGGACAGCGGCTTCATCGCGCGGCTCAATGCCGCGCCGCTTCACCGCGTAGCCGATCGTGCGGTAGATCGCGCCGGTATCCACATACAAAATGCCGAGCTTCGCCGCGATCGCCTTGGCCAGCGTGCTTTTCCCCGCGCCGGAGGGGCCGTCCACCGCGACGGCATAGTGCTTTTCGGGTATCATCGTCTGCATTTCCCTCATTCTATGTGTAAAGTATATTTCCTTTATTGCTCTGTCAAATACTCCGCTGCCGCTTCGCCGGCAGCCTTGCCGGTCGCCCACGCGATCTGCAGATTGAAGCCGCCCGTATAGGCGTCCACGTCGATGATCTCACCGGCAAAATACAGCCCCGGCACCTTCTTCGACGCCATCGTTTTCGGGTCGATCTCTCCGACCTTGACGCCGCCGGAGGTGATGATGGCATTCTCCACCGGCATGGGCGATAGAACGTCGATGCTCCAATGCTTCAAAAGCGTCCGCAGCGCGGCGCGCTGCTCGCGCGTGAGATCGTGTACCTTCTCGTGCGGCGGGATGCCGGAGCGCTCCACCGCCGCGGGAATGAGCTTCTGCGGCAGAAGCTCGCCGAGCGCGTTGCAAAAATCGCTGTTCGCGTGCTTCTGAAAATCCGACAGCAGGCGCTTGTCGAGCTGCTGCTCGTCGAGCGCCGGCTTGAGGTCAAGCTCCAACCGATAGCTCTTTTTATCAAAGTGCCGCATATGCGCCGAGGACGAGAGCACCAGCGGGCCGGACACGCCGAAATGCGTGAAGAGCAGCTCCCCGAAATCGGTGTAGATCTTCTTTCCGTTCTCGTAGACCGTCAGCCCCACGTTCCGCAGGCTCAAGCCCTGCAGCTCCGCGCAGCCGTCCGCGCGAAGCGGCACGAGCGATCCCGTGAGCGGCGTGACTGTGTGACCGAGCATCGCCGCTATGCGATGCCCCTCGCCGGTCGAGCCGGTACCCCGATAGCTCACGCCGCCGGTCGCCAGCACGACCGCCTGCGCGGGATATGTACCCTTCTCGCCCTTGACGCCGCGCACCGCGCCGGTCTCGTCCGTCAGCACGCACACCGCGCGGTCACGCACAAGCGTGACGCGCAGCCGTCTGAGCTCCCGCTCCAGCGCGGCGGACACGTCGAACGCGCGGTCCGACACCGGGAACACGCGCCGCCCGCGCTCGACCTTGAGCGGCACGCCGAGCTCCTCAAAGAACGCCATCGTGCCGCGCCCGTCGAAGCGGGAGAATGCGGAATACAGAAACCGCCCGTTTTGCGGCACGTTTGCCCGCAGCTCCTCACAGCCCGCGTCGTTTGTCACATTGCACCGGCCCTTGCCGGTGATGTTGAGCTTCTTGCCCAGCCGCTCGTTCGGCTCGAGCAGCGTGACGGCTGTTCCTCTGCGCGCCGCGCAGATCGCCGCCATCATTCCGGCGGCTCCGCCGCCGATCACCGTAAGCTGCTTATTCATCCTCGACCTTCCCGAAAATGCCGAAGCGATCCCAGACGTGCTCCAGCTCGTTGAAGGTCGCGGAGATGTCCGTTCCCTGCTTGTGCGCGGCGGCAAGGATCAATGCGTTGAGCATACTCATCGGCGCAGCGAGCGAGTCCACGAACGAGATCATCTCGTTGCGCACCAGCAGCGAGCCGGAGGACATCTGATACACCGGCGACATCTCGCTGTCGGTCACGCCGATGATGGTCGCGCCCCGATCCTTGGCATACTGCACCGTCTTGAGCGCCAGCTCGGAGTAGCGCGGGAAGCAGATGGCGATAACCACATCGCCGGGACCCACGCGGAAGAGCTGGTCGAAGGTGCCGGCAGCGCCGCCCTGCACCTGCGTCACATTGTCGTAGATCAGGCGGAAATAGAAATTGAGATAGCCCGCCAGGAACGACGAGGAACGGAAGCCCACGATGTAGATATGCTTCGCCTGCGCGATGATGTCCACCACATGGCTGAACTCCGAGCCGTCGGTCTGGTCCATCGCCATACGGATCTTTTCCATATCGCGCTGGAGCACGTTCGTCACCAGGTCGCTGCCGCTCAGCTCCCCCTCCGACGCCTTGATGCGCTGGATGCTCGTGAGCTTGCCGCGGATCATCTCCTGCAAAGCTCGCTGCATACTCGGGTAGCCATCGTAGCCGAGCTGCGTCGCAAAACGCACCACGGTCGACTCGCTCACCTGCACGGTCTTGCCGAGCTTGCTGGCCGTCATGAACGCCGCCTTGTCGTAATCCTCCAGAATAAAACGGGCAATGAGCTTCTGCCCCTTGGAAAAGCTGCTCATGTTCTTCTCGATGGTATGTAAAATGTTCTTCGGCATGGGTGTTTTCCTCACTTCTCTTGCTCAAATGCGCGGACCTCGTCCGCAGTCAGCTCGCGCCAGCCGCCCTCCGGCAGCGCGCCGAGCGATAGGGTGTGCTCCCGCACGCGGCGCAGGCGCTTGACGTGCAGCCCGACCGCTGCACACATCCGCCGGATCTGGCGGTTTTTCCCCTCGTGGATGGTAACGGAAAGCTCCGCTGTTTCCTTCCCCTTTCGCAGCAGACGCACCCTCGCGGGCGCGATCGGCTCCCCGTCGACGGAGCGCACCGCGGCGAGCTCCGCCGCCGCGTTCTCGACCGCTCCCGCCACCGTGACCTCATAGGTCTTTTCGATTTCATGGCTTGGGTGCAGGATGCGCTGCATCCATGCCCCGTCGTTGGTAAAGAGCAGCAGTCCCTCGCTGTCAAGATCCAGCCGCCCGACCGGATAGACGCGCGTCCCGCAGTCCGCCACCAGCTCCGCCGCCGCGGGCCGTCCCCGCTCGTC
>ENA-OZEY01000952-OZEY01000952.1-human-gut-metagenome-genome-assembly--contig:-NODE-952-length-10826-cov-5.148176_pt1 | contig 10826 bp, 12 predicted proteins | sample MGYA00245071_ERZ653615 | MGnify/ENA primary metagenome ERZ653615 (study PRJEB26926, sample SAMN06165145) | human gut metagenome | biome: ENVO:00009003; feature: ENVO:2100002; material: ENVO:00002003... | reverse complement strand
AGACAGATAGCTGCTGCGGGCGGCGTTAATAACGATGAGGAGGAAGCGGCACTAGCTAACGCGACACACGGTTTGGTACGTGAGTCGCAGAGATTTAATTCCGCGGGCAGCTTGGCTAAAAGGTCAGGCGGCGGAGGAGGCTCCCACAGCGGTGGCGGATCAGCTGTAAAAAAGCTGACTGAAGAAGAAAAAGCTGTGGAAGCGCTGATTAAAAAATACGCTGACGCGGATAAACAGAAATGGGCACTGGCTAAATCGGCGGTAGAACTCGCGCAGGTTAGTGTCAAGATGATGACTAAAGAAGAGCAGAAGACAGAAGGTCTGCAAGTAACTCTGCAAGGGCTCAAAAATGCGCATGATCAGTTAGTTGAGGGGTACACAAACGAGCTCAAGCTTGCGCAGAAAATTACCGACGCATCTACGCGTGACAAGACGATTAAAGCCATTAACGACCAGATAGACGCGGAAAACAGTTTATATGCGGCTAAAGTAAGAGCGGCGCAGTTTGATTTAGCGTTAAAAAACAATGAAGAAAATACAAAAAATCTGGTAGACAAAATACTTGGTGATCCCGATAGTACGAAGTATAAAATAGATCAGCTCAAGAAGACACTGCAAGAAAACTTGAAAGATCTTGATACAGTCGTCTCTAATCCGGACGAAGCAGATGCTTTAACCGGAGTAGCTAAGCTCCTACAGATGACCCCTGATGCACTGGCAGAAGAGCTAACAGCAAAAGGAGAGACGCTGCAGTCGTTTGTTGATCAGTACAAAGCGGCTTTAGCAGAAGCCGCCGATGCTGAAATTCAGCAGCTGACCACGGCGCAGCAGTGGCACGATAAAATCGTTGGTTATATGAATGATGTCGGTAAAAGCATGGGCAGCGCCATGTCTGATTTTATTACCGGCGCAAAGTCGGGAAAGGAAGCGCTGGCCGATTTTGCTAAGAACATTATTAACACTGCGGTATCGATACTGACCGAATGGCTCGGCGTGTTTGCGATTTATTCTGCATTTCCTACGTGGGCAAGCGGTATGACACCTGCGGATATGGCCAATAAAACGGTGTTTGGCATTACAAAAAAGGCGGCAGGCGGATACATTACCGGCCCGGGTACTGGTACCAGTGACTCTATTCCAGCTATGCTGTCTAAAGGAGAGTACGTTATCCGCTCGGCTGCAGTAGACCGCATAGGCGTCGGGATGTTAAACGCTATTAACGCCGGCGCTACTCCAGAATTTTCGGATGGTGGCGGAGTAGATGATACTGCAGGCGGCGATGTAAATCTGTCTGTATCAGCTTTAGATGCTAAGTCTTTTATGGACTTTTTAAACCGCGGAGGACTCAAGCAAATCAAGCAGGCGCTGCATGAAAACAACCGAAATTTTGCGATAGATAGCGGGGTATGGTAAATGGCTTTGAAAAAGTTTCCGGATATACAAAAAGCGGCATGGAACTCTTCTAAAAAAGAAACGTGGAACACCACAGTAAAAAAAACGGGCTCCGGGCGCAGGCGGGCTATGACGAATCAGTTGTACCCGGACTGGACAATCAGTGTACAGTTTAAACGGTTGACCGATGAAGAGTCTCGTAAAATATTAGGCTTTTGCGCGCTGCAGAAAGGGGCGCTTCTTCCGTTTCTTTGGTTAGATCCGAAGGATTATCAGGTAAAAGGCATACAACTCCCGATGGTTTCCCCCGGTAAATATCAAGCAGTTATGCAAGTCGGGGAGTATGTAGAGCCCGCCGCGTATATTGAGAATGCCACTGTTTATCGCAACGACGCAAAAGTGCCGGCATCGGATTATACGATAACGGACGGGGTAATCGTTTTTAAAACAGCTCCGGCTGGCAGCGACGTCATTAAGGCCGATTATACGTATTACTGGAAAGTATGTTTTGACGACGACGGACTGGGAATCACAGAATTATTTAGAAACTGGAACGAAACGGGAAGCATCAAGCTGAGGGTAGTACGATGAAGAAAGTAACGACTGACTTAGAAACGTATCTGAATACAGAGAAAAGTTTTACATCTTGCGATCTGTATGAAATGACACTGTCGAACGGAAATAAATACTACTATGCTGATACAGATCAAGACATTGTATATAACGGAAGAGCGTATCAGCACAATGCGCTGCTTATTAAGCGCAGTCAAATTGACTTGCAGAGTGATGTTTCGGTAGACACATTGACTGTCATGATTTGCGCAGATCCGAAAGACAAAATAGAAAATAAACCGCTGCTAAGAGCAGCTCACGAAGGCGTTCTTGATGGCGCAGTATTAGCGCTAAGGCGCTGTTTCTTCCGTGGGGCATCAGTATTAGGTGCAATCGGACTGTTTGCGGGGAACGTTGAAGTTAAGCACGCAGGCGGCGTGGATCTGCAGTTGTCCGTAAAATCAAAGACGCAAGGGCTGAATATGAAATTCCCGATCCGGAAGTACTATCCGCAGAAAGCGTATAGTACTTCCGGAGAGGGGGTTATCAGCTCGACGGATATAGATAACGCGTCGGTCGTGGCGCCATATGTGCCTTTGAAAGAGATACTTATATGACCGTCGGCGAGAGAATAGCTGCAGAAGCGCGGACATGGCTCGGAACGCCGCACGTTAATATGGCAAAAGTAAAGGGCGTAGGCGTAGACTGCGGTATGCTGCTAATCGGTGTGCTCGAAGGCGCACAAATAATAAAACCGGATACAATTAGCGTCGCGCCATACTCTAATATGTGGCATCTATCGCATTCAGAAGAGTGGTTTCTGAGGTACGTACAAAAATATTGTGACGAAGTCACCGATCTACAAATTGGTGATTTTTTGTTGTACAAGTACGGTCGCTGCATATCTCATGCTGCAGTATATATTGGGCAGGATAGAGTTATTCATGCATTAATCAATCAAGGTGTGATAGTTACAGAGATGAGCGATGTTATGTTTTGTGACCACCGCGGACAGTCGCGACTTAAGTACATCTACAGGTGGAGAGAGGATACGGTATGAGTTTTTTCAGGGGGCCGAACATTGTTACTCGGGCTAATAAAATCTCAACGTTTACAGTTAATACCGCGGAATACGGTACTGCTGTTCCGGAAATCTATGGTACAACACGTATTGGCGGGAATATTATATATTACGATGATTTTACCGCGCACGAGCACAAAGAGACCCACCGGGCAGGTAAGGGCGGTGGGAAACAAACTAACATCACATATACATATTCCGTGGCGACAATTATTGGACTCTGCGAGGGTCAGATAACAGGTATCAATAGAATCTGGAAGGATAAAGAGGTCTACAATTATCCGGCTGAAGAGGTTGGGCTGTCACTTTTCGACGGCGCATCTACACAGTCGCCGTGGAGTTATGTAGCGCAGCATCATCCGGATAAATCACTTCCGTATAATGGTTTGGCGTACATGGCGGGTGTAATCGATCTGGGTGACTCTGCAGCTATGCCGACGTACAATTTTGAAGTAAAAGGTAAGCTGCTTAGTACCGGAGATGGTATCGACGTTAATCCCGCGGATTACATAAGAGCACTGTTAGACAGAGTCGGATTGTCTGATGTCAATATTGAAAACCTCGACGAGTACCGAAAGTACTGCAAAGAGGCCGATCTGCTGATTTCTACACCGGCAGATGCCGACGAAAGTGCTGTGCGCGACATCGTTAAAGAAATAACAGGGCTCACGAACGCGCATATTTTTTGGTCTAACGACCAATATAAAATCGTTATAATTGAAGACCGTCCCGCAGGTAACTGGACGCCGGATAAGACTGTACAGTATGACCTGACCGCTGATGACTTCATCCCGCAGTCTGACGGAGCGCTTGTCACATATCAGCGGAAAGACTCCGCGGATATCTATAATCGTTTTCCTGTTGAGTTTAGTAACAGAGCTAACAGCTATGAAAAAGAATCTGTCGCTTATCAGTTTTCAGAAGATATCGCGAATCACGGACTCCGGCAAGCAAATACAATAAATGCCCGGTATATGTACACGAAAGAACGAGCCGTGAAAGTAGCCGAAATGGCCGCGCGCAAGAATAAGTACGGCAGAAACCAGTATACTTTTACTCTTGATTGGGCTTTTTGCAGAATAGAGCCGGGCGACTTAGTACGTATATCAGATAAGTATAGCGGGATTGATAAGCAAGTAGTCCGAGTAACAGCAGTTACCGAAGACGATAGCGGAATGCTTACAGTTACGGCGGTATCTGTGCCTCCGGGAAACTATTCCGCGGCTACGTATGATGTACACGATGTAGATCGTCCATTTATTGATTACAACAAAACCGCTCCGGACACCATCCCGGTTATTTTCCAGCCGCCTGCAGATCTTACAGCAGACGGATTGGAGCTCTGGATTGCGGCAAAAGGCAAAGCTGACGGCTGGGGCGGCTGCACGGTGTATGTCTCCGATGATAACACGAACTACCGGACAGTCGGGCAAATTGCAGGCTCCGCGCGGTGCGGTAAATTAACACAGCCGCTGTCGCCGATACCGAATCATCCATCGGGTAATCAAGTATTTGTGACGTGTAACGATCAGCTGCTTAGCGGTACGCCGCAGGACGCCGAACGCAAGAATACGCTCTGCTGGATAGACGGTGAATGCATGAGTTACGTTAACGCCAATCTGCAGTCAAACGGTACATGGCTGCTGTCCGGGTTATACCGCGGACAGTGCAATACGGCTGTTAGAACGCATGATAGAGATACAGACTTTGTCCGGCTGGATAATTCTGTGTTTAAAGTGCCATTCGCGAAAGACGACATCGGCAAAAAAATCTACATTAAATTCTGCTCATACAACATCTTCGGCGCAGGTCAGCAGGATCTGTCCGAAGTCAAAGCTTACGAGTACACACTCACGCCGTATTACATACCGCCTGTTACGAATTTAACCGCATATAACCGTTATAGACAGCTGGCGGACGGGGTGTCCCGCTATGACATAGTTGTCAACTGGACGCCGCCCGAACTGCAGAGTTATTTACAAGGTGACGTCTGGTATAAGACAAGCAATGGGCAGGCAAAAGATCTTGTTATCAAAGAGGGCACAAAGGGCTCTGAACTCGGTTTTGACAGTGAGTGGACGTTCGGCGGCAGCGGAAAAGACCAGGTCGTCATTCCGCAGGCCATCGTCGGCGACACCTACTTAATCGCGGTATGTACAAAAGACGAATGGGGCGAAGCAACAAGTCCGGACACCTCACCACAGCTTAAAATTCTTGTCGCTCTCAAAACAGAAATCCCGAACACGCCCGACGGATTCGGAATAGACTTCGGGTCTGTCTGTATTGCCAGCTGGAAAGAAGTCACGAATACCGACGTCGCTTTTTACGAGATCCGGACGGACGATAATGCTGGCGCTGAAACGGCAGGACTGTTAGCACGGACAAATAACTTGTCCGCTATACTGCCGCTGACAGAACGAAGCGGGAAACTGTATCTGTACGCTAAATCGGCAATCGGCAAATATTCCGCCCCGGCGATACTGCAGTATAACAAGCCGGTACCGAAGAAACCGAATCCGCCTGTGCTTACAAGTACAATCGGTGGTTTCGGGCTGACGGCAGAAGCGATTCCAAAGGATTGCGCAGGCATGAACATTTATATCAATGGCACGGACGGGCAGAAAACAATCAAGACCGAAAATAATGTGTATAGTCACACATGTGGTGCAGGTATCTATGACGTATCCATTGCTTATTATGACCTGTTCGGAGAGGGCGAGAAATCCGGAGAGAGCCGTGTAGTCGTCAAAATCTCAATCAGTAAGGACATGCTTGAAGATGAAGCGGTCAGTTTGGCGAAAGTAGATGCGTTAGTTAAGCAAAAGCTCAACGACGGCGCAATCGCAAAGCAAGATGTTACTACGATAGTGTCAAATCTCGGCAATCTCATGCTTGCAAAAGCAAATTACAGCGCGATTGCTCAAATGACCGACGCCATCAATCTCCGAGTGCAGAAAGGTGATGTAATTAATCAGATTAACTTGTCACCGACGACAACGACGATAAACGGCAAATATCTACACGTAACCGGACAGACCGTTTTTGACAATAACGTTATTGTATCAAGAATGCTTGCGGCAAAAGCCGTAACGGCTGACAAGCTGGCGGTGACAAGTCTATCGGCAATCACGGCAAGAATCGGTAAACTGGAAACGGCGACAAGCGGAGCAAGAACGGTAATACAAGACAATCTGATTGAAATTTTTGATGAAAATAATTTCCGAGTTATAGCGTTAGGGGTGAACATCTGATGGCTATCGGATTAAAAATTTATCATCCGCAAAAAGGATTGATACTTGATATCACAGATTCACTGACCCGCATTCTCGGCAGTTTTACAGCCGACACACCGACAGGAAGCCAAACTATCGATATTCGAGGTAACGACCGGCTATTTGTGTTTTTCGTTCCGGAAACTACGGAATATACAACACCGCTGCAAATTACGACATCGGGCAATCAAATTAGATGGGTATACCGCGGTGACTTCGACGGAAACAGAAAGCAGAGGATCTACTATGGCACTTATTAATTTTTTAGAAATTTACAATGCTGACAGGCACCTTATTATTAACAATAAGTATAAAAACTTAAGGTTATTAAGAGTAGATAAACTGCCCGCGCCGTCACAAATAGCCGAGGGCGGTAGTAATTGGAAATGGTTCGAATACGAAATTGCTTTTAATATGCAGTACATTCCGGCGATCTATTGTAGTAACCCTCAATACTACGTTACCGCCGAAGCAAACGGCGGGAAAATGACGTTGCGAGTACACGCTCCCGTATCGGTGTCGATGATACAGACACAGGTACATGAATCGATTACTTTATATATTTTCACGCAAGAGTCCGATCCGAATACATTAGGAGCAGGACTGTTTATATGGGACCCCGATACGAAGAAATTAGTGTTTAATAGTAAAACGCCGTACTTGAGAGTTGTAGGTAGTCATATCAAATCCGAAATATCAAGTAATGATTCAGCAGGGCTTGCCGCGGTCATGCCAGAGACTTCCTTTCCGTGCGGTAAAGTGGCGGCAATTATGTTTTCGATGCACGAATTTCAAAGAAGCACACCACAAGCAGTAGTTCATAGCTCGCTAAAGCTAAATTGGGTCAATTCAAATAGAATTAAATCACAATGGCTTGCGGATAGTGCGATTGTCAATCCTGGCGGCGATATACACATACCGGGCGGTGTTTTAAGAGCTACATGCATTTTATTCGTAAATGTAACAAATTATTAAAAAGGAGCAGAACAATGAAAAGAAATTACAGTGTCAACGGTAAAGTGTCATATCCGCAGAACGACGGAGTTTTAACGACATTCAGCTTTCACAACCCAGAGACTGGAGAAATGCTGACGATACAGACAAATTCTCCAGAAGAGACCGACGAGCTTAACTACGGAGACACGGTCACGCTGGAGATTAAAAAAGCCGAGGTATCCGAATGAGACCACAGACATTTCAGCACCCGGAAATAAGAGATGAGAATGACAACATCATACAGCCCGGGGCGTTTGGCAAAAACACGCCGTTTTGCACGAAGGGGAATGACGGTATCTTAGACTTCATTGCAAACGATCTGGAGTATCTATATAAAAAAAGTGCGTCGGCGGATAACGATAATCTCAAAGCAAAGTCATTAGCGGTGACAGGTACGAGTGACCTTAATTTAGTCAACGCTGATACGGTCAAAGCAAAGTCATTAGCGGTGACAGGTACGAGTACAGCACCGACGGCACCGACAGGCGACAGCTCTAAAAGAATTGCAACTACAGAGTTTGTACAAAGTGCGGTATCCGGACTTGTCGGAGCCGCACCGGAAACTCTTGATACGCTTAACGAACTGGCAACCGCACTCGGCAATGACCCGAACTTCGCAACAACGGTCTCTAATCAAATTGGTAAGAAAGCGAATCAAACAGATTTAGATGAAACAGTGTCATTTACAAATCGGCTGCAACGCAATAAAGCATATAAAATCGGCGATATTGTCTATTCATCAAAACTCCCATCTTGGGCATATCTTGAATGCACGCAAGCGGGAACCACAGCGGCTACAGAACCAAATTTGTCAACCATATCGGGGGGGGTAGAAGTTAATGATGGAAGCGTGAAGTGGACGGTCAAGACGGTAACCGCAAAAGAATATGTTGATGAAAAATTTGATAATTACGGACGGATGGAAGCAATTAATGCGACTATAGAACCACAATACATTGAAAATTTAACGTGTGTAAAAATAAAAAACATAGTGCATCTTTTTGTACGAATGAAAAGTGCAAAAGAAGGTCTCATTGAAATTGCATCGGGGCTACCAAAATCATTTATAAATCTTGAATTTTATGCCCTTATAAACAACAGCAACGGTAAAGCTGTACGATTGACAATAAATACAGACGGTAAACTATATCTCAGTTATACGGATGAATATACTACATCGCCAGGACATGAATCTGTTGCGTGTTTAGTATATTTAACAAACGATTGAAAGGAGTAAACAAAATGCAGGAAATCACAGATGGAAGCGCAAAATTCCGAGTAGTAGACAAGAGATTAAAAGCGATGATTGACATACTCTACCCGGTCGGCATAGTAGTAACAACAGCAACCGATGACGCATTAAAACCCGGTGAAGCAGACGGCTTAGCACAATGGGAAGAAATTGCACAAGATAGAATTCTGCAGGGAGCATCGAGCGGAGCTGGCGTAACAATAGAAGCGGGTTTGCCAAATATAACCGGATACATAATAGGGTATGGTGGTAGAACAGGATTTGGAGGGGCAGGCGGAATGGCTTATCTATCTAATGAGCAAGAAAGAATCCCGTCGATGGGAGATATTGTTCCGGGAAATACGTCTTCGTTAAAAGCAGTGCTTGACGCGTCAAAATCAAACAATATTTACGGGAACTCAAGCACTGTACAGCCACCCGCGTATAAAGTACATTTTTGGAAAAGGATAAGTTAATCATGACATTTTTTCAAAAATTAAAAAGAAAAATCCGTAGATACAGCAAGCCACCGTATCTGTGGGGTGGATTCGTCACCTGTGTTTTTGTCTTAGACTTGATAGACTTCGCGGAATACTTCTGCCGGACAAGTCTCAATCTCTTGGACAAATGGGAATCGAAAACGGTCGTAAGCGTTGTGCTAATGTACATTCTTTCGTTCATTAACAGCTCATACGGCGTCGTGCTCAACGCTTATTTCTGGTTGATTATCATTGACATCAGCACACGCTGGCTCGCCATCGGGTATCAGTATCTTGTAGATAAAGGCATGGATCCTGACTACTTGACAACCCGTGAGAAGCTGTATGGCATTGTTCTTGCGTTCAGTGCAAAACGGCTAAAATCTAAAATTATGCTGTGGGGATTTTTAACAAAATTCATTCTCTTCACAATTCTTATTCTTACTGCTTCACAGATTGACACGGTCTTATCGGCAATAGAAATCCCGCTTTCGTGGCCGGTGCTTAAATTCATGTTCGGGTATATTTGCTACAACGAGATACTGTCGATTTGCGAGAATTTGAGAGACGCCGGCAATCATCATATAGATAAGTTGATAACATTACTTGATAATAATATTTTTGCGAAGCTCAAGAAATAACCGCTAAATGGCGGTTTTTTAGATGGAGGTATTTATGACAATAGCCGAATTTAGGCAGGAACTCAAAAATAAACGGGATTATTTTTATCAATTCCCGTGGCCTGCAACAACTTACGGGCACTGGTCAGCAGGGCGGTATTTTACAACGTTTAACGATTATCATTTTAACGTTGACGGCGATGGAGAAATCATCTACACAAGACCGCTCGATGAAGTACCGCGAGCAACTTGGCACAGAAACACGGGCAGCATCGCAATCGCTTTGTGCTGCTGCTACAATGCACGCCCGAATGACTTAGGTGACTATCCGCCGACGGAAGCACAAATTGAAACGCTGGCGAAGATGTTCGCGGTTATAGCTGAGGTTTTCGATAACCCAATCGACCGGGAGCATTTCATGACACACGGAGAAGCTGCTAATGACGACGGCTACGGACTGTACAGCGGAGAGCTTGATTGTCGCTGGGATTTAGAGCAGCTCTGCGATCAGGATGAGATCGGGACTGGTGGAGATATTCTCCGCGGGAAAGCACAGTGGTATTTAGAAAACGGAGTGTAAAATGTATGAGAAGAAAAAGATTATCACTATTGCTTGCGCTGTCTTTGCTATCTGCGCCGTGCTTGTCTATCTCATATGCACAGGCACCACAGGCAGTCGAAACGGTAACGATGCAAAGGACGCAGTACGAGAAGCTCAAGAGTATAGTACAAAATCAGCAGATGCGGTTAGATCAGCTCGAGATGAAATTAAATCAGCTGGAGAACAACTCGACCGAAGCATCTCAAGAGTTGACCGAGCTACAGAATCAGCTAATCGAGTGCAAGAAAGAATTAATGAAAACGCAGAAACAATTGCAGAGTGCAGAGATATCATTGCAGAGTGCAGAAGAGAACTTAACGAAGCTGCAGAACTCTTTAGACAGATTGACCGAGAAAATTGATGAATTAACACATGATTTGAAAATTGCTAAGCGGCAAAGAAACCTCTGGTCATACATCGCAGGAGCGGTAGCGACGGGCTGGCTGGTAGACAAATTAAGTAATTGACGGGGGCGGGAAACCGCCCTCTTTTTTATTGCATAAATTACTTTATTGTGATATGAGAAATCTTTACTCTTTTTCTGTTGCCTATTATAAGAATAATTTATAACAAACAACTTGAAAATATATTGACTAATCAAC
>ENA-OZEY01000945-OZEY01000945.1-human-gut-metagenome-genome-assembly--contig:-NODE-945-length-10870-cov-14.001479_pt1 | contig 10870 bp, 10 predicted proteins | sample MGYA00245071_ERZ653615 | MGnify/ENA primary metagenome ERZ653615 (study PRJEB26926, sample SAMN06165145) | human gut metagenome | biome: ENVO:00009003; feature: ENVO:2100002; material: ENVO:00002003... | reverse complement strand
ATTATCTCTTGCTGAACTGAGGCGCGCGACGAGCTGCCTTGAGACCGTATTTCTTTCTCTCTTTCATTCTCGGGTCACGAGTCAAGAAGCCGGCCTTCTTGAGTGCCGGACGAAGATTTTCGTCGTACTGAAGAAGAGCTCTTGAAAGGCCGTGGCGAATTGCGCCTGCCTGACCTGTTACACCGCCGCCCTGAACGTTGCAGACGATGTCGAATTTGTCAGCTGTGCCGGTGAGAGCGAGAGGCTGACGAACTATAAGTTTAAGTGTTTCAAGGCCGAAATAATCGTCGATATCACGATTGTTTATCGTTATTTTGCCTGAGCCTGCATAAACACGAACTCTTGCAACCGACTTCTTTCTTCTGCCTGTGCCGTAAAAATAAGGATTAGTCTCGTACATTTATTTTTGCCTCCCTTTCTCAGAATTCTTTAACTTCGGGCTTCTGAGCCTCATGTGTGTGTTCGCCGTCTTTGAAGATACGAAGTCTTGTAAGCTGCTTTCTGCCGAGTGAGTTATCGGGAAGCATACCCTTAACTGCCTTTTTAAGAGCAAATTCGGGCTTTTCAGCCATAAGGGTCTTATACTGAATCTTCTTCATGTTACCGATATAACCGGTGTGATGATAGTACATTTTCTTTTCAAGCTTGTTGCCTGTAAGAACTATTTTGCCGGCGTTGATTACGATTACGTGATCGCCGCAGTCAGCGTGAGGAGCAAATGTCGGCTTGTGCTTGCCGCGAAGAAGCGTAGCAGCCTCTGCAGCAACGGAACCGAGGGTTTTGCCGTCAGCATCAAGAACATACCAATTACGGCTGATGTCGGCAGCCTTAGGCATATAAGTTGACATAAAACATAACCTCCGAATAATTATTTCTTTTTTATTGCCCGAATATATTATCACGAAGAAACGATTTCGTCAACACCGTTTTTTCAATATTTTAACGATTATATGATTTATCTCTCGTTTTCTCGCATTTTCTCTTGTTTTCTGCTATATTGCTTATTTATTATTTTTGAGTCTTTGCCTATCGTAAAGGCTCTTTCGGACAAAAGCGAGGCGGCGTTTTTCATACAATGCTCAAGGCTTATACCGTTTTCCTTTATTTTATGTATTTCGCATACTCCGAGTTTCTCGGCGGAAATATCATTTTCGACGTCGCCGCTCAAAAGGATACACGGAACACCGAATTTTCTGGCTATGTCCGAGACCCTCTTAGGAAGCTTGCCGAATAGGGTTTGCCTGTCCGTCTTGCCCTCGCCTGTTATAACCGCATCGGAGCGACGTATTTTATCCTCAAGCGATGCAGCCCTTGCCAGCACATCAAATCCGCTTTGGAGCTCACAGTTCAAAAAGGCGGATAAGCCACCGCCGATGCCGCCCGCAGCTCCGGCTCCCGGAAGATTTATAATCTTTTTGCCGGACTCTTTTTCAAAAATCTCTCCTATATTTCGTAAGCCGTCGTCCAAAAGCTCCACATCGTTCTTCGAGGCTCCCTTTTGCGGAGAAAAAACATAAGCCGCTCCGTTTTCTCCGCACAGAGGATTTGTAACGTCACACGCGAGAGTGAACTTTATATCCTTGAATCTTTCAAAATTCTCGGTTCGCCGTATTTTCTTAACTCGTATCATATTTTGACCGTCGGGCAAAACCTCGACGCCGTCCTCCGAAAAGAACCGCATACCGAGGGCATACAAAATGCCCGTCCCCGCATCCGTGGTAGCACTGCCGCCGAGTCCGAGAATTATATGTTTTGCCCCATGCTCCGCAGCGTCGCAAATCAGTTCTCCGCTTCCCAATGACGACACCTTCACGGCGTCGCGCTCGCTGCTCTTGAGAAGCGTCAGCCCGCTTGCCGAGGCTATATCGATTACAGCAGTACCGTCGGGCAAAACGGTGTATTCCGCCGTGATTTCACGAAGCAGAGGGTCGTGCACCGCCGCTTTTCGAAGCTGCCCTCCGAGTATATCGTAAAAACAGCGAGAGGTCCCCTCTCCGCCGTCGGCAAACGGCAGAGAAAGCACCTCAAAATTTTTGTTACACCGAAGAAGTCCGTCTTTAACCGCGGCGCAAGCATCCTTTGACGTAAGACTCCCTTTAAAAGAGTCGCAAACAACAGCTATCTTCATAATCAGAACACCATATATCCGAATATTTCCTTGAGCGTATCGAGCGGCGACTGACCATCGGCAATCTTTACCGCGATGTGCTTTTTGCCGTAATCCATTATAGACACTCTGCCGCGCATCATGGAGGACAGGTTCAAAACCGTATTTGTATCTATATCGTTCACATAAAGGATAACGGAATTGCCCTTTTGCCCTATTTCGTATATACCCTTTGCGGCGGCGGTATTACGAAGAAGCGAAACATCGATAAGACCCTGAACCGACTGCGGAATCTCACCGAATCGGTCGCGGAGCTCATCCTTAACGTCCTCTGCATCTTCGGTATTTTTAATGTCCGCAATTCTGCGATAGACCGCAAGCCTCTGAGGAATGCTCTTGATGTAATTATCGGGAATGTGAGCGTCTATCTGCATATCTATGAGACACTCCTTCTTACGCGAAATCGGCTTTTCGCCCTTTTCCTCCTCCACGGCTTCACCGAGAAGCTGCAAGTACATATCGTAGCCTACCGCCTCCATATGGCCATGCTGCTGCGCACCGAGGACGTTGCCCGCTCCGCGGATTTCAAGGTCACGCATGGCAATCTTAAAGCCGGAGCCGAATTCGGTATATTCCCTTATTGCCGAAAGTCGTCTGTTCGCTATTTCCGACAATTCCTTGCCACGCTTAAACGTGAAATATGCCGACGCTCTGCGTGTGCTTCTGCCGACTCTTCCGCGTATCTGATGAAGCTGGGCGAGCCCGAGCCTGTCGGCGTCCTCGATAATCAGCGTATTGCAATTCGGAACATCTACGCCCGTCTCAATAATGGTGGTGCAAACGAGTATGTCTATGTCGCCCTCAAGCAAGTCACGCCAGATTTCAGACAGCTCCTCCTCGCCCATTCGGCCGTGCGCCACGGCTATACGAGCCGACGGCATCATTTCCTTTATCTTAGCCGCCGTGCTTTCGATTGATTCGACACGGTTGTGGAGATAATATACCTGACCGCCTCTGCGAAGTTCTTTCTCCATGGCCTCGCAGAGAATTCCCATATCATGCTCTATAACATATGTCTGAACGGGGTATCTGTCCTGCGGAGCCTCCTCTATTACGGACATATCGCGTATGCCGGTCATAGCCATATTAAGCGTTCTCGGAATAGGCGTCGCCGACAAGGTCAAAACATCAACCGTTGGGAACAGCTCCTTAAGCTTCTCCTTTTGAGCCACGCCGAAGCGCTGCTCCTCATCAACTATTAAAAGGCCGAGGTCCTTAAATTTTACATCTTTTGAAACAAGACGGTGCGTGCCTACGATTATGTCAAGCGAGCCGCGCTTCAAATTTTTAAGTATTTTCTCCTGCTCCTTAGGAGTTCTGAAGCGTGACAGCATCTCTATCTCTACGGGGAACCCGTCAAATCTTTTAAGTATGGTACGGTAATGCTGATACGCGAGAATTGTTGTGGGAACAAGTATTGCGCATTGCTTACCGTCTGCCGCGCATTTAAAAGCCGCACGAAGCGCGACCTCGGTTTTTCCGAAGCCGACGTCGCCGCAGAGAAGTCTGTCCATGGGATAGGGCTTTTCCATATCACCCTTTATTTCATCGATTGCTCTGAGCTGATCGGACGTCTCGTCATATTCAAACCGCCGTTCGAAATCGCTCTGCATATCTATATCCGGAGAAAATGCATAGCCGGGGCTGTTTTGCCTTTTTGAATACAGGGCTATGAGCTGATCCGCCATATCCTTGACTGCGGCACGAACCTTATTTCTCGTTTTTTCCCAGTCCTTGCCGCCGATTTTATTCAGCTTTACTGTTCTGCCGTCGTCCTCGTGAGGCCCTATATATTTTGAGACAAGGTCAAGCTGCGTTACCGGGACATACAGAACGTCGCCCTTTGCATACTTGATTTTGATATAATCCTTGGTTATTTTGCCGACCTCAAGCTTATTGATGCCGTCAAACACGCCTATACCGTGGAGCGAATGAACAACGTAGTCGCCCTTTTTAAGTTCATCAAGCGAGTGGAGGCTCTGTCCCTTTTTAAACCCGCTCCTGCTTTTTCTTTTTTTGGACGCAACGGCGTTTCTGCCATAGGTAAAGGCATAAAATTTTTCGTGCGGATAGCCGAAGCCGCCCGAGAGCGCACCGGGCAAAACCGAAACTCTGCCACGCGGAAATTCGGCGGGCTCGAGCGGAAAATAAAGTGCCGGAACATCCTCGTTTTCGAGATCCTCGGCAAGGTTTTTTGCAGCCTTTTCCGTTCCTCCCATTACTACAACCGTCGAATCCTTTTGAACAAGCGGAGACAAATCGTCCAAGAGTATGTCGAGCTTTCCGTTCCATACGGGAAGTGTTGACGCCGTAAACGTTACAAGGTCGCGTACCGGTACGTCAAACGAACCGCGCGCAAAATCGTCGAGAAAAACAGTATCCTTTTTTTCATATTCGCGTGTAAGCTCCGGGAAGGTCATCGTAAACTCGTCGAGTCCGCGGCAAAGCTCGCCGTCCTCAAGGAGATATTTGATATCCTCGTTTTGGAGCTTTATTGCGGTGTTTGCCTTCTCCTTGACTCCGGCACTCTCGCAAACAATAAGCAAAAGCGAATCGGCATAGCTTAAAATTGTCGCATTCTCTTCGTAAGCGAGCGGAAGATACTTATCGGCAGAGCTTAAGCTCACGCCGTTTTTGAGCCTGTCTATATCCTTTTGCAGCATTTCGCGAGCCTTTTTGGCTCCCTTACCCTTTACGGTATCATAAAATGCGGTAATCTTTTTCATTAAGTCGTCGCCGCCCGAAAAGACTATCTCGGTTGACGGCATAAGCGTCAGCTTATCAACATTGTCGGTTCTTCGCTGCGACATTATGTCGAAATGAGCCATGGTGTCAACGGTATCGCCCCAAAACTCTATTCTGACGGGATTTTGGTCGTCGGGCGAAAACAGGTCGAGTATTCCGCCGCGCACGGAAAACTGACCTACTCCCTCCACCATATCGGCTCTCGTATAGCCTGCGGAAAGAAGCACACTCGTTATGTCGCCGAGCTTAATATCCTCGCCTCGCCTTATCGTAAGCGAATGTTTTTTTAAGTCCTCGGGCGGAATAGTCCTCTGAACCGCCGCCTCTGCGGAGCAAACCACTATATCGGCGGTGCCGTTTAAAATATTTGTGAGCGCATTTATACGGCGCTGTTCATATTCGTGGGAACGATTTTCCGCCGAGGTAAACGAAAAGTCCCTCGCCGGATACAGAAACGAATTCTTACCGAAAACACGCAAGTCCTCGCAAAGCTTCGTCGCAGCCGCTTCGTCGGGCATAATGACAAGAGCCCTGCGGTCTAAATTACCGCAGAGCGAATTTATAATATGAGCCTTATGTATTCCCGAAACGCCGAGAACTCCGACAGGCAGATTTTTGCTTTTTACCGCCTTTTCGAGCGTCTTATATTCGGGCGAGGTCTTTAAGACCTCAGCAAATGCTGACATATTAAATTAAAGCTCCTTCAGGAATTATATTTATTCATGGCTTCGTCTGTTTTGCCGTCCAAAATAAGCTCCACCGCACAGCAGGCATTATCAAGTGCCTTTTTAAGCTCCGGGGCCTCGTCCTTTTTGTACTCGGAGAGAACCCATGCGGCAAGGTCGTAATCGGGATGAGGCTTTTTGCCGCAGCCGATTTTGACTCTCGGAAAATTTTGGCTGCCTATACAGGATATTATGCTCTTTATACCGTTATGACCGCCGTCTGAGCCCTTGCGGCGTATTCTCAGTCTGCCTACGTCAAGCGATATATCGTCAAAAATCACAATGATTTTTTCCGGAGGTATCTTATAAAAATCTGCCGCAGCCTTTACGGCCTCTCCGCTTAAATTCATATAGGTCTGCGGCTTCATTACAATGCAGCGGTGCGAGTTTATAACCGTATCGGCTATAACCGCCTTGAACTTGAGTTTATTTATTTTAAAACCGTGCTTTTCGGCAAGAAAGTCAACGCACAAAAACCCCGAATTATGACGTGTCAGGGTATATTTTTTCTCGGGGTTACCGAGTCCTGCCACTAAAAATTCGGGTGCGCCGACAGCTTCCGTTTTTTTGAATCTGCCTAACATTATTGTGTTTACCTGTCCTTATTTATCTTTTAGGCACCAGCCTATCTTATTAACCTGCCGTGCTCTTGCTATACCGAGCGAATCGCCGGGAACGTCCTCTGTTATTGTGGAGCCTGCCGCGGTATATGCGCCGTCACCGACCGTCACGGGAGCTACAAGATTTGTGTTGCAGCCTATAAACGCATCGTCGCCTATGGTGGTTCTGAATTTCGCCTTGCCTGTATAGTTGACCGTTACCGTTCCGCAGCCGAAGTTTACCCTCTTGCCCACGTCGCTGTCGCCGACATACGTAAGGTGCGAAACCTTTGTGCCGGTATCTATATTGGAATTTTTCACCTCGACGAAGTTGCCGAGATGCACCTTTTCGCCTATCACCGAATTGGGTCTGATATGCACAAACGGGCCTATATTTACGCCGCTCATTATCCTTGCGTCAAAGCTTTGAACGCTGTTTAAATACGCATCATCGCCGACAGTTGTATTGTGAAGAAGCGTATTGGGCCCTACGGTGCAGTTTTTGCCTATCGTTACGTTTCCGCGTAAAATCGTGCCGGGCAAAATAAGCGTACCCTCGCCGATTTTTACGTTCGGGGAAATCATAACTCCGTCAAAGCACGGGATATTCACCCCGCAGTCAAGCTGATGCTCTATCTCTCTTAAGCGAACAGTCTCGCTGATTTCGTGAAGTGAGCACATATCATAGACGGCACTCGTTTCGCATCTGCAATCGGTTTGGAACCGTGCTTTTTTATCACAGGCGCGAAAAAGCTCCTCGGCAGAGCGAGATGCGCCGTTTTTAATGAGTGTCATGAGTTTTTTTGAAGAGAACACATACGCTCCGGTCACGTCCTCACCATTAGGCTGTCTTGAAAAGACTGCGGCCGCCTCATTTCCCTCGTTCACGCAGAGAGAAAGCGCGTTTTTAAGAGAGCTGCCGTTCATAAGCGGTACATTTCCATAGAGAACATATACATAGTCAAATTCGTCTGCAAAGCCGTCGGCTGCAAGCAGAAAATCGCTGTCATTTTCGGCATCCGGCGACACAAACACCCGGCTGTCGCCCTTTATTGCTTCAACACCGGAGCTATCACTTTCAATTATAATTGCCGTTTTTTCCGCATCAGCCTTTTCGGCATACGACTTCACATACGAAATGAGCGGCAAAGACAAAGCCTCACACATATAAATGGGTTTTTCGCGTTTTTTATTATCTGCGGCTATAATCAGCGCACCTGTTTTAAGAGCCATAAGAGCACTCTCCCAATATATTTTGTATTCTGCCGCCGTATCTGCCCGATACCTTTGCAGCAACAATATTATTGTATCACAAAATGTCTTTTCTTACAATAAAAACATCCGCCTCATTGCGCACAACAAATCAACACTTCGGCCCGACTTGTTAGTTTTTACCAATATAAGCAGTTTAATTTTGTAGTGTTTTTTCGAAAAAAGCTCTTTTCTTTTTTTATTTTCTCTGATATATTATACACAGGAAGGATCCTAAAACCAATTAAAAAAAAGGAGAGATAATCCATGGATTTCAGTTCTATCTTTGAAACAATCAAGGGCTTCTTCGAGGCTAACGTGCTTCCGACCCTTAAGCCTATCATCGACGCTATAATGGGTCTCATCGGCGGCATCATCGGCGGCAAATAATCAAGCCAATCGACAAGCGGTGTAATTTCGGTTACACCGCTTGATTTTTTATAAGGATTTGTTATGAAGCACTTTAAAATCTCATTATGTATATTGCTGATGCTCGCGTGTCTTTGCTCCTGCGGCAAAAAAAAGCAGGAGGATTATACCACACCTGCCGTCTCATATCCCGAAACAACCGGTCCCATCGAAACGACAACAAAAAAGGTTGAAAAAACCACAGCCGAATCCACAAAGCCTCAAAGCACGGCTCCCGCCGCAGTCAGCACGGAAACAACGGAATACGAAGCACAATACGGCGATTCGCAACTTGACTTCGATACGGACAACAAATTTGTTGACGCCGTAGTCGCGAAATACGGAATTGACCGCGAAGGTCTTATAACCGCATATTCGGTAAAGGGCAGAGACAGTAACTACGTCTGGCAATTTAACGGCAGCCGAGACGAAAACGGCAAGCTCATAAGAAACGCCGACACGCTTAAATACGTTTATTACGTAAACGCCGATTGTTCCAAGGTAAGCCGTACCGGCGGCTATACGGGAAATGACGGTTGCACCTTAAAGGACGGGCTGACGGTATTTTTACTTACACAAAAGGTTCTGATACCTAATTTGCAGGAGCAGATAGACCAAAACTCATAATCACAATATAAAAATATGTCGGACTGTAAAAAGCACGTTTTTACAGCCCGATTTTTTGTACGTATTTCAAAAAACTCTGACGGAGATTTTAAGACGCTGTTTTTTTGTCTCTCCGATTTTGCCGCAAAACACAAACCGTCCCTTGTGCCGCACCGATATTATCTCGTCCTCTTTCGGTATATATGATGAATTGACGGTCATTTTGCCGTTTACAAATATAAGCTTTTGCATAAAAAGCTGCTGTGACTCGCTGCGCGATATTTTATAAACCGCGGCAACCATCGCGTCAAGCCGCAGAGACGGCACCGTAACCGTCCGCTCCTCCGGCAAGGCTCCGACAGAGTCCGGAGGAGATAAGGTCATCTCACATCGCACCGTGGTGTGCTTGACCCTGTCAAGATTGTCGAGCACAAAGCGTGCAACCTTTTTTTCGCAAAAAACGTATCCGCAATTATCATCCGTGAGAATATCGCCTATTGTCTCCCTCTTGATGCCGAGCCCCATAAGCGTACCGAGAAAATCACGGTGAGTGAGCTCGTCGGCAAACTTTTTTGCCACCGGTGAAATTTTCACCCACACAAAATCGCATTCGGCTGCTTTTTCCTCCTCACTCTTTTCGCCGAAAAGAGCCGCACGACGCTCGGCAAGCGGATAGCCGCCGTAAAGATACACCCTCGAAAACAGCTGTGCAGATGCTAAAGTGCTTTGCTCGTCAAGCGTTAAAAAATCGGAGCTTACGGTTCTTCGCTGCTCGACGGCGCGCAGCGATAGCTCCGCGAAGCGCTTCTTCAGTTTGTTTTCGTCATTGTCCAAAATCCGAACGCCTCCTTTAAATCGATAATATATCGATAATATAATATCAAAACACAAGTCGCGTGTAAAGTACCGTAAAAAAAAGTGACGAGCCGCCATTACGGCGGCTCGTCCCTTAAGCGAGGAAACCAAAATTTCGTTATTGTTGAGTAATAATGCGTCAGATAAGCGAACGATAGAGTTCTGCAATCTCTTCAACGCTTGTGTCGCGGGGGTTACCGGGACGGCAGGCATCCGCATACGCAGACTCCGAGAGGAACTGTATATCTTTTTCTTTAACGATTTCTTTAAGGTCTGCGGGAATACCTACATCGGAAGCAAGGCGTTTTACTGCATCAACAGCAGCCTTTCTGTACTCCTCCTGAGTCATATCGTCCGTACCCTTTACGCCCATAGCCTTTGCTATATCTCTGTATTTTTCACCGGTAGCCGGAGCGTTATATTCCATAACAGTCGGAAGAATAATTGCATTTGCAACACCGTGAGGTGTGTCGTAAAGCGCGCCGAGCGGATGAGCCATAGAGTGAACTATGCCGAGGCCGACATTTGAGAAGCCCATTCCGGCTATGTACTGACCGAGAGCCATTTCCTCTCTGCCCTCGGGGGTGTTTTCAACAGCACCTCGAAGAGCGCGGGAAATTATTTCGATTGCCTTTAAATGGAACATATCGGAAAGCTCCCAAGCACCCTTTGTGATGTAGCCCTCAATAGCGTGTGTAAGAGCGTCCATACCGGTTGCGGCAGTAAGCCCCTTTGGCATACTCGACATCATATCCGGGTCAACAAAAGCAACTACCGGGATATCGTGAACATCGACGCACACCATTTTTCTGTTTTTCTCGGCGTCGGTTATAACATAGTTTATGGTAACCTCAGCGGCTGTGCCTGCGGTTGTGGGAACGGCAAAAATCGGAACAGCCTTATTCTTTGTGGGAGCCACTCCCTCAAGGCTTCTGATATCTGAAAATTCGGGATTCGCAACAACTATGCCAATCGCCTTAGAGGTATCCATTGAGGAGCCGCCGCCGATTGCGATAAGATAATCGGCACCCGAAGCCTTAAATGCCTCAACGCCGTGCTGACAGTTTTCTATTGTGGGATTAGCCTTGATGTCGGAGTATATCTCATAGTCAAGTCCGGCTTTATCAAGAACATCCGTAACCTTTTTGGTAACTCCGAATTTAAGAAGATCGGGGTCCGAGCAAATAAAAGCCTTTTTAAAGCCTCTGCCCTTTGCCTCGTCGGCAATGCTCTCTATTGCGCCCTTGCCGTGATAAGAAGTCTCATTAAGAACAAATCTGTTAGCCATAACTTATTCCTCCGTATTCAATAAAATAAATTTAACGGCAACGTGGGTAAACGTTTAACCATCTACGTTAAAATTTTAACAACCGTTTTTTGAAAAATCAATAGGCAATACTCACAAATAATCAAAAAAATTTTTGACACTTAAAAGACCTGCCCTCGCCGCAAAGCGAAAACAGGTCTTGGAATCATAAAACCATATAAGACTTACGAGCCGGAAACTATCCAGC
>ENA-OZEY01000929-OZEY01000929.1-human-gut-metagenome-genome-assembly--contig:-NODE-929-length-11044-cov-5.837110_pt1 | contig 11044 bp, 7 predicted proteins | sample MGYA00245071_ERZ653615 | MGnify/ENA primary metagenome ERZ653615 (study PRJEB26926, sample SAMN06165145) | human gut metagenome | biome: ENVO:00009003; feature: ENVO:2100002; material: ENVO:00002003... | reverse complement strand
CTATGCGGCAGTTAACGGAGATACTTTCGCAGAACAGAAGAGATTTCATTTCTAAACTACCTATGCGGCAGTTAACGGTAAACCGTTCCGGAGTAATAACGCTTGGAATTTCTAAACTACCTATGCGGCAGTTAACTGTGTGCAGCATCGTTTCTACCAGTTGATTATTTTCTAAACTACCTATGCGGCAGTTAACATATGACGCAAGAAGAGCTTGAAAAGGCATCTTTTCTAAACTACCTATGCGGCAGTTAACTCACTTCATGCTCCTCTCTCGTTGCCAAAAGTTTTCTAAACTACCTATGCGGCAGTTAACCCAATTCTTGTCCATTTGTTTTCCTCCTCTGTGTTTCTAAACTACCTATGCGGCAGTTAACTACTTGCGTCTCTGTTAAATGTGTATATGAGCTTTCTAAACTACCTATGCGGCAGTTAACATTCTTAGCGTAATCTTTCGCAATTGCATAATTTTCTAAACTACCTATGCGGCAGTTAACGAAGAAATAAAAACGCTTGCTGATTATTTCTTTTTCTAAACTACCTATGCGGCAGTTAACATCGTAGCGTTTGATGTCGTTAGCCGCTTTTTTTTCTAAACTACCTATGCGGCAGTTAACCGTCAAGTGCACGTATTTCCTGCTGTCATTTTTTTCTAAACTACCTATGCGGCAGTTAACCGATGGCTTCCAATTTGACACCGTTCCCATACTTTCTAAACTACCTATGCGGCAGTTAACTACGGTACTTCCAGTAGTTTCCCCTTGATGTTTTTCTAAACTACCTATGCGGCAGTTAACAGGATAATATCCTGAATTTACTTCAAGATAGCTTTCTAAACTACCTATGCGGCAGTTAACAGGATATTATCCTGATTTTACCACCGATGACTGTTTCTAAACTACCTATGCGGCAGTTAACGATGCTGGAGCGGAAAAAGAAGCCGACAGCACGTGCGCTTATACATCTTTTTCCCACTTTGACCCAAATTTATTCCTGCTTTGAAATAGATTGATTTAATCGCATTTTTCAAACGCCGTAAAAATTTGGGTTAAAATTCCGGAACGGTTCTGTTATTACTTAAACCATAGGTTCCGCATTCTGTCAAGGCAGATTCTTTTTCTACCTGCTTTTTTATAAAAAGGCTAAATGTTCCTCCGCGGGAAAAGCTTTTCATCTGTATGTACGGCAGTCTGACAGATTTTCTCTTTCCTTGCAGAAGCCGGGCAGCCTCTTCGATCGTTACTCCCGGATGTCTTTTTGCATAGCGTTTCGCTTTTACCCGGATTGAGCCCTCAGGCTGGTACCTGCTATATACGGCATAAATTTTTCTTTCCTGTACTTTTCTTTCCGGCACTTTCCTTATGCTTGTACAGTGCACATAATCAAGGAGGCGTCCCAGTACTTTGGGCAGGTTGAGTCTTTCCAATTCTTGTGCTTCCGCAAAGACACGGATTTTTTCTCCCAGATCTGTTTCCCTGTATTCGGGAAATGAAACGGCATAGGGGTTATGTCCGCTTTTATTTTTTTCATCTGCAAAAGCAATATGGAGCTGGGTAAACACTTTGGTCCAAAGGAAGGCAAGCGATACTTCCGCACATGGGAGCAAGGTGATTTCCTGATAGTATTCCATGGCTTATTCCTTTTCGCTCTGACCAAAAACACCGCCGCGGACGAGAACAGCCATGACATAGTTTTTGTCATTTTCATCGTCCGGTTCACTGCCGGTTGACCACTGATCAAACAGGGTATAAAAATCTTTTTTCTCTTTTGGTGTGCGGTAGGCTTTCCCCAGAGTAGTAACCGCGCCATAGGGTTCAATGGCAATCGGTATCCGTCTGCCCTCTTCCTGAGGATACCAAGTGTCGACGGTTCTGATGGCATTGCTGAGTTTCTGCGAGTGTATGGCTGCCGTACCGTCCACATGGTAAAGAACCTTGCTCTTCTTGCCTTTTCCTTTATCAAGAATCAGTTCTTCGCTGGGATAAATTTCCTGTCCTTTCCCCATAAGTGCGAAGGCTTCCACTTCGATCAGAAGGGATGACCTCTTTCCACAGAGAGTTTCGGCAATAAAAGATGCCAATTCTTCCACTTTTTCACGATTCTTATCAAAATCCTTCAAGCTAAAATCATAAATATTAAATATCCATTTTTTATTTTCTCCTTTTATGGATACAATGACCTCCGCTTTTTCTGCCCCTACACGATTTCTCCAAAGGAAGCGGCCATTAGCTATATTCATCGCATAGCGGGCTGACAGCTCTTTAAATCCGTTCTGCTCAATAAATTTCTTTCCTATTTCTTCTATCTTTTTATGATGAGTTTCGTTATTGCATGCAGAAGGATGCTCTACACCGGAAAGGACTTTGATTGTAAAGGATAATTTCAATGTGTCATCGTTTAAAGAAATAGAAGCACTGTCTACGGTCTGCAGATTTGCTTTTTCCACTTCCGCATTCAATTTCATGGGATCATTTTTTACACTATCCTTCAATCGGTTGGAAATGGTTCCTCTTACAGATTTTTCTACCAGCATAACGGGACGGGCTGTTTCATTTCTTTTTTCCCAGGTTGTTCCATACATATAGCCATCCGATAAAACAAGTTTCTTTTCAAAAGAAAGTACAGATGCCAGATTTGATTCTTTTTTCGCCATTTTCATTTCCTCCTGATCATTCCTTATTTTTACAAAGATATAATTGATTGGTTTCTTCATAGGCATAGTGCCACATCATTTCATCTATGTCACGGAACCGATGAGCCATCTTAAATTCACCAAGGGTGACTATGCTTTCTGCAAATCGATGGGGCGTATCCGGATCCCGCTGATTTTTCACTTTCCCCAGCGGAGACAATCCTTTAAATCCTACAGCAAGCGGCGCAATCCATCCGGCCGCCGTCTTTTCATATTTCCAGTCTGTTACCTTCCCGGATTCATCTTTTTCTGCTGTCTGATGTACTTTCAGATAGTGAAGCAGCCTATCCAGACTGTCTTTCCCTTCCAACTCTTTCGCTTCCATGAGATCCCTGCGCTCAATAGGTATATAACCGGGCATAAGGGTGAAAATTACTTTCCTAACTGACATAGGATTGTCTTCATCTATACGCATGACTTGGATTTTTCTAATATCCAGTATGTCTCCCCCCGCCATTTTCATTTGGGGCAATATTTCCTTTACGGCCTGTTCCAATAATTCCATGTTATTCCCATCTACCCTTTCGACTTCTATCAGAAGGGATACGGAAAGATGGATTCTCGCATCTTCAATAAATGACGGTCTTTCTCCTTTTTCATTAAGTGGATTTGCCGTTCCTACAAGGGAATTCACATAGTCTCCGAGTCCCTTATAAATCTGCAGATTCGTTTTGTGATACGATACTGCTGTTTTTACAAGTCGTATTCCCTCCAGAGCCGGCTCTCTCCTTTCTCCCAACTTTCGTTCCAGTGCATGGACTGCCCCGAGCCATGCCGTCATAGCAGGTACTCCTATGGTTAAGGTGCTGCTCATGGCATTGGCATTATGAATACGCAGACGGGATATAAGCAAATATGCTTTCATGACAAACTTCTCACCTCCTCCATAAGCACCTCTGTCATTGCGTGCCGGATATATTTCATTTCCTCCTCGCCCAATGATACACGCTGTTCTTTTTTGATCCTTCTATATTTGTAAATAAACCATTTTGCAAAATACTTTCCTATCTCATTTGCCCATTCATCTGTCCGCTCCGCTCTATATTGTTCATCAAGCCATATTTTCTGAATCCGTGGCAGATTAAGGAACTCCTCACCGCTGCTCCAGCCGGCAGGCTCTTCCCGTAAGCGGTAACAGGACTGCAGTATGACATCAATCAGATTACAGAACAGTGCTTCCCTCTTATTCCGAATTTCCACATTATTCCGTTCCATGAGAAACAACTCATGCAGATTTCGGAACAGGAAGAAATAGTCTCGGTATGGCACTGTTTCCTCAAGGAAATTACGGTGGGGGCGACGTATTTTTTTCTCTTCCAACAGAGCCGGCATAGACATGAGCAGATCCGCTTTTCCCGCTACCCGTGCATTAAAGGCACTAATATTCTGCGCTTTCGTTCCCCCAAAGCCAATGACTGTCCGCTCCATGATTTCATCACATGCATTCCCATAAAACTCGCTTTTCTCATTACGGCAGTCAAACCTGTGCTGCCTCATATTCCTGCTTCTGCCGTTCAGCACTTGCAGGAGGCTTGAGGCCGGCAATACAGTCAACAGATGATACACTCCTTCTCCGACAGGAAAGTAAATTTGCCGCAGCCTTCCGTCCGTTGCTGCCGGATCGGCAGTCGCCATCATGCGTTCCACTTCCTGTCTCATTGTATCAAAGGATACGCCCAAAGATTCTACTTCTCTCCTGACGTTTTCATCATTTTCATAGATATGCTTCCATAATGGTCTTCCGTCATCCAATGCATAAAGCAGTAATTTCGCTGCGCCCATGTAAGCGGCAGAAGAATATACGATATCCGTTTCACAGTCCACATTTTCCGTCACTACATAGGCATTTTGTCCCGCTTTATTTTTTCTCTGCAAATACACTTTCACATCGGGATGGGTAAATTTCCCGACATGTGTCGCCATATCGCATTTGGAAAGCAAAGAAACCGTATCCGCCAGCCACTTCTGTGGCGTTTTCTTTTTCCCTGCCGCCGCTTCCGATATGTACGCTGTCAATCCGCTCAAAATCATCCCTCCTGTCTATTTTCTTCCGTTAACTTGAACATACCTAACTGATCTGAATATTTCCATTCATCCACTGTACTGGATCTCCCGTAGGGTATAGTGATTTCTCCATATCTGCAGGAAATCTCATTCATTTGCACATCCTGCGGCACATCACTTGTATCTGATACGTACCGCCTCAAGGCAGCTTCATAATCACGAATAAGCCATAACCGTCCCTCCATTCCCTCTGTCATACCACTGTAGTCGGTAATTCCTACACTATCTGAAAGCAAAGTCTTCTCCTTTCCCTCATACACAAGAAATTTTCGTACCCCCTCCTCATACACCGCGCAGGCCTTGATTTCTTCCCCATAGCTTTCACGGAAGCGGCTGCAGCCTTGCGGAAGTGCCGTCATCCACCAGTATTCTTCCATCCATCCGTGCATACACTGCGGCCCGCAATCTCCCTTGCAGTTAAAATCCATCATGCTCGCATGTTCCAGATCAGAGAGTTTTGAGAAATATTTTTTATCATCTGGACAGAATTGCTCCTTATCCAACATTTCCGGTTTTAAAATTCTCGGTACCGCATCAATCCTTCTGCCCAACTCCTCTTCATCCACAAGATCATGCATGTCATAACTGTTCAATTTCCGCTTTTTGGTTTCATACCCGGGTTTGCTGTAAGCCGGCTCTTTTCCCTGCCAAGCTTTCAGATTATAGGCCATGATTGCCATATTCTTTTTTTCAAGCGTTCCTGAAACCGGCTGACGATGACGAAGGACACGGCCGGCAAGCTGTATGATGGATCGGTACGACGACGGCTCCACCACTGCCCAATCGAAGTCATGATCACGGCCGACTTCCTCCACCGGTGTTGCTACAAGAATAAATATGATATTCTCCTCCGGTGTGCTGTCCAGATGCTTCCGCACGGTTTCATCCTGAAAATCCACTGTGGCAGACTGCGTTTTTCTTGTGAGCACCTTGTCCAGATACCGCTCCTGCTCATGACGGAGAAGAAGGATCTGCCTGCTGTGGTAAGTCATCACGCGGACAGCTGTCCCCTCGCTCCATCCGCATTTCATGAGGTACAGGCTGACTTTCACACAGGGGGTGATATTTGCCACACGAACCACACCGAAAGAAATCCGCTTCTTTGTTCTTTTATCAATGACATGGTGATTTTCATGCAGCTTTTCTATGGCCTTCCTCATATTTTCAAAATAGGAAGTCTCTTTCGCAGCGTCAGTGTCATTATATTCCGCTCCGCAGGGCTGTATATATCCCTTACGCTTTATCGGCTCTTTCCCCAGATTTTCCACTCGTTTACGGATAAATCGATCGTGAATCTTTCGATAAGCCGAATCATCCCCGCTGTCCATCGGTTCCACATCTGTCCTGAACTCATCACAAAGCGCAAGAGCACACCGTTTTTTCCCCGTAAAGAAGGAATTGTAACTTTTCAGTCCTGCCTGATATGACCTGTACAGCCCTTCCGCCAGATCAGGCGGTATCGTCGCTGAAGAGATCGCCACATTTCTTCCGCACAATCCCGCCAGATGAACAAGCCTTGCTATGGCGATGAGATCCTTGGAATTGAAATCATCAATTTCATCAATCACCAGATCCGATGACATCAGCCGCAATGAAGGCAAAATATACCTTCCTCCCCGTGTTGTCTCCACAGCCCCCATCAAATGATCGATAGTCGCCGCAAGAACAGGCTTGTATAGAAAGGCTTTATTCTTTTTTGACGTCTTTTCATTTACCGCCACTCCTTTTTTATCTGTCTTATTGAAAAAGATATCCAGAAACCGGGACTGCTCCTCGCTTTCCGTATCCACATACTCCAATTCTTCCGGCAGCAGCGGCTCTTCCGATAAATACCCCTTTCTATTTCCCTTTTTCTCTTTACCTTTATCTGCTTCCTTATTTTCCTCATGCAATTTGGTTACGGCACTGGAACCGATAAGGACGGCCAGATCATTCCTGTCCAAATGTATCCGTTCCCTGTATTCATCACCGGTCTGCAGCGTCAACGTACGGAGGCCGAGGGCAAGGATATACCGGAGCGATTTTCCGTCCGTCGATTCAGCCTGCATGATCTTTGCATTGGCAAACGTTTTGCCGCAGCCGGTGCTTGCCATATTGACTATAAAATACCTGGCACCATCCCCATTCTTCTCCCGGAATGCTCTGATTTTCTCGACAACTGTATCCTGCCATCTGAAAACTGCCGGGCTTTTCTTTGTCAACGCCTTTACATCATAGACGCTCTCCATCTGATCACTGAAATAAGGAAATCTGTGGGCAATATGGGTTGCCTGTTCACAGACCCTGACCAAATGTTCCTCCAGAAACTGCTTTTTCTTTCCGGTTTTACCGTCTGTATTCGCCCATAAATCATTTTTTGCCCATCGGCCCTTATCTGTTTCCTCAGGCAGAGAAGAAACATAATGATCCGCCAGCATAAGAGACAATCTCGTATAGTGGGCGATAGCCCTGAATGATGGTTTGTATGTCTCCCCTCCCATAATATCCATCAGTCTGTCGTAATCATTTAATAACCGGCCGCACCATTTTTTTATGGCCTTCCGCCAAGCTGCCGCATTCTCCACAAGGAGTCCCTCCGGAAATACAAAGCAGCTCCTGCGGCACATAATAGCCTCCTCCGCTTCACTCTCATATCCCCAGCACGCATTCAGACTGAAGAACATACTGTGGAAACTTTTTTTCTCTACATTCACCCAGCCATTCTTATCCATAGACGGCAGCCTGTGATGAGACAGGATCAACCACATCAGAAACTTTGCAATCGGCGGCAAATGTGCTGCATCCAGCTTTTTCATATCTGCCTGCCCGTTTCCTTTTTCGTCAATTTGCAGATTCTTTTCTATATCCTCTGTCTTTATCGTTCCTTCGGCCAGTACTTTCAGCCATTTTCTGTCGTCTTCCTCCGCACCTGCAGCAAAAACAAGCGCTTCAAGAAGCTTGCAGGATACCCATTCATGACGGAAGGGATCCATTTTCAATGTTTTTTCATCCAGTTTCTTCTGAAATAACGCTGATGCCTTTCCCCAGTCATGGAAGAGTGCCGCCACCGCTGCCAGCGCTTTTATCAACGGCAGATACTGCCAGTCGTTTTCCCACTCATGGTGAAGGATTTCCTTTTGTGTGGAGTGGACAGGTACGATGCCTTCCTCATTAAACATGTCCCGCTTCCCTACAATCCAGACCAGCTCGCTATGGCTCCGTGATCGGATCCAATGACACGCCACTGCTGTACTTTTGGTAGCAGTCCGTCGCAAAAGCGCCTGCACCGTCAGCAACCCCTCTTGCGTAATGACCGTTTTCCACGTATCATTCCCAATTCTGTCTGCAAAACTATCCAGAATCCTCCGCACCGTATAAATAGCCTTCTTCTCGCTCCTGCTCGTAAATATGACCATCATGACCGTTCACCGCCCGCATATAGTCTGCTGCACCGTTTCACTTCATCAAACATAAAATCCAGCGCCTTATGTTCGGTAAACTTCTGTAAGCAGATCTGCCTGAACTCTCTGTCTCTCTGCCCTCTCATGGCACAGATAAAGCTCCATGGCAGGACGATGGCATCCTTGATCAAATCCGCCACATCAAAAACAAGAGCGCCTCGTCTTGTCTTACCATGCATCACCGCGAAGCCGTGAGGAATACCAAGTACCCAGAGAGTCGTTGCCGCCAGTCCGTACGCCAGATAATTCCCATGGTCAAGCAGCCTGTTCGCAGGCTGGTCAGAATTACGCTCCCTCGTGAAATCGACTGTTTCCGTATTCTGTGCCGCGTACCTGTAGAGCTTTTTTGTGAATTCCGCCTCCGCCGCCAATACATGGGTCACATCCCCCGCTATTTCCATGCGGCTCTTAAAAACGGAAATCGCTTCTTCTGTCAAAGCATCATCGGTAAAAAAACCTTCATCGGCCAATTCATTGTCTTTATCCCAGACTGTCTGCAGAAAACGGATACGGTTTTTCTGGAACTCCTTTGCCACAGCAAGACGTTTCTTTTCATCAAACCAAAAAGACAGCCACCCCTGCACATATTCTGTCGGCCTGTACTCACTTTGCGGATTCAGCCACTCCACCTCCGTACCGGCAAATAACGGTGTAGCCCCACCACCGCAGAAACCAACAAGTACACCGGCGCCGCTGAGCAGCCGCATTGCCGCCTGTGTCACAGAAGTACCGCTGCCCAAAAGAATTACTGTTGTGTTGGCAATCGGAATATTCCAAAACAAGTTCTCTTTTTTCGTCTCCGTCAAATAAACAATACGTCCATCCTTCTGCATGATCCTGCACTTTTCAAGATAATACAGATTCGCCCGTTTAGAATGAAGAATCGTTTTCAAATCCGACTTGACAATATCCTCTATCATAGCCCTCACCACATTCTTTCCTGCAGAATTTTTACTGCAATACAGATACGTTCTCTTTTGCAATATTCATCAATACCTTACAGTAATAAAGATAATTTAACACCATCCATCCATTTCTGATCGACAGCAATCTACTAATTTCTTTGTTATTGCTTTTCTCATTTTACCCCTTAAGTAAAACCATGTCAAATATAATTATTTATTAAGTGGAATTTATTTGACATGGAAATAATCTTTTATGAAATTCAAACTGCCTATGCGGCAGATAATTATAATCATTCATTAAGTTTTCTAAGCTGCTTATCCAGCAGTTGTCTACATTGTACACCATGATAAAAATAAACAGCAACCACAAGATGTTCTTAATATGGATACATTTGCCGTACTGATTTTTCTATAGCTCAGCTTCATGAATATTTTGATCATCCTTACTTTTCATTATCCAAAACCTTCAACTTTTTCATTCCTTCAGTATTCAAATTCTCCAAAGAAAATAATTAGGTTCTTGCCAATTTTCTAAGCACGACCATTCGCTCTTTCCAATCAATCTTTTTACCAATTAAAACTGCATTACAGCTTTCCATATTCGCAAGGACCAATAACTCATTTAGATTTGCACAAGCCCTCATTTTTCTTTCAGATCCGGATTTCCCTCACGCCACTATTTTGCACGTTTATTGAACAACACAACATTTAGCACATCCGCTTCACTTACATATTTGCAGGACAATTGTTCACTTGTTAAATCAGATAAAAGATATCCGTTGACAGCATCTGTGTAAATTTTATAGTTAATCTTTAGGATTTCTCTATTTAGATTCCAAAGCCCTGAATACCCATTATCGGGGCAAATCCACTCATAGCTTATCCAAGCTGCGCCTCATTTTCATTGCATTTCCAAAAACACTCTACAATCCTTTACTCAAAAACGGCACTGTTTTTCTTTCAGTGCTGTTTTTCTGTTTCAGAAGTCAAGGCGGAAGGAAATGCGCCCTTCTTTCCATGATACGTCTATGGTTCCATCGAGGATCTGCACGATGTCGGCAGCTATGGAGAGGCCTACGCCGTAGCCTTTGATCTGGCTGCTGTGGGAGATGTCGTGGCGGTAGAAGCGTTCAAAGAATTTCGTGTAGTCTATATCTTCTCCTTCTGCAAAGTCGTTGGAGATTATTATCGCAAAACCTTTTTCTTTTTTCTCTGTCGTGACTTCCACTTGCACGCGTCCTTTTTCGTCGCAGTATTTCACGGCGTTATCCAGAAGGATGCCGAGGATCTGTCCGAAGAGTTTTTCTTCTGACCGGACGTGGACGCCGGGCGGTATATGGGTTTCGAGCGTCTTCCCCCGTTCAGCCGCCACCTGTCGGAAGTCACCTGCGATGGTTTCTGTGACTTGGGAAATATCCACATCTTCCAGTTTCAGGTTTTCTTTTTCTATTTCCCCGACCCGGGCGAGGGCAACAAGGTCGTTGATAAGGTTCGTCAGGCGTTTCGTCTGTTTGATAATATTCCCTGTCCATTCGCTCTTTCCGCTGACGAGTTCGAGCGCTTCCGTATTCGCCGAAATGATCGCCACCGGTGTTTTCAGCTCGTGGCTGGCGTTTGTGATGAACCGTTTCTGGTTTTCCATATTTCTCACGAAGGGCTTAATGGCCTTGCTGGAGAGGAAGGTGATGATGAGGAAGAAGAGGATGATGCAGAAGAGACCGAGCGCCACGGAGTAGCTGAATATGGAAGAGAGGGCGAGGATGTCCCGGGTACAGTCGAAAAAGACGACGAGGGTGTCACCGCTGGCGGTCTGTGTGATTTTATAGTTGTAATAGGCCCTGTCTTTAAGGAAGAAATCTTCCGATTTCCCTGTCTGGAGAACCCGTACGGCGAGGTTGAAGGCTTCTTTGGCGTTGAATGCGGCGATGTGGTTGACGTTAATG
>ENA-OZEY01000910-OZEY01000910.1-human-gut-metagenome-genome-assembly--contig:-NODE-910-length-11205-cov-7.022511_pt1 | contig 11205 bp, 8 predicted proteins | sample MGYA00245071_ERZ653615 | MGnify/ENA primary metagenome ERZ653615 (study PRJEB26926, sample SAMN06165145) | human gut metagenome | biome: ENVO:00009003; feature: ENVO:2100002; material: ENVO:00002003... | reverse complement strand
CTTATGCGATCGTCGGCAGCGTCAGATGTGTATAAGAGACAGTTATTTAACTTTTTTAATCTCTTTGTTAAGAGGTTTTTTAAGAAGTGCAAGCATAAACATACCGATTACCGCACCGATTGCAAGAGCAAGGAGGTAGAAATACCATGTACCCTGCATTGTTGCGAATACGAAGATACCGCCGTGAGGAGCCATAAGCTTACAGCCAAAGAGAGCTGAAAGTGCGCCTGCTACTGCAGAACCAACGATACATGAAGGGATAACCTGAAGCGGATGACCTGCTGCGTAAGGAATTGCACCTTCTGAGATGAATGAAAGTCCCATTACATAGTTTACGGGAGCATTCTTTCTTTCTTCGTCTGTCCAACGATTCTTGAAGAATGTGTTTGAAAGAGCGATTGCGATTGGAGGAACCATACCGCCGATCATAACTGCTGCCATAATGATGTATGCCTGATCGTCTGCGTTTGCAAGGTTAAGTGTTGCGAATGCATAAGCTGCCTTGTTGAAAGGACCACCCATGTCGATAGACATCATACCTGCGAGGAGCGCACAGAGCGGAACCATCATTGCAGGGTTAGAGGCAATAGCGTTAAGGCCGTCTGACATACCTGAGTTAATCATACCCATGAACGGGTTGACTGCGCACATTACAACAAGAATACCGCCGAGTCCGAGAAGCGGATAGATGAGAACGGGCTTGATACCCTCAAGAGCCTTAGGCATCTTATCGCACATTTTTTCAATAGCAAGCATTAAGTAACCGCCTGCGAAACCTGCAAGCAATCCACCGAGGAAGCCTGACGGAACTGTGTTAACAGCACCCGGATCTGCAAAGGTTGCGCCTGATGTTGCAAGGAAACCGCCTACAAGACCAACGAGAAGGCCGGGACGGTCTGCAATTGACATTGCGATAAAGCCGGAAAGAATAGGAACCATAAGGTTAAATGCCACACCGCCGAGTGTCTTAAACCATGCGGCTGCAGGAGTTACCGTACCGAATGTACTGCCAGCCTCCTGTGCGTTAACACCGCATGCAATATCAATGAGGAATGCAATTGCAATGAAGATACCGCCTGCTACAACGAACGGGAGCATATGTGATACACCGTTCATAAGGTGACCGTAAGTGCCGCCTCTCTTCTTTGGAGCATCTGCAGAACCGCCTTTGTGATGATATACGGGAACTTCTTTGTTTACAATCTTGTTGATAAGCTCTTCCGGCTTATAAATACCGTCTGAAACGGCACACTGTAAAACGGGCTTGCCGTCAAAACGGGCAAGATTTATTGTGATGTCAGCGGCAATGATGATACCGTCACAATTTGCAATTTCTTCTTCGGTAAGCACATTCTTTGCACCGCCCGAACCGTTTGTTTCAACCTTAATCGGAATGTTAAGGCTGTCGCCGGCTTTCTGGAGTGATTCAGCCGCCATATAAGTATGAGCAATACCTGTTGGACAAGCTGTGATAGCAAGAACTCTGTAACCCTTCTTTGCAGGAACTTCTGCCTTTGGTTCATCGGGGAACTTCTCTGTTTCTTTTGCGTCAATAATCGAGATAAATTCTTTCGGAGTTTTTGCGGCTTTAAGTTTCGCTGTAAAATCTTCATGCATTAAAAGCTGCATAAGTCTTGCGAGAACCTCAAGGTGAACATCGCCGTCTGTTGTAGCTGCTATCATAAATATAAGCTTGCAAGGCTGTCCGTCGGGAGCATCGTAATTAACGCCGTTTGGAACTGTAATTGCTGCAAGTGCAGGAGCTTTTACCGCCGTGCTCTTTGCGTGCGGAATGGCAACTTCCATACCGACTGCTGTTGTTCCCATTTCCTCTCTTGCGAGGATTCCTTTCTTATACTCGGCTGCGTTTACAAGGTTTCCGCTCTTTTCGTGCAATGAAACGAGCTTGTCGATTGCTGCCTGTTTTGATGCCACTGATACATTAAGCTCTATGGCACTTTGTTTTAATAAATCAGTAATACGCATAAATTCTTCTCCTTTTTAGTTTATTTATTTCTACCCACTCAGAATTGAGCGAGCAATTCATCAATTTTATCTTTTGTGGCAAGTCCGTTTAAAAATGCTGTTGCATTTCCGCAGGCACTGCCGAGCTTTAACGCATAGGCGTAATCGTTTTTGTCAATGCAGCCGGCTACAAAGCCTGCTACCATCGAGTCACCCGAGCCTACTGTATTCAGTACCTTGTGACCTTTAATAACGCCCTCTTTATGAACCTTTCCGAATTCGTCAACAAGTAATGCACCGTCGCCGCCCAGAGAAACGAGAACATTTTTTGCACCCATTTTCTGCAATTCCTGCGCATATTTGACAACATCGCTTTCTGTCTTTACTGTTGTGTCAAAAATTTCTGAAAGCTCCTGACGGTTCGGTTTGATTAAAAACGGTTTGTATTTTAGTGAATTAACAAGCAACTTTTTAGTTGCGTCAACTACAATTCTTACATCTTTTCCGTCAAGTTTTTCGATGATTCTTTCATAAACATCGTCAGGCAATGTATTTGGAATATTTCCTGCAATGATAAGTGTATCACCGCTCTGAATATTGTCGATTTTATCAAACAGATTCAAAAGTTCTTCCTCATCTATGTGCGGTCCTTGACAGTTGATTTCGGTTTCTTCGCCTGCCTTGATTTTGATGTTTATTCTTGAAATTCCGCTTTTAAGTGTGATAAAATCTGCTGTGATTTTAGGATTTTTAAGACCTTTTTCAATAGCCTCTCCGGTAAATCCTGCAACAAAACCAAGCGCTGTGCTCTTGATACCAAGTTCGGCAAGTACGCACGAAACATTTATTCCCTTGCCGCCGATGTAATATTCCTCGCTTGTTGTTCTGTTTGTAATGCCTGTCTTAAGCTCATCAAGACGAACGATGTAATCAATTGACGGGTTTAGTGTAACTGTGTAAATCACTTCATAACCTCCTTGATTATTGTTTTTTCCGAAAACTCATTATACGGGAGTTTGTCGGTTATAATACAGCAGTCTTTAAGCTCTGCAAAGGTAATCGGAAATACCTTTCTGAATTTGGTATTGTCGGCAAGAACAAAAGACATATAACTTCTTTTTATAACTTCCTCTTTGATCAAACCCTCTTCCATATCAGGAGTGGTAAAGCCTGCATTTAATTCAATTCCGTTAGTACCCATAAAGGATTTTGTAAAGTTAAAGGTTTTCAGCGACCTTAAACCTTCCGCGCCCATAATAGCCTCGGTAGCAGGTTTGATTCTGCCGCCGATTGTGTATGTTGTAAGTCCCTTTCTTATAAGATTTTTTGCGTGGGTAATACCGTTTGTAACATAGGTTGCGTTTTTGTTTGTAATGTAATCTGTGAGAATATCAGTGGTTGTGCCTGCGTCTATATATACAAAATCCGTATCGTTAATAAGTTTTGCACAATAAATTGCGATTGCTTTCTTTTCGTCAAGCATTATACCTTCTCTTGATTTCACATCAGCCTCATATACGCCCGAAAGCTGGTGAATTGAGGTTGCTCCTCCGAATACTTTATTAAGCTTGCCCATCTCGTCAAGTGTTGTGAGGTCACGCCTTATGGTTGACTCCGATGTATTCAAAAGCTTTGTAAGCTCCTGTACCGTGACTGTGTTTTTCTCGCTTAATATTTGAAGTATTGTTTGGTATCTTTCCTGAGTAAGCATTTCCCTCACCTCTTGACTACATTATAACACCTGTTTTGTTAAAGTCAAGCAAATTCTTTCAAAAAAATTCATTAAAATTGAAATTCAGTTAGTTTATATCAAAAATCGCATATAATTTTGTGTGTTTTAACAAGTGATTTTGCTTTTGCATTTTTAAGTCATTCAAATTCAGCCATAAATCAGTCAAGATTATTCAAAAATATTCTATCCCGATTACTGTCTTTTTATTCCCGTATTTTATCATTTATAAAAGCAAAAAGCTGTTCGGTAACTCTTGCCCGAACAGCTTTAATGTACTTTGGCTCTATACTAAATGTTGGGGTGAGGAAAGAGCCTACAAAATAAATTTAAAAAATTTTCAAAAAAAGTAGAGCATATTTTTCGAAAATCCGTTAAAATGGAATTGACGAGAAACCAGAACGGAGGAATAAATATGCTCTACAAATATTTTACAGAAAAACTCACAGGATTGCAAGGGCTTTCAATAGAAAAAGTTGAAGAAAATCAAAACACTATTCACATACATTGCAAACTTGAGCGTAAGAAACATAAATGTCCTTGCTGTGGCAAACTGACAAACACAATACACGACTATCGTGAGCAGGTTATCAAGGATATTCCTGCCTTTGGCAAGTATGTTTTCATTCATATTAAAAAAAGAAGATATCGCTGTACTTGCGGTAAAAGGTTTGCCGAAAAGAATAAATTTCTGCCACGCTATCACCGAATGACAAACAGACTCTCGGCGTATATCATTGACAAGCTGAGAGATGCTGTCACTTACACAAGCGTTGCCAGAGAAATGAACCTTTCTGTGAACACAGTTATCAGAGTTTTTGGTGTTGTTGATTACGGTCATAAAAACTTGCCGTCAGCGTTGTCGATCGATGAATTTAAGGGTAATACAGGCGGCGAAAAGTATCAATGTATAATAACTGATCCTGTTAAAAAGGTCGTGCTTGATATACTTCCTGCACGAACAGAAGTATGTCTTACCAAATATTTTGCAAAATTCAGCAAATCAGAGCGTGAAAATGTCAAATATTTTGTCAGTGATATGTGGAAACCTTTTGCTAACATCGCAACGGCGTGGTTTAAGAACTCAAAGCAGATCGTAGACAAGTATCATTGGATTCGTCAGGTAAACTGGGCATTTGAAAGTGTGAGAAAGGAAGAACAAAAGAAATTCAGCAAAACACATCGGCGATATTTTAAAAAGTCACGATTTTTATTGCTCAAAAGATTTGAGAAATTAACCGACGAGCAAAAGCAACAGGTCAATATTATGCTGTACGCCTCACCCACATTAAGTACGGCACATTTTTACAAAGAGGATTTTTTAAAAATTCTCGACTGCAAAGACAGAGAAACGGCTAAAAAAGCGATGTCAGATTGGATAAATTGGGCTTATAACTGCGATATCCCACAGTTTGTTAAGTGTGCAAAAACGATGATGAATTGGCTCACAGGCATACTCAATTCATTCACAACAACAATCACAAACGGCTTTACAGAGGGCTGCAACAACAAGATTAAGGTACTTAAGCGTAATGCTTATGGTTACAGAAATTTTAAGCGTTTCCGTAACCGTATTTTACATATGTTTTCTCACCAAATGCAAAAACAAGCGATAGCTTGATTTACTATCGCTTGTTAAATATCTTTATTTCATTTTTCGGATTACCCCAACTATTGACAAAGAACCTGTACTTTTAATATTAAATTTTAATTACGAAGCAATAATAGTCTGAATCTTTGTAACATCGGCAACATCAATTTTACCGTCGCCGTTTGCGTCTGCCGCCTTTGTATTTTTAATTACATATGATGAATTGCCCGAAAGATACATCTGTAAGTATGTAACATCCGATACATCTATTTTGCCGTCATTATTTATATCACCTACAGGTACAGTTTCCTCCTGCAATGCTTTGAATATAATTTTATTTTTGGTTGCGTATGTCTGCGCCTTTGTATTTTTATAGCCGTAAATTATAAATCCGTCAATAACTCTACCATCACTATAGCCCACTGCGGTTGTACCAAAATATGTAACACTCTTTGGAATAGTAATAGATTTCATAGCTTGGCAATTTTTAAATGCAGATGTTTCGATTGATGTAAGAGTATTCGGCAAAGTTACCGAGGATAATTTTGTACAGTCATAAAAGGACATTGAACCTATTTTTTTAACTGTATTTGGAATGGTTATCTGTGTCAGATTTGTTGCTTTACTAAACAAATTATTCGGCACTGATGTTGCTCCGTTTTCGATTATAGCTGTTTTTAGTCCCGAATCTTCAAACACATCACTGCCTGCTTTGGTTACAGTCTTCGGTATTGTAATTGTTGTGAGCGCTGTTGTTCCGTTAAATGCGCTATAGCCGATTTCGGTAAGAGTATTTGGCAATGTTACCGATGATAGACTTTTACAACCGTAGAATGACATTGAGCCTACTTTCTTTACTGTATTCGGAATTGTTACTTTAGTTAAATTTTTAGCGTTACTGAAAAGATTGTCTGCTACTGCTGTTGCGCCGTTTTCGATTGTGGCTGTTTTAAGTGCCGAATCTTCAAACACATCAATGCCTGCTTTGGTTACAGTCTTCGGTATTGTAATTGTTGTGAGCGCTGTTGTTCCGTTAAATGCGCTATAGCCGATTTCGGTAAGAGTATTTGGCAATGTTACCGATGATAGACTTTTACAACCGTAGAATGACATTGAGCCTACTTTCTTTACTGTATTCGGAATTGTTACTTTAGTTAAATTTTTAGCGTTACTGAAAAGATTGTCTGCTACTGCTGTTGCGCCGTTTTCTATAGCGGCTGTTTTAAGTGCCGAACCGTTAAATACATTATTACCGGCTGTTGTAACTGTTTTTGGAATTGTAATTGTTGTAAGTGCTGTTGTTCCTTCAAATGCATTATAGCCAATTTCCGTAAGATTGCTTGGTAATGTAACTTTTGAAAGTTTTGTACAATTGTGAAATGCCATTGAACCGACAACTTTTATTGTATTTGGTATTTTAACAGAAGTTAATGTGCTATTGTTGTAAAAAGAATTATCAGAAATTTTTACAACATTTTTATTTAAAATTTGTGACGGAATTGTAATATCGGTTGCTATACCCTTATATCCCGCAATATTTACGGTATCATCTGAATTTACAGTATATTCATAGTTGCCGCTTATAAAAATAGTTGCCGCATTTGCTGTAATTGAAATCACAGATAACCCGCTTACAGCTAAAACCACAGCAATAATTAATGCTAAAAATTTTTTCATTTATTTTCTCTCCTTGTCATTATGACAAAATATTTTATATACTTCTCAATATAATAATAGCAAATATGAAATTTACTGTCAATACAAAATTGTGCAATTCAGTTACATATACAATCATCAAAAATATAAATTTTTTTATTTGTCAACTTTAACACAAAAAGGTCACATCATTGCATAAGCGAAAAGTATTTGTGGGCTTTGCCCACACCCACAGCCTTTGAAAAGGTTGACCAAACTTTTATAATTGCTTGGAAAATCAATTTGCTAAACCATAATTTATTAATGCTATCTCAAATAATCTTATAGCCTTTGACCGAAAACAAATCAAAGGCTATATATTTTTCTCAATATTACTTTTCAAAATCAATTGAAAGGCTCTTTTTGTCGGAAGTAAATTTACGGCACGCTACCCCTGCCGACTGCAACATTCTTTTAGACGCAACAGTTGCGGCGCTGTCGGCATATTTATCATAAAGATAAACAACCTCTGCTATACCCGACTGAATAATGGCTTTTGCACATTCGTTGCAAGGAAAAAGGTCAACATACAGCCTTGCGCCCTTAAGATTTTTGCCTCTTGCATTAAGTATAGCATTAAGCTCGGCGTGTACCACATAGCTGTACTTTGTGTCTTCACCATCTCTGCACCACGGATAATCGTCATCGGAACAGCCGAAAGGAAAACCGTTGTAACCTGTTGAAAGAATGATATTGTTATTGTCTACAATACACGCACCTACTTGAGTGTTCGGGTCTTTACTGCGCTTTGAGGCAAGAATAGCCACACCCATAAAGTATTCGTCCCATGAAATATAGTCTTTTCTTTTCATTTATCTTTATCCTCCTTATCAATAACCTGATTTTTTCAAGTCTGCAAGTATCTGCACATAAAATTCTCTTATGTCAAAGTCCTTAATATTTTCACGGTTAAGGTCAATCATATCTCCGTGAGAAATACCTCTTTTACCTTTTGTAGTAATGTATGTATATTTTTCGCCCCAGGCAAAGGAGTTTTCTGAAACCAAGCCATCATTCTCACCGTCAAAATATTTTACAAGATTGTATGAAAAGTTAAGCGGAAATTTTCCGCCCGACGCTCTGTTCAGCTTTGAGCCAAAGCTCTGATAATAAACCTTTGGTGAGTCAAATACATCAGCGTTAAGTTTCGTACAATTTGCCTGCGTAAGGTCGGTTACGGCAGAGATGAAGTCGGGATTTTTGTCGCCAAACTTTAAAAGTGCGTTATTGTATGCAAAAGCAATTTTGTTTTTAACATTAGGCGAAACTTTTGTTAAAAGATAGTCGGCAAAACCGCAGCCACGATGTGGAGTGTTTATTGTGGTGAGCGATGCTGTCATATCTTCAACGCCGTAACAGGCAATCGCCTTTCTGCAATCAAGCCCGCCCTTTGAATGAGCAATAATGTTCAGCTTTTCACAACCTGTTTCCGCAACAATCTGCTTTATTCGCTCGGCAAGCTGCTTTGCGCTTTCATCAACAGAGGAAGCTGATTCGTGATTACCGTAGTAAATTTCTGCGCCGTTTGCAATAAGCTCTGCCGGCACTCTGCCCCAATAATTGAAATATGCACTGTCACGAAAAAACACACCGTGCACAAGCAATACAGGGTATTTTGTTTTGCAAATTTTCTCATTAATTCTTTTTCTGTCTTGTTCGGCTTTATCAATCTCAAAATTAACCTCTTGCATAGTTATTTTTATAATAACGCCAAGACAAAATAAATTTACAATCGGAATAAAACCGCAAATTATTCCGATAAACCTATGCTTTATGCCAAGTTGAACCGATGTACAATAAACGGAAATAATACCGTTCCAAAACAGTATAAACTCCGCAAGCAGAGCACCTCCAAGGCACAGCGCCCATTTTACCCAATTGTCAGGTAACATTTGAAAAGCCGACTGAATATAAATCACACTTGAAAGCAGAGTTGTTATTAAAAATTGCAAGAGCAATTCACTGCCGTGTGCAATCATTCTGAATTTAAAAGACGGATAGCCGCCTTTTGCAACAGACGGAAAAACATTTGCGGCAACAAACGCAAAAACACTGATAAGCGGCAAATACCACCTGTCAAGCATCTCTGCAAGAAAAATGCCGTTAATACCGACCATAAGCATAAGCGTGAGCAACAGCCTATAAAAGAATGTAAACACTCCGGATTTTTTCATTAAATCACCCGTTTTTATAATAACACGCACACAGAAAAATTGCAACAAAAAAGCGGATGCAACTAATGCAACCGCTTTAAGATAATTATTTAATTACACCATAAGACTGCAAACGAGATCTGCATATTCGCCGGGATTTTCAATCGGAAGGCCTGCAATGAGGAGAGCCTGATCGTAGAGAAGCTCTGCGTACTTCTTTGCTTTTTCAATATCCGTCTGCACTGCGCTTTCCATTGCCTTTACAGCCGAGTGATTCATATTAAGCTCAAGCACTCTCTGTGCTTTCATACCGCTGTCAGGCTGAACCGCATTGAAGTATTTTTCCATTTCAAATGAAATGCCGCCCTTTGCGGTAAGGCAAACAGGGTGAGAAACCAACTTTTTAGATGCAACAACTTCGCTTACCTTGTCGCCGAGTGTTTCTTTTACAAAAGTAAGGATTGCACTGCTGTCCTTTTCTTCCTCTTTGTTTTCATCATTCTCAATACCGAGGTCATCGTTTGTAGCCGAACAGAAACGCTTGTCCTTGTACTGCATAAGAGTTTGGAGTGAGAACTCGTCTATTTCTTCTGTACAATAGAGGATTTCGTAACCCTTTGAGCGCAAAAGTTCTGTCTGCGGGAGATTGTCAATTGAAGAAATGTTCTCGCCGACTGCAAAGTAAATAAACTTCTGATCCTCTTTCATTCTGTCAACATATTCCGAAAGAGTTACAAGTTTTTTCTCTGTAGAAGAGTAATACATAAGTAAGTCTTGTAATTCTTCTTTATGCATACCGTAGTCGGCAGATACTCCGTACTTAAGCTGTCTGCCAAAGGCATTGAAGAACTTTTCATAATTTTCTCTGTCATTTGCAAGCATTGAGGTAAGCTCGTTTTTAATCTTCTTTTCAATGTTCTGAGCAATGGTTATAAGGTGGCGGTCATGCTGGAGCATTTCTCTTGAAATATTAAGCGAGAGGTCTGCACTGTCAACAATACCCTTTACAAATCTGAAATGTTCAGGTAAAAGCTCCTCGCAGTTTTCCATAATAAGAACACCGCTTGAATAAAGCTGAAGTCCCTTTTTGTATTCCTTTGTATAGTAATCGTAAGGTGCCTGTGACGGAATGAAAAGCAATGCCTTGTATGTAACAACACCCTCTACGGAAGTTACGATTGTACGCAAAGGCTTGTCCATAGCCATAAACTTTTCACGATAAAAATTATCGTACTCCTCCTGCTTAACATCTTTCTTTGCTCTTTGCCAGATTGGGAGCATACTGTTAAGAGTTTCGGTTTCTGTATAATCCTCATACTCCGGTTTTTCGCTGTCCTTGGTTTCTTCCTTAACTCTGCTGTGAGTCATATCCATCATAATCGGATAGCGGATATAGTCGGAATACTTCTTGATAAGTCCCTGGATTCTGTACTGCTCAAGGAACTCATCATAGTTTTCTTCCTCTGTATTGTCCTTAATTTTAAGTACAATTGTTGTACCGATTTCGTCCCTCTCTGTTTCGGTGATTTCGTAACCGTCTGCGCCGTCAGATTCCCACTTGTAAGCTGTGTCACAGCCGTATTTCTTAGTAACAACGGTAATTTTCTTTGCTACCATAAAAGCGGAGTAAAAGCCGACGCCGAACTGACCGATAATGTCAATATCGTCCTGCTTTTCGCTCATTTCCTGCTTAAACTTGTATGAACCCGAAGATGCGATTGTGCCAAGGTTGTTTTCAAGGTCGTCCTTATCCATACCGATACCGTTATCGGTAATTGTAAGTGTACGGTTTTCCTTGTCGGGCTTTATAAAAATCTTAAAATCATCTCTGCTCATATTAAGCTTATCGTCTGTAAGTGCAATAAAGCAAAGCTTATCAATAGCATCGCTTGCATTTGAAATAAGCTCTCTAAGGAAAATCTCCTTATGAGTATAAATTGAATTAATCATCAGGTCGAGAAGTCTTTTTGACTCTGATTTAAATTCTTTCTTAGCCATAAAATTACTTCCTTTTTAATTAATAATGCGTACTACATTCTTTCGTACTAATATCTGTCTCTTATACACATCTG
>ENA-OZEY01000896-OZEY01000896.1-human-gut-metagenome-genome-assembly--contig:-NODE-896-length-11292-cov-6.917594_pt1 | contig 11292 bp, 5 predicted proteins | sample MGYA00245071_ERZ653615 | MGnify/ENA primary metagenome ERZ653615 (study PRJEB26926, sample SAMN06165145) | human gut metagenome | biome: ENVO:00009003; feature: ENVO:2100002; material: ENVO:00002003... | reverse complement strand
CGTAGAGGATAAGGAGCTGGCGTTTGAGGCTCTGAAGGCTACACAGATGAAGGACATCCGCTCGCTCGGTCTGCTCAAGAAGCACGGATACATTCCCTGGAACCTCGACCCCGAGAACGAAACCGTAGCGAAGGCGCTCGAATACTGCGCTGCCGACGACGGTGTGGCTAAGGTGGCTAAGCTGTTGGGCAAGAAGGACGACTACGAGTACTTCTTCAACCGCTCTCGTTCTTACAAGAAATACTACGACCCGGAGACTCGCTTCCTCCGCGCTGTAGGCACTGACGGCAAGTTCCGCCTGCCGTTCAACCCGTTCTTCGCCGAGCACCGCACCAACGACTACACCGAGGGCAACGCATGGCAGTACACCTTCCTCGTGCCTCACGATGTGAAGGGTCTCATCAAGCTCTTCGGATCAGACAAGGCATTCATGTCTAAGCTCGACTCGCTCTTCTTCGTTGAAGGCTGGGCTGGCGACAACGCTTCGCCTGATATGTCGGGCATGACTGGTCAGTATGCTCACGGCAATGAGCCGAGCCACCATGTTATATATATGTACAACTACGCCGGACGCCCCGATAAGGCAGCTCCGATGCTGCGCAAGATGCTCAACGAGATGTATCTCGACCAGCCCGACGGACTCTCTGGCAACGAGGACGTAGGTCAGATGTCGGCTTGGTACATCCTCTCGTCGGTAGGTCTCTACCAGGTAGACCCCGTTGGCGGTCGCTTCGTAATCGGTTCGCCGCTCTTCGACAAGGCTACCGTGAACGTGGGCGGAGGCAAGACCTTCACCGTCGTGGCAAAGAACAACTCCGACAAGAACATCTACGTGCAGAGCGCTCGCCTCAATGGCAAGACTCTCAAGAACTCTTACGTCGACTTCAACGATATCCGCCACGGCGGAACACTCGAACTCGTTATGGGTCCGAAACCGTCGAAGTGGGCAACAACTACGGCGTGCCGCCCGTAAACGGCAGGTTGTTGTGTTGAGATGTTGAGATGTTGAGATTTGATGTTGAGATGTTGAGGTGGTGAGTGTTGAATGTTGTTGTGTTGAGATGTTGATGTGTTGACATTACATATCTCACCACCTCACCATCTCACCATCTTACCACCATCTCACCACCTCACCATCTCACCACAACAACATATCACCACCTCACCATCTCACCACCTCACCAATAATTAAACTTTTTCAACTAAAAAATAATCATTATGAAACTTAATTTAAGTTCGCAGATTGTATTGAATAAGGTACCGGAGCAATACTACCGCCCTCGTACGGCAGTTGAACGCTCTGAAATCACACGTTGCGAGAAACTCTTCACCGACATCTATCCGAAAGTGGAGGAGGGCGCGAAGGGTATCGCCGACACCGTAGAGACAGAAATCAAGCGTGCCAAGGCAGCAGGCAAGAAGTGCGTGCTCGCCCTCGGTACAGGTCTGTCGCTGAACCCTATCTACGAGGAGCTTATCCGCCGCCACAAGGCAGGACTCAGCTTCGACAACGTAGTAGTGTTCAACGCCTACGAGTATTTCCCGCTTGACAAGAACTGCGCACAGAGCGCCATCAACCAGTTGCGCCATCGCTTCCTCGACCATGTAGACGTAAAGGCAGAGAATATACACACCCCCGACGGATCAATAGCTCAGGACGAGGTGTTCGAGCACTGCCGCGCCTACGAACAGCTCATCGCTGCTGAGGGCGGCATCGACATCGCCCTGCTCGGCATCGGCCGTATGGGTAACATCGCAGCCAACGAGCCTGGCTCAAGTCTCGCTTCGCAGAGTCGCATCATCCTCATCGACCAGACCGCCCGCGAGGAGATGAGCAACAGCTTCGGCACACTCGACCAGGTGCCGCCGTGCTCTATCACGATGGGTGTTCACACGCTGCTCTCTGCCCACAAGATGTTCCTCACAGCATGGGGCGAAGAGAAGTCGGATGTGGTGCAGAAGATTGTGGAAGGCGGCATCACCGACACCGTTCCTGCTTCGTTCGTGCAGACACACAACGACGCCAAGTTCGTTATCGACCTCGCTGCAGCCAGCAAGCTGACACGTATCGTTCATCCGTGGCTCGTCACCAACTGCGAGTGGACCGACAAGACGATACGCGCCGCTGTGGTTTGGCTCTGCCAGCTCGTGAAGAAGCCTATCCTCAAGCTCACCAACAAGGACTATAACGAGAACGGCCTTTCAGACCTGCTCGCCCTCTTCGGTTTGGCTTACAACTGCAACATCAAGATATTTAACGACCTGCAGCATACCATCACCGGATGGCCTGGCGGTAAGCCGAACGCCGACGACACCAACCGTCCGGAGCGTGCGCTGCCCGCACAGAAGCGTGTCATCGTCTTCTCGCCGCACCCCGACGACGACGTGATCTCTATGGGTGGCACCATCCGCCGACTCGTTCAGCAGAACCACGACGTGCACATCGCCTACGAGACATCGGGCAACATCGCTGTGGGCGACGAGGAGGTAACACGCTTCATGCACTTCGTCAACGGCTTCAACCAGCTCTTCTGCGACAGCAAGGACGAGGTTATCAAGAAGATGTACGGCGACATCAAGGAGTTCTTCGCCCAGAAGCGTCCGAGCGATATGGATACCAAGGAGGTGCGCACCATCAAGGGCCTTATCCGTCGTGGCGAGGCTCGCACAGCCTGCACCTACAACGGCATTCCGCTCGACCACGTACACTTCCTCGACCTTCCGTTCTACGAGTCGGGCAAGATAGAGAAGTTGCCGATGGGCGAGGCTGACGTTAAGATTGTTCGCGAACTGCTCCAGCAGGTTAAGCCTCACCAGATATACGTAGCCGGCGACCTCGCCGACCCACACGGCACTCACCGCAAGTGTACCGACGCCGTGATGGCTGCCATCGACCTTGAGAAGGAGGCTGGCGCCAAGTGGCTCGACAACTGCCGCATCTGGATGTATCGCGGCGCATGGGCTGAGTGGGAAATAGAGAACATCGAGATGTGTGTGCCGATGTCGCCGGAGGAGCTTCGCGGCAAGCGCAACTGCATCCTCAAGCACTCTTCGCAGATGGAGAGCGCACCGTTCCTCGGCAACGACGAGCGCCTCTTCTGGCAGCGCGCCGAAGACCGCAACCACGCTACCGCCGAGCTGTATCACAGTCTGGGCTTGGCTTGCTACGAGGCAATGGAGGCGTTCGTGCGCTATAACCCGTAACCCACTGAACGTAGCGGAGGTCTCCGGCCTCCGCCACAGTCAAACAGTCATCAATAATCTCCCGCAGAATACACAGAATGCACAGAACTTTCTGCTGAGATGATCTCCCACAGAACTCACAGAACTCACAGAACTTTCTGCTGAAATAATCTCCCACAGAATTCACGGAACACACGGAAAAGACGAGTTGAAGGTTCTGTGAATTCCGTGTGTTCCGTGGGAAGAGAAATAATCTCCCACAGAATTCACAGAACTCACGGAAAGACGAGCTGAAGGTTCTGTGAATTCCGTGTGTTCCGTGGGAAGAAAATAATCTCCCACAGAATTCGCAGAACTCACGGAAAAGACGAGTTGAAGGTTCTGTGAATTCCGTGGGTTCCGTGGGAAGAAAATAATCTCCCACAGAATTCGCAGAACTCACGGAAAAGACGAGTTGAAGGTTCTGTGAATTCCGTGGGTTCCGTGGGAAGAGAAATAATCTCCCGCAGAATACACAGAATTCACAGAACTTTCTGCTGAGATAATCTCCTACAGAATTCACAAAACTCACGGAATTAGAATAATTACTCCCACAGATTCCGCAGATTTACACAGAACTTTCAAACCAAAAGCATCTGTGCTGATCTGCGAAATCTGTGGGAGTCTTTTTTGTTTAGTCGTTTGCTGGAAAGCAATAATCAAATGAATGTCAGCCTCTTGCTACCTTTTATTGTTAAAAATGTAGCAAATATTAAAATAATAAACCGCTGTGTTTGTCATTTTGCAACAATTTGAGTAATTTTGCTGCGAATAGTGTTCCGCATATTGCAATAAACAACAATCAATATATCTAAAATGAAGAAACTTTACTTGATGCTGTCAATGCTCTTCGCATTCGGCACCGCAGCCAACGCCGTTCCGGCTAAGAAGCTGCAGAAGGTTATCACACTTGCCAACGGCGCAAAGGTGTCGGTGGAGCTGCGTGGTGACGAGTACCTGAGTTGGTGGGAAGGCGCCGACGGAACCGCTTATCGTGCTACTGCCGACGACGCCGTGTTCGAGGCGTTCGACCTCGAAGCGCAGAAGCCTGCCGCTGCCGCACGCCGTGCGAAGACCGAGCAGGGACGCGCCGCACGCCTCGCACGCGTGAACAACTCGCTGAAGGGTGCCGACGACAAGATGCGCGGACTCGGCGGCGACCACATCACATACAAGGGCGAGAAGAAGGGTCTCGTGGTGCTCGTCGACTTCAAGAACAAGAAGTTCGCCGACGGACACGACCTCGAGTACTACAAGCAGATCATCAACGGTAAGGACTTCAGCGACCCCACAGAAGGCTACGTAGGCAGCGTGCGCGACTACTTCCTCGCACAGTCTAACGGTCAGTTCGAGCTCGACTTCGACGTGGTTGGTCCCGTTACGATGTCGCAGAACTACGGCTACTACGGTCGCGACGGAGCATATCAGAAGGACGAGAACGTGTATAAGATGATTCAGGAGGCATGCGACGGCATCAAGGATCAGGTGAACCTCGCCGACTACGACTGGGACGGCGACGGCGAAGCCGACCAGGTGTTCTTCCTCTACGCCGGTCTGTGTCAGGCGTCGGGCGGTTCTGCCAGCACCATCTGGCCCCACGAGTCGCAGTTGCGCTACTGGCCCTGCGGCGTGCTCAGGTATTCTACCGGCAATGTGAACACTTACGCCTGCGCCAACGAGCTGCAGCCCACAACTCAGGGCTCTTCAAACTACATCTCTGCCGGCATCGGCACCATCTGCCACGAGTTCTCCCACTGCCTCGGCTTCGCCGATATGTACGACACAGCAGGTCAGAACGGCTACGGCATGACCGTCTTCGACGTTATGGACCAGGGCTCTTACAACGGCAACGGCTTCGTGCCGTGCAACTACACTGCCTTCGAGCGCATCTACGCAGGTTGGGTGGAGCCTATCGAACTTCTTGATCCGGCAACCGTTAAGGATATGAAGTCGGTATCCGACTACGGACGCCCGTTCATCATGTACAACTTCAAGAACACCAATGAGTACTTCCTCATGGAGAACCGCCAGAACACCGGTTGGGACAAGGAACTCTACGGCTGCAACGGTCTGCTTATCGTTCACGTCAACTACGTTCCGTCGCGCTGGACAAACAACAGCGTCAACTCGAGCAAAGAGAAGATACAGTGCTGCACGGTAGTAAACGCCGACGGCTCGCGCGAGATGAGCGACTACTACTCGCTGCAGGGCGACCTCTACCCGTACGTAGTGAAGGGCGTGACGATGAACGACGCTTTCACCGACGAGTCGGAGCCGGCTGCCAAGCTCTACAACAAGAACTCTGACGGCACCTACTACCTCGGTATCCCTATCACCGACATCAAGCGCTCTAAGGGTTCCATCTCGTTCAACGTTTGCGGTGGCGACAACAACAATATTCTCGACAATACGTTCAAGGAAATCGTTGACGGCATCAACGGCATCACCGTAGCCAACAAGACCGCAGACAACCGCGTCTACAGCATCGACGGACGCTACCTCGGCACCGACGCGTCGAAGCTCGGCAAGGGCATCTACGTGGTTGGTGGCAAGAAGATCGTGAAGTAACTTCCGGGGGGGGCTTTCAGGGGGTGCACTTGTCTCAAGTGCACCAGCCGAGCAATATTGAAGAAACTTATATATTAATGTATAGCCGCTGGACATCACCGCATGTCCAGCGGCTTTTTTGTTTCTATTCCTCAACGCTTTCTTCAGGGGGTGCACTTGTCTCAAGTGCACCAACCAAGCAAGAGATATTAACTACAGAAGGGATATTGGTGCACTTGACAGCTTTGTTGGTGCACTTGAGACAAGTGCACCCCCTGAAAGCACCCCCTGAAAGGTATATATAATAAGATGTAACCGCCGCCCGATAGAATATCTTTATATATTACTAACCGAATGTCGAGCATTTGCGTTCTTGCTCCTCAATATTTTGCTGACAAAATAACATAAAACGCCGTGTGAAAACCGAAACTTGGCAATCTCTCTGTTGTTGTTTTCATATTGTGTTCGCAAACCTTTTGACATAATAATATTGTTTGGGCAAACGGAAATTTAGCGTCATTTTGTCTTTTTTAGTTCGCAAAAACTTATAAATATTAATAAAATTATCATGTTTTGGTATGAATTGCAGAAAAAACGTAATAAAACCTCGCTTTTTGAGTTAAAATATTTGGTTGGGAAACAATTATTAATTAAATTTGCAAATGAATTTTAAAATTTAATTTACCAGACGTTGCAGGATACTAAGGCGATTGAGACGCATTCTGTTGTTTCTTCACCTCGAAGTGCGAGGGCTGCTTTTTATATAAAAGGTATCGTGACGACGTGTGTGCTTTTTTCAAATTAGAATAATGTAATACAGGTAAAAAACGGGGACCGCTCCCGACACATACAAAGTGAAAACAAAAATCAAATTATAATAATTAATTAATTTAAAGAGAGAGAATTAATATGGAAAAAAAAATCATGATGTTTTTCGCCTGTCTCTTCCTAAGTATAGGAATGGCAATGGCACAAACTCACGTTTCCGGAATTGTCACCTCCTCTGAAGACGGTGAGCCCGTTATCGGTGCTACAGTCAAGGTGGTAGGTTCGCAGACAGCCGGTACAGTTACCGACATTGAAGGACGCTTCTCGCTCTCAGTCAGCAAGCCTGGCGTTGAGCTCGAGTTCTCGTCAATCGGCTTGGTCTCTAAGCGCGTTAAAGCGAGCGAGAACATGACCGTTGTGCTCCAGGTCGATAGCCACACACTCGAGCAGGTAGTCATCACTGGTTACGGTTCTGCAAAGAAGTTGGGCTCAGTGGTAGGTTCTGTTGCTTCTGTCGACAAGAAAAAGCTCGAGAGCATCGTTACTCCGAACTTCACCGACGCTCTTGCAGGTCAGGTATCAGGTCTTTCGGTACTTTCTTCTGACGGCGACCCGTCTTCTGCAGCAACTATCCGTCTGCGCGGTGTCAACTCTATCCAGTCATCAAGCCAGCCGCTCTTCATCCTCGACGGTGCGCCGATTTCTGCATCATTCTACGCAACACTCAACCCGGCTGACATCGAGAGTATCACAGTGCTCAAGGACGCCGCTTCTACAGCTATCTACGGTGCGCGTGCTGCCAACGGCGTTATCGTGCTCACCAGCAAGCAGGGTAAGTACAGCGAGCAGGTAGGCCTTAGCGTTAGAGCACAGTATGGTATCGCAAGCGCTACAAGCGACGGCGTTGAGATGATGAACTCTAAGCAGTATGTCAAGTTCCGCGATCTCATCGGCCAGCCCGTGTCAGACGAGGTTCGCACACTCGTTGACAAGTATAACATCAACACCAACTGGCGCGACGAGATGATAGACGACGCTGCTCCAACACTCGACGTTAACGCTACAATGCAGGGCGGTGGTCAGACCGTAAACTACTACGTTTCGTTCAACCACCACAAGCAGGACGGTCTTATCGAGATGTCTAAGATGCACCGTAACACTCTTAACGCACGCATCAACGCACGCCTGAACCGCTTCTTCAAGATCGGTTTCACAACAAACCTCGGTGTTCAGCGCTACTCGCAGAATGCAGAGTGGGGCGTAAGTGGTAAGATCTATTCTGCCAACCCGCTCGTGTTCGCACGCCAGGCATTGCCTTACGATACTCCTTATCAGTACACCATCGACGAGAATGGCAAGATGATCAAGGGTGGTCGCGCTATCGGTCTTAAGTACACAGGTCTTAACATGCCTTGGTGGTACAATTCTCACCGCGACTACTATCGCAACATGCTCACTCTCAATACCAGCCTCACCGAGACATTCACACCGATTGAGGGTCTCACATTCCAGGCATTGCAGTCAATGAACGGCTATGAGAACATGAACCACGCTTCGTTCAGCCCGTACGACGCATTCGTAGACGGCATGGGTAACAAGATTGAGGCTGCGACGGGTAATGTTTCGGCTTCTATGAGCCGCTACTATCAGTTCACACTCTCGCACACAGCAGAGTGGCGCAAGCAGTTTGGCGACCACTACGTAGGCATCCTCCTCGGTGAGGAGACACGTATCGAGCGTTCACGTGGTCTCAGCGCTTTCTCAGAGGGACAAACCGACCCGCGCCTTCTCCTCCTCCCTAATGGTACAACCGTTACACCGGAAGACCTCGGCGACTCAAAGGTAGAGGAAGTTGCTAACTCACTCTTTGCTAACGCTGAGTACAACTATAAGGAGAAGTACTACGTAACAGCTTCTATCCGTCGCGACGGTAGCTCTAAGTTCGCTCCCGACCACCGTTGGGGTACATTCTGGTCAGCAGGTGCTAAGTGGGATCTCAAGAAGGAAGACTTCCTGAAGGATGTAGAGTGGTTGAACGACCTCTCGCTCAGCTTTAACTACGGTACAACCGGTAACGACTCAGGCGCAGGTTCATACGACTACCTCGGTCTCTACACTGATGGCGGTCGCTACAATGGTGATAGTTCTATCGGCATCGCACAGATGAAAAACGAGAAACTTACATGGGAAAAGACAGCAAAGTGGAACGTAGGTCTTAACTTCTCTATCTTCGACCGCGCTCACTTCACGGTAGACTTCTACCGCAACAAGACAACCGACATGCTTATGTCGATTCCTTACTCAATGACTACTGGCTACTCAGCAGGTATCGGTAACGTGGCATCAATGACCAATACCGGTATCGAGGCAGACGTAGACGTAGACATTCTCAAGACAAAGGACTTCTACTGGAGCTTCAAGGCTAACGTGGGCTACAACAAGAACGAAATCACAGAGCTCTTCCAGGGCCGCGACGAGTACGTTCTCTCTAACACAGGTCTGAAGCTTGCTGTAGGCCACGCTTACGGTGAGTTCTATCAGGTACGTTTCGCAGGCGTTGACCCGCAGACAGGTGCTCCGCTCTACTACGACAAGGACGGCAACAAGACAAAGAAGTTCAACGAGGAACGCGACGCTGTGTTCCTTGGCAAGAAGCGCTTTGCTCCTTGGACAGGCGGTTTCGGTACCAACTTCCGTTACAAGAACGTTTCGCTCATCGCCGACTTCGCTTGGGTAGCAGGCAAGTACATGTTGATTAACGACGACTACTTCATCGCTAACCCGCAGTTGGCTACAACTTGGAACCAGCGCGTAGAGATGCTCAACATCTGGACAACTCCAGGTCAGATAACAGACATCCCGGGTGCTAAGTACGACGTGATGATCACCGACCAACAGCTTCAGAACGCTTCGTTCCTCCGCATGAAGACTCTTTCGATCCAGTACGAGTTCCCGAAGAAATGGATGCAGGCTACTCGCTACATCAAGGGCGTGAAGGTATTCGGTATCGCACGCAACCTCTTCACCATTACTTCGTTCGAGGGTTACGACCCGGAGCCGGATATGAACCTCGTGCAGTTCAACTACCCGAACACACGCCAGTTCGTAATCGGTGCTGAGATTTCTTTCTAATATTAACACTTAATCAGGAAATAAAATGAAAAAGTTATATATTTCAATGATGCTGCTGGGAGCCATGGCTTTCTCTTCCTGCGATATGGATCTGAAGCCGGTTGGCACACTTGACGAGGAAACCGCCATCCAGAGCACTCAGGACATGCGCAAGTTCCGCAATACGCTTTACACTAATTTGCGCTCTGTAACCTCTGGCGCATTCGTCTATCTCACAGATATCCAGCTCGACGGTTTCAATGGTCTTATCAGCAACGGTAACAACCTTAGCGATTTCTCTTACGGCCAGATCTATCCTACCAACGAAAATGTAACTGGCTACTGGTCGGGCAACTACGTTATGATTTCTAACGCTAACGCGCTCATCAACAAAGCCGACCTTCTTTCGGCAACGTCTGACTTCACCGACGAGGAGAAGTTGGTGTTCGCACGCTACAAGGGCGAGGCTCTGTTCACACGTGCCTTTGGCTACTTCAACCTCGTTGAACACTTCAGCAAGCCGTACACACAGACCGACCCGAATGCAGCAGCTTCTGGTGTGCCTCTCGTTACTACATACGCCCCTACAGGTGATCAAACAAAGTATCCTGGACGTGCGACACTCGCTGAGACCTACGCTCTCATCGATGCTGACCTCCAGGCTGCATACGACGCACTCAAGGCGTATGAGGAGTCGGGCTATACGGATAAGTACACAGAGAAGTACGAGACAGATAAGACAGCTTATCTCACCTCTTACGCTGTAGCTGCGATGCAGGCACGTGTAGCACTCGTGAAGGGCGACTGGCAGACAGCATGGGACAAGGCTACATCTATCATCACAAGCAACAAGTACAAACTCGTTCTGCGCTCTGCGTACACAAGGATGTGGAAGAACGATACTGGCTCGGAGATTATCTTCCAGCCGTTCATGTCTGACAAAGAGAAGGGTGGCTCAAACGGTGGCGTATTCCAGAAGAAAGACGAGACTGATCCTTACTACATTCCTAACTATGGCACTCTTATGATGTTCGTTGAGAACGAGGGTGACATCCGTTTCGATGCTTGGTTCACTACGTACAATGACTTCCTGATTGAGGGTGAGTCATACAAGGCTTACGTTTTCTGCAAGTATCCGGGCAACGTCGCAATCAATACTACGGAGAACCAGTTCATAAACAAGACAAAGGTGTTCCGCACTTCAGAGATGTACCTCATAGCTGCTGAGGCAGGTGCACATCTTAGTGGCGACAAGCTCTCGCAGGCTAATAAGTATCTCAACGACTTCTGCAAGAATCGCTACACAGGTTATCAGGACAAGACCTACTCTGCAGCTGAGCTTATCAAGCAGACTCTGGCAGAGCGTAAGCGTGAGTTCCTTGGTGAAGGTATGCTTTGGTCAGACCTCCGTCGTACTAACCAGGGCTTCCAGCGCATCTCTAACTTCGATATTGGCGACCCCGAACTCGATAAGATCAACAATGTTATGTTCAAAGTCGGCAAGAACCTGAAGTATGAGGCTGGCGATTACCGCTTCACATGGCCTATCCCGAAGGGCGAGATCGACTCTAACCCGCAGATGAAGGGTCAGCAGAACCCAGGCTATTAATTTGCATTTATAAACAATATAGAATAATTTCAATA
>ENA-OZEY01000895-OZEY01000895.1-human-gut-metagenome-genome-assembly--contig:-NODE-895-length-11304-cov-4.262957_pt1 | contig 11304 bp, 9 predicted proteins | sample MGYA00245071_ERZ653615 | MGnify/ENA primary metagenome ERZ653615 (study PRJEB26926, sample SAMN06165145) | human gut metagenome | biome: ENVO:00009003; feature: ENVO:2100002; material: ENVO:00002003... | reverse complement strand
AAGCAACCTTTTTCTATAAGAGCAACGTAAACGGGCATGTGACCCAGGTGCATCTGTGCCAGGATTGTGCCCAGGCCATGGGCTACACCAGCTCACTGCGGCGCAGCATGCGGCCCATGAGTCTGTTTGGCGATGACTTTTGGAGTCGTCCCTTCTCCCTGCTGGAGCCGTTTATGGACAGCTTCGGCTCCCGGATGCTGACGGAGTTTCCCGAGCCGGGTCAGCCGGAGGTGCTTGAGCAGCCCGTCCGGGAGGAGAAATCTGCCGGATTGGTAGACAAGGCCCAGCAGGAGGCCCTGCGCTATGAGTGCAAGCGCAATTCCCTGCAGGAGCGGCTGAAGGCCGCCGTAGAAAGCGAAAATTACGAGGAAGCCGCCCGCCTGCGGGACGAGCTTCGCGCCCTGCCCACGCAGCCGTGAGGGCAGCCGGCATTTAAATAATGTTACCGAGAGGATGTGTTTTATATGACTCATGAAAATCAATTTACCCCCCGTGCAGAGGAGGCTCTGCGCCTGGCCCAGGAGGCCGCTGAGGAAATGGGCCACGGCTATGTGGGCTGTGAACATATTTTGCTGGGGCTGATGCGGGAAGAGGACGGCATCGCCCACCGGGTCATGCAGGAATACGGCATGACCGAGGACATGATCTGCACCGTGCTGGAGCGCAGCGTGGGCAAGGGTCTGTCCGGTGCAGCACCCTCCCAGGGGCTGACTCCCCGGGCCAAGAGTGCCGTGGAGCTGGCCGTGTCCGAGGCCATGCGCATGGGCGCCGGGTACATCGGCACCGAGCATCTGCTCATGGGCCTGCTGCGGGAAGGCAATAACATGGCCATCCGGGTGCTGGACACCGTGGGCATCGACCCCAAGAAGATGTATAGCTCCGTGGTGCAGAAAATCAATGAGGGGCCCCGTGCCGCCGCAAACGGCAGTATGCCCGTGTCCCATCGGGAGGAGAGCAAGAAGGCCAAGACTCTGGCTGAATTTACCCGGGATCTGACGGAGGCTGCCCGCCAGGGCAAGCTGGACCCCGTCATCGGCCGCGAAAAGGAGATCCAGCGGGTCATCCAGATCCTTTCCCGCCGCACCAAGAACAACCCCGTTCTGATTGGTGAGCCCGGTGTGGGCAAGACGGCCATTGCCGAGGGCCTGGCCCAGCGCATTGCCGCTGCGGACGTGCCTGAGGAGCTGCTGGACAAGAAGGTCCTGTCGCTGGATCTGTCCGGCATGGTGGCCGGTACCAAGTACCGTGGCGAATTTGAGGAGCGCATCAAAAAAACCATCGACGAGGTGAAGAAGGACGGCAACGTAATCCTCTTCATCGATGAGCTGCACACCATCGTGGGCGCAGGCTCTGCCGAGGGTGCCGTGGATGCCGCCAACATCCTCAAGCCCGCCCTGTCCAGAGGCGAGATCCGCGTGGTAGGCGCCACCACCCTCAACGAATACCGCAAGTACATTGAAAAGGACGCCGCCCTGGAGCGCCGGTTCCAGCCGGTGACCGTGGGCGAGCCCACCCCCGAAACGGCCATTGAGATCCTCAAGGGCCTGCGGGATAAGTACGAGTCTCACCACAAGCTGACCATCACTGACGAGGCCATTGAGGCCGCCGTGCGCCTGTCTGTGCGGTATATCAATGACCGTTTCCTGCCCGATAAGGCCATCGACCTGATGGACGAGGCCGCCAGCCGGGTACGTATGGATGCTGAGTCTGCCTCCCCGGAGCTGAAGAGCCTGGAGGAGAAGCTGGCCGCCCTGCGCAAGGAGAAGGCCGAGGTCATCGCCAAGCAGGACTATGAGAAGGCCGCCCAGCTCCGGGACATCGAGCAGAACTATGTCCAGCAGGTGGAAATTGAGCGGGATAACTGGCGCAAGAATCTCTCCGTAAGCCGCGGCACCGTGGGTGAGGAGGACATTGCCAAGGTAGTGGCCGGCTGGACCGGCATCCCCGTCACCCGTCTCACCGAGGACGAGAGCCAGCGCATGCTGAAGCTGGAGGAGACCCTGCATAAGCGCGTGGTGGGCCAGGATGAGGCCGTCACCGCCGTGGCCAAGGCCATTCGCCGCAGCCGTGTGGGGCTGAAGGACCCCAAGCGGCCCATCGGCTCGTTCCTGTTCCTGGGCCCCACGGGCGTGGGCAAGACTGAGCTGTGCAAGGCCCTGGCTGAGGCCATGTTCGGCAACGAGAACGACATGATCCGCATCGACATGTCCGAGTACATGGAGAAGCACACCGTGTCCCGTCTGGTTGGCTCGCCTCCCGGCTATGTGGGTCACGAGGAGGGCGGCCAGCTCACCGAAAAGGTGCGCCGCAAGCCCTATTCCGTGGTGCTGTTCGATGAGATCGAGAAGGCCCACGAGGATGTGTGGAACATCCTGCTGCAGATCCTGGAGGACGGCATCGTCACCGACTCTCAGGGCCGCCGTGTGGACTTCAAGAATACCATCATCGTCATGACCAGCAATGTGGGCGCCCGGAACATCACCTCTGCCGACAAGCCGCTGGGCTTTGACGGCCGGGAGACCGAGGCCGATGAAAAGGCCCGCTTCGACCGCATCAAGCAGGCCGTGATGGAGGAGCTGCGCCGGACCTTTAAGCCCGAGTTCCTGAACCGTATCGACGAGACCATCGTGTTCCGTCAGCTGACGGAGGAGGATATCCGCCACATCGCCCAGCGTATGCTGGAGATCACCGGTAAGCGCATGGCCCAGCAGGACATCACCCTGCTGGCGGATGACGATGCCGTCACCGCTCTGGCCAAGGATGGCTTCGATCCGCAGTATGGCGCCCGTCCCCTGCGCCGGGCTATCCAAAACGAGGTGGAGGATGCCGTGGCCGAGCTGATGCTGGAGGGCAAGCTGCAAGGCGGCGACACCGCTCGCATCTGCCTGCGGGATGGCAAGGTCACCATCGAGAAGGAGGCTTCTCCCGCAAAGGAGGAGCAATCCGAGGGCGCAACGGTGTAAACGCCGTAACGCAATAGTGGTGGGAGGCTGTGAAGCTTCCCACCACTATTGCTGCACCTGTATCCGGCTGCGGATAGCTTTGGCGATTACAACGGCATAGTTAAGCACCCCATTTGTCAGGCATCAGATTGCCTAACAAATGGGGTGCTGTTGATTGTTGTCCAATTATTTCGTTCTTTCTATTACCGCAATTGCCTCAATTTCGCAAAGAGCTTTTTTAGGAAGGTCCTTTACTGCAAAGCAGCTGCGGGCAGGCTTGTTTACAAAGTATTTGGCGTAAACACTGTTGAATGCCGCAAAATCACTCATATCGGAAAGATAGCATGTTGTTTTAAGAACGAGCCCCAAATCAGAGCCGGCCTCCTTGAGTATAGCGTCAACATTCTTGCAAGCAAGCTCCGCCTGCTCTTCAATAGTTGCCGGCATGGAGCCGTCTGCGGGGTCTGCCCCAATCTGTCCGCTGGTGAATATAAACTCACCGTGCCTATAAGCCTGCTCATAGGGCCCGATAGCAGCCGGGGCCTTTGAAGTATGAATTACATTCATAAAAACCTCCTATAGTCATTACATTTTACATGGAATGCATATTCACCGCAACACTCTGCGGTATCGATTGGACCGCATTTGTGAGATCGCCCAGCTGAACATGAAGGATGAGCAGCTGAAAAAGCAGATGCTTCTGAGCATTTACTGCTTTGATCTGTTTCCAAGGATCCAGGGCATGCCGCATCTTCCTCCACGGGGTATAGCGGCAAAATAAGGGCTTACCAAATCCTCCCGAAAAGAGAGCAGCATCCCCATTCGGGGCCGCTGCCATCAAGGATCGGCGCGATTACCATCCAAACCTATACGGCGTAGAGCTTATCCGATAATCAAAACCTCCGGCTTGGCCGGAGGTTTTGATATATGATCGTATCAGCGCACCACACCAAAGCGGAACAGGTAATCCCGCCAAAGGGGATAATATGCGGCCTTCACATGCACACCGTCGCCGGAATAGTCCGCCCGCAGGGCGCCGCCGGCATCGTCAAAGATCGGATTGCAGTCGATGAAAAACACGTTTACACCATCGGCCAGCTTCTGCAGCTCCGCATTGCGGGCGTTGATGGTGGAGTTTGTGTAGAAGGTGGAGTCCGATTTTTCCTGCGTGGTGTGGAAGATGGCCTGCAAAAATACGATGGCATCGGGCTGCAGGCTGCGGACCTGCTCCAGCAGGACCTTGTACTGGGCCGCCCACCTCTCCGCCGAGCCCGTGCCCAGCTCGTTGATGCCCAGCATCATGTAGATCTTGCCGTAATGCTTGCCCGACAGGGCCTGGGCCAGGGTCTGGCCGCCCGGAAACGCCGCATCCTCCGCCGCCGACCAGACCGTCAGCCCGGTGTGGCAGAGATAGTGGGCGTTGGGCAGCCCCGCGTAATCCATAAAGCCGTCTGTATGGGAGTCACCGATGAATACCGCGTCATCAAAATAGGATGCGTCCACCTGAGTAAATCGGGAGTCCGGCTCCGGGACGGGAGCGGGTCCGGGTTCGGGCTGCGGCTGCGGCTGCGGTTCCGGCTCGGGCACCGGCGCAGGCTCGGGCTCGGGCGCCGGTGCAGGCTCAGGCTCCGGAGTTGGCTCCGGCCGCGGCTGAGGCGTAGGCTGAGGTGCCGGGCCATTGGCTTGCTGTGTGCTCCAGGGATACACTCCGTCTGCCAGGGCTGTGGCCATGGCCGCCACCGGCGGTGTCATGGGCGCCAGCTTTTCCAGGTACCTCCGGTAAACCCCGGTGGGATCCACGGCGGCGTACACATTCAGCAAAATGGCGCTTACAAGGCACAGGGGCAGGAGCAAATCAGCTTTTCGGAAGGCCATGATCGATCACCTCAAAAACGGGAATAGAGAAATGCGCTGCCCGAGGAGGTGGCAATGAAATACACGCACACCCAAAGGAGCAGAAACAGGGATACCTGCATCCACAGACACCGCCGGTATTTTTCAAAGAAGCGGCGGGGCTGCGGCAGGCAGAGAAGAATGCTCACCAGCAGGAGCCACCAATAGGAGGCCAGCTGCTTGGCTGCATCCTGGGCGGAAACGGCGCCCGGCGTCCCGAAAAACGGGAACAGCCGGGAAAAGTACGCGCCCAGGTCCCGCAGGTCCGTAATGCGGAAGATGACCCAGGTCAGCGGAATTACCACCAGCAGGTAGACGTGGGAGAGGATCCTGTGACGCTTCAAAAAGCCGCCGATGCAGAACTTCTCCAACAGAATGAAGCCCAGCAGCGCGGCGCCCCACAGGACAAAGCTCCAGCTGGCCCCGTGCCACAGGCCTGTGCAGAGCCATACCACTGCCAGCGCCAGGACTGTGCGGGCCTTGCCCCGGCGGCTGCCGCCCAAAGGGATATACAGGTAATCCCGGAACCAGGTGCCCAGGGTGATGTGCCAGCGGCGGTAAAATTCGCTCACCGAGCGGGCTGTGTAGGGCAGATCAAAGTTGCGGGGCACAGGCAGGCCCAGCAGCTGTCCCAGGCCCATGGCCATAAGGGAGTAGCCGGAAAAGTCGAGATACAGCTGCAGGCTGTAGCTCACTGCGCCCAGCCAGGCCAGGGGTGTAGAGAGGTATTCATAGCCGATGCGTTCTATAGCTGCCCACAACGGTGCCAGCTGGTCGGCCAGCAGCACCTTGCAGCTAAGGCCCACAATAAAGTACTCCAGGCCATCCAAAACATCCTGCCGTCCGACGGTCCGCTCCTCCAGCGGGCCGCGCCAATCGCGCCAGCGCAGGATGGGCCCCATGGTCAGCTGGGGAAAAGCCAAGGTGAAGGCGGCGTAGTCTATGATATTTCGCTCCGGCTTCTCGCCCCGGTACACATCTATCAGGTAGCCCATGCTCTGAAAGAGGTAAAAGCTCACGCCCAAAGGCAGAGCAATCCGGGGCAGGGGGATCGTCTGGCCGGTCAGGCCGTTCCAGTTCTCCAGGAAGAAGGCGGCATATTTGAAATACACCAGGCACAGCAGGTCCGTCGCCAGGGCCGCAGCCAGCAAGGCTTTGCGCAGAGCCCGGCTTCTCCCGGCCATGAGCCGGGCCAGGCCGTAGTGCAGCAAAATAACGGCGCCCAGCAGCAGCGCGTCCTGCGCCCCCGCGCCCCAAAAATAGAACAATGCGCTGCCCAGCACCAGACCCGCGTTTTTAAACCGAAAGGGAAGCAAATAATAAGCCGCGAAAAACAGCGGCAGAAAATAAAACAAAAACTGCAGATTAGAAAAGCTCACGGGGAAACTCCTGTTCTTCATATATTCGGCTCGGATTTCATCGTGCCGCCGCCGGATAGTATCTCGATCATAAGTGATAACGAGCCGAGCTTCAACACTATATGGGTAACAATCCGGATTCTATTTTGTAACCGAATGCCTGTTGCAAGCCCTGCGTGAGAAATACCTGCCGCTTGGGGAATCGTTCGGGGAGATTTCTAAAAGTATTTCCCGTTTCTGCAAAAAGCAACAAGGAATAATTTGTGCAGTGGTCAAAGTGCATAAAAACATTGACAATAATTCTACAATCACAGGCGTTAAGAAATCATGATTCCGGTTGATTATCACGGCGATCCACGTTAAAATGTTGTCAATCCGCCAGACGGATCGGCGGAAATAACATGCTTGTTGTGAAGAAAAAGGAGAGTGACGCTGTGTTTAAGAGATTCACCAATGGCTGCGTGCGCGTTGTTAACCGCTGGCTGCCCGACGCATTCCTGTTCGCCATCATCCTGACCATCATTACCTTTATCGGTTCGCTGCTGGCCACCAAGATGAGTGTCATCGAGGTTCTGTCCGCCTGGGGCGACCAAAAGAGCGGCTTTTGGGGCCTGCTGAGCTTTTCCATGCAGATGGCCCTGGTGCTGGTTTTCGGTTCTGCCATGGCATCCGCCCGCCCCTGCAAGAAGGCGCTGCGCGCTGTGGCCGGTCTGTGCCACAACAATAAGCAGGCCATCCTGGTCACCACCTTCGTGTCCACCGTCTGCTGCTGGCTGAACTGGGGCTTCGGTCTGGTCATCGGCGCCCTGCTTGCCAAGGAAGTGGTGCGCCGCGTTCCCACAGTGGATTATCCGCTGCTCATCGCCTCCGCCTACTCCGGCTTTGTCATTTGGCATGCGGGCCTGTCCGGTTCCATTCCTCTGGACCTGGTGGCCGGCAAAGCCTTTGGCGAGGTGACCTATCAGGCGCCCATCACCGCCACCGTGTTCCACCCCATGAATCTCATCATGTGCGGCGTGATCCTGCTCCTCATGCCCCTGGTCAACTACGCCATGCATCCCCATAAGGAGCACACCGTTACCGTGGATCCCGCCCTGCTGGTGGACGAGGAGGAGCGCACCTACGTAAAGGATACCCCTGCCGAGAAGATGGAGCACTCCAAGATCCTGTGGGTCATCACCCTGGTCCTGGGCTTCGGCTACATTGTGTACTACTTCGTGGAGAACGGCTTCACCCTGGGGCTCAACATCGTGAACATGATCTTCCTGTTCCTGGGCCTGCTGCTCCACGGCGACCTGCGCCGCTATGTGGACGCCATTTCCGATGCTGCCGCCGGTGCCGCCGGCATCCTGCTGCAGTTCCCGTTCTACGCGGGCATTATGGGCCTGATGGTGGCCGCCAACGATCAGGGCGTGTCTTTGGCCAGTGTCATCTCCGAGTTCTTCGTGAGCATCTCCACCAATGTGACCTTCCCCATGCTGTCCTTCCTGGCGGCCGGCGTGGTGAACTTCTTCGTTCCCTCCGGCGGTGGCCAGTGGGCGGTCCAGGGTCCCATCATGATGCCCGCCGGTGCGGAAATGGGCATCGATGCCGGCCGCACCGCCATGGCTATTGCCTGGGGCGACCAGTGGACCAACATGATCCAGCCCTTCTGGGCTCTGCCTGCGCTGGGTATTGCCAAGCTCTCTGCCCGTGATATTATGGGCTACCTGGTGATTGTGCTGCTGTTCACCGGTGCGGTGGCCTGCCTGGGCTTCCTGGGCTGGGCGCTGCTGTTCTGACGACTATCAGGGCAATTCCGAGACAGCAAAAGCCCTCTGCTCTGCCGGCAGCAGCTGCATAAGGCGGGTATATGCTTTAAGAGAGAACAGCGTGTCATAAGGCACGCTGTTCTTCCCTTTGCTGTGCGGACGAGCATTCCGCCAGTGCTTTTCTCCGGCTGATAGCCGATGCCGGCAAGGCGGATATGCCCATCCTATGCTCCCATGTCCGTTGCTCTTGCGGGGGGCGAAGCCATGCGAAAAACTCGTTTTCCCGTTCTAACGAAGCTTGCGTTTTTGCTTTAATTCTTATAAAATATAGAACAGATAGAGACAAATCAGAATCCGCCAAGAATCCGCCATGCTTAGGAGGGCTGTATATGGCCTTATACACAAAGAAGCTCCTCATGTCCACATTTCAGGAAATGCTGGAGGAGCTCCCCTTTGACAGGATCACCGTTGCGGCGCTGGTGAAGCGGGCGGGTATCAGCCCCAATACATTTTACTATCATTATCAGGATATCTATGCTTTGCTGGATGCTTGGTTTCGGGAAAGGGCAGAAGCATTTATCCCCAGTGATGCCCCAATTGAATGGAAACGCACCACCAAGGCGGTGCTGCATCAATGCAAGGCGCATCCGAAAACAGTTTATCATGTGTTCGACGGTCTTTCCCGTGACCGCTTGGGCGTACTTTTTGATGTCTTTTTGTCCAAGGCCGTTCAGACTGCCGACTAAGAAAAGGCAATCAAGCTGTAGAGAAAAGCTGCAAAACCGATACTATAAGGAGGAAGCAAGCCGCTATGTCACAGGTAACAAAGCGAGCCTTGGAGCAATCGCTGAAAAATTTGCTGCTGAAAAAGCCGCTGACCAAAATTACCATCAATGATATCGCTGACGACTGCGGTATCAATCGCATGACCTTTTATTACCATTTTAAGGATATTTACGACCTGGTGGAATGGTCCTGCCTGGAGGATGCCAAGCGGGCCCTGGACGAGAATAAGACTTATGAAACATGGCAGCAGGGATTTCTGCAGATTTTTGAGGCGGTACAGGATAACAAGCCGTTTATTTTGAATGTGTACCGCTGCGTTCATAGAGAGCAGGTGGAAAAATATCTGCAGCCCCTGGTAGACCGGCTCTTGCTGGATGTGATTAATGAAGAAGCCGGCGAAATGAAAGTCCGTGACGAGGACAAGCAGTTTATCGCCCAAATTTATTCGTACATATTTATCGGACTCATGCTCGATTGGATTAAGGACGACATGCGTGAGGATCCACAGCAGATCGTGGATAGGCTTGCCAAGCTGATCAAAGGCTCTGTATCAGCGGCGCTCTCCCGATTCCAATTCTGATTTTATCATTTTTACAAATTTGATAATATTTTTTACACATTCCGCCCCCGTGATAAGACTTTTATCACGGGGGTTTTTCTGCTTATGGTAAACCTGAAAGCAGCGGGTATAATAAGGGCATAAAAAGAAAAACACAGGAGGTATTTGTTATGTATTACTCTGCCGGAACTTATGAAGCCTTTGCTCATCCCGAAAAGCCCAAGGATGTGGATAAAAAGTCAGCCTATATCATCGGCACCGGTTTGGCCGGCCTGACCGCGGCCTTCTACCTGGTCCGCGATGGGCAGATGAAGGGCGAGCATATCCATGTATTTGAAAAGCTGGATCTGGCCGGCGGCAGCTGCGACGGCCGCAAGGATATTACCAAGGGCTTCTTCATGCGGGGCGGCCGTGAGATGGACAACCATTTCGAGGTCATGTGGGACACCTTCCGGGATGTGCCCTCCATTGAGACGCCGGGTGTTTCCGTGCTGGATGAGTATTACTGGCTCAACAAGCACGACCCCAACTACTCTCTGTGCCGTGCCAGCATAAACTGCGGCGAGGATGCCCACACCGACAAGCAGTTTAAGCTGGATAAAGCCTCCGCCATGGCCCTTTCCCGGCTGTTCATGACCCCGGAAAAGGATCTGGAGGACAAGAAGATCTCCGATGTGCTGCCGGATTCCTTCTGGAGCACCAATTTCTGGCTGTATTGGCAGACCATGTTCGCCTTCCAGCGCTGGTCCAGTGCTCTGGAGATGAAGCGGTATCTGTGCCGTTATGTCCACCACATCGACGGCCTGCCTGATTTCAGCGCCCTGCGCTTTACCAAGTATAACCAGTATGAGAGCATGATCCTGCCGCTGGTGAAATATTTGGAGTCTCATGGGGTGCGCATCGAATACGGCATGGATGTGAAGAATGTCATCATCGAAACCGTGGGCGACAAGAAGCTTGCCCGTCAGATCGTCTATGTCAAGGACGGCCGGGAGCAAACCATTGACCTGATCGAGGATGACCTGGTGTTCATCACCAACGGCTGCTGCACCGATACCTCTTGCTATGGCGACCAGACCCATGCGCCGGACCTGTCCGGTGTGAAAAACGGCTGCGGCGAATCCTGGGATATGTGGAAAGCCATTGCTGCCCAGGCCGAGCACGGTGAATACGGCAATCCGGATAAATTCTGCTCTGATGTAGACGCCACCAACTGGATGAGTGCCACCGTGGCCACCTCCAACGAGGAGATCATCCGGCACATTATGAACATCTGCAAGCGTGACCCCCGTTCCGGCAAAGTGACCACCGGCGGCATCGTCACCGTCAAGGACAGTACCGACAACTGGTATCTCTCCTGGACCATCAACCGCCAGCCTCAGTTCAAGTCTCAGGACAAGAACATGGTGCTTGTGTGGCTGTATTCGCTGAATACCAATAAGGAGGGCAACTTCGTGAAGAAGGCCATGCGGGATTGCACCGGCGAGGAGGTTTGCTGCGAGTGGCTGTACCACATCGGTGTGCCCACCGAAAAGATCCATGCGCTGGCACATGATGCCTGCAACACCACCACCTGCTTCATGCCCTATATCAACGCCTTCTTCCAGCCCCGCAAGGAAAGCGACCGGCCCAAGGTCGTGCCCGATGGCGCCGTGAATTTTGCCTTCATCGGCCAGTTCGCCGAGACGCCCCGGGACACTATCTTCACCACGGAGTATTCCATGCGCACCGGCATGGAGTCGGTCTACACGCTGCTGGATATTGACCGCGGTGTGCCGGAGGTTTGGGGCAGCAAGTACGATGTGCGGGAGCTGCTGCGTGCCTGCTATTACGCCATTGATAAAAAGCCCATCAGCGAAGCGCACCTGTCCTTTAAGGAGAAGGAGCTGCTCAAGCTCGTCCTGAAGAAGGTCAAGGGCACCGATATTGAGATCCTGCTGAAGGAAAGTGGTCTCATCAAGTAAATAACTGTCTCTTATACACATCTCCGAGCCCACGAGACCTCTCTACATCTC
>ENA-OZEY01000875-OZEY01000875.1-human-gut-metagenome-genome-assembly--contig:-NODE-875-length-11402-cov-11.157487_pt1 | contig 11402 bp, 4 predicted proteins | sample MGYA00245071_ERZ653615 | MGnify/ENA primary metagenome ERZ653615 (study PRJEB26926, sample SAMN06165145) | human gut metagenome | biome: ENVO:00009003; feature: ENVO:2100002; material: ENVO:00002003... | reverse complement strand
TGCTATAATGCGTTTGCAAAGTCATTCTCCTGCCACAGTCGGCACAGTACAGATAACCGCTTAATCGGTTGGTATGTGTACCTCTTGCCGCAGCTCTGTTCACTCGTTTCTTTCGCTTCTGAACGCTGTCCCAAAGTTCCTGCGATATGATAGGCTCGTGGGTGTTATAAAACACATACTGCTCATCTTCATCGGTAGTCTTTCTCTTATGCAATTTAAAATTGGTGCTGACCGACTTTCTCAAAACAGTATGTCCAAGATATTCCTGCCTGCTTAAAATCGTTCTAATGGCAGATATGCCCCAAATATAAGGGTCTGCAAACTTAATCCCGTTGTACTGTTCGGGGTGATATTCCTTTGCATATGCGGCAGGAATTAAAACCTTTTCTTCGGTCAGTATTTCCGCTATGGCTCGTGGACTTTTGCCCTCATTGGCAAGCAGAAAGATACGCTTTACCACCTCAGAAGCCACAGGGTCAACAACAAGCGTCTGCTTATCGCTCGGCAATCGGTTATATCCATAAGGGATTGAACCGCTACAACGCTTTCCGTCTTTCATTCGGGCATCAAATACAGCCTTGATTTTATTGCTCGTGTCTTTGGCATAAAATTCGTTCATAATATTCAAAAACGGAGCAAAATCATTATCCGAAGCATTGTTGCTGTCAATGCTGTTGTTGATTGCAAGAAAACGGACATCTTTCTGCGGAAACAGAATTTCCGTATAAAATCCGACTTGCAGATAGTTTCGCCCTAATCGGCTCATATCCTTAACAATCAATGTTCCGACATTGCCTGCTTCAACTTCTTTTATCAAAGACTGAAAGCCTGGGCGATTGAAATTTACACCCGAAAAACCATCGTCAGTAAAATGGCGGATGTTCTCAAAGCCATTTCTACGGGCATAATCTTCGAGGTATTTTTTCTGATTGGTAATGGAATTACTCTCGCCATTCAGGTCATCATCTCTTGATAATCTCTCATAAAGTGCTGTAATCTTTGAAGTCCTTGACATTCTCTTAACCTCCTTCCTTATGTATTTTCAATTTAGGACAGTTAATTTTATCGTCCTATTAAAGTATAGCCCTCTGGCGTAAGTTCTATGGCTGTTACCGTTTCTCCAAAGGTAGAAGCCCAAGCGTCGAAGTGCTGTAATCCGTTTTTTACAAGGGTGTTGTACTGCAAATATCGCTGTATGGTATAGAGTTCCACCATACTGTTTGAAATAGGCGTACCTGTCGCAAATACTGTTCCTCGTCCGCCGGTAATCTCATCAAGGTATCGGCACTTCATAAACAGGTCGGAAGATTTCTGTGCTTCTGTCTGAGCAATACCACCCACATTACGCATTTTTGTGTAAAGATAAAGGTTCTTGTAGTAATGGCTTTCGTCAATAAAAAGCCTGTCCACACCTAATTCTTCAAAGGTTACAACATCATCCTTTCTGCTTTGGTCGTTGAGTTTTTGGAGCTTTTGCTTGACGGATTTTCTTGATTTTTCAAGCTGTTTGACAGAGAAGTTTTCTCCTCGGTTACGCTTTAGTTCTGCAATTCCTTCCGTCAATTCATTCAACTGCTGTTCAAGAATTGCCCTCTGCCTTTCAATCGACATCGGAATTTTTTCAAATTGAGAATGTCCGATAATAACTGCGTCATAATCACCGGTTGCAATTCTTCCGCAGAACTTTTTACGGTTCTTTGTTTCAAAATCTTTCTTCGTTGCAACCAGTATATTTGCCGACGGATAAAGTTGCAAGTATTCCGCCGCCCACTGTTCCGTCAAATGATTCGGCACAACAAACAGCGACTTATTACATAATCCGAGCCTTTTTGACTCCTGCGATGCCGCTACCATCTCGAAGGTCTTGCCTGCACCAACTGCGTGTGCAAGCAAGGTATTTCCGCCGTAAAGAATGTGTGCAACCGCATTTCTCTGGTGTTCCCTTAATGTGATTTCCGGATTCATACCACTAAATGTGATGTGACTTCCGTCATACTCACGAGGTCTTATGCTGTTGAATTTTTCGTTATACATCTTCGTGAGTTTCTCTCTACGGTCAGGGTCTGCCCATATCCAATCCTGAAAACCTTGCTTGATAAGTTCCTGCTTTGCCTGTGCGATTGCTGTTTCCTTTTTGTTGAGAACTGCCTTTTTCCTACCCTCATCATCTTCGATATAATCAAAGATACGGACATCTTTCAGGTTCAGCGTTTCCTCAATTATCTTGTAGGCATTGATACGACCTGTGCCGTATGTGCTATATGCTTTGACATTGGAACGGTCATAGGATTTACCCTCGATATTCCACTCGCCCGTATAGGGAGAGAAGTGAATTTTTATATTCCACTGTGCATATCTCGGTGTATCAAGGAACTCAAACATAAACTGTTGGATTACTTCCTGCGGTAGCCAAGTAGCACCGAGCCTTACGGAAATCTCACTTGCAGTCAGGTCTTTCGGCTGAACCTTTTCCAATGCTTCCACATTGATTTTATAATCTTCCGGATAAATTTCTGCCGACTTTCTGGCTGTGATAAGTTTCTCCCTGACATTACCGGAGAGATATTCATCTGCCATCAAATACTTTGCCTCGGTTACATTCCCGTACCCGTGAAGCGGATTTAAGAAAATAACACCTTTCAAATCCTGATAGAGTGTTTCTTCATTTTTACCCGTAAGCCTTGACATATATGCCATATCAATTCCGGCTTTTTCTCCCATAGAAACAGCAAGTGCTTCGCTGGCAGTATCTACCTTTTCTATCGGCTTATGCGGCTTAATTGTACGCTTGAAGAACATATCCGCCTTACGTTCTAATTCTCCGTTTTCGTTGATTACTTCAAGAGCAGAAAGCAAGGCAAAGGAACTGTCATCACTAAAAGCAGAGATATTTGCTCTGCTGTTAATCAGTCCGTATTTCTTGGTATAACCGTCATAAAGACTGTTGAGTTTCGACTGCTCGGCTTTAATTTCTTCGTCCGGATAGTCCTCCGTTTGCAGTTCAATTAGGTTGCGAACACTGTCACGGACAGCAATCATACCTTTAATTCTGTTCTCGGAAGTTGCCGATACCTCCACCGGAGTCATACGAGAGTTTTCACGGAAATAGATTTTATCATCCACTACCGTATAGGAAAAGTTTCTCACATTCGGGTCGGCAGGGATTGAGTTATCTTCTTCCACCAGTACATCTTCGACTTCGTAATCGTTTATTTCCCCGTGAATATTTGCTACTGCTTCCGATAGTAATTCGGATAAATCTGCATTTTCAAACGGTACACAGGTTACTTCTTCTCCAAAACGACCACTTACTGTTTTCATCTCGCCCAGTATCATTTCGGGATGTTCCACAAAGTACGAGTTCATCGTGATACCGTCATCAGTTGTGCCAAGCTGTACCCAATCGGGTTCAATATCTATGAGCCTGTCACGTTTTTGCAAAAACAAAATATCCGATACAACTTCCGTACCGGCATTGCCTTTGAAAGTATCATTTGGAAGTCTGATTGCTCCCAAAAGGTCGGCTCTTTGGGCGATATATTTTCTGACCGACGAATTTGTTTTATCCATCGTCCCTTTGCTCGTAACAAGAGCCATCACACCGCCGGGTCTTAACTTATCCAAAGACTTTGCAAAGAAATAGTCGTGAATAAGGAAATTGTACTTATCGTATCTCTTATCAAGCACCTTGAAATCGCCAAACGGAACATTTCCCACAACGCCTTCAAAGAAGCTGTCTGGCACATTGACTTCTTCAAATCCCTGTGCTGCTATGGATGATTTCTGATAAAGCTGCTGTGCAATTCCTGCCGAAATCTTATCAAGCTCCACACCGTAAATCTTTGTATTTCTCATCGACTCCGGCAACATACCGATAAAGTTACCAATACCGCAGGACGGTTCTAACAGGTTGCCCTCCTTAAATCCCATCTGTTCCATAGCCTTGTAGATAGCGTCGGTAACTTCGGGAGGAGTGTAAAAGGCAGTCAGTGTACTTTCTCTTGCGGCGGCATATTCTTCGGGCGAGAGTGCGGTATATAACTCAATAAACTCATCTGCCCACGCCGAATTATTTTCATCAAAGGCTTCTGATAAACCTCCCCAGCCGACATATTTTGACAAAATAAGCTGTTCTTCGGGTGTAGCAAATCTGTTTTCAAACTCACACTCTTTCAGAACTTTTATGGCTTCCATATTTCTGTGAAAGCGTTCTTTCTTGCCTACTTGTTCAACAGGATTAGAACTCAAATCAAAGTTATTACGCTCCGCCATCGGCACATCAGGGTGCAGGTCAAAACTTTTTACCTTTTCTTTTTTCTTTTTCTCCCAAGCAGGAACAATTGGCTCAGGTTCTTTATCGTAACCGTTTCCGATACGAATGCCCTCGTTATACATCTCATCGTAGCTGTCAAAACCGTTTTGAACGGCTACAATTTCTCGATACTCCTCAATCGGAACTTTACCGATATTGGTTACTACCATATCGCTTCTTTCGGCATTTTCAAGGAGTGCTTCCATTGTGGCAGAAGTGCAGCCGGTTAAATCCGGTGTCTGTTTGAAAGCATTATCTGCTTCTTCAAACCATTCCGTACCTACATCGGCAAGAGTTTGATTTGCAATACTGCCGAGATAATCAAAGAAATCACCGGCACCTTCGTATTGCCTTGCAGCTTCAATCACATCGTCATAGGAAAGTGTGTTGGTTACATACTGTCCGCCGGAATTACTGTCCGGATTATAGTACATCCAAGTAACGGTCTGACTTTCGTCATCAAGAAAGAAAGCGTCATTATAGCTTGTATTCGGTGCAAAATTTTGTTCGGTTTCGGTGCTGTTTTCGCTTATATTTTCCTTTGCAACAGCTTTTTCCTCGGCTGGTAATGAAGTTGCCCTCAAATGGTCATTAAGCGGATTTTCCTGCACTTTGCGGTCAAATTCTCCCCTTGAAAACTCCTTGTTGAACAGTGGCATTTCTGTATCGTAAAGCATTACTCTCTCATCATCAAAAGATAAGATTTCATACTCCGAAGCACCGATATATACCGTGTCTCCAAGATGATATTCATATCGGGTATCGGGTAATTGCTGTTCCTGTGTTTGCTCTGCAAGCAGACTGCGGACATAATCAATCTTCTCTACACGGTTAATCGGGAAACCTACGCTGTCCTCGAAAGTGACATCACGCATAGAAACATCGCCGCTTATTTTACCGACGCTTTCAATAACAAATCGGCGGTCGTCAATCACAACTTCCTTACCGATAATGTCATCATCATTTGTCTGCTCTGTTTCTTCCAGTGGTGCGGTAGAAAGAATTTCTCGGTTTCTTTTCTGTTCCTCGATTTCTGCCCGCCTTGCTTCCTGCTTCTCAAGCCACTGTGGATACTGCTCCTTTTCCTTTGGATTTAAGTATCTGTCTGCACAGATAAGCTCTCCGATACGCTTTTCCACCTGCGTCCATTTAAGAGTGAGTTTCGGTACATCGTTTCCAAATCCTTTTGAGAGGGTTATGCCTTTCCCGTCGTGGTTTTCATCAATACCTGCACCGATAATGACAGGATATGAACCACCCCAACCATATTCATTTTTGAGGAAATCTGCATTTTCCTTTGAAGATAAGCTCTTTTGAAACTGCTCATAGATACGCATTTTGCCTTCGGATATTCCGCTTCCACGGGTGAGGACTGCGTCAATAATCTCCTGAGAAAAAGTAAAGGCAGAGGTTTTATTTCCCTCTGCCCGACTGTCTAATATGAAGCTCATCTGTCCGTCTGCCGACGGTAGCGGTTTCATTCTGTCATTTAATTCTCCCAAAAGTCGCATTGCTTCAAAGTGCTGTGCAATCACGCTCCAATCATAAAAACTCTGTGCGGTTCTGCTGTCATAATGACCTTTCCAAAGGTGCAGAACATTTTGAAATGTCTTGTAACCTACGGTTCTTCCATCATCTAATGTGAGTTCGGTATAATCATTATTGAATATACTCTTGATATATTCGGTTCTGGCATCGCTATCGCTATTTCTCTCATAGAAGTCCTTAATATCTTCAAGAGAAGCCGATAAATGCGGTGTAGTACCGAGTATCTCTCGGATAGTATCATCCTTACCAAAAAACGGCAGGCTCTTGTCCTCGTTGCTTCTATCGTAATACTCTAAACGAATATTACCTGTGCTTTCACGATTTCCTGTGCTGAGTTCCTGATGTTGTTCATCAAGCGAACCCAATTCATCATATCGTCCGCTTTCATCTGTTCCGTCAGTCCCTCTTTCTCCGCCATCTGTTTGATAAGCGTTTCCTCCAACTCGGTCGCCCTCTGTTGGACTTCCGACAGATGACTGCTCAGTATCCCTTTCGTCAGGAGATTGTAATACTGAACCTTGTGGTGTTCCTTCAGATAAGTTCTCCTCATCTGCGACCATTTGCCCTGAATGACCTCCGGCTGTTCGGGCAGAGTCAGGTTCGGAAGATTGTAATCCCCGACCATCGTGTATGTTATCTCGTTCATAATCGCTGCTCCTTTCGTCTTTGATGTCTTTATTGTATTCCGGTTGCCTGTTTGCTTCAATTATGCGATTTTGACGGTTCAATGCCATCACTGTTTTGGAGATTTCCGAAAGTCCCATTTCTGCAATATCGCTTGTGGCAAAGCCTAAAGCGTTCATCGTATCCTGTGTATTGAAATTGGTAACATCTCGAAAATCATCGGCTTCAAAATATTCGCCGGTATCAATTCCAAGTCTTGTCATAATCATATATGCCACGCTGTTTGTGACAACTTTTTTATACAAACTTGCTATCATCGTTTCGTCAAGCCCTTCAAGGAAGCTGTCCTCAGAAGCATAGATGAGGTCATTAAGATAATCCGGCAAATTATCTTCGGCGGCATTTTGTGCGGCACTCATAACTGCATCGCCCAAAGTGACTTTGTTATCCAGTTCTCCGAATGTGCTTTCAAGCGTTTCAATAACATCGTCTGTGTATTCGTCCCTCATATCCCAAAGTGGAACAGGACGGGAATATCTGCTCTCGTGGGTATCGGAAATATCGAAGTAATGGGTAAGTCTTTGCCTTGCTCTGTTTTCATCGGCAAATACCGCAATACCTCTTGCACCTTTATTTACCCATCGTCCAAAACTCTTATTCCAACGCTCGATTTCAAGAACTGCTGTTGCGTCCGGTCGCTGTGCATAGATAAGCAACTGCTCATCATATCGCAGCTTGTAGTTCCTGCACGCAGACTGCAAGAAATTCTGCCAGTTCTGCGGATTGGAAACAACCGTCTTGCAGGTTCTGTCATAGAGTTCGGATATGAGTTCGTATTTTCTTGACACTGCTTTTGCACCTCCTTATCGTATTTTTTCTTTACTTTTTATCTTTTCCTTATGCTCCTGACTGCTCATCCGTTCCACCTCCCAAATATGAGAACAGCTTGTTGGCTTTGGTTTCTTTCTGAAGTTCGATGATGAGTGCCATATCCGGTATCGTGATACCCGGAATCTTCAAAATACTCTCCATATCAAGCTGTTGTAGTTTCTTTTCCGTATTACAGCCGGAATCAAACAGCTTCGCCATTAACTTTGTTTTCTGTTGAAATGTCGATTTGCTCATCTTGCCGTCCTCCTTATTCGATTTCTATGACTACACGAATACTGCTGTCGCAGCCACTGCACTGTCTGGAAAGTTCCGGGAACAAAGACTGCACCCTCTGTCTTGACCTGCGGATAGTTTCAAAGCACGGTAAACCGTAGCCCTTGTAGTTGTTGACTATATCCTCAAGAGATAAGTCGCCGACTTTCAAATAACTGTATCGGTTGTAATAGCAGAGGATAAGCTGCATATCGTCATACCTTGTTTCAGGGCATTCTCTGAGGATTGAAAGCACCTTGCTGTCAACCGTTCTCTGCTTATTCATAAAGCACCTCCATAAAGTAAATGGACGGAGTTTTTTACGCTCCGCCCACCATTTTGTTTCTTATTTCTTTCTGTTTTTAATCTGCAAGAAGATAAAGCCGCCGATAATAAAGGCGACCAAAACAACTGCTACGATTGTCTTTGCGTCCATTATTCATTGCCCTCCTTTTTCTTCTTTCTCTTGGAAGCAACAACCGTTGCAACGATACCGAGTGCAGAAGCACCTGCAAGTGCTACCCAAAGACCGGTCTTTCTGTCATCGCCGGTTTTCGGTGTGTCACGAAGTTCGTTATGCATCTCGATTTCTACCGTTTCGCCGACCTTTACGGTCACTTTCTTATCGGCAGGTAAAATATATCCGGCAGATACATTGTCGCTGACCTCAGACACTGTGTATTCGCCGATACGAAGTCCATCTACGGAGATTTCGCCATTCTTATCGGTTGTAAAGGTGCTGTCATAACCGTTGACACCTGTTACTCTGAAAGTGAAGCCTTCCACCTTACCGTCGGAAGATGTCTTTTTAATTTTCAAGTTTCCTTTCATTGCTTCGTTAATAAATCCGACTCCCGCTTTGTTTTCTACTTTGTAGGTAGTTTCATCTTTTTCAATGAATACGGAATAAACGCCCTTATCAAGCACAAAGCCCTCCGGTGCTTTGGTTTCTCGCACAAGATATTTACCGTAGAGAAGTTCTTTCATCTCATAGATACCGGTTGCGGTTTCTTCAAGATTTCCGATAAGTTCATCGCCATCGTCCAGTTTACCGTCGCCATTAACATCCTTATATACTTCAAAAGTTGCACCTGTCAGTTTGTTATCCGGATAATCAGCGTCCACTTTGGTAAGTTCAATATTACCGTGAATATACTCGTCGGTAATTTCCACTTCGATGACCTGCTCATTCTCCCCGATGTTTACTTCGTAAGAAGTATCATCAAGCACAAAGCCTTCTGGAGCTTCGATTTCTCTTACAATCCATTTTCCATAAGGAACTTTTGCAAAAGAAAAACTGCCGTCCTTTTCAGATGTGGCAGTCATAATAGCGTGTTCTTTTGTAAATTCGGTTTCATCTGCTTTGAAAATGCCGATTAAAGCACCGCCCAGTACTTCTCCGTTCTCGTCAATCTTCTTACCGGATACAGAACCGTAAATGAGTTTGTTCTCAATCGGCTTACCGTCATTTACCTTGATTTCAACCGTTTCGGTATCCTGACCGGCATACTTGAATGTGAACGGATACTGTATGTCGGAGAGGATATAATGCTCATCTGTGGCAATTTCCTTGATATAGTAGCTGCCAAACGGAAGGTCTGTATTTGCAGTCGCTGCTTCGTTTTCATCAAGCGTGATAATCTCAATCAATCCGTCAGCCGGAATAACTGTGCCACTTGAAGATACAACATCTTCTTTTGCATAGAGTCCGAAACTGATGTTTTTGATTTCATTATTCTTGCCGATACCAAAGATTTCGTCCTGCTCTAAGATTTTTTCAAGAGAAATCTTCACTTTCTGTCGCTCGTTTACGAAGCTTGTTGCGGTTTCTGTTACCGCTACATCCTGTCCGGCATAAGTGAGTTCTACCGAATGCTTTTCTTTGTTAATGACCATACCTGTCGGTGCTTTGGTTTCAACAACGTTGTATTTACCGAGATAGAGTTCCTTGCTCTTGGCTGTTCCGTCTTCATCGGTCGTTACGGTATCTACTACATCGCCCTTGTGATAACGAAGTGTACCATCCGGTGTGATAACATCTTCATCGGCTGTGATTTCATAAACCGCCCCTGCAAGTCCCTTGACCTTATATACTGGCTGATAAATCACATCTTCATCTTCCTCGCCGGATACATTGACACCAAAGAATACTTCGCCGGTTTTCTCAACGGAAATCGTACCTTTCTGTGCCATATTCGGCTTGTCCACCTTAATCAATGTGATACCTCCTTCCTGTGTGGAATTTTCTTCCGTTACATCAAAGGAAACAGGAGTACTGTCGAGTACATATCCATACGGAGCCTGAACCTCAACAAGTGAATATCCCTTGCCATAGTCCAGTTTTTCAGGTGTAACAAGCTGACCGTCTGCGTCGGTATAGAATGTGTCGATGGTTGTCGGTGTAGGATAAGTAAATGTCATACTTACTTTGTTACCGACAGGGTCATAGATTTGAAAACCTGCACCTGCATACGGGATTGTCTTGCCTGTTTCTGCATCAACCTTTACGACCTTAATATATGACTCAAAGTTGGCATTGTTGATGAGATAACGGTAGGTCTGTCCGTCCTGAGAAATGAAAACATCAAAGTCTTTCATCAACTCACGACCTTCCCAGCCTTTGGTCTGATGAACGGTATATACACCATACGGCATATCCTTTGTCTGAGCAAAACCGTTTTCATCACAAACAATGGTATCTCTTTCATCTTTGTCGGCTTTTTCAAATGAGCCTGATGATTTCAAGTAGATTTCAAATTCCGCACCCTTTTCCGGTGTTTCAATCTTTGTTTCCCCATCATCAGTGTGCTTGATGATAGCAATATTGCCTTTCATAACCTGCTCAGTCACATCATTTGCCACAAGATTGTGTTCAATCGTAAAGAGTTTTGGCTCTGCACCGACCTTGTGAATTGTCTTATCAAGAAGATAACCCTCGCTCGGTGTGATTTCTCTGATTGTCCAGTCGCTGTCGCAGACATATTCCTTAGTTGTGAACTGTCCGTCGCTGTCAGTTACATACTTATCCACAAGTGTGTCGCCTTTATAAATTCCGTAAACAGCACCGGAGAGTTTAGCGTCACCCTGAGCAGTGCCTTTTTCTCGGTCGCTCTTTGTTACGGTTACGCTGAACTTCTTCAAGATATTTGTGAAATCACGGTTTGTAACCTCTTTCCACTGAATCGGTGCAGTCTGCTTTTCCGGAACAACATAGCGGATTGCTGTGTCCACTTCTTCGAGCGTATATGGTGTACTTCCACTGATAAGAACATCTTTGAATGTTGCAACACCGTTTTTATCGGTAACTGCATATTCATCAACGGCAATACCTGCAAGGGAAGTACCGTAAAGGTGGAATTTCACACCCTCCACAAGATTATCTTCCGATGATTTAATGACCTGAAGATTACCTCTCTTGAGAACATTGTTGAAGTTTACGGTTGCCACCTGACCGGCAACAACAGTTACTCTGTGAACCTCTTGCGGTACATATTTGTCGATAGATTGCTCTGTTACCGTATATACGCCCGGCATAAGGTTGTCAATCTGGAACTTACCGCCGTTTGCTGTGGTAACTGTCTGATTTACTCCGTTACCTGAAATAGTGAAATTGATACCATCAACCTTTCCGTCCTCAGATGTTTTCACAATCTGACAAGAACCGTAACTGACTTTCATCTTCACATATCCGGTCACAGGGTCGCTGACTTCCTGAGCATAAGTTACTACATCTTGCACGCTTGAATTTTGACCGTGCTTGCCCTCAGACCATACG
>ENA-OZEY01000779-OZEY01000779.1-human-gut-metagenome-genome-assembly--contig:-NODE-779-length-12206-cov-14.117439_pt1 | contig 12206 bp, 9 predicted proteins | sample MGYA00245071_ERZ653615 | MGnify/ENA primary metagenome ERZ653615 (study PRJEB26926, sample SAMN06165145) | human gut metagenome | biome: ENVO:00009003; feature: ENVO:2100002; material: ENVO:00002003... | reverse complement strand
TTGAGAAAGGTGGGGCAGCTGTGCCGGACCGAATTTGTTTTGCATGCTGGTATACAGGCGCAGAATGGCGCTGGCCTGCAGATAATCTTTGCCTGAACCGAGGTCGGTAAGAATACCGTCGATTTTTTTGCCCATTTTGCAACGCAGGTAGGCAATGATGTTGCGGTCGTAAGGCATGCTCTTGACAATCTGCCGGGCGTAGGTGTTGTCCAGCGCGCGCAGTATCCGGGTCGGCGAATTGACGAATTCATCGCCGAGCAGCGGACTGACGCAGGGAATGTCATCGTCAAAGTCGTACATGATGCGATCAAGGCCGTAACCGATGTCCTGACGGTTGATGTATATGCGGAATTCGGCGGCATTGGCCGGCGAGCGCATATGTTCCTGTTCCAGATACCAGAGCTTTATCAGTTCGGAAGAAAACAGTTCGTGAAAAACCTTGGTGTCGGAGCCTTTGCGCAGAGCATAGAAAATGGCTTTCGGGGCGCCGTCGGGAAAAAGGCACAGGTCGCGGAGACGGAGAGGCAGCTCCGGCGCCAGCATGATGCTGATTTTGGCAATGATGACGTCAGTGCTGGTCGAGCCTTCCGGCGAAGCCGTGAGCATTTTTTCGATTTGGCCGGCCAGTTTTTCGTTTTCAAGGCCGTTTTTAATCCAGTCGAGCAGTTTCCCCGAGCGTACGAGTTCGTATGCTTCCTGCGGCGCCGCACTGATGGCGATGGCAAAATCGCGGGCCGCGTAGAATTTTTCGCCGTTGAAGGAGATGGTGCGCTTGGGGCGCTCGGTCGTGCCGCTGCTGGTGTAATTGTTTGATTTGCCGTCCAGCAGATTGTAAGCCTGGACGTAATTGAGGCGCGCATCGACGTTGTCGTTGAGCAGGCTGCGGAGAACGGGCGAAATCTGATTGGGGATTTTGTCGTCGCCGAGCAGCGCCTGATAGCTGCCTTTTTTCTGTTTGATGCGCAGGAGTTCGGGGGTGCTGATGTCGCCGCCGAGTTCATGGCCCAGGTAAAGAGCGGTCATGACGGCGCCGATAGCATAAATGTCGTTTTTTTCGCTGCCGTTGCCGCGGCCTTCCGGTATGGAGAGCATGTCTTCGATCGTTTCGTAAGCGGCCGGCTGGTAGAAAGCCGGAAAAGAAGCGGCACAGTCGCCGATGAGAATTTCGGTTTTTTCGGCGTTGGCATAATAAAGGTTGTCGGCACGGATGGCGCGATGGGTAATGTTGTAGTTTTTGAGAGCTTCAACGGCGGAAAGCAGGCTGATGAGCGTGTTCTTGAACTTTTCGGAGCTGCGGATGTCCAGTTCGGTTTTGCCGCCCTCGAAAACTTTGCCGTAGGGGATTTTATAGATGAGAGCCAAATTGCGCGATTTTTCGGGCAGCCAGGTAACAATGCCGAATTCGACAAGTTTCATCAGACTGCGGCATTCGATGGATTTGACATAAGGGAGAATGGTCGAGCGCGGGCAGGTGGCGTTGCTGCAAAGCAGGGCAAAAAGACCGCGCTTGGTATCTATGCGGTCTATGACGCGAAAGGCTTTGGCGCCGTTGCTGTCAAGCCAGGGTAGCGGCTGGGCGTAGTCTATTTCGTATCTTTCCTTGACCAGAAATCTGTTGGCTCCGATTTCACTGCTGCTTTCTGCAGGTTCCGCGGTGTTTTCGGGAGCCGTTTCCGGGGCTTCGTTTTCTTCTTCTGCCATGGTCAGTGTCCGTGTTTTGCTTAAATCAGTTTAGTTTATCCTAAACAATTAAGGTTAACAAAGAGCAAATATTTTGCGCGAACATCCGCAATAATTTAATTGTCTTTTGCAAATAAAAACCTTAAGATGAGGTTCATAGGTAGAATGTTTGTGGAATTTTGCAATGGATAACGCCAATCACAGCCGGGTTTTTGACACCGAAACGATTAATTTTCTGGAAAGCGTCAGCGACAAAGCGCACGGCAAAAGCGTCGATCTGGGGATTCTCAGTTCGGCCGGCAGTCTGAATATTGATCTTAACGCGCTGGAGAGTTTGGACGGCACGCCGAAACTGAAGTCCATCAAGCAGAGCCGGAAAGCGGATCGGGACGACGAAGAGGAGATTGCGGTCCAGGATTTCATCGAAGAGGCAGACATTCATCTGAAAGACATTATCAACAAGGTCTTTCGCAATTCCGAGCGTTCGTTCGTAATCGTCCGCGACGACAAAATCGAATATGCCAACAAGACGTTTTTGAAAGTTCTCGGCGTGGCCGGCGAAAGCGACGTATTAAAGAAAAATTTTCTCAAATTCGTGGTTAAGGAAGATTGGAACCTGCTGGCCGAGAACATCGGCGAAATGCTGACTAACGACAAAAACCTGATGGTGCGCCTGCGTCTGGCGGACAACAAAGTGCAGCGGATGAACTTTGAAGCCGTGTATCTGCCGGACAATCAGCATTTTACGTTTATTCTCATCGGCAGCAAGATTATGACCAAGGCCAATCTGGTTTCCGGGCTTTACGACGATCTGACCGGCCTGCCCAATTTTTATCTGCTGGAAGACCGCGTGCAGATGGCGGTCAACGCCGAAAACTACAAAGATATCCGCCAGAAGAAAAACATGATTGCGCTGGCCGGCGTCAGTGTAGACAATATGAAGGCTTTTAAGAACATGGGCATTGACGACCTGATTCTGCGCAAACTTTCGGAACGGCTGGTTCTCAGCCTTAAAAAGACCTTTACGGTTGCCAGCGGCTTAAAGTATCAGTTCTGGGTTCTGATTCCGAATGTTGACAACATGGAAAACCTTGATGTGGAAATCAAGCGCATCAAGGCGGCTTTTGACGAACCGGTAGCAGACAATTTTACCGAACACCATCTTGACGCCAGCATCGGCGTAAGCATTTTTCCCGAGCCGGCAACTTCGGCCAAAAAACTTATCGAGCAGGTTATTCTTTCTATCCAAAAAGCTCAGCGTGACGGGGGCAGGCGCGTCGTCGTTTTCGGAGCTTAAGGTTTCAGCGCTTCTTCCAGCGAAAAGCCCAAACGCAGTATTTTATGCGCGGCGGGCGTGTAACCGCCGTCGGAATTATGTACGGTCAGGCCGGGGCAGATGACGGCGGGAGCTTTGGAATCTTTGCGAGCCGTGATAATAACCCGTTTGGCGTCCTGACCGGGTTTGGAAAACAGTGGAACAATGCGTACGGCTCCCATCCGACCGTGCAGGCAAGCAAGAATTTCGGTTATGGCTTCGGCGCGGTTAATCATGTAAAAACAACCCTGAGGGCGAAGCATTTTCAGACAAAAGCCTATCCAGCCCGAAAGGCTGAAGTTTTTGCCGTTGTGGGCAAAGGCCTTGCCGGGGTTCGGCGAGGGCATATCGTGTTCGGAATAAGGCGGATTGGTAATGACGTGTGAAAAAGCGCAGGGGGACGGACAGCTTTTTTTGTCGGCAACGTCGGCGTTGACGAAAGTCAGAAAACCGTTGAAACCGTTGGCTGCGGCGCTCATGTTTGACAATTCGGCCAGTTCAGCCTGCAGTTCAAGTCCCGTAATCCCGGGGCGCAGCGTTTTGAACCTTTCGGCCAGGCAGAGGGCGACGGCGCCGGTGCCGGAACCGACGTCGAGAACGGTATCGCCGTCTTTTATCCGGGTAATCAGGGACGACAGGATAACCGCGTCGGTCGAAGCGCGGTAACCGTTCAGCGGTTGAAAAATTCTGACCCTTTTGTCGAGCAGATAATCTTCGGAATATTCCTGCATAAACCAGACTCTCCTGTTGCTTTGTCATAAACGCTGATATAACATAGCGTATAAAATTTATGAAAGGAAGAAAAAAGATGAAGACTTTGATTGCCATTCCGGCGCGTTACGGCTCGACCCGCTTTCCGGGAAAGCCGCTGGCAAAAATCGCCGGCAAGGAGATGCTGCTCCGGGTTTGGGAAAACGCGCAAAAGACGGCGGCAAAATTTGAAGACTGCCATGCCGTGGTGGCGACCGATGACGAGCGGATTGCCGATTTCTGCAAGAGCAAAAACATCGCCTGCGTGATGACTTCGCCGGATTGTCCGACCGGAACCGACCGCGTGGTCGAGGCGGCCGAGAGTTTTGCCGACAAGCCGGAATTCGTCGTCAATCTGCAGGGCGACAATCCGATTTGTCCGCCATGGTTTGTCGAGGCGGTCATTGCCGAATATTACAATAACAATGCGGTGGAAACGGTTACGCCGGTGGTTAACCTGAGCTGGGAACAGCTGGACAAGCTGCGCGAGAACAAGAGAGCCACGCCGTTCAGCGGTACGACGGCCGTATTTGACAAGAACGGCGACGCCTTTTATTTTTCTAAAAACATTATCCCGGCTATTCGCAAGGAAGAAAAAGTTCGCGCGGCAATGCCGATGTCGCCGGTTTGCCGTCAGGTCGGACTGTACGGTTACAGGATGGACATTCTGCGCAAAATCGCCAAACTTCCCGAGGGGATTTACGAAAAACTGGAAGGGCTGGAGCAGCTGCGCTGGATTGAAAACGGCATTAAGGTTCGCTGCGTGAAAGTCGATTATCGCGATTTTGAAAAAATGTCTTCGCTTTCCGGGGTTGATTCGCCGGAAGACGTTGCCAGAGTGGAAGCGGTTTTGGCCGAGACGGGAGAGTTTTAATGACGACGAGAATTATCATTGCCAGACACGGCAACACTTTTGCAAAAGACGAAACGCCGCGGCGCGTCGGCGGACGGACGGATTTGGATTTGGTCGAGGAAGAGCGCGGACGGAACGTGGGGCGTTATCTGAAAGCCAAAGGTCTGATTCCGGCGTTGGTTTTTGCCGCGCCTCTGAAACGAACCGTCAATACGGCCAAGCTGGCGATAGAAGAAATGGGCGGCGGCATGCCGTTGGAGATTGACGACTCTTTTCGCGAAGTTGATTACGGACCGGACGAAAATAAAACCGACGACGAAGTCATGCTGCGTCTGGGGCAGGTTTATGCGGTCAAAGAAGGCAAAAATCCGGCAGAGATGAGCGAAGACGCGCTGACGGATGTCGGCCGGCATGTCATTGACCTGTGGAACGAAAAGGCGATAGTGCCCGACGGCTGGAAAGTTTCGCCGGAAGACTGTATTCATGCCTGGATGAAGTTTGGCGAAAAGGTTTTCAAAAATTTTCACGGCGAGAACATTATGGTGGTTTCCAGCAACGGCGTTATCCGTTTTGCGCCGTATCTGACAGGTGATTTTAACGGTTTTGCCGGAGAACACGATATAAAGGTGACCACAGGCGGCGTCTGCGTGTTTGAACGCGAAGACGACGAAGAGAACTGGCGTTGCACGGAATGGAACGTCAAGCCGAAGAAATATTTTGAAAGTCTGCCGGATTAGACAACATTGTAAAAAAATGTTGTTTTTTGTCCGAAAATAAAGTATCATTAACCATGATATAAGTTTTTTTGTCTATTGTTGATGATATAAAACCGGATTTTAAATTTACAAAACATTGAAAGATTCGTTTCTGCAAGGATTTTTCACTTAGCGGATTTTGGTCAAAGAGTTATACGCGATAACCGCCCGGCTGTTTTTCAGTATGGAACTAAGTGTTTCAGGGATCAGGATATAAAATCAAAAGCTGCTATTTAAAATATGTAATGTTGTTTAAAAGAACGTTTTATTGTTTTAATTTTATTTTTATGTACGGATATGAAGATCGCGAAAGTAAGAATTGGTCTGTTAAGAAAATTATGAAGTGGGCCGGTGCCGGTATCGGTAGTCTTTTGGTGCTTATTGCCCTGATTTCGGCCTTTTATTCCATAAGCCCGGGATACAGAGGCGTTCTGATTACGTTGGGAAAGGTCAGCCAGCACTCGTATATAAACGGTGTCGGTTTTAAATGGCCGTTTGTTTCTTCAATGATAAAAATGGACGTTCGAACCCGGAAAATGACGGATAAAACCTCTACATACACTTCGGATATTCAGACGGCTGATTTGGAGTATACGTTTACGTATGACTTGAACCCCGAAAATATTCATATATTGTATGAAAAAGTGGGTTTGGATTATGAAGCCAAGGCAATTCTTCCTAGTTTGAACGACGTTCTCAAGGACGTTATCGGCAAATGGCAGGCACAGGAACTGGTGGCAAACAGAGACAAGGCCAGGGTAGACGTGGTTGCCGGTTTGCAGGAGCGTTTGGACAGACGTTTTTTTCAAAATATAACTTTTCAGTTTATCAATATAGATTATTCGGATAAGTTTGAGGGAGCGATCGAAGACAAGGTTATTGCCGAGCAAAAGGCTCAGGAGGCAGTAAACAACACCAAACGCATTAAGGAAGAGGCGGAGCAAAAGCTGATTTCTGCCAAGGCAGAGGCCGAAGCAATGGAAATTAAGTCGGAAGCTTTGTCTAAAAACAAGGGCCTTACGGAGTATGAGGCCGTGCAAAAATGGGACGGAAAATTACCGCAGTATATGCTGGGCAATTCGACCCCGTTTGTAAATCTAAGCGGAAAATAATCTGTCCGGCATTCGTAAAAAGAGGTTCTGTTTTATCAGAACCTCTTTTTTTTTAAGCTTTGTACGAAGCGCGGCGGATGCGGTCATTGATGGCCAGGCCAAGGCCGTGTTCGGGAACGGGCGACATGGCAAGCCCCGTATAACCGGGAGCGGCATCGGCCCGGCGAAGAAAGGCAAAAAGATTGGCGGCGGCTTCGCGGAGATCTCCGGCGGGGCTGAGGTTCAGGTCACAATCGGCGATTTTGCCGAAACCGATGAAGAACTCGCCGGGTTGGCGGGTTGCGGCGTTTATGCGCAGCGGGTGGTTGGGGGCATAATGTTTGAGCAGCTGTCCGGGAGCGCTGGGCTGGTTGGGATTGCCCAGCGAAAGCAGAACTTTCTCGTTGAGGAATTTTTCCAAGTCTTCTTTTGAGGTACCGCCGGCGCGCAAAATGACTATGTTTGAGCCGGTAACGTCGATGATGGTTGATTCAACGCCGACCGTGCAGGGGCCGCCGTCCAAAATCATGTCGACCTTGTCGCCGAGACTGTCGAATACATGCTGCGCCGTGGTCGGGCTGATGGATTTGAATTTGTTGGCTGAGGGTGCGACAATCGGCACGCCGCTTTTTTTGATGAGCTCCAGAGCGACCGGATGTGCCGGCATACGAACGGCTATGTTGGGCAGGCCGGAACAGGCCAGGTCGATAGCAGCGTTATCGTCGCTGCGTTTGAGTACCATGGTCAGCGGTCCGGGCCAGAATTTCCGGGCCAGAGCCATAACGCGTTCATCGGTCCGGGCATAGGTTTTCAGAAAATCGGTTTCGGCAATGTGGGAAATCAGCGGGTCGAAAAACGGGCGCTGTTTGGCTTCAAAAATTTTAGCAACCGCTGCGGCGATATAGACATTGGCGCCGAGACCGTAAACGGTTTCGGTCGGCATGGCGACGAGACCGCCGCTTTTGACGGTCAGCGCCGCCCGTTCAAGATTATGTTCGTCGGGTTGAAAAATGTTGTTCATGGCCTAAATCTTCAAAATGTGCAGAATTGCCGGTTCAATGTCCGAATATTCTTCTAGCACTTCCAGGTCTTCTTTGTCAATGATTTGATACCGCCGGCATTCGGCATTGTAAGCCAGATAGTCGAATTCGTCGCAGCCGAGTATAACAAGTTCGGGGCAGCCGGAAAAAGGACTCATTTGGTTGGCCGGGACAATGTCGAGGAAAATTCGCCCTTCGGGAGCAATGCCGAAAATGCCTGCACCGTCGTAAGAAATGCCGTTGCAACGGTGTAAAAATTCCAGAAAACCTTCGGGAAGAGGGGCGTTGCGGTTTTGAGCCAGTTCTTTTTGAGCCAGAATTATTTTTTTGACATTTACCGGCTTGCCGAGGTATCCGGGACGGATTTTGCGCAGGCGTTCAAAAAGCCGGTTCATCTTTTGCCTCTCTGTGCACGCAGCGTGTATTGGATGAGTTTTTCGAACTTCTGTTCGTCTTCAAACTGGCTGATGGTTTTAATGGCGGATTTCTTGGCGGCACGCAGTGCCAGATATTGTTTGCGTTTTTCGATCAGCTCGTTGCGAAGGCTGAGGTATTCGTCTTTTTTGCGGGAGATTTTTTCAATGCGTTTCAGCAGCCCTTTCGGTTTTTTTCTTTTTTGTTTGGGGAGCGCTGCTTCTGCGGCGGCGGTTTGTTCTTTTTCTTCTTTTTTTGGCGGCTGCCGGGTTTCCGGTTGGGTTTGAGTCTTCGTTTCCGTAATTTCCTGCAAAATTTTGCCGAGTTTTTCCTGTTTTTGTTTCAGTTTTTTCTGCTGTTTCTTTTCGCGGCGCGAAATTTTGGCTTTGGGCTGCCAGTATTCGTCGCTTTTTTCGAGCAGGAGCTGTTTGCTGCGGAAAGAGTCCAACGCTTCTTTGTTGTACTGTTTGTAGTGCGTTTGTCCGAAGTCGCATTCTATTTGGAAAAGTTTGTTGAAACCGCCGTAGAATGCAAGGTTTTCGCCGATTTCGATGCGGGAAACGTAGTATTCGGCGCCGTTGGCCATGCCGGTCCGGTCAAGAGAGTGGGCAAAGAAGTGATAGGGCTCGATAATCAGGCAGAGATTTTTGAATTGGTTTACTTCGGCAAAATTGGTCTTTTCGCCGCTGTCCTGAACGGCGACCTTATGATGTACGGTAAGTTCGGGTCCGGTAACCGGATTGCCGTTTTCGTCCCGGGCCAGAATGACGCTGACGAGCCCGGCGGCACGGATGCCGGCTGCCTGTCCGTCGGTTATCGGATCTCCGGCGCGGGTTTCTTCGGGAATAAGTTTGCGCTTTTTCAGCGGTTCAAGCATTTCCTGCGTATAATTCGTTTCAAGGACGTCAAAACCGCCGGTTACGCCGTATTGTTCCATGTGGCGGATGAGCGTTTCGGTATAGCGCGGGTCGTAACCGCGCAGTTCCATAATGCGGCGCAGCGATGTCTTGTTGCGGCGGATAAAGGCTTTGACAAAACGGTATTTGGCTCCCAAAAACAAATTAGCCCGCTCATCCTTTTCGGCGTCGGGCTTGCTTTTGGCAATATAGCGGTTGTAGAGTATCTGAGAGAAGTCGTAGGCATTCAGGCGCTTGAAGTCCTGAGGCGAAATGCCTTCCTTTATCAGCAGCTCGGGAAGGTTGCGTTCCAGCAGCCGGAAACTGCGAAACTGCCGGAAGACCGTCCAGGACGGCGACTGGCTCAAATCGTAATCGGCAGGTCTGACGCCGGCGGTTTTTTCCGGGTTTCGCTGCCGATAGGTTTCGGAGAGCTTTTTGGAACTTTTGCCGTCCTTCTTTTCGTCGATTTTATCGACCGTGCCGTAAAAATCCATGCGGATAATATGTTTTATTTCGCGGGGCAGGGCGTAGTGGCGCTTGTTGATACATTTCATGCCCCAGGCGTGAAGCTGTCCGGCCAAATCAAGGCGGAGCTGTTCGCGCGCGTCGTCCTCGGTTATGTGCGAGCGGGCGGCAAACTCGCGGACAAAGCTTCCCTTGTAGAGGTTTTCGATATCGGCCTGAACGATGGTTGCGGCGTTTTTCTCGAGCATGAGAATGTCGTCACAGGTTTCGGATATCTTGTTTTGATAAAAGCTGTCAAAACTGTTGATGTCGTTGTGCGGGACGTCGGTATTTTCGTTGGGAAGAGGGAGGTTTGAGGCGGTAATGGAGTCGAGAATCCGGTCAAGAGAAAGGTCTGCTTCGTCGACGAAGTCAGGAAACGCATCGTTTAATTTCTCCACTCGTTTCTTAGCCAAAACTTTTCTCGTTTGTCGGAAATTATTTATTTTGTCTAAATTTTACATTATTTTTTTGATTTTTACCAGTTTAAATTAGGGTTTTGTTATTTATTTCTGTGTATAATCTGCAAAAAGTTTACCATTGTAGGGGGAAGACGTATGCTCGAGATAATTTTCAATAGAAAATGCACGGAAAAGTGCGATGTGAAAGTCATCGGGCTGGCGGAAAAGCAAAGTTTTTGCGACTCGGCTTTTGTGAAATTTTTGGACAAAGAGGAGTGCCGGATTCTGCATCAGGCGATTAAGGCCGAAAATTTTACGGGCAAAAGCGGCACCTGGGTTGACAGCTATTCCGCCAAAGGGCGACTGATAGCCGTAGGTCTGGGCTGCCGGCCGCAGAAGCTTGATTTGCGAAAAACCGGCGGACGCCTTGTGCGCCGTCTTTCGAAAAACCGAGTGGCAAAATTCTGGGTCGGCGACGTCAAGGGCTGTCGCCTGAGCCAGGAGGAAATCGCACATAATGTTGCTTTCGGCATGCTGCTGGGTTCCTATCGTTTTGACAAATATTTTACCAAGAAACCGGCGGAAGACTATCCGGTTCTGGAAAAGGTTTATTTTGACAGCGCCGAGAAAGACAAGATATCGTTGGGGCATTTTGTGGATATGGCTTCTTTGGCCAATGCGGTGCGCTATGCGCGCGACCTGGTCAACGAACCGGCCAATTTCCTGACGCCGGAAGCCTTTGCCTCGGATGTGGAACGGCTGCGGTATCTGAAACTGGACGTGGAAATTCTGGACGAACGGGAACTCCGCAAGCAGGATTTCAACATGCTGCTGGAAGTTGCCAAGGGCGCGGAGGCCAAGCCCCGGGTCGGCGTGATGATATGGCACGGCGACAAGCGCCGCAAAGAAATGGACGCGGTGTTGGTCGGCAAGGGCGTAACCTATGATGCCGGAGGAATTAACCTGAAAGACCGCAAGAACCTGACGAATATGTATGCGGATATGGCCGGTGCGGCCGCCGTTGCGGCAACAATGAAGTCAATTGCGCTGGAACGCCGAATGGTAAACGTGGCGGCGGTGGTCGGGCTGGTGGAAAACATGCCTTCCGGCCGGGCGCTGCATCCGTTTGACGTTATCCGGTCGATGTCGGGACAGACGGTCGAAGTGACGGATACGGACGGCGAAGGGCGTTTGCTGCTGGCCGACCTGCTCTGGTATGCGCAAAAGCGTTTTGAACCGGCGCGGATAATCGACATCGCCACGCTGACAGGAACCGTCGCTTATGCGCTGGCCGGGCAATATGCCGGAATTTTCGGCAACGACAAAAAGTTGATTGCCGCGTTGACCGAAAGCGGCGCCGAATGCGGCGAGCCTTTATGGGAGCTGCCGCTGAACGATGAATTTGACAAATGGATTGATTCGGACGTTGCGGATATGAAAAACGTCGGCAAAAACATTGGTGACGGTTCGCAGGCGGCGGCTTTTCTGCAGCGTTACATTCGAAAAGGCGTCAGCTGGGCGCATATCGACATGGCGGATATGGAAATTGCCGGCGAAGATACGGCGCTGTGCCCGAAAGGGGCGACCGGTTTCGGCGTGCAGCTGCTGAATCAGTATCTTAAAAATTTGGGAACGGAGAAAGTGAAATGAAGAGAGACGAAAGAATTGTCCGGCTGGCCGAAAACGTCGTCAATTATTCGGTCGGCGTGCAGAAGGGCGAACGGATTTACGTTGAATGTTTCGGCGCGTCGGCACAGCCGTTGTTTGAGGAAGTGATTGCCGCGGTAACGCGTGCCGGCGGCGTGCCGTTTTATTACTGCAACGACAATGCCTTTATCCGCGATTTTCTGCGCAGTGCGGACGAGGCGCAGATTAAGGCCTATGCGGAAATGCACCGGGGGCTGATGGAAGACTGTGCCGGATATGTCGGTATCCGCGGTTTTGACGATATTTTTGCGCTTTCGGAACTGCCGGCGGAAAAGAATGCGCTTTGGGCCAAATATTTCTGGGAGGCGGTACATACCCGCGTGCGGCTGAACAAGCGCTGGTGCGTCATGCGTTATCCGAACGTGACGATGGCGGCAATGTCGAAAATGTCGCTGAAAGAATTTGAAGACTTCTATTTTGAAGCCTGTCTGCTTGATTATCGCAAAATGGGCGCGGCGATGACCGGTTTGCAGAAGCTGATGGAAAAGACCGACCGGGTCAGAATCATTGCGCCGGATACGCATCTGGAATTTTCGATTAAGGGAATTCCGGCCGTCAAAAGCGAGGGAAAGCGCAATATTCCCGACGGCGAGGTTTATACGGCGCCGGTTAAAGATTCGATTAACGGTTATGTGCAGTTTAACACCGACAGCGCTTATCACGGTTCGGTATTTTCGCGAATCAGGCTGGAGTTTAAGGACGGGCGGATTGTCAGGGCTTCGTCGCAGGTTAACGATGAGCTGTTTCAGAAAATTCTGGATACGGACGAGGGTTCGCGTTATATGGGCGAGTTTGCG
>ENA-OZEY01000761-OZEY01000761.1-human-gut-metagenome-genome-assembly--contig:-NODE-761-length-12382-cov-13.498418_pt1 | contig 12382 bp, 14 predicted proteins | sample MGYA00245071_ERZ653615 | MGnify/ENA primary metagenome ERZ653615 (study PRJEB26926, sample SAMN06165145) | human gut metagenome | biome: ENVO:00009003; feature: ENVO:2100002; material: ENVO:00002003... | reverse complement strand
ATTGCCATACGCCGTTATACAGACCGATTTTTACAACAATTTGGCTATTTTATATAAGCCGACAAACAATATAAATTTATCTATTATGTCAATAACAAAAACATAAAAAAGATGTTATAATATATTATAAAGCACAAAAGAAGTGATACTATGTCAGACAAAAAAGATTTTACGGATAAAAGCAAAAACAGCAACGACACATTTTGCTGCATATATTGCACGGAAAGAAACGACTGCTCCGTTTTAAGCGTAAAAAAATGTCTCGGTGAGAAATGCTCTTTTTACGAAACGTCGGAGGAAAAGCTGCATTCAAATGATGCTTGGTCGAAACGCATGAACGCTTTGGACTCGGTAAAACAAACCGAAATTGCAAAAAAGTATTACGGAGGAAAAAAACCGTGGAAAGAATAAAAGAAAACACTACATACAAAGAAGGTGACGTTGTTGTTTACGGCTCTCAGGGAATATGCCGCATAACGGGAACCGAAAAAATGCGCGTCGGCGGTAAAAGCACCGTATACTTTATATTAAATCCTGTGTACAGGAAAAACTCAAAGATTTTTGTTCCGTCGGACAATGAAAAGCTTATGGAAAAAATGCACAGCGTCATTGAAAAAGACGAAATAGACGAGCTTATCAGGAATGCCGCAGAGGACACATCGGAGTGGATTGAAAACGACGCCGAGAGAAAGGATTTTTTTAAGAGTGCTTTAGCTTCGGGAGACAGAGGCAAAATAATCAATGTGATTAAAACCATCCGCCTGCACAAAACCGAACGCGAAGAGAGCGGTAAGCGGCTCCACCAATCGGACGAGGCTTTTTTAAAGGAAGCGGAAGCTCTGATATATGAGGAATTTGCCGTTGTACTCGGCATTGAGCCCGTGAAGGTTCTCGACTACATAATGGACGAAATAAGCAAACTGTAAAAAGTGCCGTCGAAGCTCTGTTTCGGCGGCATTCTGTATTATGTGAAATGTCGAATGCACCGATAACAAAACCAGAGCATCGAAAATAAGTGTCTCACAGGCAAAAACATCCGATAAGGCCCTGCATTTACATTGACAAAAGAGCAAATTCAATTTAAACTATAAGCAGTCTAACCGTAAAGTTAAAATTACGGTATTATTGCATAAAACAGTAACGGAGTAATAAAAATGGAAAACAATCAGGAAAAGAAACAAACCGTACTCAGCTTAATACAACCGACGGGCACGCCGACCCTCGGCAATTATCTCGGCGCTTTGAAAAATTGGAAAAATATGTCCGACGGCTATGATTGCTTTTTCGGCGTTGCCGATTTGCACTCGATAACGGTAAGACCGAATCCCGCGGATCTTCGCAGAAGAACCACGGAGATGTACGCACTTTTATTGGCACTCGGTCTTGACCCACACAAAAACACGGTGTTTGTTCAGAGCCACGTTCCCGCTCATGCACAGCTTGCGTGGATTCTTGACTGCTATACCCAATTCGGAGAGGCTTCAAGAATGACACAATTTAAGGACAAGAGCGAAAAACACCCCGACAATGTAAATGTCGGTCTTTTCGCATATCCCGTACTTATGGCGGCGGATATACTCTTATATCAGACCGATTTTGTTCCGATAGGCATTGACCAAAAACAGCATCTTGAAATAACAAGAAATATTGCCGACAGATTTAACGGCCTTTACGGAAACACCTTTAAGCTTCCCGAACCGTTTATAGGTAAGAGCGGCGCCAAAATAATGTCGCTTCAGGAACCGAATAAAAAAATGAGCAAATCAGACACCAATCCAAAGGCGTTTATTTCCGTGCTTGACGACGACAATACAATTATGAAGAAAATCAAAAGCGCCGTCACCGACAGCGAAGCACGCGTATACAGAAAAGACGGCAAAGACGGCGTAAACAACCTTATGGGAATTTACTCGTGCTGCACCGGAAAAACAGATAAGGAAATAGAAAAGGAATTTGACGGCAAGGGCTACGGTGACTTTAAAAACGCAGTCGGTGAAGCCGTGTGCGACGAGCTCCGTCCTCTGAGAGAGGAATACAACCGCCTTATAAGCGACAAGGCTTATCTCGCGGAATGCATGAAGGAGGGCGCAGAAAAAGCCTCCTACACCGCGGAACGCACTCTCAAAAAAGCAATGAAAAAGGTTGGATTTTTGCAGATTTAAAATATCTTCGACAAAAACTGCATAGGGCAATAAAAAATAACGGCAATGATTAAATGTAACAATCATTGCCGTTAGCTGTTTTTTCTTATATTTTTTCGCTTCGTATACGGTTACTCGGGAGGCGGCCGAAGCCCCAATTCTGTCAGCCGCCGTAAAATACCACGCTGTTATCTTTTAACGCAAGAGATAATATCAAAACCGCCGCCGTCAGAAACGCTGCCGCAATCAACACATAAGAATATCTGCCGCTCATTTTTATACTTCCTCTATACCCTTTTTTACGGGTCTTGTAAGGTATGTTTCGCTGAATTGCATTTTAAGCTTATTAAAGCAAAGCCGGGCTTCGTCTTCCGATGTGAATATGCCGAATACAGTAGGTCCGCTTCCGCTCATAAGCGCAGCCTTAGCACCGCAGCGCTTCATGGTCTGTTTGATATACGGGCGTTTCGGTACCTCTATCACCTGCTCGAAAACATTGTTCATTTTTTCGTACATAAGTGCGGTATCGCGGTTTTTCATTGCATACAGCATGGCGGTGCGGTCTGCATGACGTATACGCTGCGCCTCGTCTATCTGTTTGTATGCATTCACGGTAGAAACGCCCATATCGGGCTTACACAGAACAATAAAGCAGTCGGAAATTGCGGGAAGCGGAGCTATAACACCGCCCGTGTCCACGCAAAGGCTTGTTCCGCCCGTCAGAGAAAACGGTACGTCCGCTCCGACTTTTTCGCCTATCGAGCAAAGAGTGAATTCGTCAAAGCCTGTTTTATACAGCCTGTTCAATATATACAGCACTCCTGCACCGTCGGCACTTCCGCCGGCGAGACCTGCCGCCATGGGAATTTTTTTACCGATTTCAATCTCTATACCCCTATCGGAAATACCGGCGTAATCAAAAAAGGCCTCGGCGGCTTTATAAGCAATGTTTTTTTCGTCCTTCGGTACACGTTCGTCGGAGGAAATTATCTTAATGCCGTTTTCGCCTGTTCTGTCAACACGCACGGTATCATAACAGCTTACCGACTGCATTATCATAAATAAGCTGTGGTAGCCGTTCGGAAGCTTTCCGACAACATCAAGCATCAGATTTATTTTTGCGGCTGCTTTTACAATCATAAATAAATTCCGTTTCGATTTAAATTATTATTATTCAATGGGCATCAGAAGAGGCGTGCGCTGCTGAAAGAGCGTCATCTCATTAAAGCCGGCGGCTTTCATAGCGTCATATGCTTCGGTAAGTCCGGCCGCAAGGTCTTCTGCAAAATGCGCGTCAGAGCCGAAGGTTACATATTTTCCTCCGAGCTCTTTAAAACGCTTTACAACATCAGCTTCGGGTGCAAGCTTTTTAATGGGTTGGCGAAGTCCCGCCGAATTCACCTCAAGCGCCTTACCCTTTTCGGCAGTCAGCTTTAATATTTCATCTACTTTTTTGCTGTATCTTGACATATCAATAATGATGCCGGATTTTGAATAGAAATATCTGAGAGGATATGTCAAATGAGCGAGTATATCAAAATTACCCCACTCCAAAAGGCCGAGAATTTCATCGAGATAGCGATTAAAATAATCGTTTGCACTCTCCTCGGTAAAGCTGTCCATATAATAAAAGTCCTGTGTATTGCGAAGATTATGCACAGAACCTATGACCTGGTCATACTCTCGCATGGCAAGCACCTTTTCGGCAAGCTCCGGGTCATAATGAGGCTGGCCGAGCTCTATGCCCTCAAGCACAAGCACCTTCCCGCGGAATGCCGACTGTGCCATTGCCACCTCGTAATACGCCGAGCGTATACGTTTATCATACTTGTCCTGATAAAAGCTGTCTATTTCGCAATGATCACAGAAAGCCAAAGCGCGAAGTCCCGTAAGTTCTGCTTTTTCGCAGATAAACATTGCGGAATGGTTACCGTCGGGGGAATTATCGGTATGGACGTGCAAATCAACTGTTCTTTTATACATCAAATCGCCTCAAGTGGAATTATTCTTAGGATATAATAGCATATTTTAAAAAAAGAATATACTGTTTTTTGAAAAAAATTGTCATTTGATATGTTAAACGGAACAAAAGTGTGATAAAATATCCTAAGAATTTTTTTGGAGGTACATTTTATGCGTTCTATTATAACCGTTGTCGGTAAGGACACCGTGGGCATACTCGCCGAAGTATCTACGCTCTGCGCGAAGCATTCCGTCAACATAATTGAGGTCACACAATCGATTTTACAGGATATGTTTTGTATGATAATGCTCGTTGACGTTGACAAATGCGATATACCCTTTACCTCTTTTGCGGATGAAATCTCCTCTCTCGGTGAAAAAACCGGACTTTCGATGAATGCCGTTCACGAGGACATTTTTAATACGATGCATCACATATAATTTATAAATATTCCAAGTAAGGGAAGAATTCTATGATAAACACACAGGATATACTTGAAACTATCAATATGATTCGGGAGGAAAATCTCGACATACGAACCATCACTATGGGAATATCTCTTCTTGACTGTGCGGACTCGGACGCTGACAAGGCGTGCGGCAGAATTTACGATAAAATATGCCGCAAGGCCGAAAACCTCGTCAAAACAGGTGAAGAGATAGAAAAGGAATACGGTGTTCCGATAATCAACAAGCGAATATCAGTAACTCCCGTGTCAATGATATTCGCGTCTGCCGGAGGCGACCCCATAAAATACGCCAAGACTCTTGATAAGGCCGCAAAGGCAGTCGGAGTAAACTTTTTAGGCGGATATTCGGCACTTGTGCAAAAGGGGTTTGCTAAGGGAGACGAGGAGCTTATAAGAAGCATACCCGAGGCTCTTGCCGTAACCGAAAGACTCTGCTCAAGCGTTAACATAGGCTCCACAAAAGCCGGTATAAATATGGACGCTGTTGCCCTTATGGGAAAAATAGTCCGCGAATCGGCTGTTCTTACTAAGGATAAGGGTCTTGTAGGACCGTCAAAGCTCGTTGTGTTTTGCAACGCTCCCGATGACAACCCGTTTATGGCAGGCGCTTTTCACGGTGCGGGAGAGCCAGACAGCGTTATCAACGTAGGCGTATCCGGACCCGGAGTTGTTCGCTCTGCTCTCTCAAAAATACCCGACGGGAATATTACGGACGTTGCCGACGTTGTTAAAAAGACTGCATTCAAAATAACGAGAGTCGGTCAGCTTGTAGCATCAAGAGCCGCAGAAAAGCTCGGTGTCCCGTTCGGCATTGTAGACTTGTCTCTTGCCCCCACACCGGCGGTCGGAGATTCGGTTGCGCACATTCTTGAAGAAATGGGTCTTGAGCAGTGCGGTGCCTGCGGTACAACAGCCTGCCTTGCTCTTTTGAATGACGCAGTAAAAAAAGGCGGCGTTATGGCGTCCTCACACGTCGGAGGACTTTCCGGCGCATTTATACCCGTTTCCGAGGACGCGGGAATGATAGACGCCACAAGGAGCGGAACACTCAAAATAGAAAAGCTTGAGGCAATGACCGCAGTATGCTCCGTAGGACTTGATATGATAGCCGTACCGGGCGATACACCTGCCGAGGTAATATCCGCAATAATCGCCGATGAGGCGGCTATCGGTATGGTTAATTCAAAGACCACAGCCGTAAGAGTTATCCCCGCAATCGGCAGAAGCGACGACGATGAGGTTGAATTCGGCGGTCTCTTCGGCAGTTCGCCCATAATGAAGGTAAACACCTCTTCCCCCGCTAAGTTCATTAACCGCGGCGGAAGAATACCGGCTCCGCTTCAGAGCCTCAAAAACTAAGGCTTGCAATTACAAAGGCAAAAAGAGGTACGCTGTTTTCGGCGCACCTCTTTTTTACTGTTATTGCTGCCGATTACGTTTTGCATTGCTGAAAAGATACCGATAGCTTTATCTGTAAGAAATCGGTTTTTACTCTCGGCACAACGGCAAAAAATAAAAGGCACCTCAAATGAGGTGCCTTAAGATTTGTTTGTTTAGCTTAATTACCAAGCAATTGTGAAATTCTTTTCAAGTCCGAAGGGAATTGAAACATTCACTGACAATGCGGTAAGAGAAAGAGTCCATACAAAATAGTATGTAGCCTCAGTAACATTGCCCGACGCCTTATCAACGGTAATCTTAACATAACCGTCGCTGTGACCTGTTTTTACATCCTTGATAATCTTTGCTGCAGGACCTGCATTATCGGTAACTATTGACGGCATAACAACAGAGAATACTTTGCCGTTGTGGCCGTTGCCGTGAGCGGTGTCCGTCGACGGCTCATCTGCCTTGATGTAAAGAGTTATAACATAAGAGCTGCCGTTATCAACTACTTCCTTGCTCTCGACGTCGTCAGCTGTAAGCTTACTTGACCAGTTCTCGTTCTCTACGGGGAACATAGCGTTTTTATCTTCAACGGAAGTTGCCGGAGAAACGGTAGAAACATCCTTGTCGCCCATATTTGCAGCTATAAGGGAATCAGCTAAACTTGTAAGACTCTTGGGAAGATCACCTGAAATGCTGCCTGCCTGGGAGTTTGTCTCTTTTGTAAGAGTTACCTCTTTAGCGTTCGGCTTAACATTATTGATGGCCTTATTGAAGTAATTAACAACATCTTCTACCGAGCTTGATGCGGAAAGCTCTGTGGGAGCTGCGGCATTGCCCTGAGCAGCCGAAGAGTTGTCCGAAGAAGCAGAAGCGGTATTATCGGAAGAAGCACTGCTTGAAGCACTGCCTGAAGAGCTGCTGCCCGATGAAGAGCTGCCCGACGAAGAACTGCCCGACGAAGAACCTGATGAGGTCTGAGTGCCGGCACTTGGTGCAACCGTAGCGGTAGCAGGTTTAAAAGCTATGCTGCATACCGAGTAAACAAGCAAAAGCGCAAGCATAATTCCGAAAGCCTTTTCAAAAGTCTTACCGAAAATCTTTCTCTTTTCGGCACTGCGAGCAAGCTTTTGGGCTCTCATTTCGGGAGTTGAAGGTATTTTTTCTTTTTTAGACATAATGAGTTTCCCCTTCCGAGTGGTTTTAAAAGCTAAACTTCACTCATACATATTTGTTGCATAACATAATATAATTTACAATAAATCGCAAAAAAAGTCAATGGATAATATATAAATTCATCACAAAAATCCGACATTTTTTCGGCAAACGGATTAGCGGCATTCATTTAACGCGGATTTGTCGGTTTTTTCCAAATACACTTGACCTTACAAATACTATTATGTAAAATATCAGTATTGCACCGAGTGCGGCAGCAATATATATCATTAATAAACCGAAACGGACTGATAATAAATGAACAATCTTTTACTTAACGAAAGAAGCCTTATATATCACTTAAGACAATATCGCTCAAAGCGCAGGCTGCATTATTTTGCCGAAACCGAATCCACAAACGAGGTCGCAAAAAAGCTTTGCGGCGACGGCAAGGGCCTCGGAGCTTTCGTTGTATCCGACTGTCAAACCGCCGGCAAAGGCCGCTCCGGCAGAACATTTTGCTCACCCAAGGGTACCGGCGTATACATTTCAATCGTTTACGAGATAAGCGGAAAAGAGCCCAATTTCGACCTGCTGTCAAGTCTTGCTGGGCTTGCCGTGCGCGATACGCTCTTTAACTTTTTTGATTTTGACTGCAAAATAAAATGGCCGAACGATATTTTACTCGACGGCAAAAAAATATGCGGTATACTGTGTGAAATAGTAAATAAAAACGGCAAGCCGAAATACGCCGTAGTCGGAATAGGTCTTAATATTGAAAAGCAGGAATTCCCGGAGGAAATAATGTATACTGCCGCAAGCATAGGCGATAAATACGAGGGTGAGCTTGACCACAACGAAATAGCGGTTGACATAGTAAACAATCTTGACCGCTACATCATACGCCGCGACGCCCTCAACGCCGAAAACACCGGTGAAATAATAAACAGGCTGAAAATGTACTCGGCGTCTTTAGGTCAAATCGTCAGGGTTATAACGCCCGACAGCGAATATGACGCAAAGGTTCTCGACATAGCCCCGGACGGCGGCCTTGTAATTCTGTCGGACGGTGAAACAAAAACCATAACCTCGGGAGAAATAGTACATATACGATAATTTTGGTCAATTTCGACATTATTTTACGATTTGTTTAATTTTTATTGACAGGTAAAAAATGCCGTATTATAATGTCTTATTGTAAGTTAAGTCTTTTTGAATTCTGTGCGATGGCGGGCAAAACTCAATTGGGCTTGACTTGTTTTGCTTTTATAACATTATTTTGGGGAGCTGACAAAAATGGAAAATATCGGTTATTACAACGGCAAATTCGATCTTATTGAAAAGATGACGGTCCCGATGAACGACCGCGCCATGTACTTCGGCGACGGAGTTTACGACGCTACATATTCGGTAAACCGCACCATCTTTGCGCTTGAGGATCACCTCGACAGGTTTTACAACAGCTGCAGGCTGCTCGAAATACCTGCTCCGATGCCGCGTGAAGAGCTTAAAAAGACACTCTATGAGTGCGTGAACAAGGTGGATGATCCCAATCAGTTTGTTTATTGGGAAGCCACAAGAGGAACCGGAATACGCAATCACGTTTTCCCCGACACGCCCTCTAATCTCCTTATATACACAAGGCCCTGCCCGATGAAGGATTTATCTCTTCGCTACAAGCTCGCTACCATGGAGGACAAGAGATTTTATTACTGCAATGTTAAAACTCTTAACCTTATACCGAGCGTTTTGGCTTCGCAAAGAGCTCTTGAAAAGGGTTGCGACGAAACTGTATTCCACCGCGGAGATCTCGTAACGGAGTGCGCTCACTCAAACGTTTCAATAATAAAAGACGGCAAGTTCATTACTCATCAGCTTGACTGCCTCGTTTTGCCCGGTATCACCAGAAAGCACCTTATAGAGATTTGCCACGAAAAAGGCATACCGGTAGAAGAACGCGACTATACTCTCGAAGAGCTTAAAAACGCCGACGAAATAATAGTTTCGTCCTCGGGCGCTCTTTGTATGCCTGCATGCGAGCTTGACGGTGTGCCCGTCGGCGGCAAAGCTCCCGAAATCATCAAAACTCTTCAGGACGCATACCTCAAACGTCTTCATGACGAATGCGGTGAATAAAACGATAATACACATCTGCAATACGGCTGTTTCGCTTAAATCGAAACAGCCTTGTATTCTTTTTAAAGAGGGAGAATAATTATGGATCAAAAAGCACTTACAGACCTTAATATAGGCGAAAATCTTGATAATCTCGCAAATCTCGACCCGCGCGGATACGGTGTTTGCCGCATTCTCTACAAGGCCTCGCGCGAGTATACCGGTATGCCCACTACCATGAACGCTGCCAAAAAACTGTGCGCGACACTTAAAAAAGACGATATTGTATATATAATGACCGGCTTCGTTTTGCTTGACCATCATCATGCCGAGACTGACGGCATAGTAAGCTCGATGCTTCTTGCAAGAGCACTGTCGCTCGCATTTGATGTAAAACCCGTTATAATCTGCCAAGACGAAAATGTGGAAGCCGTCAGAAATATGTCAAGGGTGATAGGCCTTCACCTTTACGATACCATTGAAGAGATGAATGCTCACCCCGTTTCCATGGCATTCATCCCATTCACAAAGGACAAAGATAAAGCGGAAGCTCTTGCCGACGAGATTATTTCAAAGGGGATGCCAAAGGCCGTAATTGCAAATGAGTTCCCCGGTGCAAACGGCGTCGGCGAATATCACAACGCGGTAGGCAAAAACACTACGGCTCTTGAGGCAAAGGGTGACATACTCTTTACAAAGCTTCAAAAGGCCGGGGTTTTGAATATTGCAATAGGCGACCTCGGAAACGAATTGGGTATGGGCACAGTTCTTGACCACATCAAAAAATACGTACCCTACACCTCTGAAAAATCGAACTGCGTATGCGGCTGTAACGGAGGAATCGCAAGCGTTGTCGCCGCAGACAACATTATAACCGCAACCGTTTCGGACTGGGGCTGCTACGGTATGATTGCTGCAATAGCCTATCTTAAAGGCGATATAAACATCATGCACGACGCAGAGCTTGAAAAAGACGTCTTAAAGACTGCGGCAAGAAGCGGCATGGTTGATATGTACGGTTGGCAGATACCGTCGATAGACGGTTTTGACCTCACTACAAATATGATGATGGTCAATATGATGCGTGAGTGTATAAGATACGCTCCCACGCTCACCGAAAAATGCAAGACCTGGTTTGATAAAACAATAGAGCTCGGATTTTTTGACGACAGAAAATAATTTCAAGAGGTATTTGTATGAATGCTCCTAAATTTCTCTCTTCCGGCGACAGCGCAATAACCGTCGAATTCGGCAATGAAATAAGCGCCGAAATAAACGCCTGCGTTCACGCGCTTGACAAAGCACTCCATAAAAAAAACATTCTCGGTATTGTCGAGACTGTTCCGACGTTTCGGTCGCTTCTTATAATCTATGACCCGTGCATTACGGGCGGAGAAAAGCTTAAGGCAAAGATAACGAAGCTTTGCGGCGACCTTGAAGCGTCCTCGGAGGGCAGGAAGAGAATTATAGAAATACCGGTGCTGTACGGCGGCGAATACGGCGAGGATTTAAAAGACGTTGCAGAAATCAACAAACTTACCGAGGATGAGGTTGTAAAGATACACTCGGGAACCGATTATTTGATTTATATGCTGGGCTTTTTGCCCGGATTTGCGTATCTCGGAGGCCTTGATGACAGAATCAAAACTCCGAGGCTGCAAAATCCGAGGACTAAGATTCATGCAGGTGCTGTCGGAATAGGCGGCGAGCAAACGGGCATTTACCCTCTCTCCTCCCCCGGAGGCTGGAGACTTATCGGTACGACACCCGTAAAGCCGTACGACCCGGAAAGAGACGAGCCGATACTTTATTCAGCCGGAGATTATATAAGATTTGTCCCGATTGACAAAGAAACCTTCGACGATATATCGGCAAAGGTTCAAAACGGCACATACGAGTGTCGCATCATCGGAGGTGACGGCGAATGAGTATTAAAGTCATTACTCCCGGAATGTTATCCACAATTCAGGACGGCGGAAGAAAAGGCTTTGCGGCTATGGGGTTTAACGCATCCGGCGTTATGGACGTTCGCTCCTACCACATAGCAAACGCACTCGTCGGTAATTTTACCGATGAAGCCGTAATAGAGATGACATATCTCGGCGGTTCCTTTAAATTCTTAGAGTCAAATTACATTGCGATTACGGGTGCCGATATGTCGCCCAAGCTTGACGGTGTACCCGTTGAAATGTATACGACCGTATTTGTAAAGCAAGATGAAACGCTGACATTTTCCGCTGCAGAAAGCGGAATGAGAGCTTATATAGCGGTTCGCGGCGGTATAGACGTTCCTGTTATTATGGGCAGCCGCTCTACAAATCTGAAATGCAAGCTCGGCGGACTTGACGGCAGACCGTTAAAGGCGGGCGACATTGTTCCGTGCAGAGATGTATACGATGAATTTCACAAGCATCTTATACATTCGGCACCGAAAGAGGATTTCGGAAGCGACGAAATAACCGTAAGAGTGCTTTTGGGCCCACAGGACGATTATTTTACGGATCACGGAATTAAAACATTTTTAAACAGCACATACACGGTTACAAACGAATCCGACAGAATGGGCTGCAAGCTGTCCGGCGAAAAGATTGAATACAAAAACACGGTCGATATTATTTCCGACGGCATTGTTTTCGGCAGCATACAAATTCCGCGCACGGGGAACCCGATAATAATGCTTGCAGACAGGCAGACTACCGGCGGTTATGCCAAAATCGCAACGGTAATTTCTGTGGATCTTCCGCTTTTGGCTCAGGCAAGACCCGGTACCAAGGTCCATTTTGAGCTTATCGACAGACAAAAAGCGGAACGGCTTTTAAAGCAGGAACAAAAGGAATTCCACTCATATCTGCTCCACTATTAACAAGAGGTGACAACAATGGATTTAGCACATATGGCTCCGTATGAAGTCAGAAAACTGATAAGAGATAAAAAAATAACGGGTCAGACATCGGGAATGTGCCTTGGCTATGCTCAGGCCAATCTCGCAATACTGCCGAAGGAGCTTGCATACGACTTTCTTCTGTTTACGCAGAGAAATCCGAAGCCCTGCCCCATACTTGAGGTATCGGACGTGGGAGACCCGTATCTTAAAAAGATTGCAAAGGACTGCAATATCGCAACGGACATTCCCAAATACAGAATATATGAAAA
>ENA-OZEY01000743-OZEY01000743.1-human-gut-metagenome-genome-assembly--contig:-NODE-743-length-12502-cov-6.751105_pt1 | contig 12502 bp, 9 predicted proteins | sample MGYA00245071_ERZ653615 | MGnify/ENA primary metagenome ERZ653615 (study PRJEB26926, sample SAMN06165145) | human gut metagenome | biome: ENVO:00009003; feature: ENVO:2100002; material: ENVO:00002003... | reverse complement strand
AAGAACGTACAACGAGTTTTTAGTTATTTATATTGGGAGTTTTGACACACCCTCCTCCTACGATTTGTAGTGCTATTGTTGTTAATGTCCTTTATTCCCGCATAGCAAAAACAACATTCCCCCTATGCTGTAACACCGTTACAGCATAGGGGGAATATCGTTACCAGTCTGCGGTAATATCACCACCTCACCATCTCAACATTTCACCATCTCAACATTTCATCATCACCATCTCACCACCTCAACATTTCAACCCCTTTGTAGCATACATCAGCGCGAAGTACAAAGCTGTGCCGGTGATGAGGCCCGCGATGGCGTCGATGGCGTAGTGCGCCTGTATGTAGACCGTGGCGAGACAGAGGAAGAAGTAGAACGGCGCGAGGAAGAGAAGCAGGCGGCGGTTGCGCGAGTGGTAAGCCAGCCACATGCACACCGTCGACACGCCCACGTGCGACGACGGGAAGGCGGCTGTGGGGCGTTCGCCCGCTGCCTTAGCCTGCTCGACGAGGTCGTAGAAGAAACCGTCTACGTAGCCCGGCGTGGGCAGACATTCCTGATGCGTGTTGAAGTAGGTGCCGACGGCAGGGAAGAAGCCGTTGGCGATGTTCTCCAAGCCCACCGCCTTGAAGTAGAACGTTGGTCCGGCTACGGGCACGAAGATGAACACTATGTAGTAGATGAAGAACGAGGCGAGCAGCACGAACGATGCGCGCTCGAACTCCTTGTAGCGTGCGAAGAAATAGTAGAACGCCACGAGGCCTATCATCGGATAGTAGGCGGCGTAGCCCATGCTCATGAGTTCGCTGATGGGAGCCCACGAGAAGGTGGAAGCGAAGGTGAGCGCCGGCTGGAAGCCGAACACCGACTGCTCAGCGCGGCAGAACACATGGTCGAGGTTGGGGAACATGCGGTTGAGCTCGTACGTGTCGGGATACCACCACGCCAGCAGCGACATCTGCGCCACCACACGCGCCAGCAGCGTCAGCCGGCACGGCACGAGTCGGTAAGCCAGCCACAGCGCCACGGTCATTGCCACCACACGCACGCGGCCCCAAATCATGGCGTCGGGGTTCTGCAGGTTGGTGTAGGTGAAGAGCGCCACGAGCAGCGTGAACACCGTGTATGCCATCACGAGCCACTCCAGCGCGAGCAGTCCGCGCTTGGGCGATTTGTCTATAGAGAAAAGTTGTGTAAGGAATTTCATTCTATTAAGTTAATGCTATTTTTCGGGGCTCTTTAGGGGGTGCGTGTCAAAACTCAATTAACACGGGCTGAAAGCCCAACATCACATAGCCCAGGGCAACGCCCTGGGTATAATGGTATAAATAATGAACAATGCGCCCTGTAAGGGCAACACCTTAATAATTAGGCTTTTGCCCTTGCAGGGCGTATGGGTCGTGTGCGTCTTTTAACCCAGGGCGCTGCCCTGGGCTATGTGGTGCTGCCCCTTCGGGGCGTGTCGCTTGCGAGTTTTGCCCCCTCCTACGATTCTTATCGTTTGCTATTCAATTTAGCCAATGTTTTGTAGTTTTACACCTCTCCTCCTAAGCGTCGAAGTAGTAGCCGAAACCGAGGCGTGTGACGATGCACTTCGCAAAACGTCCTATCTTCTTGCGCAGACGTGTGATGTTCACGTCCACCGTGCGGTCGAGCACAAGCACATCCTTCGGCCACACGCGGTCGATAAGCTCCTGGCGAGAGAACACGCGTCCTCGCTCGTTGAGCAGCAGGTGCAGCAGTTCGAACTCCGTCTTCGTGAACGCTATCTCTTCGCCGTCGATGGTTACGGTCTTCTTGTCGAGGTTCATCACGATGCCCTGGTATGTAATGAGGTGCGGTTCCTCCTCGCCGTTGTCAATTGCCGTACGGCGCAGCACGGCACGCACACGCACCATCACTTCTCGCAGCGAGAACGGCTTCGATATATAGTCGTCCGCACCGAGGTTGAATCCCGTCACGGTGTCGTTCTCCGTGTCGCGTGCGGTGAGGAAGATGATAGGCACACTGGCTGTCTTCGGGTTGGCTTTCAGCAAGCGAGCCAAGGCAAATCCCGACATGCCGCCCATCATCACGTCGAGCAGCAGCAGGTCGAACGATGCTATGTCGAGCGTCTGCGCCTCTTCTGCCGACGTCGCTGTCTGCACCTCGTAGCCTTCCGTTTCGAGATTGAACTTAAGGATTTCGAGCAAGTCCTGCTCGTCGTCCACCACAAGAATTCTTTGATTCTGTTTCATAACTGCTATATCTTTGTTCTGGTTGCAAAGTTATATATAATTGTATTCACACATACTACTAACGTGTTACAATTTCGTTACGCCGAACAAAAAAGGCGCACCCTCAATGGGTACGCCTTCTGTATGTCAATGTGTTAAAAAGCCTGCTTGTCGCCTACTATCACGTTGGCCACGGTCTTATACATTATATATATGTCGAGCCAGATGCTCCAGTGCTCCAGATACCAGATGTCGCCCTCTACGCGTCCTTCCATCTGCGAGAGTTGCTTGGTCTCGCCGCGGAATCCCGTCACCTGACTCCATCCCGTGATGCCGGGCTTTATGTAGTGACGCACCATGTAGTTGCCTATCAGCTTCGAGTAGTCGTCGGTGTGCTTCACCATGTGCGGTCTCGGACCTACGATGCTCATCTGTCCGAGCAGCACGTTGATGAACTGCGGCAGCTCGTCGATGTTCGTCTTGCGCATTATGTTGCCCCACTTCGTCTTTCTCGGGTCGTTCTTCGTAGCCTGCAGCGTATCGGCGTCCTTGTTCACCTTCATGCTGCGGAACTTCAGACAGTAGAACTCGTTGCCGTTGAGTCCGGTGCGCTTCTGTCTGAAGAAGATCGGACCCGGCATGGTTATCTTCGTGATTGCCGTCACTATAACTAATATGATGGGGAAGAGCGTGCAGAGGAACGTCAGTGAGACGAGGATGTCGAACAGGCGCTTAACCAGTCGGTTCTCCATCTGGCTCAGCGGCTCGTTGTAGAGGCTGAGGTATGGCACGTCACCCATCAGGTTCAGGTGCATGCGGTGGTGCAGATAGTTGCTCACGTTCGGCATCGAGTAGAAGTGAATCATGTTATGCTCGCAGTAGCGTATCACTTCCAGAATCTCGTCGCTGAATCTTGACGACAGACAGCAGTATAGCTCGTGTATGTCATGATGTCCATCCAGCACTTTCGGCAAGTCTTGTGGCGTGCCCAGATACAGAGATTTGTCTTTGAACATCTCGTTGGGCTGATGGTCGAAGTAGCCCAGCACGTTGTAGCCTAAGGTGTCGTTATCTGTCATCTCCTTGTACATCACTCGTGCGTTGTTGTTGCTGCCCACGAACACCACGTTGCGCTTGTTCGCCGGCTTGCGGCGCCATGCCACCAGCATCTTTCTCACGATGATGCGGTAGATAGATATGCATACGAACGAGGCAATCCAGTAGGTGCCCATTCGCAGCAGCGACAGATGCGGGAACTTGCCCAGCGAGAACGGCAGGAAGCAGCAGAGCGAGTAGACGAACACGTTGCGCATTACGCGCATTACTATTTGGTGGTTGTTTACTTTGCGGTGGTGCAGTATGACACCGTTGTTCATGGTGCAAGCGAAGTAGATGATGCTGCCAGCCACCATTGTGTGGCGCATTATCTGTATGAAATATTCTAATGGTATGAAACCGCAGAACAGCCAGTAAAGCAGGTTGAGGATGACGATGTCACCAAGAAGTACCGATACTTTCAAGAGATTGTTTTCATGCGGACGATGAATACTATTGCTCATGTTTATATTCCGTTTTTGGGGTTATACTAATGTTGTTCTTTACTTATTTACTTATTTATTTACTTATTTCTCGAATAATCTCTATGTATTCTACGTTCAGTCGTTTCTCTTTTTTTTGTGGTTTGTGCTTTTGCTTTAACACATAGTGCAAAGTTAAGCCAAGTAATTCAGATAAAGGGTGTAAAACCGAAATAAAAAGTTAATTTCTCTAAAAGAAAAGCATAAAACACCTATCTCAATATTTTTAAGTACCTTTGCACTCCGAATTTAAATTTTTAAACTTAGAAGAACAAATGATAGTCTGCATAGCCGAGAAACCAAGCGTAGCCAAGGATATAGCCCGCATATTGGGTGCCACCACCTCTCACAACGGATACATGGAGGGTAATGGCTTTCAAGTGACGTGGACCTTCGGACATCTCTGCACGCTGAAAGAGCCCAACGACTACACCGAGAACTGGAAGCACTGGAGTCTCTCGGCGTTGCCGATGATTCCGCCGCGCTTCGGCATCAAGCTCATCGACGACGACGGCATCAAGCGCCAGTTCAGCGTCATCGAGCGTCTCATGCAGGCTGCCGACTGCATCGTCAACTGCGGTGACGCCGGCCAGGAGGGTGAGCTGATACAGCGTTGGGTGATGCAGAAGGCTCAGGCTAAGTGTCCCGTCAAGCGTCTTTGGATATCGTCGATGACCGACGAGGCTATCCGCGAGGGCTTCAACTCGCTGAAGGACCAGAGCGAGTATCAGCCGCTGTACGTTGCCGGACTGAGCCGTGCCATCGGCGACTGGCTCTTGGGCATGAACGCTACGCGTCTTTACACTCTCAAGTACGGACAGAACCGACAGGTGCTCAGCATCGGTCGTGTACAGACGCCTACACTCGCGCTTATTGTCAACCGTCAGAAGGAGATCGACTCGTTTGAGCCTGAACCCTATTGGGTGCTGTCCACTATCTATCGCGATACGCTTTTCACAGCCACAAAGGGCAAGTTCACGACGAAGGAGGAGGGCGAGCAGGCGTTCGCCACCATCGCCGACAAGCCGTTCGAGGTGACGAGCGTCTCGAAGAAGAACGGCAACGAGGCGCCTCCGCGTCTCTTCGACCTCACATCGTTGCAGGTGGAGTGCAACCGCAAGTTCTCTTACAGCGCCGAGACGACGCTCAACCTCATACAGTCGCTCTACGAGCGCAAGCTCACCACCTATCCGCGTGTCGACACGCAGTTTCTTAGCGACGACATCTACCCGAAGTGTGCCGGCATACTCACCGGTATGCGCGGCTACGAGCAGTATATACAGCCGCTTGCCGGCAAGAAACTGCCCAAGTCGAAGCGTGTTTTCGACACATCGAAGGTTACCGACCACCACGCCATCATTCCTACCGGCGTGCCTGCGTCGGCGCTCAGTGACATGGAGCGCAACGTCTACGACCTCATTGCGCGCCGCTTCATCGCCGTGTTCTATCCCGACTGCAAGTTCTCTACCACTACCGTGCTCGGAAAGGTGGAGGACGTGGAGTTTAAGGTGAGCGGCAAGGAGATACTGGAGCCTGGATGGCGCACAATATACGCTCAGCAACCTTCTCAACCCAGCAACCCCTCAACATCTCAACCCCTCAACACTCAACCTCTCAACCCACAACCGTCATCGTCCGAAGACGATGACAAACGCGACGAGGAGCGCACTTTGCCAACATTCGTAAAGGGCGAGAGCGGACCGCACACGCCTACGCTCACCGAGAAGTGGACCACGCCGCCTAAGTATTACACCGAGGCGACGCTGCTGCGTGCCATGGAGACCGCCGGCAAGTTTGTCGACGACGAGACGCTGCGTGCTGCGCTGAAGGAGAACGGCATCGGACGTCCGTCTTCGCGTGCCGGCATCATCGAGACGCTCTTCAAGCGCCACTACATTCGCCGCGAGCGCAAGAATCTCATCGCTACGGCTACGGGCATAGAGCTTATCGACATCATTCACGAAGAACTGCTAAAGAGTTGCGAGCTTACCGGCATCTGGGAGAAGAAACTGCGCGACATAGAACACAAGAAGTACGAGGCTGCCGACTTCATCAACGAGCTGAAGCAGCAGGTTACGGAGATTGTCTACGACGTGCTGCGCGACAACAGCAACCGCCGTGTCACCATCACTACCGACGAGGATCTGAAGAAGGCAAAAAAGAAAAAGACTGCTGCGCCGAAGAAAGCCGCAGCAAAGTCTGCTGCAACGTCGTCGACTGCATCAACAAAAAATGCTGCCGCCTCACCGCAGCCCGCAACAAGCGAGCCGTCGGCAGACGACAGCATTATCGGCACCACATGCCCCGTTTGCGGCAAGGGTACTATTATTAAAGGTAAGACGGCTTACGGATGCAGCAACTGGAAGAACGGCTGCACCTATCGCGTCGCATTCAAGTAGTTTAGAACTTCACTACGCGAGCGCCGTCCTCGGTCTCTTCGATAGTAACCTTCGTTGCGTCCTCCGGCAGCAGGTCTTCTATCAGCTCGGGCCACTCCAGGAAGCACAGCGAACCGCTGTAGAAGTAGTCCTCGTAGCCCATGTCGTATACCTCTTCGAGCTTCTTTATGCGGTAGAAGTCGAAGTGGTATATCGCGTCGCCGGTTGTGGCGGAAGTATACTCGTTCACGATGGCGAACGTCGGAGATGTGATTACATCCTCCACGCCCAGACACTCGCAGACAGCCTTCACGAACGTAGTCTTGCCTGCACCCATCTTGCCGTAGAAGGCGAACACCTTGCCGTCGCCCATGTTCTCGACAAATGTCTTGGCAGCCTCGTTGATGTCTGCCAGAGAGTTGATTCTTATTTCCATAGTTTTTCTTTTTATGTAATCGGCTGTTGGCAGCCGGTTTTCTATTTTCTTCCTTTTAATGTTATCAGCGGTATGAGCATCTCTTCGAGCGAAATGCCGCCGTGCTGGAACGTGTCTTTGTAGTACGACACGTAGTAGTTGTAGTTGTTGGGGTAGGCGAAGAACGTGCTGCCGGTGGCGAACATGTACGACGTACTGATGTTCGGCGCAGGCAACTGCGCCTCGTGCGGGTTCTTTATCACGAACACTTCCTTCGACTGGCAGCTGAGGTTCTTGCCCAGCTTGTAGCGCAGATTAGTGTTGGTGTTGCGGTCGCCTACTATCTTCACCGGCTTCGACGCACGTATACTGCCGTGGTCGGTGGTGATGATAATCTTGCAGTCGATCTGCGAGAGCGCGTTGAGCAAGTCTGCCATAACCGAATGGCGGAACCATGAGAGCGTTATCGAACGGTATGCCGACTCGTTGTTGGCAAGCTCGCGCACCATCTTCGACTCGGTTCTTGCGTGCGACAGCATGTCGATGAAGTTCACGACAATCACGTTCAGGTCGTTCTTCGTCAGTTCGTTGAGGCGCGCCAACAGCTTGTCGGCGCCCGTCGAGTCGTTTATCTTATGGTAAGAGAACGAGTCGTGGCGTCGGTAGCGCTCTATCTGCGTGCGTATGAGCGGCTCCTCGTTGAGGTTCTTGCCCTCGTCCTCGTCTTCGTCCACCCACAGTTCGGGGAACATTTTCTCAATCTGCTCGGGCATCAGACCCGAGAAGATGGCGTTGCGGGCGTACTGCGTAGCCGTCGGCAGGATGCTGGTGTACATGTCCTCCTCAATGTCGAACATGTTGCCTATCTCCTTCGAGAGCATGCGCCACTGGTCGTAGCGGAAGTTGTCTATCACGATGAGGAACACCTTCTCGCCCTTGCTTATTGCGGGGAACACCTTGCGCTTTATTATGTCGGGGCTCATCAGCGGACGCTCCGTAACGCCAGGCGCCACCCACGACATGTAGTGCTTCTTTATGAACTTGGCGAAGCCGTTGTTCGCCTCCTCCTTCTGCATCTGCAGCATCTCGGTCATGTTGCTGTCCGTAGAGCTCAGCTCCAGCTCCCAATGCACCAACCTTCGATACACATCCTTCCAGTCGTCTATCGTCTCGCAGTTCATTATCTGCATCGAGATGTCCTGGAAGTTCTGCTGATAGCCCGTCTGCGTCACCTCCGACACAATCTGCTTGCGGTGAATGTTCTTTTTCAGCGTCAGCAGAATCTGGTTCGGGTTCACGGGCTTTATCAGGTAGTCGGCAATCTTCGAGCCGATAGCCTGGTCCATGATGTTCTCCTCCTCGCTTTTCGTCACCATCACGATAGGCGTGGCAGGCGAGAGCTCCTTTATCTGCTGCAGCGTTTCGAGTCCGCTTATGCCTGGCATCATCTCGTCGAGCAGCACCAGGTCGAACTTGTGCTGCTTACATTCTTCGATGGCGTCGGTGCCGTTGCTCACGGTCACCACCTCGTATCCTTTGTTCTGCAGGAAGATGATATGGGCGCGCAAGAGTTCTATCTCGTCGTCAACCCATAGTAAATATCCGTTGCTCATAATGCTCTTTCTTTTTTAGTTAAAAACCGTCGAGGTCGTAATACTCGTCGTCGTCGAAGTTGTCTTTCTGAGTCTTGCTGCCCTGCTTCTTCGATGTGCTCTGCTGAGGCTGCGGGTCCTCGCCGAAGTAGAACTCGTCCTCCAGCTGCTTCGGTTCTTCCTTCACCACGGGCTTCGGCTCTTCTTTAACCACAGGCTTTGGCTCTTCTTTAACCACTGGCTTCGGCTCCTCAATAACCGTTGTTGCAGGTTCCTCCTCAACAACAGTCGTTGTGGGTTCGTCCTTAACAACAGTCGTTGTGGGTTCTTCCTCAATCACGGTTTCGGTAGTCGACTCCGTAGGCTGTTCGTCCTCAATGTTCACGACGCCGCTCTCCGTAGTCTGCTTCTCTGCCGGCTGCGGCTCCTCCTCGAAGAAGGTGTTGGTAGAGTTCTGGTTGCCCTCCTGCTCCTCGTCGAAGTCGTCCAGCGGTTTCTTCGTCTCACTTTCGTCAGGCTCGGTTACGGTCACCTCTGGTATCTCCAGCAGATCCTCCGAAGCTATCTTCAGCGGAGTGAAGTTCTTCTCGTAGAACTTGGCGTAGTCGGCGTAGCTGAACTGCTTGCCGAGCATAGGCAGATTGACGTCGCTGATAACGATCTGTCGGCTCTTGCCCACGAGCTTCATCAGCAGCTTCTGCTTCTGCAACTGGCGGGCGTACTGCAGCGCCTCGTCGTAGTTGCGGAATCCCTTCACGAGCATACGGTTCAGACCGTTTACCTGCTCAATCTCTATGTCGAAGTTGCGCACCATGTACGACGTGAAGTTATAGCGCGCCAGCTCGAACAGCATTCGGTTGGCGTCTATCGAGTCGGGCTTGTATGCAATCATGTATATGAACGCGGCGTTGCGGTCGTTAGAGAACTCGCGCACAGCCGTCGAGTCGTCCTCGTTGAGCACCTGCGAACGGCGTTCCCAAACGTTCTCGAGGTCGAACTTGCCGCCTTGCAGACGTCTGCCCTCGTTCACGCCCTTCACAATCATGCCTGCCATCTCTGCCACGGGGCTTTGCGGATACTTCTTCACCACCGTGTTCAGGTCTTCGATGCAGCCCTCATAGTCGCCGTCGTTCAGCTTGCCCAGTCCGCCGATGAAGAGGAACTTGTCGCGGTTGGCTCCCAACGGGAATCGATGTTCGGAGACGGCGACATTGGCGCTCACCTCCTTGTAGCGTGCCGCCTTGAACGCGTCGTAGGTAGAAGCGTAGAGCGAGTCTTCGAGATGCACGCCGAGGCGAGCGTTCTCCACGAAGTAGGGGTCGGTGAGCAGCGTTGTCCACTCGCTCTCGGGGTACTCCTGCTTCAGTCGTGCCACGTACGAGTCGGCGGTCTGCCTCTCGCCCTTGCGCATATATAGCAGGTAGAGGTGATAGTAAGCCTCTGCCATCTTTTCAAAGTTCGGATAGCAGTTGATGAGTCGCATCAACTGCTTCTCGCTAAGCGGCAGGTTGTCGAGCTTGTCCTTGAAGATCACGCCCGAGTTGTATAGTCCGTCGGCGATGACGGCGTTGCTCTCAGCCATCTGCTCCTCCGTGAATGGAATCTGCGCCAGATAATACTCGCGCTTGTGCGGATCGTTCTGCGCACTATCTGCCACGAGCGCCAGTGAGTCGGCTGCGGCTTCAGCCTGCGCTATGGAGTCCTGCTGCTCTTCGGTCAGTTCGGGCTGGTCGCTCTGGAACGCCACCACCGTCTTGTTCACACGCTGCCAGTTGTCTACGTTCTCGCGCTTGCCCCATTGCTTTTGGAACGCCGCCTTACCCTGGCTCACCGCCATCTGGTTGTAGAAGTACCACTGTGCGTTGCGCTGGTTCTGCTGGTTCTGCATCGCCGTGTTGTTGCCGAACTGGTTGTTCTGCGCCATATCGTTGCCGCCGTTCTGCTGGTTCTGTGCGTTCTGCTCAGCCTGCAGTCGGCGCTCCTCCTTCTCCTTCTTCTTCAGCGCCTCGATGGTGCGGTCGATGGCTGCGTTGCGTTCGCTCTCGCTCATCTTGGCGAGCGACTGCAGCGAGTCCTGCAGGTGGATGGCGTCGGTGTACGGCACGAGGTCGTCCAGAATCTTCGAGCGTGCTGCAAGCTCCTCGTAGTCCTTGCGCTCCTTGTCGAGCATACCGATAGCCTGACCGTAGCAGCGCTGCGCGTCGTTGTAGCGCTCCTTGTCCCAGTAGATGTCGCCCAACTTCAGCAGCAGCACGCCCTTCTCTATGCCCGAGCGTGTAGCCTTAGCCGCTCCGCGCTCGTAGGCGTTGATAGCCTGCGTGGAGTCGTTCTGCGCCAGATAGATGTTGCCGATGGCGTAGTATACCTGGTCGAGATAGTCCTTGTTCTTGTCCGAGCGTGCCATGCGCTTCAGTCTGCCAATCATCTTCTTCGACTGACCGGCAGACATCACCTCCGTCATGGCGATGCGCGCGTTGAACTCCAGTTCGTACGGCGGGTTGAGCTTCACCACGTGCTTGAATGCCTTCGTAGCCTCCACGTTGTTGCCCAGTGCTGCCTGCATCTGTCCCATGAGAAACCACTCGCGGGCGCGCTGCTTGCGGCGCATCTCGTGCTTTATCACGTTACGCAGGTGGGGAATAGCTTTCTCATATTCGCCCGTGTGCACGTAGTAGTCGGCGTAGGTGTAGTCCCACTCCTTGCGCGCCGACCAGTGAATGGAGTCGCGCTGCATGTTGCGTATCACGTCCTCGGCGTCGTAGAGCCAACCCTCCTCGATGTAGCACTTGGCGAGCCATGCTCTCGACTTGGCGTAGATGGCGGGCTGCGTCTGGTAGAGACGTCCCATGTAGTTGAACGTAGCCGCTGCCTCGTCGAACGCACCCTTGTAGAACTGCGAACGCCCCATGAGCATCCATGCCTTCCAGAGAAACGGGTTGTACTCGCGGCGCGAGAGCCACTCCAGGTCCTTCGCCGTCTTCTTGCGCTGCTTCGTCCACTGCGGTCGGCGCTTTATGCTGTGCAGCTTGATGGTCTTCTGACACTTCTCGATGGCGCGGTCGTAGTTCGACTTGCCTATCTCTCGGCTGCTCTTGTTGCTCACGGTGTAGAGCGGAATGATCTCGGTGAAGTTGTCCTTGTTGCCCTCCTCTTTCTCCAGAGAGGCGTCAATATACGCTAACGAGCCGTTATAATAGGTGTTATAACGTGCCTTGAACGAATGCCACCAGCGTGTGCGCGCGGTGTTTTTCTGCGTAGAACATCCTGTCGCAACCACCAATACAGCTGCGAGAAGGATAGGGATAATATGTCTTGTCTTAAATAGTTTCACGTATAAATAACTCTGTTTGTGGCGTTTTATTGCCTTAGCCCTCCATAAGCATGAATGTTTCGTCCTTTATCTGGTCGGGCAGACTGATTCCGCGCAGCGTCAGACTGCGGCACCAGTCGGCTATCTCCTCGTGTCGCATGGTGTAGAGCACCTCGCTGAACTGCTCCACTTCCTCGTCGGTGTAGCTGTCTGACGGGCGTCCTTTGAACACGTCGAGCTCCTCGTCGTCGTAGTAGACGATGTCCTTCGTGGCAGCCTCCATCATGCAGTCCTGCTCGCACTTGTCGTTCGTGCCGTTGCATGTGGCGCATGTCTCCACCACGGTTATCTTCTCCTCGCCGTCGTGCTTGCTCAGCTTGGCGATCAGCGCTGCGATTATGCCGAGCGCAATTATCGAAATCACTAATATTATCATATTCTTTTCAATGTTTTATTGGGTGTCCTCCCACGGATTGTTTGCTAAGTCTTTGTCTCCCACGGATTTCACAGATCTGCACAGATGTGAGAGCGCTTTCAAGGGGGTGCACTTGTCTCCGCTCGGCTTTGCCGCTTGCCAGAGCAAGAAGTGCACCAACCGAGCAAAATCGATATTCTCCCACAGATTTCACTCTACACAGATGTGAGGGTGCGCAGAATTTAACCACGGATTAAATCGATTAAACGGATGAGCCTTCCAGGGGGTGCACTTGTCTCAAGTGCACCAACCGAGCAATAAGTGCACCAACCGAGCAATAAGTGCACCAACCGAGCAATAGGCACCAACCGAGCAATAGGCACCAACCAAGCAATAAGTGCACCAACCGAGCAATAGGTGCCTTTTGTTTTGTTGGTGCAGTTCTTACTCTGGCAAGCGGCAAAGCCGAGCGGAGACAGCTACACCCCCTGGGTTGGCAGCGTGGAGGGTGTGTCAAAACTCAATTAATGCGGGCTGAAAGCCCAATAATCACATAGCCCAGGGCAGCGCCCTGGGTATTGAGTGTATATATTGAGTAGTGC
>ENA-OZEY01000727-OZEY01000727.1-human-gut-metagenome-genome-assembly--contig:-NODE-727-length-12651-cov-6.085424_pt1 | contig 12651 bp, 7 predicted proteins | sample MGYA00245071_ERZ653615 | MGnify/ENA primary metagenome ERZ653615 (study PRJEB26926, sample SAMN06165145) | human gut metagenome | biome: ENVO:00009003; feature: ENVO:2100002; material: ENVO:00002003... | reverse complement strand
CGATCGTCGGCAGCGTCAGATGTGTATAAGAGACAGTATATAAATATGATTTTTATATTTTGAATTATTCGATTGATTTCAACCGGATTAGAACAGACCTGTGATCTTACCTGTCTCGTCTACGTCGATTCTTTCAGCAGCCGGAACTTTAGGAAGACCTGGCATTGTCATGATCTCGCCTGTAAGAGCTACGATGAATCCTGCACCAGCGGAAATCTTCAGGTTACGTACTGTAACTTCGAAGTCAGTAGGAGCACCCAGTTTAGTCTGGTCATCTGTTAAGCTGTACTGTGTCTTAGCTACACAGATCGGGCAGTTGCCGAATCCAAGAGCTTCTAACTGTTTCGCCTGTTTCTGAGCGTTAGCTGTCAGAACTACTTTCTTACCGCCATATACTTTCTGAACGATCTGGTTCAGTTTGTCTTCGATAGAACCTTCCAGTTCATATGCATAGGAGAAATCGTTTGGTTCTTCAACAAGACGGATAACTTCTTCTGCAAGTTTGATTCCGCCTTCGCCGCCTTTTGCCCACACTTCAGAAAGAGCAACGTTAACGCCCAGTTCTTTACATTTAGCTTCTACAAAGTCAAGCTCTGCTTTTGTATCTGTAGGGAATGCGTTGATAGCAACAACACATGGAAGTTTGTATACGTTTTTGATGTTGGAAACGTGTTTTAACAGGTTCGGGATACCTTTTTCAAGAGCTTCCAGGTTTTCATTGTTAAGGTCAGCTTTAGCAACGCCGCCGTTGTATTTCAGGGCACGTACTGTAGCTACGATTACAACTGCGCTTGGTTTTAAACCAGCCATACGGCATTTGATATCAAGGAATTTCTCAGCACCAAGGTCAGCACCGAAACCAGCTTCTGTGATTGCATAATCAGCAAGCTTCATAGCCATCTTTGTAGCTGTTACAGAGTTACATCCATGAGCGATGTTTGCGAATGGTCCGCCATGTACGATTGCAGGAACGTGTTCCAGAGTCTGTACAAGGTTTGGTTTCAGAGCATCTTTTAACAGGGCTGTCATAGCGCCTTCTGCGTGAAGGTCACCTGCTGTTACAGGTTTCTGCTCGGAAACTTTTCCGTATGTATATCCGATGATAATCTTGGATAATCTTTCTTTCAGGTCTTTGATGTCGCTTGCAAGACAGAGAACTGCCATGATTTCAGATGCAACTGTGATGTCGTATCCGTCTTCACGAGGCATACCGTTTGTCTTTCCGCCAAGACCATCTACTACGTTACGAAGCTGACGGTCGTTCATATCTACACATCTTCTCCATGTGATCTTACGTGGGTCGATGTTTAATGCATTGCCCTGGAAGATATGGTTATCGATCATAGCTGCCAGTAAGTTGTTAGCTGCGCCAATGGCATGGAAGTCACCTGTGAAGTGAAGGTTAATATCTTCCATAGGAACAACCTGTGCATATCCGCCGCCTGCTGCACCACCTTTTACACCGAATACCGGTCCTAAGGATGGCTCACGAAGAGCTACCATAACACTCTTGCCAAGTCTCTGCATACCATCTGCAAGACCTACAGTAGTAGTAGTTTTACCTTCTCCTGCTGGAGTTGGGTTGATAGCTGTAACGAGGATTAATTTTCCATCCTTCTTATCACTTTCTTTCAGAAGATTGTAGTCGATTTTTGCTTTGTATTTTCCGTACTGCTCCAGATATTTGTCGTCAATACCTGCTTTCTCTGCAATCTGAGTAATTGGAAGCATCTCGCATTCCTGTGCAATTTCAATGTCTGATTTGAATCCCATAATTGTTTTTCTCCTTTCGTTTCCGCATAACATGAAAAACTTCTGTTGCTGTTCACTCCGCGATCAGCAACAATTATTAATTGAAAGAAGTATTGGCCGGTCTGCCTGGTATTCCTGATTTCTGCCCTGAAAGTTATAAAAAAAGGCCAGTATCTGAATATTTCAAATACTGCCCAGACGGTCGGCTCCCACAAACCTCCGACTCCACGTGGTTTGCACTCCACTCTTTCCGTCAGTACTCGAAGGTTCTTTCAATTGATGAATACAATATATCATTTTGAGAAAAAAATGTCAAGAAATTTTTGTTGAAACGTCAAAAAATGTGAGTAAACTGGATAAAAGTTGTGCAAATTGATAAGAGAAGAGAATCGTAATCCCTGGTAATGAAAGAAAATACGTTTTCTCAAGGGAAGAAATTGTTAAAAAATAAACACAGTTTTCCCTGATAAATGAAGAAAATATAAAAAGCGGGTAAAGCTAGAGCGTGTCTGAAAAATCATTCCCGCAATCTGCACGCCCCCACTTTGCGGGATATTTCACCCGAATTCAGTTGCCGTAGCCCGCTACGGCGCCCTCATCCGGGCAAAATATCCCACAAATTGTGACGCACATCTTGCAGAAAGCCTTTTTCAGACACGCTCTAGTGCAAAATATGGAAAATGGAATTGACAACAGTTCAGAAGATATGTTATTCTCATCTTTAGTATGAAAAGACACTATCGTTTTCATGCAAATATTTGCTCACATTCAGAGACAGTTTCTGAATGTTAAGCCATACGGACAGGCGGGGCAGTTGCCGGGTGGGAGACACCACATTATTGATTGAGTTAGAAGCTCAAATTTTATAAGTTGATTACTTTATAATAATCAGTGCGTAAGCACACATCATCTTGTGAAACGGTCAATAAGAGCATAGCATATATTTGCCAGCGATTGAAGACGACAGCAGTCATGAATATTTCAGAATACGGGAACAGGCACAGGATACAGACGGATTTATACGGGAAATCCGGTCAGTATATAAAGAGACAGAGCCTGAGAAATTCTATAGATCATGAGAGAAGCAGATGGTGAATGAACTTATCTGCTTCTTTTTTTGTGCAGATATAGCAAATATATAGAGAAATAATTGAATCATTGTGCCGGTTTGAGGCAGTATACAATTGCTGAATGATAGAACTGTATTTGCCGGTACATGACGACAGGAAAAGAGGAACATGTCAAATGGATTATGAAAGACAACAGCATGCGCCCATATATGAAGCACTAGAACGTTTCCGAAAGAAGAGAGTCGTTCCCTTTGATGTGCCGGGACATAAAAGGGGAAGAGGAAATCCGGAGCTTGCACAGCTTCTGGGAGAGAAATGTGTGGGGCTGGATGTTAATTCTATGAAACCGCTGGACAATCTCTGCCACCCGGTTTCGGTGATCAGAGAAGCGGAGGAGCTTGCAGCAGATGCTTTTGGCGCAGCGCATGCATTTCTTATGGTAGGAGGAACCACATCTGCAGTGCAGAGTATGATCCTTTCTGTCTGCAAGGCAGGGGATAAGATCATTCTGCCGCGAAATGTACATAAAAGTGCCATCAATGCCCTGGTACTGTGCGGTGCAATTCCGGTTTATGTAAACCCGGAGGTGAATGCGCAGCTGGGCATTTCCCTTGGCATGGAAGTCAGTCAGGTGGAGAAGGCTATGGATGAGAATCCGGATGCGGTGGCAGTTCTTGTAAATAACCCTACCTATTATGGAATCTGTTCGGATCTGCGGACTATCGTAAAGAAGGCTCATGCAAGAGGAATGAAGGTGCTGGCAGATGAGGCTCATGGAACCCATCTTTATTTCGGCAGAAACCTTCCTGTGTCCGGAATGGCGGCAGGTGCTGACATGGCGGCAGTTTCCATGCACAAATCCGGCGGAAGTCTGACACAGAGTTCGCTGCTGCTTTTGAATAAGAGTATGAATGCAGAGAAAGTGCGCCAGATCATCAATCTGACTCAGACCACAAGCGCTTCTTATCTTCTGTTGTCCAGTCTGGATATCTCCAGAAGAAATCTGGCACTCAGGGGAGAGGAATCCTTTGAAAAGGTTGCAGGGATGGCGCAGTATGCCAGAGAGGAGATCAATGAGATCGGCGGTTATTATGCATATGGTATGGATCTGATCAATGGAACCAGTGTTTTTGATTTTGATGTTACAAAACTCTCCATTTATACACTGGGAAATGGGCTGGCAGGTATTGAAGTTTATGATCTTCTCAGAGATGAATATGATATTCAGATCGAGTTTGGAGATATCTGTAATATTCTGGCTTACATTTCCATTGGAGACAGGCTTCAGGATATTGAGAGACTGGTAGGGGCATTGGCTGATATTGAACGTCTGTATAAGAAGGACAGCACAGGTATGCTTTCCGGGGAATATATCGCACCTGCAGTGGTGGCGTCTCCACAGCAGGCATTTTATGCGGAGAAAGAATCTCTGCCCATGGAACAGGCGGCAGGCAGGATCAGCGGTGAATTTGTTATGTGTTATCCTCCGGGAATCCCGATTCTTGCTCCTGGAGAAATGGTGACACAGGAAATTGTAGAATACATTCTTTATGCAAGAGACAAAGGCTGTTCCATGCAGGGAATGGAGGATCCGAAGGTAGAACATCTTCAGGTCCTGAAAGGGGGTATCTGATCATGGAATTATGGTATTCCGAGTTCCATACAGGAAATGTAAAGCTTTCTGTCCGGATTAACCGACAGTTATTTTCAGGGGAAAGTGAATTTCAGAGAATCGATGTGTTTGAGTCTGAAGAATTTGGAAGATTTGTGGCTCTGGACGGTGAGATCGTATTTTCTGACAAGGATGAATTTATTTATGATGAAATGGTCACGCATGTGCCAATGACAGTACATCCCAATGTAAAAAATGTTCTGATCATCGGCGGCGGTGACGGTGGAGTTGCCAGAGAACTGATCCATTATCCACAGATTGAGAGCATTGATGTGGTGGAATCCGATAAAATGTTTGTGGATGTATGTGCGGAGATGTTTCCGGATATTGCCCAGGGACTGAAGGATGAGAGAGTCAACATTTATTATGAAGACGGCCTTCGGTTCCTGCGGAATAAAAAGGCCAGATATGACCTGATCATCAATGATTCCACAGATCCGCTGGGACACACAGAGGGACTTTTTACAAAGGAATTCTACGGAAGCTGTTATAAGGCTCTCAGAGATGACGGAATCATGGTTTATCAGCATGGAAGTCCTTTTTATGATGAGGATGAGGTGGAATGCAGAAAGATGCACAGAAAGGTTTTCCGGTCATTTCCGGTGAGCAGGGTTTATCAGGCACATATCCCTACCTGTCCCTCGGGATACTGGCTTTTTGGATTTGCATCAAAGAAATATCATCCACTGGAAGATTTCAGGCCTGAGAGGTTTGATGATCTTAATATAGAAACATGGTATTATACAACAAACCTTCACAGAGGAGCATTTATGCTTCCAAAATATGTAGAAGATTTACTGGAAGAGGAGGAAAACAGTTTATGAGCAGATTATTGGTAATCGGATGTGGCGGGGTAGCTTCAGTGGCAATTCGCAAATGCTGTCAGAACAGCGATGTTTTTACAGAAATTATGATCGCAAGCAGGACAAAGGAAAAATGCGATGCACTCAAAAAGAAGATTGAAAGTACAACGAAGACAAAAATTGAGACAGCAAAGGTAGATGCGGATAATGCAGCAGAGGTCGCAGAATTGATCAGAGCCTATAAGCCTGATGCTGTCCTGAATGTGGCACTTCCATATCAGGATCTTACCATCATGGATGCATGTCTGGAAGCTGGTGCAGATTATATTGATACTGCTAATTATGAAGCAGAGGATACAGAAGATCCCACATGGCGTACAATCTATGAAAAGAGATGTAAAGAAAAAGGCTTTACTGCATATTTCGATTATTCCTGGCAGTGGGCTTATGATGAGAAATTTAAGGAAGCAGGACTGACTGCTCTTCTGGGAACCGGTTTTGATCCGGGTGTTACCAGTGTATTCAGTGCCTATGCCCTGAAGCATTATTTTGATGAAATCCATACCATTGATATTCTGGACTGTAACGGCGGTGATCATGGATATCCTTTTGCCACAAACTTTAACCCGGAGATCAATCTTCGAGAGGTTTCCGCAAATGGTTCCTACTGGGAAGACGGACATTGGGTAGAAACAGAGCCTATGGAATTTAAATCTGTCTACGATTTTCCTGAGGTAGGAAAGAAGGATATGTATCTTCTTCATCATGAAGAGATTGAATCACTGGCAAAAAATATTCCGGGAGTACAGAGGATCCGTTTCTTTATGACATTCGGACAGAGCTATCTGACACATATGAAATGTCTGGAAAATGTAGGAATGCTTTCCACCGCACCTGTGGAATTTAATGGACAGGAGATCGTGCCGATCCAGTTTTTGAAAGCTCTTCTGCCGGATCCTGCATCTCTGGGTCCGAGAACAGTGGGTAAAACAAATATCGGCTGTATTTTCACAGGTGTTAAGGACGGAAAAGAGAAAAGTATTTATATTTATAATGTATGTGATCATCAGGAATGCTATAAAGAGGTGGAATCCCAGGCAATCTCCTATACAACAGGTGTTCCGGCTATGATCGGTTCCATGATGGTAGTGACCGGACAGTGGAAGAAGCCGGGTGTATTTAATGTGGAAGAATTTGATCCGGATCCATATATGGAAGCACTGAACAAATGGGGACTTCCATGGAAAGTCTGCGAAGATCCTGAACTGGTAAAGGTCTGGAAAGCCAATGAAGATTGATCAACTGCAAACTCCCTGCTATGTGATCGATGAGAAGAAGATGCGGGAGAATCTGGAGATTTTGAAAAAAGTCCAGGAGGATACTGGGTGTAAGATCCTTCTGGCGCAGAAAGCGTTTTCCGGCTTTGCGCTGTATCCCATGATCGGAAAATATCTGGCAGGTACCACTGCCAGCGGTCTGTTTGAGGCAAGGCTTGGATATGAAGAGATGGGGAAAGAGAATCATGTTTTTTCCCCTGCTTACCGTACAGAAGATATAGAGGAACTGGATCGTATCTGTGACCATATTATCTTTAATTCCACAGCACAGCTGAAGAAATTTAAAGAGGTGTGTACCAGAGCCAGTCTGGGACTCCGTATTAATCCGGAATGCTCCACTCAGGGGGATCATGCGATCTATGATCCCTGTGCGCCGGGTTCCAGGCTGGGGGTTACCAGAGAGAACTTTGACGGGGAATGTCTGAAATGGATCGACGGACTGCATTTTCATACGCTCTGCGAACAGAATGCAGATGACCTGGAGAAAACATTACAGGCGGTAGAGGAGAAGTTTGGAGAATTTCTGCCAGAGGTTTCCTGGCTGAATATGGGCGGCGGACATCATATTACCAGAGAGGATTATGATGTAAAGCTCCTGGAAAAATGTATTCAGCATATGAAGGAAACCTATGATCTGGATATTTATCTGGAGCCCGGGGAGGCTGTTGCCCTGAATGCCGGATATCTGGTGACAGAGGTTATGGACATTGTGGAAAATGAGATCAGAACGCTGATTTTGGATGCTTCTGCAGCCTGCCATATGCCGGATGTGCTGGAGATGCCCTATCGTCCGCCTCTTAAGGACAGCGGGGAAGCAGGGGAGAAGGCATATACCTACCGCTTATCTTCCTGCACCTGCCTGGCAGGAGATGTGATCGGAGATTATTCCTTTGACAGAGAGATCCGGATCGGGGACAAGCTGTATTTTATGGATATGGCGATTTATTCTATGGTGAAGAATAATACATTTAACGGTATGCCGCTGCCGGATATTGCGGTTATGCATGAGGACGGAGAGTGTGAGGTTATCAGACATTTCGGATACGAAGACTTTAAGAGCCGGCTTTCCTGATATCTGCCGGGCTATCAAAGAAAAGGAGACAGACATGGAAGTTACAGAGAAGAACAGAACAAAATATCGTATGCCCGGAGAATTTGAGCCTCATGAGGGATGTGTGATGATCTGGCCGGAACGTCCCGGTTCCTGGAATTATGGGGCAAGGGAAGCACAGAAAGCATTTGTGAAAGTTGCAGAGGCTATTGGAGTGAGCGAAAAGGTGTATATGCTGGTTTCCAAAGCTCAGATGGAGAATGCAAAGAATCAGCTTGGGAATGTTTCCGGTGTGACTTTGCTGGAATGCGAGACAGATGACGCCTGGGCCAGAGATGTGGGAGCAACCATGGTTCTGGATGAGAAAGGGGCGGTCTGTGGAGTTGACTGGCAGTTTAATGCCTGGGGAGGTACCTTTGACGGGCTTTACCGGAACTGGGAGAAGGACGACAGGGTGGCTGCCTTTATCTGCAGGACTCTCGGTTGCCCATGTCTGGATGCCAGACCTTTTGTGCTGGAGGGCGGTTCCATCCATTCTGACGGAGAGGGGACTCTGATCGTTACAGAGGCCTGTCTTCTGAGTCAGGGACGCAATCCTCAGATGAGCAGGGAACAGATAGAGGAACAGTTGAAGTACTGGCTCGGTGTCCACAAGATTATCTGGCTTCCATGTGGAATATATCAGGATGAAACCAATGAGCATGTGGATAACGTGTGCGCTTTTGTAAGGCCCGGAGAGGTTGTGCTTGCATGGACAGAGGATGAGACAGATCCGCAGTATGCCATGTCTCTGGCTGATCTGAAGGTGCTGGAACAGGAAACAGATGCAAAAGGCAGAAAATTTAAGATTCATAAGCTTCCGATTCCTCAGAAACCGGTCTGCCTTACCCGGGAAGATGTGGATGGCTTTGTGTTTGAAGAGGGAGAAGACGAACGGGAAGCAGGAGAACGGATGGCTGCCAGTTACGTGAATTTCTATATTTCCAATGGAGGGATCATCCTTCCACAATTTGGGGATGAAAATGACAAAAGGGCAGTGGAGATTCTGCAGAAGTGTTTTCCTGAAAGAAGGATTTATCCCATTGATGCCAGAGCCATCATTGTCGGCGGTGGAAATATTCACTGTATCACCCAGCAGATTCCCGGAAAAAATATCTGACCTTGATGCAGAAAAACTTTGAGAGTCATGTGTTTGAGGGTTATTACCTGAAAGTTATGAAAAAACTTACTTATGTAAACAGGAGCAGGAGGAACAGACAGGATGAGAAATGTAACAGTGGCAGCAGTTCAGATGAAATGCAGTAAAAGTGTGGAGAAAAATATTGCCCATGCAGAGGAACTGGTGCGTCAGGCAGCAGCAAAGGGAGCTGAGATTGTTCTTCTTCCGGAGCTTTTTGAACGGCCCTATTTCTGCCAGGAGCGCAGATATGAGTATTATGAATATGCGCAGACTGCAGAGGAAAACCCTGCAGTGCGTCATTTCAGCAGGGTAGCGGCAGAGCTGGGGATTGTGATCCCGGTCAGCTTTTATGAAAAAGAGGTCAATAATACTTATAACAGCGTTGCGGTTCTGGATGCAGATGGGAAGAATCTCGGCATTTATCGAAAAACACATATTCCGGATGATCATTATTATCAGGAAAAATTCTATTTCACACCGGGAGACACCGGCTTTAAGGTTTTTGATACCAGATTTGGAACCATCGGAGTTGGAATCTGCTGGGATCAGTGGTTCCCGGAAACGGCAAGATGTATGGCACTGCAGGGAGCAGAGCTTCTCTTTTATCCCACTGCCATCGGAAGTGAACCCATCCTGGAATGCGACAGCATGGAACACTGGAGAAGATGTATGCAGGGACACGCTGCCTCCAACCTGATCCCTGTGATCGCTGCCAACAGAATCGGTGAGGAAACAGTAGAGCCATGTCCGGAAAATGGAATGCAGAAATCTGCTCTTAATTTTTATGGTTCCTCTTTTATCACAGACAACACAGGCGCTCTCTGTGCAGAACTGCCCGGAGGGGAAGAGGGGGTGCTTGTAAGCACTTTTGACCTGGATGCATTAAAGGCAGACAGACTGAACTGGGGACTTTTCAGAGACCGCAGACCGGAGATGTATGCAAAAATTGTCGGAAAATGACGAAAGCAGGAGAATCCGAGTGGATTTGCAGTGTTATTTCCAAAACGATATATGTGTTTATAAGAATTTCATAAAAAGTTTATGATTATATTAGTTGCTACCTGCGGTATATATGGTAAAATAAGAGTACGAACGTTACTGATAACGGAGAGAGCAGTAGAGTTTTGATATGTATTTCTGGCAAAATGGAGTGTAGAAGATGAACAGAAAAGAATTTTTGGAAATCCTGAGAAGCCAGCTTGCCGGGCAGATGCAGGAGGGCAAAGCAGCAGCACATATCAGGTATTATGAAGATTATATACAGTCTCAGGTACGTGGCGGACGTTCAGAGCAGGAAGTACTGCAGGAACTGGGAGACCCGCATCTGATAGCAAAAACTCTGATCGATACAGATGATGGAAGTACACAGGAAGATTACGGAGAGTATTCTTCTTACGGAAGTAGTTATGGCAATGAGACAGAGCTTCCTCATCAGCAGGAGAAAAGATGGAAAAAAGTAATCGATCTTTCTACCTGGCATGGCAAGGCTGTTGTTATTGCAGCGGCGGCTGTTATAATTGTTTTACTGATACTGATAATCGGAGTTGCGATTCCGTTTTTTATTATTCTTGCAATTATTCTTTATTTTCTTTCATGGCTGAAGAAAAGAAATGATCAATGAAAATCTGTGCAGGGTTTCAGAAAAGAAACCCTGCGCAGAATCTTAAAATCTTAAGTGTAAACGTTCTTGTTTCACGATATTAATTCCCCTTGAATATTTATAATCATACAATCTCAACTTATTTCTATTCTTTAATCCTGCCAGGTGCAGGGAAAAATCCCACATTCATTTTTATATTTTTTGTTCGGAAAGGAGACGGAAAATGAAACACAATTTCAAACTGAAAGAACGCCTTGGAGCTTTGCTGCTTGCAATGCTTTTTATTCTGCAGGCAATTCTGGGGCTTGTGCCTGTCTGCGTAACTCAGGCGGCACCGTTAACTGTAGAAACATGGGACAGTGACAAGGTGGTAGATTATGGTTATCGCTTTAACATGAAGTTTCAGCCCGGAATTACCACATATGAATCTTTTGGGTGTGATAATCTGGACAGGGAAGCTTTTTCAGACAATGGAAAAAGTGAACGTGACACAGAGTGCGTTCGTGTAGGAGCGGACTATAAAGCCGGAAGCGCAGGGATGCGTTATAACAATGTAGGAAAAGATGGAAATGGAAATATTGTTGATGTCAGACTCATTCTTGTGGGAGTAGAGAATGCAGAACCCCGTTATGATCTGCGCACTGCAGAATCGATTGTTCAGAATAAAGGCGGAGCTACGTTTGCATGGAAAGATAATGAAGCTTATCCAATGGTTGGCTTTTCCAAAAACAGTATCGGTGTATTTATTTATTCTGTAGGATACGCAAAGGTTAAGTTTCAGTTTCTGAAGCATGGAACAGAAGAAACACTGCCGATCAGTGGCCATGGAACCATACGTGATATTGATGCGGGACAGGGAGTCCGTATTCCGTCAGACAGCAGTCTGGATAATGCATATGTTCTGAAAAACAATGATTATCTGACGGTAGATGGGAATTCTGTAAGCTCACCCCTTGGTTCCGTTGAGCCGGATGATCCGAGAGGATGGCTGAATCTTTTTTATAATACAGATAATTTTACGGTAGAATTCTGTCATCAGTTCAGACTGGATAAATGGGATAAAAGTCGTGAAGATGCCATTGCAAAAGCCGGTTCTCAGGAAAGATGGGCAGAGATTACAAGAAATAAATATCTGGATCCATCAGGCAACAGTTATTGTCCGAACTTTAAAGGACAGAAATACTGCAAAGCATATGCATATTTTGATTTTACATCCTATTGTTTCGGTGATGTTGAGATGAAAAAAGCGCCTGAGAAACGTGTGGGAGAGGCAAACTGTACATGGGAACAGGCAGCTGCCACATCAAAAGAAAAACCTTTTGGCATTCGTCAGGGACAGGAATTCCAGTATATGATCCGGGCAGAGGTGACACCCAATAGACTGAAATCCTTTGTGGTACAGGATATACTTGAGGATTGTCTTACTATAGAGGATGCATCAAAAGTCAGTATTGTGAATGATGCAGGGCAGACAGTGACAGACTGGTTTGATGTTGCTGTTGAAGGACAGAAAGTGACCTGCAGGGCCAAAGCAGAGAGCCTTCAGGATGAAGCATTTACAGATAATCAGACTTACACATTTACTTTAAAAATACGCCAGAGACCGGAATCAGAAATTAACATTTCAAAATACCTTGCAGAGGATGGATACAGTATTCTTGTACCAAACCATGCATCCATGAGTTATGAACGTACAAACGGAAGCGGAGATACAATGGATACGGAAACAGTGTGGGTAAAGGGTGTGATTCCACCGGAACTGGAAGTAAAGAAAAATACTTCTCAGTATGAATGGAAAACGGGAGATATCATAGATTATGAGGTTCTGGTTTCTCAGACAAAACAGGATGTAAAAGCAGTAAATGTTGTTATTACAGACGAGCTTCCATCATGTCTGCAGTTTCTGGAAGGGCAGTATGCTGTAGAGACAAGTCAGGGAGGCGAGAACTGTACGCTTACCGGACAGGGAGAAAATGGATGGAAAGCAGAGTGTCCGTCCCTGAAGTATGGGGAGACGATCACAATCCGTTTTAAATGTCAGGCATCTGCGGATTCCAATGGACAGGAATGGGAAAATATTGTGACTGCAACAGCGGATAATCTGATCAATCCTGAGACAGGAGAACAGGAATCCAGAACTGTCTCTTATACACATCTCCGAGCCCACGAGACCTCTCTACATCTCG
>ENA-OZEY01000724-OZEY01000724.1-human-gut-metagenome-genome-assembly--contig:-NODE-724-length-12672-cov-4.492114_pt1 | contig 12672 bp, 7 predicted proteins | sample MGYA00245071_ERZ653615 | MGnify/ENA primary metagenome ERZ653615 (study PRJEB26926, sample SAMN06165145) | human gut metagenome | biome: ENVO:00009003; feature: ENVO:2100002; material: ENVO:00002003... | reverse complement strand
AACAAATACTTTTTTCATTTTATCGTCCTTCACATTCTTAAAATAGCAATTTCAATTACAAAACGGCATCGCCATTAGCAACGATGTAATCGCCAACATTAATTTCCACTTCTTTTGATGCATTATTAAAAAACCATTCTTCACAGTTAGGATATCTATCTGAAAGAATGATTATTCTTTGATTTGTAGATCCTAGAACTTTTCTTACTTGTTCTCTTTGTTCTTCTATATAAGGGCCATCAAGCACAACATCACAACCTTCTAAAACATCAGATACCTCTTCAAATTTTCTTCCAGTAAATGAAATAACTCCAAGCCCAAGCTTGTGTATTTCTTTAGTCAAAACTGGAAGATTTTGTTGTAATGTTGGTTCACCACCAGAATATGTTACTCCTTCGATACCATATTTTTCTTTTGAATCCGTTATTATTTTTAATAGGATTTCTAATGAAATGATATTTCTAGGTTCTAATGGTTGGTATGCAGGATTACAGCAACCTTTACAGTGAAGAATGCAACCCTGAAACCATATTGTTAATCTTTTATTTGGTCCTTCTATTTCAGTGCAACAATTAATACTTGCAATGTTGAATTTAATCATTTTCAAAACTAAATTCTAGACTGTCCTTACCAGTCTTAACAAGAATCTTTGCACCTTTAAATGAACTTAAGTCTTGCTTATTTTCAAACATAAACATTGCTAGTTCATCTAATAACTTATCATTAATAGTATTTAAGATGTCACGTCCACCCTTGCTACTATCTGCACCACCTAAAATATAATTGATAAATTTCAATTCATCTTCAAATTCTAAGTCAATACGATATTTTTCAAGGATTGCTTTTTGAACAGGACGTAATTTAGATTTAGCAATCTTAATGCTGAATTCTTTATCTTTGATAAAGTTGAACGGAACAATGTTGCTATATCCAATACGACCAAGTATCTCTGGACGCTTAATTTCGTTATCAAAATAGTTTTTAACAATCTTAATAAATTCTTCTGCTATATCTTCATTAGATCCGCTTGATGATACTTCAGATGCACCTAAGTTAGACGTAAAGATAATTACACTCTCACTGAAATAAACTGTTTCACCTTTGGAATCAGTCAAACGACCATCTTCAAGAATTTGTAGGAATATATCTAGAATTCTTGGATTAGGTTTTGCAGCCTTTTCTATTTCGTCAAATAAGATAATGCTGAATGGTTTTTCTCTAACTGCATTAGTTAGTTGTCCACCTTCTTCATATCCTACATATCCTGGAGGTGCTCCTATTAGCTTTTGGTCGCTATTCTCTTGAGCATACTCAGACATGTCAAATCTAATACATGCTTGTTCATCGCCAAACAAGAACTTAGCTAATGCTTTGGAAAGCTCTGTTTTACCTACACCAGTAGGACCTACAAAGAATAATACTCCTTTAGGTGCAGATCTACTTGAAGATTTATGGATTCCAGTTAAGCCCATATAAGCTTTTACAACAACTTTTTCAATCTTTGCAATAGCCTCTTCTTGGCCTACAACTCTTTCACCTAAAATCTTCTTAATATCTTTTACGGCTTTATAATCTAGTTTTTCCCAAGGATTATCCTTTTCACCATACTTAAATAATAAATATAGTTGTTCAAAAGGCATTTTGCCTTCTTTTCTAGAAAGTCTAGCCATTTGCACGATTTCACGATTTGTGAAGTCATCCATCATATCTACATATTCATTTTTCTTATCGCATGTTAATAAAGTCTCACCTGGTTTAAGTTTTACTTCAAATCCAGATTCGATTTTTTCAAGCATCTTTTCTCTTTCTTCTCTATCAGGTTTTGAAAGTGTTAAGCAAGATACTTCTGGATTACCTTGATAGAAAGAAATTGGGAACATCGCAACTTTACTTGTAATAAGAATAATTGAGCTTTCATTAACTTCTGAATTTAAATATTCAACCTTCTTATCTTTGATTGCTTTTCCTAAAATAGTTAATAGTTCTCTTTCATCTGGTGGTAATTGACCTCCAGCAGTAAATAGATAATCAGCCCAGTTTAATACAAAAGCGATCTTACGGTTAGGCTTTTTAAGATTCTTAAAGATAATATTAAAGATTTCCGCAGGAGTTTTAAACAATCCACTACCTGTTTTTTCTTCTTCAGCATTATTATCTTCTTCATCATCAAAAGAATAAGCTTCACCTTCAACTTCTACTTCATCAGTAACGGTTAATCTAGAAACATCACCGTCTACACCATCAACTCTATCCCAATAAAGAACATCATCATAATCCATTGACTTAAGCATATCCATTAGGTATTGCTTTAAATCGACAATTTGTTTTTTCTCATTTAAATAAACATCTCCAACATTACCATCAATGATAACGCACTTCTTGATGCCTATTTCTCTTTTAAGTCTGTTAAAAGTTGTACTTAATGCCATCAATTATCACCCCTTATTCTTATTTGTGTTCATCGCTTGATATTTCATAGTAGAAATCTTATCTGGATTACTCCAAATCTCTTGAGATTTAGTAACATGAATTCCATATACATCTTCTAAATCTTTCATAAATGGTTCTATATCTTTTTGGCAAGCTTGTCCTTTATATCCATGATGGAAATCGTAAATAAACTTACCATCCATGTATATTTTAAAATCAGCACGCTCACCGCTTGCTTTCATTGCAACCATATGAACTTCGTTAGTCTCTCTATTTATTTTAATATTTTTCTTATCAACAATAAAGCCTCTATCGCAAACAGCCTTCATGATTACTTTTAATGATTGTTTTCTAACAGTTTCACCGATAACTTCTGTCGTGGCTTGAGCTTGCATTTGAGATAATCTTTCTTTTGCAGTTCCTTCTTTTTTAGATACAACCTTAGATATAATATCCTTATCTACTCTTGCAGCTTCAAGTTCTTTGCGAATTCTTTCTTCTTCGGAAGCCATTCTAGACTCATATGTTGAATTTAGAGATTCTTCCATTAATTCTTTACCAGCTTTAATTAATGAATCACCTGACTGTGTATTATCTTTAATGTAAGCTAAATAAGTAAATTGCCTTAAAACTTCATCTTGAATGGAATTTAATATCTTTTGTGTTTGTTCATCGATTATGACGTTGCCATTAGTTCTTTCTAATAGTTTTCTATAAGCATCATTCGAACTTTCTTTTAGGAGATTATCAAGTAATGATTGAAATTCAATTAACTTTTGAGAGGATAATGTATTAACCATATCTTCCAAATTCTTTGCGGCATTTATTGTATCATCTCTATGAGCATATCTAGCATCATGATTATTAGTACGAACAACACCCATTTTTGCATCTTCATCAGCTTTATCTCTAACAACTTTAATTTGTTTGATTAAAGATTCTTTTTCTTTAACAATGGCTGCTTTCAAACTCTCAGTTTGGTCATTTAATAATCTTGTTGCAGTATTTTCTATCTGACTAAGCATTTCATCTAATTCTTTTAATCTTTGCTCTGCCATATTACATATGGTATTACATTGGCATGCTATATGTTTGTAATCAATTTGTACTTGTTGACTCATTTGCTACCTCCTATTTCAAAGACTATATCTCTCCATTCTTCAATATCGGCTTTTGTATATTGAATTTGTTCTTTTTCAGGATGTTGGAATCCATTTCTAATCTTACGAAGTTTATGCAATGAAGAACACTTTTTACTATCAATTAGCTTTTCTTGTTCTGCCATATTGATTAATTCAAATGCCTCAGTCTTATCATCTGCTTTCAATAATTCTCTTAAATCATATTGAAGCTTAACTGATAATTCACAAATTGCATTTTTAAATCTACCTTTTGAAATATAATCATCAATATATTTCTTTGTAATTTTATCAGGATATGATGATGCTTCTCTTTCAATTGCTAACAATTCATGGATTGGCTCATAGATTTCTAAATACTTATTCATGTTATTGTACTTGTCCTGAGCAAATTTTGAATACTTTTCAATTGATTTTATTGCAGTCTTTAAAGTGCTATAAGCATTAAAGAACTCATCAACATTAAAATCATCCTTTAATGTGTATTCAGAATAGCTTTCAATCCCTAACATATCATTAAGATTCCAAAGGTTAGATGAAACTGTTCTAAACTTATCAGCAAGACTCGTATCAGCAGATATGCTTTCATCATTAAGAATCTTATCCATATAAGTTTCAACTACATTGACAACGCCTAGAATTTGATTTGTTTCAAATCCTGCTGTTTCCAAAGCTTGATAAACTAAATCTTGGTCTTCACTCAATACTGGCTCAGCAAACATTTTCACATAATCTTGAGCACCAATCTTTAGTTCATTCTTTAATGGAGTTAAAATGGTATTCTTGTAAATCATGTTATCAAGATGAATTTCATTAATACTATTTGTAACTAAATTAGAACCAAGTACCTTGAAATATTCATTCCAATCAGCATTAGTTTTGAATGAAGAATTCATCTTCAATAACAAATCAATTTGTTCATCAACACTATTATATTTGCTTAATTGATTTGTTGAATACTTTTCAAAATAACTTGAGTCTTTTAATGACTCTACTATAAATAATACTGCTTTACCAATTTCAGCACTGAACGTTTCATCATGATAAATATCATAAAGTTTCAATAAGATATTTTTTAAAACATCTTCATCAGCTGTTCTTTCAACTAGTAGTTGCATCTCAAATGTATCACCAAGTTGTTCGCAGGGCATAGAAACATTTAGAGGGCTATAGAATTTCAAACTGCTTTTATCCAATAGAGCAAATTCAGCATTTAGATTTAAGTCATTTAATAATGTTGTTGAATCATCAACGCCTAATTTCATTGATGTGTCTACACCTTTAACGCCTAATCTATTTTTACTAAAGAAGAATTTGGATGGGCGTGAAGCCTGTTTTTGAGCATCATCTGGTATATAAACATTTGTTATATTTGTTAATTCATTGATTGACACAGTTGGAACTTCAACGATATCTTTCTTTTCATTAACAAACTTATACTTATTCTTGGCTAATAGACCATCGGTCATAAGCCTTGAAGTATAGTACTTATTGAAAAATGCATTCTCATCTGTTGTATCAAATTTAAATTCAACACCAGAAGGTCTGATAATAATTGTCATTCCTTCTTCTTTTCTTGTATGCATTTTTTGAGGTTCTTCACATTCAAAAGATACAACTCTCTCTTCAGCTTTTAAACCAATTTTAGTCCCATTAGCATTGATATAATCTTCCATTCCACTTATGTCAACATTAACATGATCCATAAAATCATCACCCAAGAATGAACTTCCTAGAGTCATATATGGAACTTTGCTTTCAACATCAAACTTTCTTGTAACTGGGCTATAGTAAATATCTTTAATTTTTATCTTTTCTGCACCAGTTGGGATTGCACCATCTTGGAACATTTTCTTTCCTTTAGGTGTAAGTTCAACATCACCAATTGTTATTTGTTTAAAATATGTTGGCTTTGCAAAGTAAGATGGATCAAAATGAGAAGACAAAATACCTGTACTCATCAAGTTAGCTATTTCTTGTCCGAAAATATAATGTAGGTTTGTAGGAATACCAAACTTTAATAAAACATCTGATATCTTGTCATTAGATTCGCTTTCTTTTTGAATCAAATCTAAAAGTATATAAGCAATACCAGAAGCTTTACGAACTTCATTATATTTCACGCTTGTCTTATATATTAGAAGAGGAAATGGGCAAGTGGTTTTTAATTGTTTTAATATTTTTTCATCCATAATCTATCACTCCCCTATTATATCATTTGCAGTTAACACCTTACCTCTAAAGTAAATAGTGTCAATTATTTCCTTATAAACGTGGAAATTCTTTTTATCTAAGAAATGATCTCCTGTTAGATCAGGTAAATCGATTATTCCTGCTTCAGATAGGTATTTCTTAGAACCTACCACAATCAAAAGCTTTCTTGCACGAGATAGTGCAACGTTAATTCTTTCAAACTTCTTGATGAATTCAGCATTAGCTTTTTCAGCATTAGCAGGATTACGAACCATAGACAGAATTATTACATCACGCTCATCGCCCTGGAAGTCATCGACAGTACTGATAATCAATCGTTCATCTTGTTTTTCAGATAGACCTTCATATCTTTGACCTCTTCTCATCTTCTTAATTAATGATGCTTGGTCACCATAAGTACAAATTATACCTGCGCTTAATCTTTCATCTATCTTCTTAGACTTATTAACGATGACTTTTCCTGAATTAACTGCATCAATACTTGCTTTATCAATTTGTTTTAACAATTGAATTGCGACTTGAGCTTCTTGTTCATTAACTTTTGAAGTGCTACCTTCATAAGCACTTGATTCTTTTTGATCACAATCAATAAAATATACATGATATTTTGGTTCAATAATTGTATTACCATTAATCTTAACAGTTAAATTGTGTTGTTTTTCATCATCTTGTTGTTTCTTACCAACCATAAGTCCTTTTTGACTTCCACCATAGAAATGATTGAATACTTCCATAATATGACTATGGCAACGATATTGTTTATTAAGCATTACTCTAAAGTCTTGTGGTACTTTTTCATATAATGTCTTAAAAAAACATTCTTCATAAAGTTCAGTATAAGAATCATTGATTTCTTTTGTAATTATATCTTCATCAAGGCCTTCAAAGTCTTCTTTTCTCATATGTCTTAAATCATACATTGGTGGCAATTGACGATGGTCACCAACAAGTATGACTGTCTTACCATAAAGAATTGGAATTAGTAAATCTAAGAATGAAGATTTCGAAACCTCATCGATGATAACTACATCTATTCCTTGAGATCTAATATCAACTGACTCAATACCATATCTTTCAAGTTCTGCAAGTTGAGCCTTTGTAAATCTATCTCTACTTGTACATGTAATACCAAAGACATTTACACAATTATAAAGTTCTCTAGTATAAGCCTGTCTATCTTCTTCAAGAATATCTTCTTGTTCTAAATACTTACAAATCTCTTTATACATAGGGATTTTCTTTTTATTTTGAGCTGCAGTTCTCTTATAATCATATTCAAGCTTATTCCATTCTTCAGCAATTATAGTAAATGCTGTCTCTAAATTATCCGAATCATATTCTCTAATAATATCGAAATCTCTAAAGAATCTTGTAATGTTTTGTTTTAATTGAGAATTTAGATCATTGTATTCTTCAATGCCTTTATTATTACCTAATTCTTCATATAAAGCCTTGCTTTGACTAATTTCTCTTTGAACATCAATCATCTTTGAATTAAGCTCATCATATTGTAAAGAATACTTGTTTATAGAAACATCTATAATCTCTTTTATTTCATTAATGGTTGTCTGTGCTTGAATCTTAAATGAAGTTAATTCTTCAGGAAGAACTTTTAATAGATTCTTATCATTAATGATAGATGGAATAATCGCATAAATCTTACTTGAAGAGAAATCAAAATCAGTATTCTTAGTTGCTGACTTAATTTGATTTACAACTTCTTTAAGTTCACTTTGATACTTCTTATATTCTTCATAATTTTCATCACCTTCTTCAGGTGCTTCATCAGTATCAGGATCTCTTAATTTTTGTAATTCATTACGAAGTTGAGTTCTTCTTTCTTCAAGTTTACCAACTGTATCATCAGATAAAATATGTGATAATTCATTTCTTACTTCGCCAATATCAAGATGGTAAAGTTCAAATGCTGAATCAATATTAACTGATGCCAAACTATTAAATGTTTGCAATAATGATTGAATTCTATTCTTTAATTCATCAATATATTGTTCCTTAACGCCTTCAGTTACGAATCTAAGTGAATCAATATATTTATTTGTTCTTCTATATTCATCAAGTTCAGCATTAATAGTAGCTAGGTTATTACGATATTCTTCTAAATTCTTGTTGTACTTATTAATAGTTTCAAGTAATCCATTTCGTTGATTTTCGATTTGAATATTTTCTTTTTTAAGTCTTAGAATCCTATCATAATCTCTTCTTAATAGACTCATTTGTTCATCAAAAGTCTTCTTAGCTTCTTCAAAATGCTCGAATCTATTTATTTGTTTTTCTAGATTACCACTAATATTCAAATAGAAATTGTCAACTAATCGCTCTGGACTGTAATTGGTTTCTTTTCCATTTTGTGATGGAATCAAACGCAAAGGTCTAATTTCTGGAATCTTAGGTAATCTTTCAAATACATTATCAATGGCCTTATGAGTTTCAGAAGAGATAAGTACCTTTTTACCTTGTCTAGCAAGTTGTGCTGTTATTTCAGCTATTACTTGTGTTTTACCTGTTCCTGGAGGGCCTTGTAGTAAGAATATACTCTCACTTGCTAAAGCCTTTTTAACAGCTAATTTTTGGCCATCATTTAAACTTTCAAGGCACCAATCTGGATCTTTCATTGCACCAATAGAAGCTTGTGCTAATGTTTCTGGAGAGAAAAGATATGTAGGTAAGAATGGGTTCTTTACATATCCTCCCATAAATGAATTTAAAGCTTTTTCTTGTCTATCAATCTTGGCTTTTTCAGCTCTATTATCATATGTTAAATATTGAGCACCAATAGCTTCTATTTCTTTTTTGATATCTGATAACTTATCATCAGTTGAATCAGGTCTAAAATATATTTGATATCTTCTTATTGTTTCATTTTCAATTTTAATAGCTTTTTCAGATTCAAATTGTTGTCTTAATCTTGAACTAATTTCAGTTTTCTCATCTTCGATTTGATTCTTATATTGAATTTCTAATTGCTTCTTTTTGTCTTTACTAATTCTATCAAGTTCAGCTTGCATTTGAATAGACAGACTCTTTTTCTTGTTTTCAATTAGTTTTTTGTTTCTTTCAATATAAAACTCTCGAAGAGAAACTTCCTCTAAAGCACGTTCTTTTTTTAATTTTACTTCTTCAAGTTGAACTGCTTTTAATTTTTCTAATTCTTCAAGCTTCTTCTTTTCTTCTTTATCTTTTAATTTTTCTTTCTTTAGCTTTTTAACCTTATCATCAAAAGAAGAGTTTATTCTCTTTATTTCATTATCGAAAGGCTCAGCAACTTTCTTAAGTGCTGTTTCATATTCACGTTTTATTTCTCTATCTTTGTTTTCTTCAATATCTGTTTCTAAAGAACTATTTAATTCTTCAACATATCTAGCGAACATTGACTTATATTGATTCTCAATAATAGGTCTTTGTTCATCCATAAAATGATTTAAATCATTACTGATGATACTTGCATAACGTGTTTCAATTTCATTAAATGCAGATTTACAATCCTTATCAAATTTCTTTTCTAATTCAGTACAATCTGGTTCAATATCAACATGAGTCAATAAGTATCTTTCACCAAGTAAATATTGATAGAATCTAGAACCTTTTACTATGTTTCCACTTTCATCATATGCTGGTGGGGTTGGAGATAATCCCATAGCATCTTTTGTATATCTTTGAAGGTTAACCTCATATTTGCTTTTACCTTTACCAGATTTACCGATAGTTTCGCTAAGAACTTTTTTTCTATTCTTACAAATATTAACTCTAATTAAAGGAAAGCTTTCAGAACCATTAACATTTTTTGAAAGTATGATTTGTTCACCACGAGCAAATTCAGCTATATCATCAAGCAGATAATCAGAGAAAACATCTTCATTTCTACGATATGCCTCTTTTGAAACCATGAATGAATCACAAACTATAACATCATCAATCTCTTCACAACGTTCAGATTGTTTACCTAAATAATATTTTCTAAAATCAATATAATCTTGCCATACAGTAAATGTAGATAAAGCTACTTCAGGATTAGGTACAGGAAAACAAGATTTGTCATTACATAATCTATCGACAAAATCATGTGTTAATACAGCATTTTGAAGGTCTCTTGTTCCATAGTCAGGAACATTGATAACTCTTCCATCTCTTGTTGTTAAAGATTTAGTACTTGTAGCTGTTGCAGCATAACAATTAACTTTAATCTCACCAAACTTAGCTACATTTACATCGATTAGATCTATACCTTTAATAGTAATATCAATAACGTTATTAAAAGTAACATCACCAATAATCATTAAATCATAATTTTGTGGCACAACATTATTTAAGTAACTATCTTTTTCAGGACGAATTACAATATTATAAATTACATCTTTACCTCTTCTATCTTGCTTGATTCTTCTATCGAAGCTAGGCATAGAAATATAGTAATTCTTAGATGTTTGTGTAGGAAAGGCATATGACAAGAATTCTTGAAGATTATAGTTTAATCCACCAAGTTTTCTTTTAATTACTTCAAATTGATCTTTTAATGAAGATGTATAGAAGTCATCCCAACTTCTACTGCCTTGATTCATATTATCTAAAAAATTAAGATACAAATAGCTCATACTTTCACCTCCATTATCTCATCATATGTCTAGCGGATTAATAATTACATCTATTTGATTTTTGACTTCATTATAGAAGTAATCATCATAATCCCATTGTGCATCTTCTGCATTTTCTTTAAATGCTCGTTCGCATAATTCATCAAAGAATAAATGCATATTATCTAAACAATCAAGAATAAACTTCTCATCTAATTTAGTAACAGTAAGAGCAGATTGACCATTTTGATATTGTTCTTCAGGATCCCACACCATCTTTGGATACCATTGTTTCAAGATCTTGCATGATCTTAATGAATTGTGTTTCAAAAAATTCCAAACTGTGAATGCTCTATCATATAAAGGATAGTTTTTATATTCCCTAAATGATTTAGCATCTTCACCTTGTAAACCTTGAATAAATATATCAAATTGTTTCTTAGTATAATCTTCTTCTTTATATCCACATGCAGTAAGCATTCTTAAACATAGAGCATCAACACTAGACATTAATTGATGAAAGAATTGAGCATATAATGATTTGATAATCATTTTATATTCGTTTTGTCTTCTAAATCCTGACATCATGGCCTTCATATTTGCTTCATCATAATCTAGTACGCCATCTACTAAATTAGCTACTCTAGCATTATCTTCAACTTGTTTAGGCGTTTTTATGCTATCAATAAAGCTCTTATATTCACTGAACCACAACTTCTTATATTCAGCAAATAAATCTCTAAACCAATTACATTTATAATCGCTTCTATGAATTTTTGTTGGTAAGTAATAAACTGAATGTCTTATTTCAATTTTATTATTAGGCAATGTAAAAAACTTCTTGTATCTTTTAGTATCGACCTTTACTCTATCATCTTTAAGAATTAGTCCATAAAAATCAAATTGATTACAAGCATTATTTAAATCTAGTTTTTCATAGTCTTTTCCGATTACTTTACTTTTTTTCTTCATAACTAACCTCCAGATAAACAAAAAAGTGATGAATGGAATTACCCATCACCACTTAAATAACATTTATCCTCTTATTATGTTATTTTGTTTTGATACGCAATACCACTCTTGAAAATTAACTTTTAACTATTGGTTTACTCCTAATATGGTATATCCCAACCATACTATTCGCTCCAACATTTCATATAGGTAAAGTTCCTAATAACACTTCGGAACACGCAAATGTATCTATGTACATTATATCACAAAACGTATGCTTTTTACAATCGCTTCGACAATTTCTGCAGATACTACATTTAGTCTATCAGATATTCAAATAGATTAAAATGAACTATAGTTCAAAAATGAAAAAAGAGGGCTTACCTCATTACAAGTAAGTCCTCCATTTTAGTATTGAATATTAGAGCAAGATTATACAAGTTTTCAGCATTAGGAACCTTCAAGCCATTTTCCCAATCATAAATCACTCTAGGCGATTTTAATTGAAGCAAATCAGCCAATTCTTCATGAGTAAGGGCTGCGTTGGCACGTAAAGAACTAATTCTTAAACCTGTAGATACTTTATCTAATATGGCTTTTTGATAATCCATAACAAGTACCTCCTTCGAGCCCTACCTCGACTTTCTGGTACTATTTAATTATCGATTAAAGTATACACCAAAATTAGATATTTTTCAAATCACCTCTATTTATTCCATAATTATTTCAAACCTAATGTAATAATCAAAGTATCTTCTTCAGCTAATAATTCTCTTAACTCCGATTTACTTAAATTGATATGACCAAGTTTAGTAAAAGACCAACTATTATTATCATAATATAAGCATATTTGATTTGAATTATATAAAACAATATCTCCTGGGCCTACATTCATATTTGTATCATTACTAACAAGAGTAAAACCTAATAATCCAGTTTGTTCAAAATCACCATATTGATGTAACTCAATAGTTAATCCATCTTTAGCATGTTTCTTTAAATCTTTTACTGATTCATTATCTAACCAAAATACATCAACTAAAGTATTTCCTATTTTTAATGTTAATGTCATATTAGCAGTTTCATCCTCTTCTTCAGTTGTATTTGTTGGATTGTCATCCGATGGAGTAGTAATTGTTGTACTAGGTTCATCAGTAGTTGGAGTAGGTATATTGTTTGATTTACCACAAGCTATTAGTGTAGATATAATTATTAAACTTATTAAAATAGTTATTGTCCTTTTCATAAACATATCACCATCGTAGAATTTTAAACATTACCAATAAAATCTATTAGCTGTCTCTTATACACATCTGACGCTGCCGACGATCGCATAAGAGTAGATCTCG
>ENA-OZEY01000675-OZEY01000675.1-human-gut-metagenome-genome-assembly--contig:-NODE-675-length-13137-cov-4.790399_pt1 | contig 13137 bp, 7 predicted proteins | sample MGYA00245071_ERZ653615 | MGnify/ENA primary metagenome ERZ653615 (study PRJEB26926, sample SAMN06165145) | human gut metagenome | biome: ENVO:00009003; feature: ENVO:2100002; material: ENVO:00002003... | reverse complement strand
AGAGGTCTCGTGGGCTCGGAGATGTGTATAAGAGACAGCCTACATACAGCGTACCGGGGTGAACCTGTTGGGCATCAGCGAAGCGGCAGCCAGTATAGGATTGCGTGCCACGGGCATCCGCACCTCTATGGATAAGCTGAAACAACAATCCAAACTGCCCTGCATCATCCATTGGAATCAAGAGCACTTTGTAGTGCTTTACAAAATAGAAAAGAAAAAAGGAAAAACTTGGTTCTACATTGCCGATCCGGCTTACGGACTGTTGAAATATGAAGAACAAGAACTGAAAAAGTGCTGGATCAGCACTACCCAAGGGGGAATAGAAAAGGGAATCGCCATGCTGCTGGATGTCACACCGCAATTTTATGAGGCAGAACCGATAAAATATGAAAAGCTGTCATTGTGGTATCTGTTCCACTATGTCCGCCCATACAAAAAGGCTATGATGCAACTCGTTATCGGACTGCTGGCAGGCAGTTTGCTGCAACTGGTCTTTCCTTTTCTTACACAAACCATTGTAGACCAAGGCATAGGGCACAGGAATCTGAATTTTATACAGCTCATTTTGGTCGCACAACTCATGCTGGTATTCAGCCGCACACTTATTGAGGTGATCCGGCGCTGTATACTGCTCCACATCAGTACGCGTGTCAACGTGTCGCTCATCTCGGATTTCCTCTCCAAGCTGATGCGGCTGCCCATGAGGTTCTTTGACAGTAAACTGGCCGGTGACTTGATACGGCGTATCGAGGATCATAACCGGATAGAAAGTTTCCTTACTCAGTCTGTGCTCAACATACTGTTCTCCACCCTTACAGTAGTCATCTTCGGTATTGTGCTGGCTATTTACAGCTGGAAAATATTCCTGATTTTTATTCTGTTCAGTCTGGCATATATAGGCTGGGTGAAGTTGTTCATGCGAAAACGGGCAGACCTCAACCGAAAAAATTTCGAGCAGATGTCTGTCAATCAGAACAATCTGATGCAGCTTATCTACGGCATGCAGGATATAAAGTTGCTGGGCTGCGAGCAGCAGAAACGCTGGGAATGGGAAAATATACAAGCTTCTCTGTTCCGCATTAATATGAGTTCACTCAACTTGGGGCAGTGGCAACAGGTGGGGGCAGTACTTATCAACGAGGTGAAAAATGTATTGATTACCGTCCTTTCAGCCACCGCCGTACTGCATGGAAGTATCACGTTGGGCGTAATGCTCTCCATACAGTATATCATCGGACAGATGCAAGGCCCTGTTACTCAGTTTGTATCTTTCATGCAAGATACGCAGGACGCCCAACTGAGTCTGGAGCGTTTGGGCGAGATACATGGCAAGCCCGATGAGGAAACGGAAGGCATGGATCAGGAAACTGAAATATCCGGCAAAGACCCCATCCGGCTGAATAATGTCATCTTCACCTATGGTTCCGAAAAATCAAAACGAATCATCAAAGGGCTTTCACTGGATATACCCGCCGGAAAAACCACCGCCATCGTAGGCCTCAGCGGAAGCGGAAAAACAACACTGATTAAACTGATGCTGGGATTCTATCCTCCCACGGAAGGAACGGTTACCATAGGAAGGCAATCGCTACAGAAAATCAGTTTCAAAGAGTGGCGCAAGCATTGTGGCGTGGTGATGCAGGAAGGGTTTATCTTTGGAGATACCATAGCCAATAACATCGTTCCGGATGGAAACATGATAGACAAGAAAAGGTTGCTCTATGCCGTGGAAATGGCAAACATACGCGACTTTGTAGAATCATTGCCTCTGAAATACAATACGAAAATAGGCAATACGGGACAAGGACTGAGCCAGGGACAGAAACAACGCATCCTGATAGCACGCGCCATCTACCGTAATCCCGATTATCTGTTCTTCGACGAAGCTACCAATGCCCTCGATACGGACAATGAAAAAGTAATACAAGGTAATCTGGAGAAGTTCTTCAAGGACAAAACAGTAGTTATCGTAGCCCACCGCCTGAGCACCGTAAAAAATGCCGATCAAATAGTGGTGTTGAAAGAGGGGGAGATAACCGAAAAGGGAACGCACGATGAACTGATTACCCGACAGGGAGATTACTACAGACTGGTAAAGAATCAGTTGGAGCTGAGTGCTTAGGAAATCAGAAAATTGAGAATTAAAAATTGAGAAATAATAGCAAGAAGGTATGGAGAAAATCTACAAACCTGAAACTGAAGATGCCGGAAAGGTGGAGGTATATAGCCGGGAAAACAACGATATGTTGGGCGATATGCCCCAATGGCTGATACATACGGGAAGCTATATCGTTTATGGTCTTATCGTGTTTCTGGTTGCCGGAACCGCCTTGTTTAAATATCCCGATACAATAAAGAAAGCCGTCACCATTGATGATATGGGTAGTGTGGAATGGATTACCGCCAATCAGGGAGGAATGATAGAACGTTTCTTCATAGAAAACCAATCGCAGGTAAAACGGAATGACACATTGGGCATACTGAAAAACACGGCCTCACTAGAGGATGTGCAGACATTCTGTAACGTACTTACCAACATAGAATGGTATTACAGAACCAATGACATCAACTATCTGCAAGATTATCCGTTCAATCTGATTATGGGGGAAATGGCTCCGGCATACGAGCAATTCACCCAAGCGGTACGTACCTGTGTCATGTATCAGGAATTCGACTTGTATCCGCAGAAAAAGAAGTTCCTGGATGATGAACTGAAAATACTGAATGAATCCAAACAGGCGAATGCTTTGGAAATACTCAAAGTAAAACGGGAAGAGTTCGAACTGGAGATAAACCATAAGATGGAAATGGGGAAAAACAGGAGGATGCTGGAACTGGCCTACGAGAATATGGTAAACAGCCTCAGGACCTGGGAGAATAAATACCTGATAAAAAGCCGACATGACGGCATAGTGGTATGGGGAAAAAGCTGGGGCATGAGCCACCGGGTGAATGAAGGGGACACCCTGTGCACCGTTATCTCTAAACAACAGGCAAATCCTTTGGGACATATCAGATTGTCACAGGATGAAGTGGCGGAAGTAGCAGTGGGAGACAAAGTAAATATAGAACTGAATAAATATCCTACTCACTCCTATGGAGTGCTGCCGGGAAAAATAGCATCCATTTCTTTTGTTCCGTACAATAAAAGCTATGCGGTGGAAGTCGCTTTTCCGGAAGGGCTGACAACCACAAACCATAAAGAAATAAAATATGAAATAGATCTGTCCGGCAAAGCTGAAATCATCACTTCGAGCCGAAGCATTCTGAGCAGGATTTTCGCACCTATATACGAACTTTTCAAGGAAAAATAAACCGATTCATAACCTTTATAAAAAACACATGATATGAAGAAAGAAGAAGAAAACGGCAAGAAACCGGAATACATCAACTATTCTGAAGAAGAACAATTATTGGACTTGAACGAACTGATGGACGTACAAGGTGGCATAGATGACAAGGAGTTATCCAAATGTGGCCTGGGATGCTATACAGGCGGATTCGTCGATCCTACAAAAACACAAGATGAAAATACCGGAAATGAATAAAGTATATGTGCTGAACCCTCATTATCATCTGAGACATGATATTCACAGGGTCGCATTATTCTCCAGTACGGGGACAGATACCGACTGCTCCCGGAACTGGCATACTTTTATTCACCCGCTGCAAGCTGTCATGCTGAGTTTTTTCACGTATGACAGACCTTTGCAGACAACTCTCCCTCTGCTGTGCGACTTCTTCTGCCGGAGCAAGGAGGAGATGATCAAATGGGTATCGGACTTCATTGATAATCCGACCCCCATTTATACCTCCTCCCAGCAGGGAGAAATTTATTTTCCCAAACGTATATTGATTGAAGCGGAAAAGGCAGGCAAAGCATTGCGTTTTGACCGGCTGCAAGCAAATTCTTTTGTCTGGAAAAAACTGGATCTTACTACAAGAAGGCTGTATTCCGGTCCGTTGCTCCTCACATTCATGCTGACCAACCAATGTGTCACGCATTGTAAGTATTGCTATGCAGATACATCAACGCAAATAAAATCCCCACTCACCACCCAACGCATGATGGAGCTGATCAAGGAAGCTTCAGACCTGCAAGTACAACAAGTAAATCTGATAGGTGGTGAAATATTCCTGCATAAAGACTGGAAAATCATATTAAAAGAATTGGTAAAACGGGGTATTGCCCCCGAATTCATATCGACCAAAATGCCTGTAACCCAAAAACTGTTGCAAGATGTACAGGAAACAGGGTATCAGGGAATTGTTCAAATTTCACTGGATGCCATTCATTCCGAAATACTGACCGCCTCGCTGGGAGTAAACGGAAATTATGCCAAAGAGATGCTTCACGGCCTGCAATTACTGGATGACAGCGGACTGAATTATCAGATTTCATCTGTGCTGACCAACTACAATTGCCAGATGAATGTCTTGGCAGAATTACTGCATGAATTATCTCATCTGAAGCATATACGCGACTGGCGTATTATCCCCGCCAGTAATTCCATATACAAAGAGTATAATGTATTTTCGCATTTGAAACCTACTAAAGCGCAAATTACAAAGGTATTCAACCAAATACGCCCTCTTCTCACACAGGTTTCCTTTCCCGTGATTTTAGGGAAAGAAGTAACCGATAAAAACTATCAAGATACCTGGGGTGGAAGCCGGTGTTTCAAAGGAAGCGAATGCTCTGCATTGACCACTCATATGTTTATATTGCCTGATGGTAAAGTGACTGTATGCGAGCAACTTTACTGGCATCCACAATTTATCATAGGGAATGTAACCACACAAAGTCTGAAAGAAGTCTGGCATTCCCCTCAAGCCTTGCACCTTTGTTCCTTGTCACGTCAGGATATCAACAAAGAGAGTCCATGCAGGGAATGCTGTCTTTTTGAAGACTGTTTCAGTTATCAGAACCGTTGCTGGAGTGATATCATAAAAGCTTATGGAAAGGATTGTTGGGATTTTCCCGATCCGCGTTGCTGTTTTGCTCCTGCCATGAAAAATAAATTAAGTTATGACTGAAGACGAACTTGACAGAATAAAAAAATCATTTGTCCGTTCCAGTGACGAATGTCCCATGGAAGTGGCCTGTCTGCTCACTGTCATGAAATACTATGGCGGTCAACAAGATGCACGCACACTAGCCGAATGGTGTAAAGTAGATGGAAAATATACGTTGATGGGTATGAAACAGGCAGCTATACGTGCAGGAATGGAAGCGGAAATCTGCTTGCAAAACATGGAACAATTGTCCACCAGAAAATTTCCTGCCATACTTTTTGCCATCAATGATTTCGAAGTACCGGGATATGTGGTTTGTTATGGCATTCATGAAGGCCGCTTCATTATTTGGGAGCCGGGATTCGGCCCTATGCAATATTGGGAAAACCAAATGAAAACATTATGGATAAGAGGAATAACTCTTACTCTGTTTCCCACCCACGAATTTATGCAGAAAACGGATTTTCAACTAAAATGGTGGGAGTTGTATCCGTGGAGTAGGAAATGGAAAAGAAGACTGAACCGCTGGTATGAATATATCTGGCTAAATTATCCCTGGTTCAGGGAAATGGTAACACAGCTAAGACGGAAATGAATGGAGTAAGCCAAGTCCAATTATTCCATAGGGGCAGATTGAACCCCTTAGCCGTCAAACTAAGTTTTTTATTACATACGATTCTTTTGTTCTGTGGAGACCAAAGCCCCATAGTAGGTGATAAAACCAGCGAGGCAAAAATCTTATCATAGTCTGGTGCATTAATCATATTAATTAAAGCAATCGTAGGATCATCTTCTGAATAAGCTCCACTAAAAGAAATAATCGCATCTTTAACATATTGATATCCGGCTGATAAGTATACCCATTTATAAGTTGTTCCTAAAGTTATATTATGAGATAAAGAAGGTAATAAAAAAGGATTACCACCCTCATATGTATACCGATTAATATACATTACTTCGCAACTGAGCATAATATGGACGAGAGTATAATAGTTGCGCATCTGAATATAGTTGTATTGTTCCCATATTTGAACTAGTGCAAGGTAGGAGAATAGTGGAATAGCCAACTGAAGAAATTGGTAATACTCCTTTTGTTTCATTTGATTTTATATTAAAAGCTCCGGTTTGATCACTGATAGTACCTTGTAAAAAAGTAAAATCAGGCAAAGAAAACAACACTATATTGGCAAACTCTAGCGGCTGTTTTTTTCATCCACTATTATTCCACTAATCATCTGTGCATGTATGCAAAGAGAAACCAGTAAGAGGCAGAAAGTTATATATAATTTTTTCATAACAATATCAATTATTTATCGGTTAAACCGGAACGCAAATGACACAAATCTAACCTCTGGCAGGTTTATATCCATGCTGTGCAGTTATTAATTTGTGTCATTTGCGTTCCAATTTTAATTTGTAGAACGAAATAAATCCGCGTTCTATCCATAAATTTCCATTTATCATCTAGTGGTATATAGGCGGATAATCATGAAAAAAAACATTCAAACTTACAATTTAAAAGTATTTTTCACAATCTAGCTTTCAAATACTAAATAAACACGCCATATACACAACAAACTGTAATACAGAGACGCAAGACTGCATCTTTTTATCAAAAGAAAGCATCAACTCTTCATCAAAAAGAAATAAATTACCTACTTTTGCAGAACAATATGAAATACAAACCAGCATTATTATAAACTAAAGATAGCAATAATGGTAAAAACAGAGCAAACAGGTCTTTATGACGCAACCAACGAACATGACGCTTGCGGCGTAGGCATGGTAGTCAACATTCATGGCAACAAGTCGCATGAATTGGTAGACTCCGCATTAAAGGTATTGGAAAACATGCGCCACCGAGGCGCGGAAGGAGCCGATAACAAAACCGGCGACGGAGCCGGAATCATGCTACAGATTCCCCACGAATTCATCCTCCTGCAAGGCATCCCCGTACCCGAAAAAGGAAAATACGGAACCGGACTCGTATTTCTGCCCAAAGACGAAAAAGAGCAGGCCGGCATCCTAAGCATTATGATTGAAGAAATAGAACGCGAAGGACTTACCTTGATGCACCTGCGCAATGTGCCCACCAACCCCGCCTGCCTGGGAAAGGACGCACGGGCCACCGAACCGGACATCAAACAGGTATTCATCACCGGAGTGACAGATGCGGACAGTCTGGAACGCACCCTCTACATCATCCGCAAGAAGATAGAAAAGCGCGTGCGGCACACGGACTTCTACATCGTTTCGCTATCGGCAAAAAACATTATATATAAAGGTATGCTCTCGTCCATGCAAGTGCGCGAGTACTTCCCGGACCTGACGCAACCCTACTTTACCAGCGGATTGGCATTGGTACACTCCCGTTTCAGCACCAACACATTTCCTACATGGAGCCTCGCCCAACCGTTCCGTTTGTTAGCGCACAACGGCGAAATCAATACCATCCGCGGTAACCGGGGTTGGATGGAGGCGCGCGAAAGTGTCCTTTCCTCTCCGGCACTAGGGGATATCAAAGACATCCGTCCCATTATCCAGCCGGGCATGAGCGACAGTGCCTCACTGGACAATGTGCTGGAATTTTTTGTGATGTCGGGACTGAGCCTGCCCCATGCCATGGCGATGCTGGTACCCGAATCGTTCAACGACAAAAACCCCATCAGTGAAGAGTTGAAAGCGTTTTACGAATATCACTCCATCCTGATGGAACCTTGGGACGGGCCTGCCGCACTGCTGTTCAGTGACGGACGGTTTGCCGGAGGAATGTTGGACCGCAACGGTCTGCGCCCTGCCCGTTACCTCATTACCAATAATGACATGATGGTAGTGGCCAGTGAAGTAGGCGTGATGGATTTCGAACCGGGAGAGATTAAAGAGAAAGGGCGCCTGCAACCGGGAAAGATACTGATGATTGATACCGAACAGGGTAAAATATATTATGACGGTGAACTGAAAGAACAACTGGCATCGGCACGTCCCTATCGCGCCTGGCTGTCTGCCAACCGCATCGAGCTCGATACCTTGAAAAGCGGACGCAAGATAGACAACCGGATAGACGGCTATGACCGTATGCTGCGTACCTTCGGATTCTCGCGCGAGGATATAGAACGCACCCTCATGCCGATGTGCAACACAGGGGCCGAACCCATCGCCTCTATGGGTAACGACACGCCGCTGGCCGTCCTTTCGGACAGGCCGCAGTTGCTGTTCAACTATTTCCGGCAACAGTTTGCCCAAGTGACCAATCCCGCCATCGACCCTATCCGTGAAGAGTTAGTCATGTCGCTCACCGAGTACATCGGGGCCGTGGGAATGAATATCCTGGTGCCCAGCGAAAGCCATTGCAAAATGGTACGTCTGCCCCATCCCGTGCTGAACAACACCCAACTGGACATCCTCTGCAACATCCGGTATAAAGGATTCAATACCGTGAAACTCCCTATCGTATTCGAGGTGAGCAAGGGAAAAGCCGGATTGCAAGAGGCCCTGAACGACCTGTGCAACAAAGCCGAGCAATCCGTTACGGACGGAGTGAACTATATCATTCTGAGCGACCGTTTTGTGGACGACACCCATGCCGCCATCCCGTCGCTACTGGCGGTTAGCGCTGTCCATCATCACCTCATCTCCGTTCAGAAACGCGTGCAAACCGCATTGATTGTAGAAAGTGGCGAGATTCGCGAGGTGATGCACGCTGCCCTGTTGCTGGGATATGGCGCCAGTGCCATCAATCCCTACATGGCCTTCGCCGTACTGGATGAACTGGTGAGGAAAGGCGATGTGCAGATGAATTACGAAACGGCCGAAAAGAATTATATCAAGGCCATCCGCAAGGGCTTGTTCAAGATCATGAGCAAGATGGGCATTTCGACTATCCGTTCCTACCGGGGCGCAAAAATTTTTGAAGCCGTAGGGGTCAGCGAGGAATTGTTGAGAAGCTATTTCGGCACACAGACATCCAGCATCGGAGGCATCCGTCTGGAAGAAGTCGCCAGAGACGCCATCGCCCTGCACGATGCCGGATTCGCTGCAAAAGAAGTGAGCGACATTTTACCGCACAACGGACTGTTCTCTTTCCGCAAAGACGGAGAACGGCACGCCTGGAATCCGGAAACCATCTCCACCCTGCAACTGGCCACCCGGCTGGGCAGCTACAAGAAGTTCAAGGAATTCACCTCCATGGTAGATGGAAAAGAGTCACCCCTCTTCCTGCGCGACTTCTTCGGACACAAACGAAACCCCATTGATATTGAAAAGGTGGAGCCGGTAGAAAACATCGTGAAACATTTCGTGACAGGAGCCATGTCCTTCGGCGCTATCAGCAAGGAGGCACATGAGGCGCTGGCACTGGCCATGAACAAACTGGGCGCACGCAGCAATACGGGTGAAGGAGGTGAGGACAGCGACCGCATTACCGGCACTTACCAGGGTATCTCACTTTGCAGCAAGACCAAGCAGATAGCATCGGGACGCTTCGGAGTCACCGCCGAATACCTGGTCCATGCCGAAGAGATCCAGATAAAGGTGGCCCAAGGCGCCAAGCCGGGAGAAGGAGGACAACTGCCGGGATTCAAGGTAGACGAGGTGATTGCCAAAACCCGCCACTCCATTCCGGGCATCTCGCTCATTTCCCCTCCACCCCATCATGACATTTATTCCATCGAAGATTTGGCCCAGTTGATTTTCGACCTGAAAAACGTAAATCCACAGGCACGAATCAGCGTGAAACTGGTAGCCGAAAGCGGCGTAGGAACCATTGCCGCCGGAGTAGCCAAAGCGAAAGCCGACCTGATTGTCATTTCGGGAGCGGAAGGAGGAACCGGCGCGTCGCCTGCATCGAGTATGCGGTATGCAGGTATCTCGCCCGAAATAGGACTGAGCGAGACGCAACAGACCTTGGTGTTGAACGGACTCCGCGGACAAGTGAAACTGCAAGTGGACGGACAGTTGAAAACCGGACGGGATATTATCAACATGGCCTTGCTGGGTGCGGAAGAATTCGGTTTCGGTACCACCGCATTGATTGTACTGGGATGCGTCATGATGCGCAAGTGCCACACCAACACCTGTCCCGTAGGCGTGGCCACCCAAGACCCCGAACTCCGCAAACATTTCCGCGGACACTATGAATATGTAGTGAATTATTTCACTTTCCTGGCACAGGAAGTACGCGAATATCTGGCCGAAATGGGATTCACCCAGTTGGAGGATATCATCGGACGGACAGACCTGATTGAAATACAACAAGCACCAAGTGAGAAGAAATCCTCACTATTGGATTTCAGCAGACTGCTACACCGGGTGGACAACGGAGCTGCCATACACCATGTCATGGAACAGAAGCACGACATTGCCCATGTGAAGGATGTGACCATACTGGCCGCCGCCAGGGATGCCATAGAAAACGGAAAAGAAATTTCCCTGGAATACACCATCGCCAATACGGACCGTTCGGTAGGCGCCATGCTGGCAGGAGCGGTTGCCAAGAAATACGGGCAGGCAGGACTTCCGGAACAGACCATCCACATCAAATTCAAAGGTTCGGCAGGCCAAAGTTTCGGTGCGTTCCTGACCCACGGCATCAGTTTCAAGCTGGAAGGCGAAGCGAATGACTATCTGGGAAAAGGACTGAGCGGCGGACGCATTGCGGTACTGCCCCCCGTGCGCAGCAATTTCGATGCGGAAAAGAATACCATCGCCGGAAACACCCTGCTGTATGGCGCTACTGACGGCGAGGTGTATATCAACGGACGGGTGGGCGAACGCTTCGCCGTCCGCAATTCCGGTGTGACGGCCGTGGTAGAGGGTGTAGGCGACCACTGTTGCGAATACATGACCGGAGGACGGGTCGTGGTACTGGGGGAAACCGGACGGAATTTCGCTGCCGGGATGAGTGGCGGCGTGGCTTACGTGTGGGACAAGAACCACAACTTCGATTATTTCTGCAACATGGAGATGGTGGAGCTCTCGCTTATCGAGGAGGCATCTTACCGGAAGGAACTGCATGAACTGATCCGTCAGCATTACCTCTATACCGGCTCCAAACTGGCAAGAACGATGTTGGATGACTGGAATCGCTATGTGGATGAATTTATTCAGGTAGTACCTATCGAATATAAACGAGTATTGCAAGAAGAACAAATGCGCAAGCTACAGCAAAAAATAGCTGATGTACAAAGAGATTATTAACGACAAAAGAAATACAACAAAGATATGGGAAATCCAAAAGCATTTTTAACTATTCCACGTCAGGAAGCGGGCTACCGCCCCATCCACGACCGGATATCAGATTATAGCGAGGTAGAACAGACTCTGAACAGCCGTGACCGGAAACTTCAAGCCTCACGCTGCATGGACTGCGGCGTTCCCTTCTGCCACTGGGCTTGTCCGCTGGGCAACAAGCAGCCCGAATTTCAAGATGCCCTCTACAAAGGCAAATGGGAGGAAGCCTACAAGATATTGAACGAAACCAACGATTTTCCTGAGTTCACCGGCCGCATCTGCCCCGCCCTCTGCGAAAAGAGTTGCGTGCTGAAACTGAGCATGGACTCTCCCGTCACCATCCGCGAGAACGAAGCGGCCATTGCCGAAGCAGCCTTCCGCGAAGGTTACATCAAGCCCCGGAACATTGAACGCAACGGACGGAAAGTAGCCATTATCGGCGCCGGGCCCGCCGGACTGGCCGCCGCCAACCAGCTCAACGGAAAAGGGTACACAGTGACCGTCTTCGACAAGAATGAGGCTCCCGGCGGCCTGCTACGTTACGGCATCCCCAACTTCAAGCTGCACAAGCCCATCATCGACCGCCGTATCCGGGTGATGGAAGAAGAAGGCATCCACTTCAAAATGAACAGCGACGTGGATGTGCGGCAACTCCCCGAAGGTTTTGACGCCTACTGCATCTGCACCGGAGCTCCGACCGCCCGTGACCTCCCTGTCCCCGGACGCGAACTGAAAGGCATCCACCCGGCACTGGACATGCTGGCGCAACAAAACCGTATCCTTGCCGGCATGACGTTCCCGAAAGAACAACTGGTTACAGCCAAAGGCAAGAAGGTACTGGTCATCGGCGGAGGGGATACCGGCAGCGACTGCATAGGGACCAGCAACCGGCAAGGTGCCCTAAGCGTCACCCAAATAGAAATCATGCCCCAGCCGCCCGTAGGACAGAATCCTGCCACTCCATGGCCCCAATTCCCCATCGTACTGAAAACTACCTCTTCCCACGAAGAAGGGTGCAGCCGCCTATGGTCTCTCGCCACCCGTAAGTTTTTAGGCAAAAACGGTAAAGTGTGCGGTGTGGAAGTGGAACAGGTGGAATGGACTCCCGATCCCGACGGCGGCCGCCCTGTCATGAAGCCCACCGGAAAGGTGGAAGTGATTGAAGCCGACCTGGTTCTTCTGGCAATGGGATTCCTAAAGCCCGAACATCCCCAATTCGCCGAAAACGTATTCGTAGCCGGCGATGCGGCAAGCGGAGCCAGCCTGGTGGTACGCGCCATTGCCAGCGGACGGAAAGCGGCAACGGACATAGACAGTTATCTCAATAAATAAATCAACAAATACAATTATGTGTGGAATCGTAGGAATATTCAAGATAAAGCAACAAACGCAAGAGTTGCGTCAGAAGGCATTGAAAATGTCACAAAAGCTCCGCCACCGCGGACCGGACTGGAACGGTATCTATGTAGGCGGCTCTACCATCCTGGCCCATGAACGCCTCTCCATCGTAGACCCTCAAAGCGGAGGGCAGCCCCTATACAGTCCCGACCGGAAACAAATCCTTGCCGTGAACGGAGAAATCTACAACCATCGGGATGTTCGTGCAAAGTACGCCGGAAAATATGATTTCCAAACCGGAAGCGACTGCGAAGTCATCCTTGCCCTTTACCGTGACAAAGGTATTCACTTCCTCGAAGACCTGAACGGCATCTTCGCCTTCGCCCTTTATGATGAGGAGAAAGACGATTTCCTCATTGCCCGCGACCCCATCGGAGTCATACCTTTATATATAGGTAAGGATAAGGACGGCAAAATATACTGCGCCAGCGAGTTGAAAGCCCTCGAAGGGTTCTGTGATGAATACGAACCCTTCCTTCCCGGCCATTACTATTG
>ENA-OZEY01000631-OZEY01000631.1-human-gut-metagenome-genome-assembly--contig:-NODE-631-length-13655-cov-7.852132_pt1 | contig 13655 bp, 14 predicted proteins | sample MGYA00245071_ERZ653615 | MGnify/ENA primary metagenome ERZ653615 (study PRJEB26926, sample SAMN06165145) | human gut metagenome | biome: ENVO:00009003; feature: ENVO:2100002; material: ENVO:00002003... | reverse complement strand
GCTCGGAGATGTGTATAAGAGACAGAACTTGTTGTATACTGTATTTAGCAAATAGGCAAAGAAGAAAGTTGTGACAATCCACAATAAACAATCTTGTACCCCTATCGCATCAAGAACCTGTTCTGATATACGTTGATGACATAGATAAAAGAAATAAGATACCAATCCTATTCTATAGAGTGATCCTTCCTTCACATCATAAAATTTATCAAAAACACTCAATATAAATATAAAGGCAAAAGCCAATATATAACATTTAAAGAAATGAAATTCCATGAAAAAAAAGGTCATCATAAAAACACAAATCGACAAGGTTGACTTCCACATCTTCTCCTTTTTACCAACAACATGACCAGCAATAAAAGCTAATGGGAAACGATAATAATGAGCTTGAGATTCACCAAAGAAAAGATAAGCAAATGCAAAATATCCAATTAGAAGTATTGACAAGATGATGGTAATATCAATTTGTATCTTATTAGATAAGTACTGTGCCAAATAATATATGCCATAAAAGTAAATAATACACCAAACATACCACTCATCTTTCATTCCCAAAAGGTAAGAAAACGACCAACTACCATCAATACAAATCAACTTCTTCAAAATCATGGATGAAAAGCAAACAAAGATAAGGGGTAAATAAACCTTAGCAATTCTCTTTACAGCTACACTAAGATATTGCCCCCCCGAATTGTTTTTCAATGCAAGCCCATAACCAGAACTATACATAAACCACACTAAGGCTATATTGGCTGAATAAATTTGGGTATAATACACGACTCCATGAGCATGAATTGTACCATAATACATAGTAACATAATGACTCATAATAATCATAATACAAGCAATGCCTTTAAGTAAAGTATTCATTTGCTTGCCAAATCCCCAACAATCAACCAAAGAGGGATACCGTACATATCCTATTTTTTTTCTTTTTAAACTTGAAAAAAGCATAGAACCAATCATTATAAAAATAAGAATGAATTCAGCACTATCCGATCCAACTGAAACTTTTATCATTTTATTTACATTTAAGATTTTGCCAAAAAGCAAATATATTTCTCAGAAAAGGATATTTCAATAGCTTAATTACTTTTTTCTCATCCAGACTAAGATCTAAAGTCTTAGAACTTTCTATTACCTCTTCAATCTGATCATCATTTTTATGAAATTTCGTTATTTTATGTCGCATCATTGCATCGAAGCAACCTAAACGATAGTGAGTAAAAGAACCGGTCAATAAGTTTGGAGCAGGATAAGATGACAAATAAACAGAGGCTTGAACAAACAATCGCTTCCAACTATCATAAGGCATAATACCCAAAGTTGATGCACTACCAGAACGAATAATATAGTTATAGCAGATTGCCTCATTAGTGACAAATGCTTTTCTAATACAGCTTCCTAAACCAATATTCATCAACAAATCAGGATTCTGCCTTATCTTCCTGTCAAAACACCATTCAAATTTGTCAAACACAGAACGTCTGTAAAGTTTTCCACATGCTGACATTTGAACTTTCATTTCAAAAATTCCTCTTGCAAATTCTGTCTTCGACAACTCACCGATTCTTACGTTCTGCCATATATAATCCTCTTTGACAGCACCGTCATCTGCTATATTCTGCACATGCATTGTACCACAAACAATATCAATGTCAGCAGATACGTATTTATATAAAGAATATATCGAATCGGATGGCAGATAGTCATCTGCATCCAAGAACATAACCCATTGTCCACTGGCATGAAGCACTCCCTTTCTTCTTGCAGCCACCTCGCCCCCGTTCTCTTGATGCACCGCCATGATTCTTTCATCCGTTGACGCTATTGTATCTATCTCTGCACCAGTATCATCCTTGGAACCATCATTGACCAATATAAGTTCCCAATTTCTATATGTTTGGCAAAGGACAGAATCTACAGTTTCCCGTATGAACTTTGCAGCATTGTATGCTGGTATAATTATTGAAATTTTATCTTGCATCATATTTTCTTACCTAAAAAATCAAATTATGTTAGTCTCTCCTTTTTATTATTATCTTTCAAAATCCTATACACCCATCTATACAAAGCCGAATACGCTTTAAACAAGCACTCCCATTTTGCAAAAAGCAAAAACTTAGGCTCAATACACTGCTTAATTTTATCCGCATACCTTTTGTCTTTCAAAAAGGGTGCATAATGAGTGTATTCGCCCGAGAATCCTAAATCAGGGACGAAACAATTTCTAAAGCAATAAGATGCAAATTTTGCCTGTTGCCATTCTTGCAAAGAAGGATAATGACAAAACACTTTGTCTGCCAATAAATCTTCTAAACGTTTGCCATAACTACTACTTACAGCCTTAGTTGACATAATAGAAGAAGGATTGTAGAAATAGTTATAAATCACGTCCTTAACATACAAGACTCGACGGATTTTCAATCCTACAATCAAGTTTGTAACTTTATCCTCTCCCAAACTTATATGAGCTTTTATAGAATCATCAAAAACAGATTCTTCAAACAAGGAAGCTTTATACAAAGCCCCCCACAAATAAGGCGCTACATTCCCAACATACATGTCTATCAAAAATTGTTCCGTCCCATCAACAACGCCTGATACTATTTGATATGACTCCAAAGGTAATATAGTTCCATCTGGCGTTACACGTTGAGCACCGCCCCTAACCATATCATAACCCTCTTTCATTTGAGCATATAGCTTTTCTATCGCATTAGGCTGCAACCAATCATCACTATCCAAGAACATATAATATTCACCCTTGGCTCTTTGTACTCCAGCCTTTCTTGCAGAAATCAACCCACCATTTGTTTTATGCACCACTGTGATACGCCTATCTTTAACTGCCGCATTATCACATATCTCTGGACATTTATCTGGAGAACCGTCATCCACAAGTATCATTTCCCAATCGGAGAAAGTTTGTGCCAATACACTGTCAATACATCTTTGCAGATATTTCTCCACTTTATAGATGGGAACAAGTATCGAAACTTTAGGGGCTATTACTTCATTCTTCTCAACTTCTGCCATAATTGATATAGTTTAAACTTATTAATCAATGCAGGAAGTTCATAATTGCAGCTACGCCAATAACGCACATAGTAAAAAGCAAACCTGTCGTTAGGAGCCGTCAAATCATCAAGACTATCATAGACTTTCAAGCAATTTGACTTGAGGTACATATCAAACGCTATCAAGTCCTGATTATCATATAACCCACAAGTAAGAAGAGCGCGTTGGAAAAATTCCGCGATACTCCCATTCATCTTTTCCTCTATATAATTTTGAGCACGTCCACACTGCCAGTTGACAGAATTAAGATAACCATACATGCCCTTAGATACCAATATTTCATTTTTCATAGACTTGGCCCAATTCTTAGGGTTCATGGTTTGTCCTTCTCTTCCCACGGTATATTTATACAAACGCAAATCAGATGCTAAGAAATCCTTGACATGAAATATGGGATAGAAAACCCACTCCTCATCCGTATAGCTAATCCCTTCCGTTTGATGATACCCCATCTGTTTCAACAAAGACGTTTTGTGGGTAACATCATGAATCCATACATGATGAAGTTCCTCTATGGGATAGATCTCTCCAATAAGATAATTAAACTTCCATAAGAAAGTAACCTCATCAGAGGGTGTCACATTAGTTCCAGATGTTATAACCAGATCTACATCCGTACTTTGTAACAACTTCAAATATGCTTCCAAGACATCTATGTTAAAAGAATCATCAGCATCTAACACTTTTACATACTTGCCAGTGGCTTCTTGCAAACCTCGATTGACACAAGAACCATAATTGCCATTCTCTTTATCTATCACCCTAAATGTATGAGGATATAGCTTTTCATATCGGTGAGCAATAGAAGAAGAATTGTCTTTCGAGCCATCATTAACAACAAGCACTTCCACTTGTTGCATCAGTTTTTTATCCTTTATCAAAAAAGAATCAAGGCATCGTGGCAACAGTTCCTCCATATTATATGTAGGAATTATTACCGTCAATATTTTATCCATAAAAATTATATATTAAAAATTTTCTTTATTACAGGGATTCTCATCAAAAGCCAGCTTACCAATAAGGTGACCATTGACAAGATTACGAAATCTACCAAAGGAGAAAACATACCATATAAAGTTGTATCAACAAACGAAAGCATTATTTTTACCTCCCAATGGAGAGCATAAACAGGTAAGAACAAATTTGCCAGAACCGATATGAGTTTATTTCCTTTTATTGGAAGTTGGATAACACATACGAAAAGACAAATTGCATAAATGATGCAAACCAATGAGCCAAAGTAATACTCAATGCCAGACAACTTATCATACAATATATAGGAAAACAGAACGAACAAAGAACTCGCCCCAAAAATTTCCATTAAAGAAACATATTTAGATTTGACCTTATTAGAAGGAGATGAATTCTTACAAAGATACCCACCTATTCCAAAATAAAATAACCAATTCCATAATCTCAGTGTTTGATTGACAAAACGTTCCTCGAATCCCCATAGCAGATTGAAGCAAAAAGTAACAGAAACCATACAGAACAGTCCAAGAAGCACCTTCTTGCCAAACATGACTTTCTGAAAACGAGGCAATAGCAAATAAATGACAATCATTGCTCCAAAATACCAAAACATCCATAAATGTCCATGCTGAAAGAAACCTCCCATGAAATCCCAAAACACCTCTGTTGGCCATGACCCCTTTACCAGATCGAAAACAAACCAATAAAAGAAGCAAATCAAAAAACAAAATCTTGCAATTCCTATGATTTTTCTACTACTGTACTTCCAATCCACATTTTTCATGCTAAGCAAATAGCCACTTACCATAAAGAACAAAGGTACAGATATTCCAAAGATTCTCGAAATCAAAAATCCCATGAAAGTCTCAGTTTGTCCTAATGTAGAATGAAGCCCCATCACTCCAATCATTGCAAATATTTTAATGAGGTCTAACGATTGATTACGCCTCAACATATTTTTCTCCATTTTATTATTTTCTTGATATAAAAAGCTGACACCTTATTCAAATATACAGAAATGAAGATAGAAATACCCAGTCCCGTAAACAACAAGCAAACTCCATTCAACAAGTCCAACAAATACAACACTACAATACCATGAACAATATATACTTCATAAGATATATCACCAAGCTTTTTTAATGCCTTATTATTAGCAGGCAGGGGAATGTAAAGCAACATGATATAAACGAACATGGGATATATAGTACAGAGTATTGGAGCATAGGTTATAGGGGATATATATAAGGAATACAATGCCATAGATAGCGCCCCCAACAAGGAGTGCAACATATCATCTAAAAATATCTAAACTTCATTTTTGTTAACAACCCGCAAATCACAAGAGTCACTGCAAGCAACACCACAAACATCAGCACCATGGCAGCAATGGCATAACGAGCATACAACCACTGAAAGCAAGGTGAAGCAAACAAAGCAAACATCAACACGTGGTGTATCAGATAAATGCGAAAAGATTGCTTATCCAAATACAACATTGCCTTATTTGTAACAACAGTCATTGGCACAAATGCCAACAATACAACATTAAAGAGCAATGTAAAAAGAGTTTGTTGACGAATTGCCAAAGCTACCAACCAAGCGAGGAGTACTCCATATCTAAAATATTGACAATTTCTTATCCAATGGAAATATCTTGCAGCAAGATAACCTCCATAGAAATATACTGCATATTGCATCAATCGACCAATCTCTCCGTCTATCACTATGCCAAGATGAGATTGCATACAATAAACTATAAAACAGATGAATGACAATGCAAATACATAAACTTCTTTTACTCGAAACATCAATAGAGCTATACAGAAATAGATAAACAAATTCTTGACAAACCACAAATGCCCCCAACATTCTGCAATGCCTATCTGGGGTATTGGCACAAAAGAGCAAAACATCAATATCAAGGCATAAGGGACTAACAGACTATCAAATTTCTTCCATAATGTTTTTAGCCTATCCGCATAGTGTTCTTTTCTGCTATAAAACAGCATTCCAGAAAGCATGAAGAATGTTGGTAACATCGTGAAGCACAGTACATCTATAAAGATTATCTGCAATATTTTATTCAAAAGAACAATGTCAAACACATTGCCCCCCCCAATTAAAATTCAAGTAAGGACATACGCAGTGATAAGCAACTATTACCAACGTTGCCACAACTCTCAACCGCTTAATAGCATTCGACATACCAACCACCACTTCTTGCTTCTTCATAGGAAAAACATTTCCACAGGTTGGCAAAATTACTCTTCTATCAGTCTTACCCATTCCTTCAATATCTTGTCCATAGCGAAACGCTTGCTGCTTTCATACGCTTTCACACCCATTTCCGCTCTCAGTTTATCGTCTTTCATCAGCGTAAGAAGTTTTTCTGCAAACTGTGTCACATTCTCAGGTTCAACAAGGAGACCATCAACTCCATCGGTGACAATCTCACTTGGTCCAACCGGACAATTATAGCTAACCGCAGGTACACTACAAGCATTGGCTTCGGTAAGCACCAAACCAAAACCCTCAAAGCGACTGCTAAAAGCAAAAATGGCAGCATCCTTCATCACTCCAGGAACATCTGCTGTCGATCCTGTACAAACTACATTCTTACAACCTATTTCCTTAGCTTCACGTTCCAAAGCTTCGTAGTCACCATAACCGCAAACAATCTGCAAAGTCCAGTCTTTAACTTCCTTCTCTACAAGAAGCCATGATTTCAGAAGCAGGTCGAACCCCTTTTGAGGATCAATGCGTCCCATTGCAATCACCTTTTTCTGTCCTTGATGATTGAGCGCATGATCAACTTCAAACGACAACGGATTATATATCTGTCGTAGGAAAGAAGGAGAGAAATCGGTTTTCTCTAAATAAGTCTTTCGCAACGCTTTCGTTATCAACACTAAGGCATACGCATTCTGCTTTACAAGTTGTAGAGCTTCCTGACGTTTCCACCCTTTAGTATATTCATAATCGAAATGATCCCACGATATCCATTTGATACCAAGTCCTCGTATTGCCTTTGCCGTCCAATTGGCATTGAAAGTATCGATATCAATGACCACGTCTATCTTGTTTTTCTTCAAGAATCGACGAAGCTTCCACGAACCATACCAGAAATGCCAGCGCATCTTGCGTTCAAACCCACCATGACCAAGAATCGTCCACAGCTTCAACTTAGGGTGCGTTGTGAAAAAAGGCTTGTGATGCTTAGAATCATAATCTACCATCCAAACGTTATAACCATACTCAGCTAAGGCATTCGCAAGACGCAAACCAACACGTTCTGTACCTCCTCCGCAATCTATATTGCGTATTGTAAAACAAATATTCTTCATAAGAAACAATGGTATATCAGAGTTAGCAAGTTTACTTTTATCAGCAAACTTGCCACCCTAATAATTATGCATAAAATTCTGATTCTATTTCAAACTGTGCTTTTCGTATAGTATATTTCAAGGTATAATCAGCGATGCTTTATTGCTGCAAAAGCATCATATTCCAAAAGAAGTTCCCAATATTTGCTGATTTTGAAATTCAACAACATGTTTGTTTCTCTTTCAGATGTATCAGGAGAAGCAATGTATCCCATCATGGTATTAACAACAACCTCTTTCTTTGCAGTATGAGGATCTATTCCATTATCATTACAGAAGAACCAAATCCTTCTTACCATTTTCAATATCGACCTATTAAGTCCAAGTATCCTTATAGCATTATTTCTCGACTCTGGCGGTTCTGGGTCTTCAGTCCATTCTGCTGTCCCATCTGGCATATACTCAAAAGTTTGTTCAATATTTTCATACAAGACAAATGGAGGAAGAAAAGTATGTTTTCTTTTTAAGTTACAACATACAGGTTTCATCTTTTCCTTGAACAAATCCCCATCACACGACAACACCAAATTTTGATAAGCGATTGGATGTGGATGCGGCGGAAATGCAATAGGATTCATCTTCTTAAAATCAGCAGGATGAGGCAAGTTATCAAGTACCGTTGGTTTGGTTCGATACTCATCCAACTCCCTCTTATTTTCAGCATGATTGGGCATTATATGCTCAACCGTCGTAGTGAGACATGCTGACAATTTCCTCATACAATAACAGCATCGCCCATCTTGCTCAGGGTTCAAAATTTCATCTATAAGCCTTTGGCGAAACTTGACATGCCCATGTGCATCATCAATCTCTATACTAAAAGCATTATACATATCATCAGGATAAGTTCCTGTCCTCTTATAAAAGCAGTCCAAGAACTCCGTTACAACCTGTTCTCCCTTTTGTTTATCCAATGATTTATCTATGTATTTCATCTTACTTCAACATTTGAAAGAACAGACTATTCTCGCCCACGATATTCTTTATCATTTCCTTTAAGTTGGCAACTTTCTCTGCATCACCTTTAGCTTTCCAAAAGTCATAAGCCTCCTTATAGTCATTCAATCTACTATCGTCATCAGGAGTATCCATAGTATATTTCAATCCTGTCGTGGCATCTACACCTTGCATATTTGCTACATGGACAAGTACCACGTCATCTTTCTCCTTTGAGATTTTGTAAATAACATTACTGCCATCTTTCTGTTCAAAGGCAGAAAGCACAAGTGGAGAATGGGTAGAGACAATCCATTGCACACGAGTAAAAGTAGTGCGCAGGCGTTTCAGTATGGTACGTTCTACCGATGGATGCAAGTGCAAATCCAACTCATCCACCAGCACTACGCCGTCAGGATTGCAGTCTTTATTCAATAAATATCCACGACATGCAATGTCAAATACCATAGAGAAGAAACGAAGGTAACCTGTAGGCAACTCTGTAAATGGTATTTGCGTTCCGTTTTCATATTCCAACACAACCACTTCGCTTTTTCCTCTGAAATCAAGCAAAATGTCCCTTAACACGATGTCTGTATCTGGGTTATATTCAGACACAGGTTGAGAACATTTTACCAACACCGCTCGTATGGCATTAATAAAGTGAGTAGCCTCTTTACTATTCTGCAAACGACTTTTTTTATATTGCATGATGAAATACTGAAGCCATATCTCCGTACAGTTCTTGTCATCATCCCATTTGAAATATGCAGCATTACGAGGCAACGGGTTACCAGACTCCAGCAATTCTTTCATGTTAGTTGACAATTGCAAATTGACATGAGGATAAGAATCTGAGAAATACGCAAAAACAGGTAGTTCATCCTTGCCGTTTTTATATACTCTCCAAAACTCTAAGTTTGCTTTTCTGTAAAGCGAATCCTTTAGTCCGTTGGTCAAAGAATCTTTCTCGAAAGTCCAATCCAATTGCTCACCATTACTCAATGTGGCACACAGAGTATTGACTATAGGATAATGATAGTTATATTCATCCTCGTCCTCGTCTTTTCCATAACGAGCATCCAAAGCCTTAAAACTAACAACGTTTCTGTCGGAGGAAGATATAAATTCATATTGAGGTTCGTCTCTCCGATGAGAAAAGACGAAACTCAACAATTGCTTGATGGCTTTTATCATATTGGTCTTACCCGAACCATTCTTACCTATGAAAATGGTTGCCTTAGAACCGAAATCCACAGAAAAATCCCTGTAGTTTCTATAATTATGTAAATGTAAATTATCTATCTTCATTATTTTATTTCTTATTTTATGCAAAAATAATCTTTTTCTTTGAATTCCACACAATTATAGATAAATAATTGAATAGGTTTTCGGTGTTTTAACATTTCAGATGAGAGGGATGTCCTCAACGTGGAACATACACCATTGCCATTGCCTCTTTTCTCACTCCCCATCTATTCAGCCAATATTTCATTTCATTCTTCCAATGCAACAAACTCAAAGGACTTTCGAAATAAGGGAAGCGATATTTCTTCCATGGTGTCATCAACAAATACTGGCGATAGAGATGACGATAAGGATGCTTGCAGTCTGCAAACCAAGGTTTGATAGGTTCACAAAAATGAACTATGTATGGATTTTGACGCAAGACATCCACCTCATAAAGATATTTATCTAATATCCTTGGTTCCTGCTCAAAATAGAAAGTAGTGACATTCCACTTATTTGGCAACAGCATTATGTTCCCCTTAAAGTATAATGCAAATCCATCCTGATCATTGTTCAGGACATTCTTATAATCCTTTAAGAACTCTATCATCGGACAAACGTTTTCTTTCTGTCTCCAAGCCTTCAAATCAATGACCATCACGCCACTATTCACATACAAGTCATCCTCATTCAATCCAAGACGTTGACGATGAGCTGCTTGAAACTTATAGTCATCACAAGCAGCCACGATATTGCCTTTCAAATCTGTATCATACAATTTGTCAATAGAATGATTAATAACCATATCCACATCGAGAAATAGGAAACGCTCCACATCCAATGGGAATTTCTGTGGTATCAACAGTTTAAGATACATGATAGGATTCCAAGCCTTAGTGCTTGTCTCCGTCTTCAAGGCATTGATACCAGAATCCTTGTAGTCATCCTCAAGGATATGCAGCTCGCCATGTCCCTTCACCACCTCAGACAATCGTCTCTTCGTTTCTGTCGACATGGCGTATGTCATCAAGAACACCCGAAACTGCTTGTCACGATTGTGGGCAAAGAGAGAAGCAAGCATCACGGCAGTATGCTGTGCGTACGCCTCGTCGGCTATGCAAACGATATTGTAAAGCATTAACTATAATTATTTTGTTATATCTACAATAATCAAACTTATATATTTTGCATTATTACAAGTTTCCATATTAACGTTCCAATTTCATTCAACTCATTTACTTGTTTTTACTTCTATTTATCCTGTAGAATAATTATCAGCCTATACCATCAATATATTCAAATGATGCAGATTGAAAAGTCTTTAGTCTATTTGCAACATCTGAATAATTTATTTTTTGAATTTTTGCAGGTTGATCCAAATCCATGATACAATGCGAAAGACCTAGCATTGACAATATGTTTAAACAACGACCATCATTGCCGTCATTCAAGCGATACACCAATAAGGGTCTTTGGAAAATCAAACCGAAAGCTGTTCCATGAAAAGAAGTAGTAACTACACATTGAGCGTATCTTATGATAGAGATAAAATCCTCAGGTGAATACTTGTAGTCAGATAAGTCTATTAGTTCAATTCCCATAGTTTCTGCCAAAATAGAAGCGTGTTGCAAAACTATCTGTTTATGTTGTCCTGAACGCCCTACTTGGTAAAATGCTAAAAATGATCTTTGACTCCATTTTGAGTTTATCATTCTGTCCCAGATATTTTTATTCGCCAACAAAGTCGGATCAATATCTACCCTTACAGTTTGTCCAGTCTTGTCATACAGCATTTCTCTTGTATCCTCCTCGCGTAAGGATACAAAAGAAAAGCGTTTTAATACTTCTTTTAATTTGATATCGTCAAGAAATTCCAAACAAGAACATTTGGTACTAACAGCGTATGTATATAACTTGGCGTCTTTATTATGCTTAAAATTTCCCCAATAGACTTTATCCATTCCTCCTGTATGGTCAAAATTCCATAGTTGATCACTGCCTATTATATATGCATCAAAATCTGTTGGTATATCATAATCATGACACGGAGCTGTTAATCTCAAATACTTTTTCACGAAATGATCAATCCTCCTATGTTCCATCATTGCAATAGGAATATGAAGTAAATATCTAATGATATTACCTGGATGTCTTTTATTTCTGTCTAAGTATTTAAGATCAAATATTTTACGATTGCTCTCTATTGCAGGTTGCTTATAATCTATTACATATACGTCATACCCTTTATTTTTTAATGTTTCCTGCAAAGCATAACATTGCAGAACTGCTCCATAATTATATGCTCTATGAAAAGTCAATATTCCTATTTTCATTTGATTTTCTTTAAAAAAATATTTTTCTTTGCGCCTAACCAAATATGTATATCCTTAAAGAACTTACGAAGTTTATATCGCCAACCTTCTTCACCATATTTAAAATATACATATTCAAAACCTCGTTTTTCGTACTCTTTTTCAAATTGATTTCTTCGAGGGTCTATAGATGAAGGATGTTGCATATTGGGTTGTATACAATCATCCAATTGTGCAGGAATAACATTCATTCGTTCTTTTACAGCATCAAACAATTCCTTGCCTTTCTCAGTATTTATAAGAATCAAAGAACAACCTTTATCATCAGCATTAAAGGTCGCCTCCGTCTTCTCCCATCCCCAAAAGTCCGCAATGGTAATATCACTTGGTCGCTTGGTATTGGTGAAATGGCAATTTCCGCAGGATTTGCGGAACATAATATGTTTATAGAATAGAAATGTAAAGCTCATTTTGCCCCCCCCAGGCCGTCCGAGAACTATTTTCGATTTTGTTTTTCCTTTCAATCTGAAACTGTAGTATCATGATTTTGTTGTTTTATACGGCAAACAAAATCAAAACAGCTCCTCAATTGAGAGAAAGTACTATCATCGGTTGCAAATTGAAAGTTCACGCTTTCTAATTTGTGAGTTTTCGGACAGTCTCCCCCATTTTTTGAAATTCGTCTTTCTAATGTCTTCATAACTTTCTGCATTTGGAAACCAATAATCTAACACCCTACGAGGGAACTCTTCTATTTCACAATGAAAAAGGTTTTGCCATCCCATCCATACGGCTGCAATTTCAGCTCCTCCAATCCCAGAGAAAAGACTGGCATGTGTCATACTATTTGAAATAGTCTTGTTGGTTAGATTGTGCCTTGCGCAGCTCTGTAGTGGTGTATTCCATCATGCCAACACGCTTGCAAGGATGAACTTTGTTTTGGCGTACCCAACGCTGCACATTGGCACGTCCGTATTGTCGGTACGCCATTCGTTGAGAGATAACCTCTGGCTCCTGCTTTATGGCTACTATCCTTTCGGCTATGCGATTGGATAGGTCAGCCATAAAGGTATCGTAGGAAACCATGCGGTCAGAAAAGCGCAGTATGAATACCATTACTCTTCCTCCTTGTTAAAGTTTGGTATGTGCTCAAATGCGACGGCTAAGGCAATAAGCATATTAACGAGCGCAACGAGTATTGCAACGATGCTGTTGCAGCAAGCGCAGAGCAGGAATAGTGCGAAACTTACAACGAAGTAGATGTAAGCCAGCTTCTGTTTCAAAGTGAAACCCTTGAACTCCTCTATCTCCTGTCCGTAGAGGATTGTGATAAGCTCATTCATAAATCTATGTTTTAAGTTCATTATTTTGTTGGAATGGCTTAATGCGACAATGCTCAACGTATCTCTTTAGTATCTTGCAATAGACCCCATTCAGTTGGTTGCGTGAGTCTTGGCAACCGAGGCAGGGAGTTTTAGTTTGCATAGTGGTATATGTCAAGTGTAGCACCGTTGTCGGGTGAGGTAACCTTGTACTCGACATATCCTGCTTGCTGGTTCAGTCGGCAGATGGCTGCTTGTACAGTGTTCATCGAAACAAAGTCCTTACAAGCTATCCTAACGGACGAACCGACTGGTATGGTTTTGAGACTCTCGGGAGTGTTGACTTTGGTCTCTCGTACAATCTTGAATGTTAAATCACTCATTTTACTTGTTGTTATCAGTTAAAATATTTA
>ENA-OZEY01000628-OZEY01000628.1-human-gut-metagenome-genome-assembly--contig:-NODE-628-length-13688-cov-4.155945_pt1 | contig 13688 bp, 16 predicted proteins | sample MGYA00245071_ERZ653615 | MGnify/ENA primary metagenome ERZ653615 (study PRJEB26926, sample SAMN06165145) | human gut metagenome | biome: ENVO:00009003; feature: ENVO:2100002; material: ENVO:00002003... | reverse complement strand
AGAAGGATTTCTTTGATAGCTTTTTTTAATTCATCACTTGACATTGTGGCAAAGAGCTTCTGACGCCGGACGAAGTGCGTATGCTGGACAACCGTTACGCCCTTTTGTTTATCCGTGGTGAGCGTCCAGTGATGGACGAGAAATACGACATTCTGAAACACCCGAACATTGCACTGACCGAGGACGGCGGCGCAGCACCTTATGAACACGGCGGGACGGAAAATGCCATTGCGACGCTCTCGTTTGCAGGCGCTGCCGCCGAAACCGTACCCGCACCCAATGAACCCATACCCGATTATGAGCTTCTTTCCGACGAGGATATAGAAGCTCTTTTTTAATTCAATTCAAGGAGGATAAACCCATGAAGAACACCCAAAAGACTGCAAACAAGCTGCCCATGCCCGGCAAGGTCAGAAAGGGCTTTCGCTTCTACTGCGTCGCTGTGCTGTCGGTTGCCCTTGTGCTCGGCTGCTCCGTCACGGCCTTTGCCGCCAATGACCCGATTGCCGTCGTGAACAACCTGAGCGATTTCATTTTCGGCCTGATCCGTGCGGTCGGACTGATCCTGCTCGGCTGGGGTATCGTGCAGGTGGGACTTTCGTTCCAGTCCCACGATCCCAGCCAGCGCAGCAACGGCTTTCTCACCCTTGCGGGCGGCATCGTCATCACCTTTGCCAAAGAGATCCTGAACCTGATCACGGGCTGAAAGGAGGCCGCAGATGGAAAAGTGCGAGTGCTATATCCACTCTCTGAAACAGGGAGAAACCCATGTGCTCGGTGAGGCGACGATCCTCAAACGCATCGGGGACAACGACTACCTTGCCGAATACAACGGCGTGAAGTGCCACGCCATATTCAATCCCTTTGCCGGGCGCTACTTTGTGGATGATGTGTACGGCGTGATCCGCAGCTCGCCCGACCGGGACAGCAGATAAATGATACGGCGCACGGGGCAGGTCACTTTGGCCTGCCCCTATTTGCCGGAAAGGAGGAAGCTGTGAAGAAATACAGCATTATTTACGCAGACCCGCCTTGGCGGTACAAAGTCTATTCTAAAAAGGGGCTTGGGCGCTCCGCCGAATCCCACTACCCGACAATGGAACTGGAAGATATACGGGCGCTGCCGGTCGGCACGCTTGCCGCTGATGACTGCGTATTGTTTCTATGGACAACGATCCCACTGCTGCACGACTGCTTTTCGGTCATGCGTGCATGGGGCTTTTCGTATAAGACGGTGGCTTTCGTATGGATCAAGCAGAACCGCAAGTCCGACAGCCTGTTTTGGGGCATGGGACACTGGACGAGAGCCAATGCAGAGTTCTGTATGCTTGCCACCAAAGGCCGCCCGAAACGCCGCTCGGCCGGGGTGCATCAAGTCATCCTCTCCCACATCGAGGAACACAGCAAAAAGCCGGACGAAGCAAGGCGGCGCATTGTCGAGCTGATGGGTGATCTGCCCCGCATTGAGCTGTTCGCCCGTCAAAAAACGGACGGCTGGGATGTTTGGGGCAACGAGGTCGCCTGCGATATTGCGCTGACGGGAGGTGAGCCGAATGTCGGATAACTGGATCGTACAGAATTTGGAGAATGCGCTGGAAACTTGGAATGAAAAGCTGGCGGAGATCTGGCAGCTCATTACGCAGTCGCCGGAGCAGTTCAAAGGCGGCACGATCTGGAATGTGATCGTCGGCATCCACGGTGCGGTGCAAGCCGTCGGTCTTGCGCTGCTCGTTTTGTTCTTTGTGGTGGGCGTGATGAAAACCTGCGGCAGCTTTGCGGAACTGAAACGGCCGGAGCACGCTCTCAAAGTGTTTATCCGTTTCGCCCTTGCCAAGGCCGCCGTCACATACGGCTTGGAGCTGATGATCGCCCTATTCAACATCGTGCAGGGGCTGATCTCTACTATCATGAACGCCGCAGGCTTTGGGGTGGCGCAGGAAACTGTGCTGCCTGCCGAGATCGTGACCGCCGTAGAGGACTGCGGCTTTTTTGAAAGCATCCCATTGTGGGCAGTGACCTTGATCGGCGGGCTGTTTATCACGGTTTTGTCGTTTATCATGATCATGACCGTGTACGGCAGATTTTTCAAACTCTATCTCTACACGGCCATTGCACCGGTCCCGCTCTCGGCCTTTGCAGGCGAGCCGTCACAGAACATCGGCAAGAGCTTCATCAAAAGTTATGCCGCCGTTTGTTTAGAGGGTGCGATCATCGTACTGGCCTGCATCATCTTCTCTCTGTTTGCATCCAGTCCGCCCGTCGTCGATCCCGACGCTGCGGCGGTAACGCAGGTGTGGTCGTATGTGGGCGAGTTAGTTTTCAATATGCTGGTGCTCGTCGGCGCTGTCAAAATGGCCGACCGTGTTGTGCGTGAAATGATGGGACTGTAAAGGAGGACGAGATTTGGAAGTGAAAATCAATCGGGAGATCCGCAACTATACGGAATCCATGTTTTTCGGACTGTCCATGCGGCAGTTCGTTTTTTCTGTCTTGGCGATCCTTGTCGCCGTGGGACTGTACTTTCTGCTGAAGCCCCACTTCGGGACGGAAACCGTCAGTTGGATGTGTATTCTCGGCGCCGCACCCTTTGCGGCGCTGGGCTTTATCACTTACCACGGTATGACCGCTGAACAATTCCTCTGGGCGTGGCTGCGCTCGGAGCTGTTAGAGCCAAAAGAGCTTCGCTTTGAGGCATCGAACCTCTACTATGAAGCACTCAAAGACAAATTGGAGGAAGGAAAATCATGATCAAAACGCTGAAAAACCTGCTGAAACAGGACAAGGAGCGGTACACCGTACCCCGCAAGGTGCAGGATGTGATCCCCGTCCGCCGCATCTGGAAGGACGGTATTTTTCAGGTGGGCGGCCGCTTTTCCAAGACCTATCAGTTCACCGACATCAACTACCTTGTGGCAAGCCGTGAGGACAAGGAGCAGATGTTCCTTGCCTATTCGGAGCTGCTGAACAGTCTGGATTCCGGAGCGACGACGAAAATCACCATCAACAACCGCAGGCTGAACCGGGCGAATTTCGAGCAGTCGATCTTGATGCCCATGCGGGGCGACGCCTGCGATGTGTACCGCCGGGAATACAATCAAATGCTGCTGGACAAGGCCACCGGCGCCAACGGCATCATTCAGGAGAAATATATCACGGTGTCGGTCTGCAAAAAGGACATCGAAGAAGCCCGCACCTACTTTGCCCGGATCGGTGCCGACCTGATCGCTCATTTCGCCGCCCTCGGTTCTAAGTGTACCGAGCTGGACGCCGCCGAAAAGCTGCGTGTGCTCCACGACTTCTACCGCCAAGGTGAAGAAGCGGCGTTTCACTTCGACCCGCAGGATATGATGCGCAAGGGGCATGACTTCAAGGACTATATCTGCCCTGACTCGATGGAGAAAAGCAGCGACTGTCTGAAGCTGGGCGAGAAATACTGCCGTGTCTTGTTTTTGAAAGACTACGCTTCGTATATCAAAGACAGCATGGTTACAGAGCTGACCGACTTCAACCGAAATATGATGCTGTCGATCGATGTTGTGCCGATCCCCACCGATGAAGCCGTGCGGGAGGTGGAAAATCGTCTGCTGGGCATCGAAACCAACATCACCAACTGGCAGCGCAGGCAGAACGCCAACAACAATTTCTCCGCCGTCGTCCCCTATGATATGGAGCTCCAGCGCAAGGAGAGCAAGGAATTTCTGGACGACCTGACCACGAGGGATCAGCGGATGATGCTGGCGGTCATTACGATGGTCATTACTGCCGATGACAAAAAGCAGCTCGACAGCGATACCGAAACGGTGCTCGCCGTGGCAAGAAAGCATATGTGCCAGCTTGCCGTTCTGAAATTCCAGCAGTTGGACGGGCTGAACACCGTTCTCCCCATCGGCACACGGAGGATCAATGCGTTCCGCACCCTCACCACCGAAAGCCTTGCAGTATTCATGCCCTTTAAGGTGCAGGAGGTACAGGACAAGGGCGGCATTTACTTCGGAGAGAACGCCATCTCCCACAACCTAATCATGTGCAACAAGGCAAATCTTCTGAACCAGTCGGCGTTTCTGTTGGGCGTGCCCGGTTCTGGCAAATCGTTCAGCGCTAAGGAGCTGATTGCTTTCCTCATTCTGAACACCGCCGATGATGTGCTGATCTGCGATCCCGAAAACGAATTTGGTGCGCTGGCAGCGGCTCTGGGCAAGGAAACGGCGACCGTCATTCATATGGCGGCAGGCGGCAAAGACCGTTTGAACGCCATGTATATGGTGGACGGCTACGGCGAGAACAACCCCATTGTGGAGAAATCGCAGTTCATCATGTCCCTTGTGGAGCAGATCGACAAGGCCGGTGTCGGCCCGCAGCAGAAATCCATCATCGACCGCTGCACGGCGCTGGTGTATCAGGATGCCGAGCGGACGGGAAAACCCGCTACGCTCTGTGACCTGCGAAACAAACTGCTGGAACAGCCCGAAGAAAAGGCCAAGGAGATCGCCTTGTCGCTGGAGTTGTTCACCACTGGCTCACTGGATATTTTCGGACATGAAAGCACCGTCGATCTCGATAAGCGCATCGTCGTATTCGATATTCACGGCCTTGGTGAACAGCTGAAGCCGACGGGACTGCTGGTGATCACAGACACCATCCTCAACCGTGTTACCCTCAACTGGAAGAAGGGCAAGCGCACCCACATCTTCATCGACGAATTTCATGTCGTTTTTGAAAACGAGCAGAGCGGCATTTTCTTCAATTCCGCTTGGAGGCAGTTCAGAAAGAGAAACGGCTACCCGACCGCCATCACGCAGAATGTGGAATATCTGCTGGACTCCGTGCAGGCAAGCACCATGCTTTCCAACTCCGAGTTTGTGGTCATGCTCAATCAGGCGTTTTCCGACCGTGCCAAGCTCTCGAAGCTCCTGAACATCTCCGATGAGCAGATGAGCTATGTTACCAACGCCGACGCTGGCTGCGGGCTGATCAAGTACGGTTCGGCGCTGGTGCCGTTTATCAACCGCTTTCCCAAAGATACCGAGCTTTACCGCTTGATGACGACGCGCCCCGGCGAGGGTGTGTTCGGCAGCGGAAACGCATTTTAATAGGAGGTCATATATGAAAAGCAAATATCTGATGATCGGGGCGGCCGTATGTGCCGCCCTTTTCCTTTTCTCCGGCATCATGCTCTGTCGGCAGTATGCGGACGAACAGCAGAGCGCCGAAGCCTTTGAGCAGATTGCCGCACTGGTGGAAACCGAACCGGCACCCGCCGACACGCCGCCGGAAACCGAGCCGCTGCCGGAACTGACGGCATTTGAAAAGTACCGGGCGGTGCAGGAGCAGAACAGCGACTTTTTGGGCTGGCTCTCCATCCTCGGCACGAACATCGACTATCCCGTGATGCAGACCGTGGACGAGCCGAATTTCTATCTGAAACGGGACTTTGACAAGCAGTACAGCGATTACGGCGTGCCCTATGTGCAGGAAAACTGCGACCTTGCGCTGTCCGACAACTGCGTGATCTACGGCCATCACATGAACAACGGGACGATGTTTGCCGATCTCTGCAAATATGAAAGCGAGGACTTTTATCAGGAGCACAAAACCATCCGCTTTGATACGCTGTCCGGCTTTGGCGAATATGAGATCATGGCGGTGTTCAAGACCGTTGCCTATTCCGAGCAGGGTTTCAAGTATTACCACTTCACCCGTGCGGAATCGGCGGAGGATTTTGACGCCTATATTGCTCAATGCAAGGCGCTATCTCTCTACGACACCGGCGTAACGGCGGAATACGGCGATAAGCTGATCACGCTCTCCACCTGCGAATACAGCCGCAAAAACGGGCGCATGGTCGTTGTCGCCAAGCGGATCGCCGCACCCTCTGCGGAGGCGGGCAGCAATGAAGCCTGAAAAATATGTAGTGTCCCTTTCGGGCGGCAAGGATTCAACGGCGATGCTCCTGCGCCTGTTGGAAGAAAAACGACCCGTTGATCTGATCCTCTTTTGCGATACAGGACTGGAATTTCCGCAGATGTACGAGCATCTTGCCCGATTGGAGGCATATATCGGCAGACCCATTACCCGGCTGAAAGCGGAGCACGATTTTGAATACTACTTCCTGCACTACACGCCGAAACGAAAAAATCCTGTCTTGGCGCAGTACAGCGGCATGAGCTGGGCAGGCCCGCGCAATCGCTGGTGTACGGGCATCCTCAAAACCCGTGTGGTGGACGCCTATCTGAAAGAACTGAGGAAGAGTTACACGGTCATTGAATATGTCGGTATTGCCGCCGACGAGCCGAAGCGCCTCAAGGACAAGACCTATCCGCTTGCAGAATGGGGTATGACCGAAAAGGACTGTCTGAACTACTGCTATGAACGGGGCTTTGATTGGGGCGGCCTGTATGAGATCTTCCACCGGGTTTCCTGCTGGTGCTGTCCTCTGCAAAGTCTGGACGAACTGCGAAAGCTGCACCGGCGTTTCCCCGACCTCTGGCAGCAGCTCGAAACTTGGGACGATGCCACTTGGCGCACCTTTATTAAGGGGTATTCCGCCCGTGATCTTGCTGCCCGTTTCGACTTTGAAGAACAGTGGCAAAAAGCCGGTGGAAATATCCGCAGTCGTGCGTTTTATGCGGCGATGCGGGAAGAGATCCAGCGGCGCAGAACGGAGGTGAAACCATGCCCGACATCAAGACGAGAGATGTGGTCAAGGGAACGGTAAAGGTGATCGACAAATCGGCGGTAGCTGCCGAGCGGATGAAGGATGCCTATGTCCGCACCAAGGACAAGGCGGAGCACGGTGTTTTTGCGGCGGAATCCTCTCCCGAAGAATATGCCGCCGACCGCACTTTGACCGGGACGGAAACGGCGGCGCACGAAGCCGCCCACGGGCTGGATAAGGCCGGCCGCAAGGGCGTAAAAACCACCAAGGAGAATATCTCCAAGGCAAAGGACTATTTTCAGCGGAGAAAGGCAGACCTGCCGAAAAAGCAGACGAAGGACGCCATGCGGCGAGTGCGCCACTCTGCCGATACCACGCAAAAGACGATCAAAACGGTAGACCGCAGCGGCAAGACCATCAAGCAGACGGCAAAATCTACGGGAAAGGCGACGGTCAAGACCACGCAGAAAACCATCAAGACTGCCGAGCAGACCGCCCGGACGACCATAAAAACGACGCAGGCTGCGGCAAAAACGGCACAGAAAACCGCACAGGCCACGGCAAAAGCCGCCAAAACTGCGGCGCAGACCGCCCGTGCGGCAGCAAAAGCGACTGCGGCAGGCATCAAGGCGGCGGTCAAGGCTGCCGCTGCCGCCGTCAAAGCCATCATTGCCGGAACAAAGGCACTGATCGCTGCCATCGCTGCGGGCGGGTGGATCGCCGTTGTCGTAATTATCGTTATCTGTCTGATCGGGCTGATCGTCGGCTCCTGCTTCGGCATCTTCTTCTCCGGCGAGGACAGCGGCACGGGACAGACCATGCGGCAGGCCGTGCAGGAGATCAACGCCGACTATCAATCGCAGATTGACACCACAAGGGCAAACATCACCTACGACGAGCTGGAAATGTCCGGCTCCCGTGCCGTCTGGCCGGAGGTGCTGGCGGTGTATGCCGTGAAAACCACCACTGATCCCGACAATCCGCAGGAGGTCGCCACGGTGGACGACAGCAAGAAAGCCATTCTCAAAGATATTTTCTGGCAGATGAACGAAATATCTTCCCGCACCGAAAGCAAGACCGAAGAAGTCATCACCGAAACCGACGACGGTCACGGGAACATCGTGGAAACCACCACGACAGTCACGCACACCTACCTTTATATCACGGTCAGCCACCAGACGGCCGAGGAAATGGCAGAGCATTTTAACTTCACCGCCGACCAGCGGCAGCAGCTCTCCGAATTGCTTGCCGAGGAAAACCGCAGTATGTGGTCTGCTGTCCTTTACGGCATCTATTCCGGGGATGATGCCATCGTTACGGTGGCCTTGTCGCAGGTCGGCAATGTGGGCGGTCAGCCCTATTGGTCGTGGTACGGCTTTAACTCTCGTGTGGAATGGTGCGCCTGTTTCGTTTCGTGGTGTGCCAACGAGTGCGGCTATATCGACGCAGGCGTTATCCCGAAATTTGCAGGCTGCGTCTGGGGTGTCGAATGGTTCAGAGATCGCGGACTATGGCAGGACAACAGCTACGAACCCCGTCCCGGTGACATTATCTTTTTCGATTGGGATAATAAAGGTTCGTCAGGCCCGCAGGACGGAGAATCCGATCATGTGGGGATTGTTGAAAAAGTCGAGAACGGCACAGTTTACACCGTGGAGGGCAATTCCGGCGATAGCTGCCGAGAAAATCACTATGCCATAGGGTATTATGAGATATTGGGGTATGGTATGCCGCAGTATTAAAATTCATTTCGGCTGTTTGTATTAAACAGCCGAATACATACGCTTTTCAAAAAAGTCTGCAAATGCAAACCAAACACTTGTATTTTAGCGATTTAAGTGCTATGATAGAGTTAATAAGTCTATTCGGAGGAACGAAATGAAAGTTTGTTATAATAAGCTTTGGAAACTGCTTATAGATAAAGGGATGAAAAAAAGTCAATTAAGAGTGGCGGTTGGTGCAAGCAAAAGCACTTTTGCTAAACTTGGGAAAAACGAAAATGTCACACTTCCTGTTTTGCTTGATATATGCGAATATCTAAACTGTGACTTTGGCGATATTATGGAAGCTGTGCCGGAAATTAAGGAGCAATAAAATGAGTGAACAAATTTTAATAGTAGACGATGAAAAGGAGATAGCCGATCTAATAGAGGTATATCTTAAAAATGATGGTTACATGGTACATAAATTTTATAATGGTCTGGATGCTTTGAAATGTATTGAAACGCAAAAAATGGATTTGGCAATTTTAGATGTAATGCTTCCAGATATTGATGGATTTCGTATTTGTCAGAAAATCAGAGAACAGTATTATTATCCTATTATAATGCTGACGGCAAAAGTTGAGGATACTGATAAAATTATGGGACTTACCATTGGAGCTGATGATTACATTACAAAACCTTTCAATCCTTTGGAGGTTGTAGCAAGAGTAAAAACGCAACTTCGTCGTTATGTTCGTTATAATAATGCGGCTAATACCAAGGAAATAGATGCTCCCATTGCAGAACATGATGTAAGAGGACTTATTATAAACAAGAATACTCACAAATGTACTTTGTATGGAAAAGAGGTTACTTTGACACCTATTGAGTTTTCTATCCTCTGGTACTTATGTGAGAACAGAGGAAAAGTTATACCGTCTGAAGAATTGTTTGAAAATGTTTGGGGCGAGCAGTACCTTGATAACAATAATACTGTTATGGCTCATATCGGAAGATTGAGGGAAAAGCTTAATGAGCCTGCAAAAAAACCGAAATTTATAAAAACTGTGTGGGGAGTGGGATATACCATTGAAAAATAAAAGAAATAGCGAAAGAGATGATTATCGTCTTCTTAAAAACAAATTATTGATTAGAACTTTTGGAATGTTGTTTTTTGCGTTTGCTTTTTTAGCAGCCTTGTACTCTCTATTTTTAAAAGGGCACATAGCAGACACTTTTGTGGGTTTTTTGGATAATTTTGTCTACCATGATTATGACCGAGCTTATAATGTATATTCAATATATATTAGAGGTTATATGAGTCTTTTCTTCGTAGTGCTTTCCTTACTGTTATTTGCAATTATTTTGCGCTTTTATCTAAATGAATTTTCCAAGTATTTCAAAGAAATTAACCGTAGTATAGATGCTCTGATAGAAGAAAATTCAGGAGATATTGTTTTGCCTTCTGAATTAACTGCAATCGAAAAGAAAATCAATCATATTAAGCATACTCTTGAACAACGAAAACTGGCAGCAGAGCTTTCAGAACAGCGGAAAAATGACCTTGTTGTTTATCTTGCCCACGATTTGAAAACCCCACTCACCTCAGTAATTGGGTATTTAACTTTGCTGCGGGACGAAAACAAAATTTCCGAAGAATTAAGAGAAAAGTATTTGTCAATTTCTTTGGAAAAAGCAGAACATCTTGAGGATTTAATTAACGAATTTTTTGAAATCACGCGGTTTAATCTTTCTAATATCACTCTTGAGTACAGCAGGGTCAATTTGACCCGTATGCTTGAACAACTTACATACGAGTTCAAACCAATGTTTTTAGAGAAGAATTTAAAATGTGAGCTTGAAATAGCCCCAGACACTATGATAAAGTGCGATGTCAATAAGATGCAGCGCGTTTTTGATAATCTGCTGAGAAATGCAGTGAATTATAGCTTTGATGACAGCACGATTCATATTACTGTAAAACAAAACGGTGAAAATTTGTGTATTCAGTTTACCAATTGCGGCAATACCATTCCAAAAGAAAAGCTTGTACGCATTTTTGAACAGTTTTATCGTCTTGATGTTGCACGAAGTTCCAGAAGCGGAGGTGCAGGATTGGGTCTTGCAGTCGCAAAAGAAATCGTTGAGCTTCATAACGGAACAATTACCGCAAAAAGTGAAAATGAGCAAATCGAATTTACAGTCACTCTTCCGCTCCTGTAGGAAAATCGTAAGAAATTCCGCAGGAAAAAAGAGGAAACCTGTGTGGACAAACAAATAAATGAAACTCTTGTTTCTGGTACGATAAAAGTACGAGAAACAAGAGTTTTTTGTTTTTGTGATGTCAATTCAAGGAGTGACCCCTATGGCAAGAAAACGGTTGACACAGCTTTTTCCGTTTCTGCTCCCACTGCGGCAGTGGCAGAGGAAAAAATGCTGTTATTTGAAAATGCGTCTGGACAAAAACCACTACGCAGACACTATATCCGATGAACTGCTTCCAAATAAGATTTTTGAAACTTCGGCTTTAATGGTAAATCAAAGCAGTGGCTACGATATTCAGTATCAGTATAACAAGGTTCACAACCTTAAACTGGCTGGAAAAGCCATCAATAAAGTTCTGATACGCCCGAAGGAAACCTTTTCGTTTTATTGGCTTGTGCGCAATGCCGACAAGAAAGAGCCTTATAAAGACGGCTTAAATCTTGTGGATGGAAAAATTATAGGTTCATACGGAGGGGGACTTTGCCAGCTCAGCAACCTGCTGTTTTGGTGCTTTCTGCACACGCCGTTGACGATTGTCGAGCGTCACGGACACGCCGTAGAGTCCTTCCCTTCAACAACAGAGGATTTGCCCAAAGGAACGGACGCAACGGTCAGTGAGGGCTGGTGCGATCTTCAGGTTCGCAATGATACGGACAACACATTCCAAATTGAAGTCGCTTTTGACGAAAGCAATATTTATGGTCGGATTTATACGGCAGAGCCTGTCACGAAGGAGTATTCAATTTACAACTCGTCCGTAACCTATGTTCGCCAAAACGGGAAAATTTTTCAGATGGCCGAGGTGTGTCGCACCGAAACAGATACGATCAGCGGTAAAACGATGAAGCATCTGCTTTATACGAATAAATGCGAAATTACTTATTTGTTGCCGGAAGGGATGGAAGTACAGGAGAAGTAAAAAATGTTCAATTACAATCAAGAAACAATATATAGTCTCCTCTGTGCAGTGCTGCCGTGTTTTATTTATCTGCTGGTATGGGGTAGAAAAAAACCTCTATTACACTCGGTTTGGGTGATGATTTTTGTTCTGTACTGCTGGCAGGTGTACGACATAACGGGTGCCGGAGGGCTCAGTGATATTCTATATCGACCAGAAGGGCCCATCAATCCTTCCTTTATTCAGGGAACCGTGAATCTGATCCCTTTTCAGAATTTCACCACGGGATTTTTCTTGAATATTCTTATGTGTGTGCCACTTGGACTTTTGCTTCCGTTTGTATGGAAAGCATATCGAAAATTTAGGGTAACTGTTTTGTCCGGGGCAGGGTTTTCGGCACTCATTGAGGTTTCACAGCTATTGACGACGCGAGCAACAGATATTGATGACTTGATCGCAAATACGCTTGGAACAGCAGTCGGGTTTGCAGTTTGGTTCGCTTTTGCAAAATTATTCGGTCAGCGGATGAAAACAACCGTAGATGGAAGTAAAGAAGCATGGATTTATATTGCCATAAGTTTTTGTGGCATGTTCTTTCTCCATTATCCATTTTGGTTTGCATTCAAGGTTGCACCGCTCATTTGGCACTAAAGATTGGAGGAAAATATAATGAGAAAAATTGCGATTATTTTCGGAGGTCATTCCACCGAATATGAAGTATCGTTGCAGTCCGCCGCGGCTGTTTTTGAAAACATCAATACCGAAGAATTTGAAGTATTTCCGATTGGAATCACGAAAGCGGGTGACTGGTATCACTACACCGGAGAGCTTTCAAAGATCGCGGCAGGCACATGGTGTAATGATGCTTCTCATCTGAATAAAGTCGCTTTTTCACAGGATCGGTCAGTTGGCGGATTCTTGGAACTACTTGACGGACGATATACTGTTCAGAAAATCGACCTTGCATTTCCTGTTCTGCATGGCAAGAACGGAGAGGACGGAACTGTGCAGGGGCTTTTGGAACTTGCAGGTGTTCCAATCGTCGGCTGCGGCACACTGGCTTCTGCTTTGTGTATGGACAAAGACAGAGCACATAAGCTGGTTTCGCTTGAGGGGATTTCTGTACCCAAATCGGTTGCTTTCAAAAAATCGGAGATCAACGATGCGGTACAGAAAATCAAGGACTCCCTATCTTTCCCGATTTTCGTAAAGCCGGTTCGTGCCGGGTCATCTTTTGGCGTGACGAAAGTATCCGAACCCGAAAAATTAGAGAATGCAATTCACCTTGCCTTTGAGAATGATTCGGAGGTTATTGCAGAGGAAGCCATTGACGGATTTGAAGTCGGCTGCGCCGTTCTCGGTGTAGAAAAACTAATGGTCGGACGGGTTGATGAAATTGAGCTTTCCGGTGGTTTTTTCGATTATACGGAAAAGTACACACTGAAAACTTCAAAAATCCACATGCCCGCCAGAATTGACGCTGCAACAGAGCTGCGTATTCAGGAGGCTGCAAAAACGATTTTCAAAGCGTTGGACTGCTCCGGTTTTGCACGGGTAGATATGTTTCTGACTCCGGCTGGAGAGATCGTTTTTAATGAGGTCAATACGATTCCCGGATTTACCTCTCACAGCCGCTATCCGAATATGATGAAAGGAATCGGCCTGTCCTTCTCGGATATGCTGGACAAGCTGCTTGGACTATACACAAAAGAATGCGCAAAATCACTTTAAGCAACAACAAAATATATGATGGAAACTTAATACTCGTCAATGCAGCCTATTCGCTGCAAAGTACGAGGGAAAATGAACTTGTATCTGCCAATACGGATTACCCGGATATTCTTTTGTGCCGTGATGCTGCAAGTGCTTTACAGATGGTACTTGAAAAGATCTCCGCTGCAAGGGACATCGTCCCTGTAAGCGGTTATCGCAGCCAATGGGAACAGACACAGATTTATAATGATTCTCTAAAAGAAAGCGGAGCGGAATTTACAAAGAAATATGTTGCACTGCCGGGCCATAGTGAGCATCAGACAGGAATGGCGATTGATTTGGGGCTATATTCGGATCACATTGATTTCATCCGTCCTGATTTTCCCTATGACGGTATTTGCGAAGTGTTCCGTGAAACGGCACCGAGCTATGGCTTTGTTGAGCGCTATCAGGC
>ENA-OZEY01000627-OZEY01000627.1-human-gut-metagenome-genome-assembly--contig:-NODE-627-length-13700-cov-15.820081_pt1 | contig 13700 bp, 9 predicted proteins | sample MGYA00245071_ERZ653615 | MGnify/ENA primary metagenome ERZ653615 (study PRJEB26926, sample SAMN06165145) | human gut metagenome | biome: ENVO:00009003; feature: ENVO:2100002; material: ENVO:00002003... | reverse complement strand
ACGACGACTGCTCTTCCAAATGCGAACGCGCTTATACCGATATGTGCCGTGAACGTACCGCCGTATCGACGCCTTACGGCTGCGAAAGCTATTACAGCGACTGTTCTTCAAAATGCCAGACCGCCTATGCCGACAACTGCCGGAACCAAACGGCGGTTATCGGATCTTGTCCGAGTAACGCCAGTTGTTCTTATTACTCCGACTGCTCCTCCAAAATCAGTTCCTGGTCCTGCAATTCAGGTTATAAGCAAGAAGGAAGCTCTTGTGTCGTGGCGGATCCCTGTGCGTCATATTATAAATGTGACGGCACGTATCAGTATTGTGCCGGAACGACCTGTCCGCAGGATTCTTCAAAATGCAGCGTTTATTGTCCTGACAACATGTATCCGTACCGCTGCTTTGATAACAGTTTTTGTAACGGTAAATATCATAGAAACGGATATTGTTCGGAACCTTGCCCGACATGTACGCGGCTTATGGATTATTCCATTGAGGAGGAACTTGACTGGGGCGGCGAATATCAAACGGACGGTTACTGTTATTTTCTCTTTTCTAACGGCCGTAAAGTAGATTATTATACGGGAGTCAGGTGGACGTCGGGAAGTTCTGACGGAAACTTTCGGGACGAATGCAACAGGATCTGCGATGAATATAAGTAATTTTGCTAACGGCAGGCTTTGGGAGCTTGTCGTTATTTGTTTTTAAAATTTGGCACGCTGTTTGCATATTAATCCTCAAATGAAATTTGTTTGAGGATTTTCTGTTATGGAACTGAATGAAATTAAAAGCCAGCTGGCCAGCTTGATGAACTTCGGCAAGATAAGCGTAAGCTCCGGAACCGGAAGCGACGCCTTTGCTCAGATACTCAATAGCGGCACCGAGGCGGAACGGCCGGAAGTTCGTGAAGCCGACCGTGCGGCCGCGGCTGCGAAGGCAGATCGTTCCGACCGCCGTGAGGTTCGTTCCGATGACAAATCCCCTGTTGCGGACAAAAAAAACAAACCGGCAAAAAACGACAACCGGAAAGCGGACAATAAGGTTGACGCTTCTGCCGGCGGCGCTGTAGATGCGCCCCGTGAAGATGTGCAGACGCAGCAGAAAGAAGAAGTTTTCCGCCCCGAGGGTGAAAGTGCTGCCGTCGAAGATGTTCCCGCTGCTGAAGTGCCGGCTGTCGATGCTGCACCGGAAAATGCCGGAGATGAAGGCGGGGAGTTGACGGTTTCCATTCTGGTTCCTCTGGCCGATTTGTCAATGATGGGAATGATTAATGTTATCAACCCCGAAACCGGCGAAATGGTTCAGATGACCGGTGCCGAACTGGCTGCGCAGCTCGCCGGCGACGATTCGGTTCAGGTTTTGATGTCAACGCCGCAGAACGGCGAGCCGATTTTCAAAATTCAACCGGCGGACACGGCTCAAAACATGATGGCTTCGCAGCCTGTTGAAACGGATGGTGCTATTGATGTCAGCGCTTTTGCCTCGGTTGATGATGCTGATGCAGTTGAGCTGAACATGGAAGCCGTCAAGGCTCAGGTTCAGGACAAGGCCGTTAAAAAAGACCTTTCGGCGCAAGGCCTTGCCGATGATTTGGTCGACGGGAAAGTCAGCGAGCAGGCGGCCAAGCTTTCGGAAGTCATCGGCCGCGAAAACAAAGCCGAAGTAAAAGTTTCGGTCCATGAGGAAAAAATTGCCCAGTTAAGCGCTAAGGACCTGCTGGCAGATGCCGGAAGCGTCGACGAGGCGATAACGATTTCGTCCAAGCCTGCGGCCGTGTCGGCGCAAAACGCCGCAGAGACGTTGCAATCCCAAGGAAGTCAGCCGGCTGCCGGCAATGGTAATAATGTTCAGAATCTGAATGTTGCTCCGGCGTTTAATGCCGCGGTTTCCGCGGCGTCCGAAACCGGTGTGGCGAATATGCCGGCCGCTGCCAATGCGGAAGTCAGTTCTGCCGGTCTCGGAACGACTGCAACGGTTGCCGGCGGCGAATTCGTCCGCGCGGCCAAGGCCGATGCCGCTTCGGAAAACGGTCAGACTTCTTTCCGTGACGTTTATAAGGGAATGAGCCGGGAAGTTGTCGAGCAGGTCAAGGTTAACATTACAAAATCTGCCGTTAAGGGAATTGATAAAATCGACATTTCGCTTAAGCCGGAAGATCTCGGACATATTGAGATAAAAATGCAGATCGGTAAGGACGGCAAACTGCAGGCGCATATTATTTCAACCCGCCCCGAAACCATGGAAGCGCTCCAGAAAGAGATGCAGTCTTTGGAAAAAGCATTTAACGATGCTGGTTTCCAAACCGATGAAGGGTCGCTGAGCTTCAGCTTCAGAGACGGCAATCAGGCCAACCAGAATCAGGAAAGAGAGAACGGCCTGCGTAGCTTCATCGGCGATATATTCGAAAAAGAGGCCGGCAACGACCTCTTGGGGGATGCTTTCCAGAATCAGTCCTGGAACGGCACAACCGGTCTTAACATCAGAGTTTAGGGGGAAAGACAATGACAGACGTAAACGCATTAAACGGTTACACTCAGACGGGTACCACAAACAATACCGCCTCCCAGAACCTGTCGGCGGACATGAACACCTTTCTGACCCTGTTAACCACGCAGTTGAAGTATCAGGATCCGCTTGATCCTATGGATACGGCCGAATTTACCAATCAGCTGGTTCAGTATTCCAGCGTTGAACAGGCCATTCAGACCAACCAAAAGCTGGACAGCCTTTTGAGTATGAATATTGCCAATCTCGGCGCACAGGCCGTGTCCTATATCGGCAAGGTCGCGCAGGTGCTCGGCAATGTCATGCCGCTTGAAGGCGGCAAGGCGAAAGCCACCTATACCCTGGATAAGAATGTTGTCAGTACGACGATTGTCGTCAAGGACATGAACGGCAATATCGTTTATTCCGAACAGGGAAAGGTTACTTCGGGAACTCACGAATTTACCTGGGACGGCAAGGATTCCAACGGCAATCAGCTGGAGGACGGCGCTTATAAAATTGAGGTCTCGACCAAGGTTGCCAGCGGCGAGACCGCAGCCAGCGTCGTTACCACGGTCTTTGGCCGCGTTACCGGCGTTGCCAGCGATTCCTCGGGCGTCTATGTCGGTCTCGGCGATGCCGTTACCGCAGGCCTTGGCGATATCCTGACTGTCCGCAACGACGATTATTTCAATTCGGACGACAACACCACCGAAGGCGGCGATGAGGCCGGCGACGGTGATGATGAGAATACAACCCCTCCGGAAGAAGGGGGCGACGATGACAGCGCTCTAGAAACAGCGGCGGCTGCCCTCGGTCGGGCTGCAGGCGAGGCTTTGAAGGCCGCAACCTTCGGTTTGCTTTAATAAAACTTTAGGAGAGAAAAAATGAGTATTTTTGGTGCAATGCAATCCGGTATTTCGGCTCTGGCTTCCCAGTCCAGTTCGATGGGCGCCATTTCCGACAATATCGCCAACGTAAACACCGTCGGTTATAAAAGCAATTCGGTTGCTTTTTCAACCCTGGTAACCAAACAGTCTTCCTCCAGCTTATATTCGCCGGGCGGCGTTCAATCCAAGCCCAAGCAGAGTATCAGCGCTCAGGGACTGTTGTCCGCCACTTCCAACTCGACTGACGTTGCCATCAGCGGTTCCGGCTATTTCGTCGTCAATCAGTCGGCCAATCCGGGCGAGGGCGACCTCTGGGCCTATACCCGCGCCGGCAGTTTCTCGGTTGATGAAAACGGCTATCTGAAAAACACCGGCGGCTACTATGCGCAGGCCTGGTCGCTGTTGCCTTGGGACGGCAATCCGAATGCGACGGTTGTCGACGTCAACGGCATCAAATATATGAAAGCCTATTACGATGCCTCCGGCAACACCGTTTACATCAACGACAACATCATCGACGGCACCAACCTGCGTCCGGTCAATCTGGCCAACATCGGCGGTACGGCTACCCCGACTCACCAGATAAGCCTCGGCGCCAACCTGCCTTCAGATGATCCTATTTATGATCCGACCAATGCGGCCGCCGGCGGCAAACGCAAGGTTTCGGCTCTGATTTACGACAGCCTCGGCAACGCCAGCAACATGAGTCTGGAATATACCAAAACCAGTTCCAACGGCTGGTCGATGGGCGCTTCGGTTCCGAGCGGAGCTTCCAGCGTTACGCTTTACGGCGGTCGTGAAACGACCGGCGATACGTCGCAGGACGTTTACTATGCTGCCGGTCAGCTCGAATTTACCAAAATTCCCGAGAACGGTTCCAGCATTGCCATTACCGACGCCGGAACCGGTACGACTTACAACTTCATCTTTACTAACGGCACAGCCACCATTCCGCCGGATGCCGGCAATACCAAAAACATTGCAGTGGACATCTCGGCCGGTATTATTACGACCAGTGACTTTACCAAAGCTTTTGAAACCGCAATTAAAAACAATATGCCTTCGGCCAATCGCTTTACCGCTGACGGCAGCACCATTCAGATTGTCCAGTCTGTTGCCGGTGCCGAACTGACCATTGACGCCAGCAAAACGCTGGCCTGTGTTCAGAGCGCGTCCAATCCGGCGCAGGATACCGGCATTCCGACAGGTGTCTTTACCATTCAGGCGATTGACAATGATATCAAGAACACCGCCCGTATCGATTTTAATTCGGACAAGGCTGCGGATTATCTCAACAAGACCATTGTTCTTGACGGCAAAACCTATCACTTTGTCAATACCGATACGGCGGATGATCCTGATGCCGGCGACTATTATGTTAACATTGCCGATGCCATCAGCGGCGGCGATGTTGACGTTGCCAAGATGATGAGCATTTTCGGCGCCAAGCTGAATACGACGGCAACCGAGCCTTCCCGTTTTGTTATCAGCGGTTCTTCGCTCGAAATTCTGCCTTCTTCTACCGGCGGCGACATTACCATTGATACGACCGGCCTCGGCACGGCAATCTCCGGCGTCGTCAGAGATTCGGTAACCAACAGCTGGAAATCGATTCAGAATACGACCGCCACGCTGGCCAACCAGTTTACGGTTAACGGTACCGAAGTTGAGCAGGGCGCTGTTGTTCCGGCCGTCAGATTTAATGCCGACGGTACGCCGAAATACTTCTACGTTGACGAAATGGCCATTGAATGGGCCAACGGTGCGCAGAACATGGACGGCGACCCGGACAACGGAACCAGAATTACCCTGGATATGGGCAATGTCGGAACCAATGATGGTTTAACCAACCTGTCCGGCGACTTCCTGACCAACTATATCAATCAGGACGGTGCCAAGTTCGGCAGCTATACCGGCGTCAGCATCAGCGAAGACGGTGTCGTTACGGCCCTGTTTGACAACGGCGAAACCCGTCCGATTGCCATTCTGCCTCTGGCAACTTTTGCCAATGCCAACGGTATGGAGGCTCTGACCGGCAATACCTGGATTGAAACCGACGCTTCCGGTCAGGCGATGCTACGGCAGGCGGGAACCAATGGTGCCGGCGAGATTACGGCTTACTCCGTGGAATCCTCCAACGTCGACCTGGCGACCGAGTTCTCGAACATGATTGTTACCCAGCGCGCTTATTCGGCGGCCACCAAGATTATTACCACGGCCGACGAAATGCTGGACGAACTCACCCGCATGACCTAGGATTTAGAATAAATCCGTTTGAAATTTCCTCCCCTAAAGTCAAGGCCGCCAAGAATGGCGGCCTTTTCTTCTGCGGGTGTCGGCTGTGAATATATGTTAATTAATCGTTTTAATCTGAATATTTTTAAGCTAATACATAAAGTAAATGGGGAATTTTATGAAAATTTATTTATGGATTGGGGAATCTGGTGAATAATTTTATACAGAGTATCAAGAATCTGTCGCCGGGACGTCTGGCGTCAATCGCTGCGATTGTCATCTTTCTGATAAGCTTTTTCGTTTATCTGGCTACCAAGCTGAACACCGGTGACTACGCCGTGTTGTATACCGATTTGGAAATGGAAGACGCCAAACAGATTGTCCAGCATCTGGAAACAGCCAACATCAAATACCGGTTGACCAAAAACGGCACGGAGATTCTGGTGCCGGAAGAAGACGTCAACAAAATGCGCATTGATACCGCGGATCTGGCCATGGCGTCCAAAGGTTCCAACGTCGGTTATGAGATTTTTGACAATACCGACGCGCTGGGTTCGACCAACTTTGTGCAGAACGTCAATTTGATCCGTGCGCTTGAGGGCGAGCTGGCCAGAACGATTCGTTCGGTGGACCACATCAAGTCGGCGCGGGTGCATCTGGTACTGCCCAAACGCGAAATGTTTTCCCGCGAAGAGCAAATGCCCACCGCTTCGGTTGTCATCAAGACCGACGGCGGCAAACTGAGCCTGGAAAGCATCCATTCCATTCAGCAGCTGATTGCCGCGGCGGTTCCGAAGCTTGACGTCAAAAACGTGTCTATCGTTGACAGCGCCGGCAATCTGCTGACCAACAATTTTGAAGACGAAGAAGCGGTAACCGTTGCCAACAACGAAGCTTTGCGTCTGGAACAGGAGCGCAAAATGTCGCTTCAGGTTCAGAACCTGCTTGAAAAAAGCGTCGGCGAGGGCAAGGTTCGGGCTCAGGTCAATCTGGACATGGATTTTGATCAGATCGTTACCAACGAGGAAATCTATGACCCCGATTCGCAGGTAGTTCGTTCGCAGGCGACCGTTACCGACAACAGCACGACAGACAATGTCGAGCAGCCGGTTTCCGTCGCGCAGAATATTCCGAACGGCGACATGGTTGCCGCCGGTACCGGCAGCGTCAGCCGAAAGTCCCGTACCGAAGAAACGGTAAATTACGAAATTTCCAAAGTCGTCCGCAACAAGGTCAAAAACAGCGGCACGATTAAACGTCTGGGCGTTGCCGTTATCGTTGACGGCATTTATGAACGAAATGCGGAAGGCAAGGTTGTTTACCGTGACCGCACGCCGGAAGAAATGGAGCAGATTCGTTCGCTGGTCAAGTCTGCGGTCGGTTTTGACGCCGAACGCGGCGATATGGTCGAAGTTGCCAATATGAAGTTTGCTTCCAACCAGCCGGAAATCGAAGAGGTCAACGAAGTTCTGATTATGGGCTTTACCAAAGACGAACTGATTCGCATTGCCGAAGGCATAGGCGTTGCAATCGTCGCAATTCTGGTTATCTTATTGGTTATCCGTCCGCTGATTAACAATGCCTTTGAAACCAATACGGCCAACGGCGAGGGCAGGCTTCTGGGCGACAATGCCGAAGAGGACAATCTGCTGCTCTCCAATTTCCTCAATGAGGAAGACGGCGAAATTGACGAACTGATTAACATGAACAAGATTGACGGCAGAATCAAAGTTTCGTCTCTCAAGAAAATTAACGACATTGTCGAAAAGAACCCCGACGCGGCGGTCAATATTATCCGCGGCTGGCTCTATTCCAGCGACGGCAATTAAGATTGGAATGATACCATGAAGCAAAACGTAATAGACGATTATAACTTACTTTCCGGTCAGCAGAAGGCGGCAATCCTGATGATGTCGCTGGACGAGGATAAGTCGGCGCAGATCTTTGCGTTGATGGACGATGAGGAAATCAAGGAGCTTTCGGTTATCATGGCCAGCCTGGGCAAGGTCAATTCCAACGTCGTTGAGCAGCTGTTTCAGGAGTTTGCCGAAAAGTCCTCCAACACCGGCACCCTCATCGGTACTTTCGAGAGTACGGAACGCCTGCTTTCCAAAACGCTGGATAAGGATCGCGTTTCCGCCATTATGGAAGAAATCAGCGGCCCTGCCGGACGTACCATGTGGGATAAGCTCGGCAATGTTAACGAGCACGTTCTGGCCAATTATCTGAAAAACGAATATCCGCAGACGATTGCGGTTATTCTCTCTAAAATTAAGGCAGAACATGCCGCGAAGGTTATCGCCCTGTTGCCGGAGAACTTTGCGATGGAAATTGTCATGCGCATATTGCGGATGGATTCGGTGCAGAAAGAGGTGTTGGACGGTCTGGAAAAAACCCTGCGCAAGGAGTTCATGTCCAACCTGTCCAAATCGACGCGCCGCGATTCCCACGAGCTTATCGCCGACATTTTCAACTCGTTGGACCGCAATACCGAAGGTCGTTTTATGGAAGCTCTGGAAGAACGCAACCGCGAGAGCGCCGAGCGCGTCAAATCGCTTATGTTTACGTTTGAAGATTTGGTTCGTGTCGACTCTCAGGGCATTCAGGTTCTGTTGCGCAACGTCGACAAGGACAAGCTGGCAATCGCTCTCAAAGGCGCTTCCGAAACTATCAAAGACCTCTTCTTCAACAATATGTCTTCCCGCGCCGGCAAAATCATCAAGGAAGATATGGAAGCCATGGGGCCGGTTCGTCTGCGCGACGTCGAAGAGGCTCAGCAGTATATCGTTACCACGACCAAAGAGCTGTCCAATGCCGGCGAAATAGTCATCAGCGAAGGCAAGGACAACGACGAGTTGATTTATTAACGGACAGGCGTCAATGGCAGAACTCAGAAAATTTCTGTTTGATAATTTTGTTATCGAAGAAAAAAGAAAAAACAAGCCGGAGGCTGTCGAACCCGAACCGGAGATCTTGCCCGCAGTCGAAATGCAGCCGGAGGAAGAGCCTGAGGAAAAGCAGGAAGACGTAAGGGAAGCCGATTTTGAGGAGATTGTTCCCCCCGAGCCTGACGTAAAAACCTTTACCGAGGAGGAAGTCGCGGAAAAAATAAAAATCGCCGAGCAGGACGCTTACGAACGCGGGTTCAAAACCGCTCAGGAAGGTATTGAAAACGCGACGGCCGCTTTGCTTGAAAATATTAACAATCGGCTGATGACTCTGATTGCCGCTTCCGCACAGGCGGAAGAAAACGCCGAGCAAGAGGCTTTTGCGCTGGCCCGTGCCGTCGTGGAAAAACTGGTTCCGAGCCTGACCGAAGAAAATGCGGCCGGTATCGTGAAAAAATTTATCGGCGAGAATTTCAACAATTTTAAAAACGAAGCAAAATTGTCTTTCTATATTCATCCCGATATTATATCATATGCGCAGGAAACGATAGCCAAACTGGCCAACAGTTACGATTTCGAGGGCAAAATCGCCCTGCATAAGGATGCTTCGCTCGGCAAGGCCGACTGCCGCATTGAATGGGAAAACGGCGGCGTGGAAAGAAATTCTGCCGAGCTGGGCAAAAAAATAGAAGACTTGTTGGCTGTCAAACCTGAAGGGAAGAAAAACGATGAGTGAAAATCTGGAATTGGACGAGTTGAGCGAAAGCGCCGGAATGGATGACGAGCCGGTACTCAAAAAAGACAGTCTTGACGACAATTTCGATATTCCCAGTTCGGCCAGCGACCTGGAAGCCGTTTACGATATTCCGGTCAAGGTCTCGGCCATTCTGGGCAAGACCAAAATGAAGGTCAGCCAGCTGCTCAAGCTGAACAAGGGCGCCATCATCGAGTTGGACCGCAAGGTCGGCGAGGCGATTGACATCTATGTCAACAATAATCTGGTGGCCCGCGGCGAAGTCGTCGTCGTTGACGACAAATTGGGTATTACCATGACTGAAATTGTCAAATCGGTGGCAAAATAAGGTTGAACGAAAATGGAATTGCTTATTGTCGGAACATTAGACGGACAAATCGGAGCGGCGAGCAAAATTGCCATTGCTCAGGGCGGTCACGTTTCTCTGGCTGACAAGATTGAAAGCGCTCTCGAAATATTGCGCTCCGGCAAAACCGTCGAACTGGTAATGATAGACGTCAGGCTGGATGTCCATAAGTTTATCTCCAGCCTTGAAGCCGAACGCATAAACGTTCTGGTCGTTGCCGCCGGCGTTTCGAACGACCCGGCGCTGGCCGTCAATGCCATCAAGGCCGGTGCCAGGGAATATATTCCGCTGCCCCCCGATCCGGAATTGATTGGCGCGGTTCTGGCCGCGGCTACCCGCGAGAACCACGCACTGATTTACGGCGACAAGAAAACCGAACAGGTACTGAAACTGGCTAAGCAGATTGCGCCTTCCGAAGCCAATGTCCTTTTAACCGGAGAGTCCGGAACCGGTAAGGAAATCTTTTCGCGTTTCATTCATGACAATTCCAAGCGCGCCAACAAAAAGTTTGTCGCGGTCAACTGTGCCGCCATCCCGGAAACGCTGCTGGAATCCGAACTTTTCGGCTATGAAAAAGGCGCGTTTACCGGTGCGGTTTCCCGCCGTATCGGCAAGTTTGAAGAAGCTTCCGGCGGTACACTGCTGCTTGATGAAATTTCCGAAATGGACATTCGTATTCAGGCCAAGCTGCTGCGCGCCATTCAGGAGAAGGAAATCGACCGCATCGGCGGCAAAGCGCCGATAAAAGTGGATACGCGCATTATCGCCACCTCCAACCGCAATCTGGACGAAGCGGTCAAAAACGGCTCTTTCCGTCAGGATTTGTATTATCGTCTGAATGTCGTCAATGTCAACATTCCGCCGCTGCGCGAGCGTCCGGATGATATTATCGTGCTGGCCAAGCATTTTGCCAAAAAATATTCCGAACTGAACGAAATCGATTTGAAGCCGCTTTCCGCCGGCGCCGAACAAAAGCTGTTGAATTACCTCTGGCCGGGCAATGTCCGCGAACTGGAAAATACGTTGCATCGCGCCGTGCTGCTGAGTACCGGAAACGAAATCGGCGAAGATGCGGTTATCCTTGATTCTCAGGACGCCGTTATCAATAGAAACGAAAACGGGGTTATGACCGGTGCCGAATTTGTCGGCAATACGGTAGCCAGTGTCGAGCGCAACCTGATTATCGACACGCTGAAACATACCATGGGCAACCGGACGACTGCCGCCAATATTCTCGGCATTTCCATCCGCACGCTGCGCAATAAACTCAAACAGTATCAGAACGAAGGTTTTGATATTCCGGAAATATAGGCAGGTTAAGTAACTCGGATAATGGCTAAAAAACCGCAAAATAACGCCGCAATGTTCGGTGCCAGGTCTTTTAAGGAACTGCTTGTCGCTTCGACCAAGCGGGGCGATATCCTTTTTGCCCTCGGCATTATCCTGATGCTGGTCATTTTGATTCTGCCGATGCCGGCCTGGCTGTTGGATATTGCGCTGGCGCTTTCGATTACCATGGCCTGCATTGTGCTGATGACCGCCATTTTTATTGAAAAACCGACCGAGTTCAGCGCGTTCCCGCTGGTTTTGCTGATTACCACCATGTACAGGCTGTCGCTGAACCTGGCGTCAACCAGGCTGATTTTGTCCCGGGGTTATCTGGGGCCGGATGCTGCCGGTGAAGTTATCGAGGCTTTCGGCGGTTTTATCATGGGCAACAGCTTTGTCATCGGCGTTATCGTTTTTGCCATTCTGGTCATCGTCAACTTCGTGGTCATTACCAAAGGTTCCGGCCGTATTGCCGAAGTTGCCGCACGTTTTGCCTTGGATGCCATGCCCGGCAAGCAGATGGCCATCGACGCCGACCTGTCTTCCGGACTGATTACCGAAGAAGAAGCCCGTGCCCGTCGTGAAGATTTGGCCAGGGAAAGCTCTTTTTACGGCGCTATGGACGGTGCTTCGAAATTTGTCCGCGGCGATGCGATTGCCGGCCTGATTATTACTTTTATCAATATCATTGCCGGTATTATCATCGGTATGGTACAGAACGACCTGACTTTTTCGCAGGCGGCCGAAACTTACACCCGCCTGACCGTCGGTGACGGACTGGTCGCGCAGGTGCCGGCGCTGATTATTTCGGTAGCCGCCGGTATTCTGGTTTCCAAGGCCGGCATGACCGATGCCACTGACAAGGTTCTGTTTGACCAGCTGGCCAATTATCCGAAAGCGCTCGGCATGTCGTCGTTTTTGGCTTTGGCGCTGGGCATGCTGCCGGGGACACCGGCTTTTCCGTTCGTGCTGCTGGCTGCTTTGACCGGCGGTACTGCCTATTATCTGAATAAACAGCAGCAGGCGGCGGCCGAACAGGCGCAGGCGGTTATGGAACAGGAGAAAAAACAGGGCGTGGCGGCCAAAGCTGCCGATGAGCCTATTGCCAATGCGTTGCGTATTGATCTTATCCGGCTCGAAATAGGTTATGGTCTGCTGCCGTTGATTAATGAGGAAACCAATCGCAAACTGACCGACCAGATTAAGGCGTTGCGCCGCGCGCTGGCTTCGGAGCTTGGTTTTGTCATGCCGTCCATCCGCATTCAGGACAATATGCAGTTGGAAGCCAACGAATATAACATTTACATTAAGGAAGTCAAAGCCGGCAAAGGCGAACTCCGCCCGACCCAGCTGCTGGTTATGGATCCCCGCGGCGAACCGATTACGCTGCCCGGCGAAGCCACTACCGAACCGACTTTCGGTCTCAAAGCCATGTGGGTAGACCAGTCTTATCGGGAGGAGGCCATGTTCCGCGGTTATACGGTCGTAGATCCGGCCACCGTGGTTACCACCCATATTACCGAACTGGTTAAGGATAATATGCCCGAACTGCTGTCCTATGCCGAAACCCAGAAGCTGCTTGACGAGATGGACAAGGAACAGCAGAAACTCGTCAAAGAGCTTATACCGGGCAAAGTCAGCCTGGGCGCGGTTCAGCGCATTTTGCAGAATTTGCTCCAGGAGCGGGTTTCCATCCGCGATTTGCCGACCATTCTCGAAGGAATTTCCGAAGCCATATCCACCACCCGCTCGCTGATGATGATTACCGAACATGTGCGTACCCGTCTGGCACGTCAGTTGTCTAATGCCAACGCCAATGAGTTCGGCGTTATTCCGCTGGTAACGCTGTCGCCGGAGTGGGAACATGCTTTTGCCGAGTCGATCATCGGCGAAGGCGACGAACGTCAGCTGGCCATGGCACCGACTGCTTTGCAGGGATTCATTACTAAAGTTCGCAATGTTCTTGAGGATTTGGCCGTTAAGGGCGAAACGGCGGTTCTGCTGACCAGCCCGGCCATCAGGCCTTTTGTCCGTTCAATTATCGAGCGCTTCCGGCCGCTGACCGTGGTCATGTCTCAAAACGAGATACATCCCAAGGCCAAAATTAAAACTGTCGGCCAGATTTAGGGAGAACGCCCTTGCGTATAAAAAATTTTACCGCTCCCGACATGCCGACTGCTCTGGCGCAGGTTCGCGAGACGCTGGGCGCCGACGCCGTCATTATTTCACAGGAGAAAAACGCCGCCGGACAAATTGAGCTGACGGCAGCCGTCGAAGACGCCGACGAAATTTCCTTTAATCGCGAGGAGCAGGTGGAGGTCAGGCCGACGCGCTGGAAATATGATGACGAAAAACTGCGGGAAAGTCTGGATTACCATGGCGTTTTGGATGTTGTCAAAGAGCGGGTTCTGGCTCGTTGCCGCAAAATTTCCGCCGAGGAAAACCTGACGGACGAAAAGAAGCTGTTAACCCGTTGTTTTGATGAAATGTTTCGTTTTCAGGACATTTTGGACTGCCGGCAGCCGGCTAAGATGTTTATGGGCGTTCCGGGTTCCGGAAAATCGACGGCAATCGCCAAAGCCGCCACGCAGGCCAAACTTCAAAAGCTGAGCGCCTGCATCGTGTCGACCGACAATGTCCGGGCCGGCGCCAACAGCCAGTTGCAGGCTTTTGCCGATATTCTCGGAACCGATTTTCGCTTTGTCAAAACCCCGCACGGCCTCTATGACACGGTTGAAGAGGCGCGGCAGAAATATGCGCTGGTACTGATAGATACG
>ENA-OZEY01000624-OZEY01000624.1-human-gut-metagenome-genome-assembly--contig:-NODE-624-length-13731-cov-3.366481_pt1 | contig 13731 bp, 15 predicted proteins | sample MGYA00245071_ERZ653615 | MGnify/ENA primary metagenome ERZ653615 (study PRJEB26926, sample SAMN06165145) | human gut metagenome | biome: ENVO:00009003; feature: ENVO:2100002; material: ENVO:00002003... | reverse complement strand
ATGAAGGCGCTCGGCGAGTTCCTGCGTCCCGAGTTCATCAACCGCGTGGACGAGATCATCTGCTTCAATCGCCTCGACGAGAAGAACTTCGTATCCATCGCCCGCATCATGCTCGACGAGCTGGCGGCCAGCCTGAAGGAGAAGGGCTTCATCTTCACCTATGACGATGCCGTTGCCGCGTATCTGGCGAACAAGTCCTACTCGCTCACCTACGGCGCGCGCAACCTGCGCCGCACCATCCAGAAGGAGCTGGAGGACGTCATCGCCACGCGCATCATCGACTCCTACGACCACCCCGTCACGCAGCTGCGCGCCGTGATGAAGGACGGCGCGATCGACCTTTTGAGCCTATAATAAAAAGAAAGGAAAAGGGGAGAGAGGACATGAGAAATCCGTTCCGCAAGGACATTGAGCCGCGTTGTGCCTACTGCGCCCACGGCTCTGCGGTGAACGAGCGCGAGGTCGCCTGCTCGCGCAGGGGCGTGGTGGACGGCAGCGACCACTGCCGCCACTTCCGCTACGACCCTCTGCGCCGCGTGCCGCCGCGGCCCGCCTCGCTCGATCCCAAAGCGCACTCGCCGGAGGATTTTTCCCTCTGAGAGTTATATAAAAATGAAGAGAGAAGGACGCATCATGGAGATCAAAACCGTTTACGCCGTCTATTTCAGCGCTACCGGAAGGACCCGCAAGGTCGTCACCACCCTGGCAAACGCCATTGCGCAGACGCTGGAGCTGCCGCTCGAGACCGTCGACTTCACCCTGCCTGCCGCGCGGGAGGAGACCTATGCTTTCACGGACAAGGACCTCGTGATCTTCGGCACGCCGACCTACGCCGGCAAGGTGCCCAACAAGCTCCTGCCCTTTGTGCAGACCGGCTTTGCCGGAAACGGCGCGCTTGCTGTGCCGGTCGTGACCTTCGGCAACCGCAGTTTTGATAACTCCCTCGCCGAGCTGTGCGCGAGTCTGGAGAACGTGGGCTTCCACACCATCGCCGCCGGCGCGTTCGCCTGCCAGCACGCCTTTTCGGATACGCTGGCTGCGGGCCGTCCCGACCGCGAGGACATGACCGTGCTCGCGCAGCTCGGCGCGGCGGTCGTGACGAAGCTCGGCAAAATGACTGAGATCCCCGCGCCTGTTCAGGTCGACGGCGACGCGGACGCGCCCTACTACCGTCCCCTCGGACTGGACGGCGAGCCGAAAAACTTCCTCAAGGCCAAGCCGCAGACCGACCGGAGCAAATGCACCGGCTGCGGCGTGTGCGCGGCGCTCTGCCCGATGGGCAGCATCAGCCGCGAGGACCCCGCCGAGGTCACGGGCGTGTGCATCAAGTGCCATGCCTGCGTGCGGAACTGCCCGACGGGCGCGAAGTATTTCGACGACGAAGCCTTCCTTTCGCACAAGGCGATGCTTGAGCGCGACTACACCCGCCGCGCCGAGGATAAGCTCTTCCTGTAAAGCAGCAAAAAGGAGTCCCCTGTCCGTGCGGACAGGGGACTCCTTTTCATCACAGGAAGTTGGCGAATACTGAGGCGCCGGCCACGGTCAGCAGTCCGGCCACGACGATGGACAGGCCGCTCATCGCGCCCTCCACCTCGCCGATCTCGATGGCCTTTGCCGTGCCGAGCGCGTGCGCGGCGGAGCCGATGGCTACGCCCTTGGCGATCGGCTCGGTGATGCGGAACACGCGGCAGACGGCGACGGCGATGACGTTGCCGAGGATGCCGGTAATGATGATCATGGCAACGGTCAGCGTCACATAGCCGCCGAGCTCCTCAGAGACGCCCATGCCGATGGCGGTCGTGATGGACTTCGGCAGGAGCGTGACGTACTCCTCATGCGAAAGACGGAAGGCGAGGCTCAGCGCCAGCACGCTGCACAGCGTGGTGAGCACGCCCGAGAGGATACCGGCGAGAATGGCCCTCCAGCTGCTGCGCAGCAGCGCGAATTTCTCATAGAGCGGGACGGCGAGGCACACGGTCGCCGGCGTGAGCAGGTAGCTGAGGTACTTCGCCCCGGCGTAATACACCTCGTAGTCGATATGCGCGGTGACGAGCACAAGGATCGTGACGATGACAGAGAGGAGCAGGGGATTGAAGAGCGCCAGACGGAAGCGCTTTTGCAGTACCACGCCGAGCCCGTAGGCAAGCAGGCTGAGCGAAACGCCGAAAAAGACGGAGTGTTCAAAAAATTCCATGCTCATACCTCCTTGCCGCGGCGCAGGAAGAACTGCGTGACGCGGCCCGAAACGACCATGACCAGCACGGTCGTGATAACGGCGATGGCGAGATAGGCGAAGAGCTTCGCGCGGATGATGCCCCATGAGGTCATCAGTCCGGTGGCCGCGGGAATGAACATCAGCGGCATGATCTCGATGAGAAAGAGCGCCGTATCGCGCACGTCCTCCAGACGGAAGACGCGCAGCTGCAGGCACAGGAACATCAGCACCAGCCCGTAGATGCTGGCGGGCACGGGGAGGGGGAGCAGGTAGTTGAGCGCTTCTCCGGCAAAGGAAATGAGGAGAATGATGCCGAATTGCTTGACGTATTTCATAGGCGGCCTCTTTCAGGAAAAATAGAACTTGATTATAGGCGCGGCGGGGAGGAATGTCAATGCGCCGCGCGGCTTTTCTCTCAAATGAAAAGAGACCGCCCCGCGGGGCGGCCTCTTCCTGTTGATTCCGTATAGCTCACACGCCGCTTGCGCCGTAGTTGGAGAGCACGCGGGCGGAGGGGTCCTTGACGTCGCAGCCCTCCCAGTCCTTGTTCGGCATCCAGAAGTCCTTGACCATCTCGGCCTGCCCGGGGTAATACTTCTCGAACAGCTCGCGGTAGAGCAGGCTTTCCTTCGTGAACGGCGTCGCAAAGGAATACTGCTTCCGCTTTTCCTCGTACTCCTCGTCGGTGTACAGGCTTTCGGCGTATTCCTTGAGATCGTCCACCATCGAGTGACCGACGGCGTCGGAGAAGGCGGCCTTCTGCCGCCAGAGGATATCCTCGGGCAGGATGCGGTCGGCGGCGAACGCCTCGCGCAGCAGGTACTTGCCCATGTGGTAGCTGTTGACCTTGAGCTTGGGATCAATGCTCATGACGTACTTGACGAAATCGAGGTCGCCGAACGGCACGCGTGCCTCGATGGAGTTGACCGCGATGCAGCGGTCGGCGCGGAGCACGTCGTACATATACAGCTCGTCCACGCGCTTTTTCGCCTCCTGCTGGAAGGCCTCGGGCGAGGGCGCGAAGTCCGTGTACTTGTAGCCGAAGAGCTCGTCGGAGATCTCGCCTGTCATAAGCACGCGCACGTCGGTCTGCTCGTGGATGGCCTTGCAGCACAGGTACATGCCCATGCTCGCGCGGATGGTGGTGATGTCGTAAGTGCCGAGCATGGCAACGACCTCTTCGAGCGAGGCGAGCACCTGCTCGCGCGTCATGATGACCTCGGTGTGCTCGGCGCCGATGAAGTCGGCGACCTCGCGGGCGTACTTGAGGTCGATGGGGTCAAGGTCCATGCCGATGGCAAAGGTGCGGATCCTCTTGCCGAGGAGCTTGGCGGAGATGGCACAGACAAGGCTGGAATCCAGACCGCCGGAGAGCAGGAAGCCGAGCGGCGCGTCGGCGTCGAGCCGCTTTTCCACGCCCGCGATGAGCTTCTCACGGATCTTTTTGCATACAGTGTCCAGATCGTCCTTGGAGTATTCCGTCACCGTGGTGAGGTCGGCGTAGCGGACGAATTTGCCGTCGGCGTAGTAGTGGCCCGGCGGGAAGGGCATGATGTGCTCGCACAGACCGACGAGGTTCTTCGCCTCGCTGGCGAAGAGGATGCCGCCGTCGGCGAGATAGCCGTAGAAGAGCGGGCGGATGCCGATGGGGTCGCGCGCGGCGACGAGACGGTCGGCCTTGGCGTCATAAATGATCATGGCAAACTCGGCATCGAGCTTGGCGAACATCTCCACGCCGTACTCGCGGTAGAGGGGGAGAATGAGCTCGCAGTCGGACTCGGACGCGAAGGTGTAGCCCTTGGCCTCCAGCTCCTTTTTGAGCGGACGGAAGCCGTACAGCTCGCCGTTGCAAACCGCCATGTCGCCGCCGAGGTGGAAGGGCTGCATCCCCTCCTCGTGCAGGCCCATGATGGCAAGACGGTGGAAGCCGAGCATACCGCGGCCGGCCTTTTCCATTCGGCTCATGTCGGGACCGCGGGAAACGGTGCGGTCAAAGTAAGGACGGATCTCCTGCTCCGTCAGGGTGGGGGAATCAAAACCGATGATAGCGCACATAAAAAGCACCTCCAGATAAAATAAAGCAGCGACGTCCTGTAAATTTTAGGACGAATCGCTGCGTATCCGTGGTGCCACCTAATTTGCCGATCCAGGGACCGGCCCCTTTGCGGGGTTCCAACAAACCCCTGTGCCTTAACGCCGCACGCCGCGTCTTTCCTACCGGGCCGAAGCCGTTCAGATCGCTGCTCCCGAGTGTTATTCGCATGGCCTCTGTGTATCGGGCTCCCACTGTCCCCGACTCGCTGTGACCGAATGGCGCATGGTACTTGTCTCGATCGTTGCATTTCGCTTTATTGGATTGAATGAGTGAATTATAGTCTTGCGGGAGCAAATCGTCAATATTGCAGATACCCAACGTTTTGCACAAAATTTTTACAAATTTTTGGCTGTTTGCATAAAAAGGGCGGCCTGCCTTGGCAGACCGCCCGAGAGAGCCTTTTTACTTGTGCAGCAGGGGGGAGAGCGGCTTGTAGATCAAAAAGCACAGCGCCACGTCGAGCAGGCCCTTGAAAAATGTGAAGGGCATATTGAACACGAGCAGACATTCGAGCAGACCGTCGACCGAGGGACGGATGGCCTGGTACATCCCGATGATGGTCTCGAGCGGCAGGTGATAGCACACGACGTAGGCGGGGTAGACCACGAAGTAGTTCAGCGGAACGGAGAGCACCGCCATGAGCAGCGTGCCGATGACCGCGCCGAGCAGCGCGCCCCGGCGGGACTTGTTGCGCCGGTAGACAAAGCCGGCAGAGAAGGCGAACACCGACCCCATGAGGAAGTTGAACAGCTCGCCGACGTAGGCGGACGAGGTGCCGTGCAGCACGGCGAAGAGCAGGTTCTTCAGAAGGGCCACCACCACGCCGTAGACGGGGCCGAGCGAAAACGCGGCGAGCAGCTCGGGAAGGTCGGAGATGTCGAGCTTGACGAAGGCGGGGATGAGCGCGGGGATGGGAAATTCGATGAACATGAGCACAAAGGCGACGGCCGAGAGCATGGCGGTGACCGTTACCTTATGCGTGCGGCTGCGGCCCGCGGCGCGGGCGGAGGGGATGGCGTTGACGTTGGGTTCGGACATGAAAAAACACTCCTTTTGTTCATTTTCCTTGAAAGAACGAGTCTTCCAAGGTGCATGACGCAAAAAGAGCGAGGGAATTGCGTGGTAACAGCGCACAGCACATCTTCTCTCATCCGGACTGTGACCGTCGGTTCCGGAATCGCACCGGATCGTGCGGCAAAATTGCCGCTTGCGGACTATACCGCCGGTGGGGAATTTCACCCCGCCTCGAAGACCTGTATTTCAAGTTTGGCTAAAGCATAGCACAGCGCTGGAAAAAATGCAAGAGGAAAAACAACACTTTACAAATAAAAACGAATGTTCTATAATAGAAAGAAAACGACGAGGGGAGGGATGCGTGTGCGCGGAAAACCGGTGAGCTGCTGCTTCACGGGCCACCGCCCGGCGAAGCTGCCGTGGAGGACGGACGAGAGCGACGAACGCTGCCTGCGGCTCAAGGCGCGGCTGCGTGAGGTGATCGCACGCGCCGTAGAGGACGGCTACACGCACTTTATCTGCGGCATGGCGGAGGGCTGCGACCTCTACTGCGCCGAGGCGGTGCTGGCGCTGCGCGAGCGCCACAGCGAGGTGACGCTCGAGGCGGCGATCCCCTGCCCGACGCAGGCGGACGGCTGGAGCGCGGCGCAGCGCGAGCGCTACCGCCGGATTCTGGAGCAGTGCGACTATGAGACGATGGTGCAGGAACGCTACACGCGCGAGTGTATGCAGCGGCGCAACCGCTACATGGTCGACCATTCCGACCTGCTCATCGCTGTGCACGACGGTCTGCCCGGCGGCACGCGCTACACCATCGAATACGCCCTGCGCCGAGGCGTGAATATCATCGACGTGCCCATCGAGGAATAGAAAAAGGACGGCTCAAGGCCGTCCTTTTCTGGTTTCTTTATAAGTCGAACACGCCCATGATGGCGATGCCGATGATCACGAGAGCGATCATCGCGTAGTGCTTCCACGAGAGCTTTTCCTTGAGGAACAGGCGGCTCCACAGCACGCTCGCCGCGCAGTAGGAGCTGATGATGGGCGCGGACATGGCCAGATGCTCCGTGTCCGCGATGGCGTAGATGTAGGCGAACTGACCGGCGGTCTCGCAGACCGCGCCGAGGTACTTCGGCGCTTCCTTTTTGGGAATAAGGCGGTCCCTGCGGATCAGCACGACGTAGACGAAGCACACCACGGCGGCAAAGAGGAACGTCAGCTCATAGGCGACGTTCGCGCTGCCCTCGTCGAGCGTTTCGAGCACGCGGTTGTCCGCGAAGGTGCCCGCCGCGTCGAGCAGGCAGTAGGCCATCGGCAGCGCGAGAGCAAGAAAGCTCTTGGCGTACTTGCGGTTGCCCTCGGCCTGACGCGCCGCGCGCAGCTCGGGGTCCTCGGTCGCGTCCACCACGCCGAGACCGATCGCGCCGACGCACACGAGCAGCACGGCGAAGATGGCAAGCGGGGAATAATCCTCGCCGCCGAGGAACACAAGCGTCATCACGGCGACGAGCGCGCCGGAGGAATTGCAGATGGGCGACGAGACGGACAGCTCAATGTACCGCAGCCCCAGATAGCCGAGCGTCATCGAGCCGATGTAGAGCAGCGACACGGGCAGGTAGGTGAGGATGATAGCAAAGCTGATCTCCGTCCCGCCGACGAAGATCTCAAACGCCGCGTGCAGACCCATGACGACGCCGACTGCCATGACCATCTTGAGATGGCTGAGACGGTCGTCCTCGTCGCGGCAGCCGATTTTGGAAAAGAGGTCGCTGCCGCTCCAGCAGAGCAGCGCGATGAGAGAAAGCCAGAACCACATATTGAATTGTCAAACTCCTTTATATCTGTCAGTATTTTGAGATCAAAAAACGGACAGTCTCCGGCGGGGGTCTGCGCCGGAAATGACGGTTGGTGAGGGGAGTCCTTCGGATCAGCATAGCAAGACCCTCCTGACAATATAGAGTCAGGGCAGTGTGACCAGCCCTGCGTCAAGCATTTTTTGCAGCGAGAGCAGTACGCCGAGCTTGGCGTGGTACCAGGTCAGGCCGCCCTGGTAGTAAACCGCGTAGGGCGGACGGATGGGGCCGTCGGCGGAAAGCTCGATGGAGCTGCCCTGCACGAACGCGCCCGCCGCCATGATGACCTGCGAATCATAGCCGGGCATATCGCCGGGGACGGGATCCACATAGCTGTCCACCGGTGCGGCGGACTGGATGCCCTTGCAGAAGGCGAGCATCCCCTCGGGGCTTTTCAGCTCGACGCATTGGATGATGTCGTGCCGCTCCTCGCTTGCGGCGGGAACGACGCGGAAGCCGAGGGACTCGTACACGGCGGCGGTGAACACCGCGCCCTTGACCGCGCCGGAGACGACATTCGGCGCGAGGAAGAAGCCCTGATAGAGCGAGGGCATCAGCCCGAGGTTCGCGCCGACCTCCTGCCCGAGCCCGGGCGCGGAGAGACGGTAGGCGCAGCGGTCCACGCATTCCCTGGTGCCGCAGATGTAGCCGCCGATGGGGGCCAGGCCGCCCCCGGGATTCTTAATGAGGCTCCCCACGATCATGTCTGCTCCCAGGTCTGAGGGCTCCTGCATCTCCACAAATTCGCCGTAGCAGTTGTCCACCATGCAGAGCACGCCGGGCTTGCACTGCTTGCAGAAGGCGATCAGCTTCCCAATTTGCTCCACGGAGAAGGTGGGCCTCGTAGCGTACCCCTTGGAGCGCTGGATGGTGATGAGCTTGGTTTTGTCCGTAATGGCCCGGCGGATGCCCTCATAGTCAAAGGTGCCGTCAGGCAGCAGCTCCACCTCCCGGTAGCTCACGCCGTATTCCGCCAGGGAGCAGGGGGAGGGACGGATACCGATGACCTCCTCCAATGTGTCGTAGGGCCGGCCCACAGGGCTTAAAAGCTCGTCTCCGGGCCGTAGATTGGCACTGAGGGCCACGGTGAGGGCATGGGTACCGCAGGTGATCTGGGGCCGCACCAGGGCTGCCTCCGTGTGGAAGCAATCGGCATAGACCCGCTCCAGATTATCCCGCCCCTCATCGTCATAGCCGTAACCGGTGGTGGCGGCAAAATGGGTAGCGTTGACGCGGTTTTTCTGCATGGCGGCAAGCACCTTGCACTGGTTGTACTCCGCCACCGCGTCGATCTCCCGGAATCGCTCCGTAAGACCACCGAGAGTCGCCTCGCCAAATTCATAAACGGCCTGGGAGACCCCCAACTGCCGATACATTTCGTTCATCATGATTCGCTGTCCTCCGTGTTTTGCAGAATTTCCTGAGCCACCCGGTCCAGTACCTCCGGCCGGGAGACCACCAGACCCTGACTCTCGCTGCCCAAAATCAGCAGCGTGTCTCCGGGGTGGATATTAAAAAAATCCCGGGCCTCCTTGGGGATCACGATCTGACCCCGGTCGCCCACCTTGGCGGTGCCAAACACCCGCCGGGTAGGGGAGCGGCCCAATATATGCTTGCCCTGGGGCATGACCTCACCTCACAAAAATCATCTTTTTCATACTTGTGTGACAGATGGCAGTATATCACACCCACCGGAAAATGCAAGCCCTTTCCGCGAAAAAAAGCCCGTATTCCGCAGAATACGGGCTTTTGTCCGCTTCACTCCAGCTTTTCCGGAAACTCCACCCCGTTCAGCCGCAGGATCATCCGCAGAGGATAGTCCCTGTCCAGGTAGTTCCGGCAATACCAATCAAAGGTAGCCTCCGGTAAATGCATAAGCTCCGGGGCCTCGCAGCGGAACAGCTCAAAGGTTTTCCGATCCCCTGAGAGCAGGGCTGCCAGCACATCCAGCCTCTTTTCCTCCGCCAGGCGGTTCAGACACGCATCCATGATAGAGGCGCAGGCCTGTTCATCCGGGGGGGCGAACTGCTCCTTGTTCCCCAGCCAGTAAAGGAACTCGTTAGGGTCCAGATCCAGCTTGGTGGTGATTTGGCTCAGCTTGTAAAATTCCTGCCAATCTCTCTTTTTCAGCACCTGGATAAGGTACTGCACCAGCCCGTCATCCAAGGCGATACAATCCAAAAAAACCTCAAAGGCGTGCTTGCCTGCGTCCGGATCCGGCTCCTTCTGTACAGGCTCCTCCGCCTGCTCCTCCCGGGCCTGGCTGGCCAGGACCCGGGCGGCGGACAGCGCATCGTCCATAGAGAAACTATCGTAAGCCGCCTGGGGGACTTCGTCTCCCGCTGCGGCGGCACAGGCGCGCACAAAGGCGGGGATGCCCATAGCGCCGATCTGCCGCTGCAGCTCCATAGCCCGATGCATTTCATCGTTTTCCGTAAGTGTGATGCCCTCCGGGGCGGTTAGGGAGCCCTCGCAGATCTGGGTCATATATTGCAGGTAATAGTCAAACAGTGTCATAGTACAGCCTCACTTTCCAGCCTTGACTTTACCACACCCGGCGGGGAATTGCAAGACGCCTGCAAATATGGTAAGATGGCCCAAAGGAGGGAAAGCCCATGCAGGAATATTACGCCGCGCCCATGGAGGGCCTCACCGGCTGGCGCTGGCGGCAGGTGCAATCGGAGCTGTTCGGCGGCGCGGATCGCTACTACACGCCCTTTCTCTCGCCCAATGCCAATTTCGAGTTTCAGACCAAGGAGCTGCAGGAGATCGACCCGGAGCATAACCGGGACCTTTTTGTGGTGCCGCAAATCCTTACCAATCGGCCGGAATACTTCGTTTGGGCGGCTAAAGAGTGCCAGAGCCGGGGCTACAGCGAGGTGAATCTGAACCTGGGCTGCCCCTCCGGCACGGTAACGGCGAAAAATAAGGGGGCTGGCTTGCTGCGGGAAAGGGACATCCTGCGAGCACTTCTGGACGGCATATTCGATGCCCTTCCGGACCTGAAAATTTCCGTCAAGACACGCATCGGCTGGGATGATCCTGACCAGTGGCCCGCTCTGCTGGCCCTGCTGAACGACTATCCCATCACCTTGCTTATTATTCATCCCCGGGTGCGCACGGAGTTTTACAAGGGGAGAGTCCACCGGGACGCCTTTACCTGGGCGCAGGCGAACACCGGCCTGCCTCTGTGCTATAACGGCGACCTGCTGACCCCGGCGGATGTGTCTGCCGCTCCCAACGTGCCCTTGATGTTTGGGCGGGGCCTCCAGGCGGACCCGTCCCTGCTGCGCCGTCTCCGAGGCGGAGAGAGGGCCAGTGTGGCCGAGCTGCAGGCCTTCCACGATGCCATCTATACCGCCTATCGCCGGGATTACTCCGGCGATGTGCCTGTGCTGCACCGGATGAGAGAACTGTGGAATTACCTGGCCGGCAGCTTTCGGAACGCAGAGCCGCTGCTGCGCGCCGTCCGCAAGGCCAGCACCTGCGCAGCCTATGAGCAGGCGGTCCGGCCGTTCTTTGCCCGGGCGGAGATGATAAGAGAATGAGAAAGCTGCCCTTCCGGATACGCTCCGAAGGGGCAGCTCTTTTTGCAGTTCAGTTCAGCACAAATACGGTGCAGTTGCGGCGGCCGAAGCGGCAGGCTTGGTCGTATTCATCAAACCAAAGGTCCAGCTTGTAGCCCTTGATACTGGTGCCGCAATCGGCGGCGGTGGCCATGCCGTAGGTCAGGTACCCATCGTCCGTGTAGATATAGAACCGTGTGCCATAGGGGAACACGGAGGGATCCACAGCAATGTTGCCATACTGAGTGGGCCGGCCGGAAGCCGTCCAGCCGTGGATGGCGTAGGCACTGGCATTGCACGTCACCTGGGAGGAGAAGGTCATGGTGTCACCGGAGGCAAAGAGCAGATACCCGCTGCCGTCGTCGTTGCGATAAACGGACACCAGCTCGTCACCGTCGGCCACGGAATCCACCAACGTACCGTATTCTACCACTTGGGTGACGGAATTGTCCTCGGTGGTGGAGATAAACTCGGTCCTTTCCAGCTTACCCTTGACAAAAACATCCATGTAGGTTTGGGTCACAGTGCCGGGCACACCGGGGGTGATGATCTCCTCCGTGCCTTTTGCCATCAGAGGATCGGCAATCCGCTCCTCGGCAAAATCTGTCTGCACCTGCACATTGCGCAGGCGAGTGTACTGGCGGCATACAGTGATGCTGGGGGTATCAGCGGTGAGGTCTACCACCACCATCTCATCGTCTGCCACCTTCACATGGCTGCGGCGCAGCAGATTGGCCACAGTCTCGTGGCGGGTGGTGACAACACCGGCGTCTGCGGTGTCATCCTCTGCGGAGCCGCTTAAAGAGGCGGACAGCAGCTTTGTCTCGGGTCCGGAGCTTTTCACGGTGGCGGAGGTCCCCTCCTCCACGGCAGCGAGCTGCACATCCTGCCCTTTGGGCAGGATGAGCTGCACATCTGCGGCACCGGCGTTATTGGAGCCGGTGTAGAGCGCTTCGCTTTGGTAGTCCAGGTCAGAGTCTGCGGTGACGGTATAGGTTTCCTGATCGTCAATGAGCAGGTACACATCCCCGTCTACCGGAGCGGGACCCATACAGATGCAAATCACTAGGCCCAGCAGCGTCAGCGGGGCCAAGAAGGTGAGCAGACGCCGGCGTTTGAGCGGCCCATCCCGCAGAGCGCCCAGGCGTTTCAGAATCGTTTGGATCATACAGTGTTTCCTCCATTGCGCCGGTTTTTCAGACCGGGCCGGAGGCTCCTTTCGGTAGTTTTATTGGGAGACATCCCTTGAAAAGTTAAAGGAATGATGCTTGTTTGTAATCAAAATGTAACACTTGTAACAAAACTGAATTTGACAGGAGTATATCACTTTTTTTATGATGTGTCAAGTTTTTCCGGAAAGGGGCGGATTTATGCACCCTTGCCAGGGGAAAAATGGAAGGATCGAAAACGAAACGGAAACAAAATTGTTACAGACTCGGGGACGAAAAAGTCGTGGATTCGGTGTTGCCTCAGGGGGAAAGTTTCGGTATAATGGAATCGGTATTTTGAAGCGAGGAGGGAGCGCTGTGCGTCCTGTATATATCCCCGTGGGCCATATCGTCAACGCCCACGGCATCAAAGGCGAGGTCAAGCTGAACCCGGAGGGCTTCACCCCGGAGTTTGTGACAGAGTTTGATACGCTCTATATAAATGGGGAGTCCGTGCAGGTGAAAAGCCGCCGGGTCCACAAGTCCACGGTGCTTCTGACTCTGCCCGGGGTAGAGGATATGGACGCCGCCCTGGCCCTGAAGGGCCGGGAGGTCTCCATCCGGCGGGAGGATGCACATCTCCCGGAGGGCGAGTATTTTGACGCCGAGCTGGTGGGCGCTATGGTTTTGGATGACGCCACCGGAGAGGAGCTGGGAAGGATCCGCCGGGTGCTGCACTATCCCGCCCACAAGGTCTACGAGGTCCGGGGCGGCCGGGAGTATCTCATCCCAGCGGTGCCGGGGGTGTTCATTGCGTCCGTGGATCCGGACGGCGGCACTATGCGTATCCACATGATGAAAGGATTGGCCACCGATGAGAATTGATATTATGACCCTCTTTCCCGATGCTATCGAGGCCATGATGGGCCAATCCATCATCGGCCGGGCCCGGGACCGGGGCTATATCCGGCTCTATACCCATCAGATCCGGGAATATACCACCAATAAGCAGATGCAGGTGGACGACTACCCCTACGGCGGCGGTCGGGGGGCGGTGATGCAGGCGGATCCCCTGTACCGCTGCTGGGAGCATATCTGCCGGGAGGTGGGGCAGCGGCCCCACACCATCTACCTGTCTCCCTGCGGCCGGACCTTCACCCAGGAGGTAGCCAAGGAGCTGAAGGCAGCTCACGAGAACATCGTCCTGGTCTGCGGCCACTATGAGGGGGTGGACCAGCGATTTATCGACGAGTGTGTGGATGAGGAACTGAGCATGGGCGACTTTGTCCTCACCGGCGGGGAGATCCCGGCCATGGCTGTGGCGGATTGCCTGTTCCGCATGGAGGAGGGGGTGCTGCCCGAGGAGAGCTGCTACACCGACGAGAGCCACTGGAACGGCCTGCTGGAGTATCCCCAGTACTCCCGTCCCGAGGAGTGGCACGGGCGCAAGGTGCCCGCCATCCTCCTCAGCGGCAACCATGGCGGCGTGGATGATTGGCGCCGAAAGGAGAGCTACAAGCGCACCATGGCCCGGCGGCCGGACCTTTGGGAGCGGTTCGATGAGAGCGCCGTAAAGACCAAGCACGATAAAAAGATCCTTCAGCAGGCCAAGGACGAATTCACCGCCGAACAGGAACAAAAAGAATAATATGCGTTGCAAAGAACGGCAGGGATGCTCCATCGCATCTCTGTCGTTTCGCTGCCCGCCGCCTAAGCTCCGCACAGCGTATCCGCAGGGGCCGATGCCTGCATCGGCATTCATAAATGCGCAGGGCGGGGTGCCCTCACACCGCCGCTTCGTTAACCACCGCGCCCCTTGCAAAGCCCTGCCATTGCGCAC
>ENA-OZEY01000608-OZEY01000608.1-human-gut-metagenome-genome-assembly--contig:-NODE-608-length-13905-cov-6.510758_pt1 | contig 13905 bp, 17 predicted proteins | sample MGYA00245071_ERZ653615 | MGnify/ENA primary metagenome ERZ653615 (study PRJEB26926, sample SAMN06165145) | human gut metagenome | biome: ENVO:00009003; feature: ENVO:2100002; material: ENVO:00002003... | reverse complement strand
ATATGGCTCTCTTATAACAGGAGCATGCCCTTTATCCTCGACCTTTACCTCGTCTATTTCTGCCTTCCCGCCATCATACGGGGGCTCGGCATCAATCCCGACGGCTGGCCTCTTACCGTATACGTCTTAGTCTCCCTTACCTTCCACTACGCCCCCGTTATTTCAGAAATACTCCGCCCCGCTTACCTTTCTGTCGACCGGGGACAGCATGAAGCGGCCATCGTTTTCGGACTTTCTCCAGTTCGACGCGTTTTCAGCATCATCGCTCCCCAGGCGCTCCCTGTCGCCATTCCCGGATTGGTGAGCGAATCCATCAATATACTGAAAGACACATCCATCATGTTCTTCATCGGCGTCATCGACCTCATGGGCCGTGCCAACCTCATCATCAACGCCGCCTTCGGCCAGCACCGTCTGGAAACATACACCGCCGTCGCCCTGATCTACTGGGCCATCGTCATTGCCATCGAAGCGGCATTCTGGCTCTTCCAGAAACAGGGCCATAAAGAAATAAGGAGGACTGCATGATCGATTTTAAAGTCCTTCCCGAAGCGCTCCTCTTCATAGCAGGCGCCGTACCGAATACTCTTTTCATGGCATTCGTGAGTATTTTCTTCGGCATCCTCTTCGGTTCTTTTATCGCTGTGCTCCGTCTGGGAAACAATATGTTTATCAACATTGTCTTTGCCGTATTTGTTTCCTTCTTCCGCGCCGTGCCGGGCATCGTCCAGCTTTTCATCGTATACTACTCCCTCCCCTATCTCCTTGCGCCCGTATTCAGCGCTTTTTCGGGAACGGAAGTAAAGCCTTTTGACGTAAGCCCCTACTGGAGCGTCTACCTTTGCTTCATTTTATATAACACCGCCTACCAGTCAGAAAATATCCGCGGCGCTCTCCGTTCCGTAGACCACGGCCAGTATGAAGCAGCCGTCGCCATGGGCATGACCTCTTTCCGCGCTTTCACAAGAATCGTCCTTCCCCAGGCCTTTGTCGTGGCGCTTCCCGCCTTCTTCACATACTATCTGAAAACCATCAAACTCCTCGCCCTTGTCTTCACAGTCAAAGTCGTAGACATGTTCGCCAAAGCGGATATCTTCTCCGCCCTCTACAATCGGCGCATGGAACCGTACATCGCGGACGCCATCGCCTACTGGGGACTGGCCATACTCCTCACCTTCCTCTTCGACCGGTGGGAAAAGAAACTCCGCGGCAAAGGCTTCAACAAATAGATCCGGCAGGAAATCAAAGGACTGCAGCCAAATATACTGCTTTCAATGAAAAAGAATGGAAATCCCCAAAAAGGAATCTTCATTCTTTTTTTATCTTTCGCTATTTTCATAAATTCATGTTCCGATACCATCCTAAAAAATATTTCCCTGTTTCAGCACACAAAAAGGCACCCCTTTCAAGATGCTTCACAGATCCCCAATCGGACATGCCCCCGGTGAAAGAGAAATTCTTCTTGCATTTTTCTGCTAAGCCTCCTCGAAAAATCATGCAATCCATCGTGTTTTATATAAGTGCACCACCGGATATGATAGATAAAATCATATAAGCGTGACATAATATATAAAACGATGGATGGAAGAATGCTCTGGCAATTAGTCACAAAAACTTTTACACTGGATGATAGAAAAAGATTTGACCAATCAGGATGCAATGCGTGATACAAAAATTTCTGCCAATGCCCTTATCCAATTACGAAATAGATAATATTGCTTTGGATAAACTGAAATGTACTTGTATCCCTTTGGACCGTACACCTAATGATGTTTTGGAATTCATACCGGAGGATGATGAATCATGGGTAATGACGTAAAGTTATTTGAAGGAAACCGGATCCGTTCTATCTGGAACAATGAAAAAGAAGAGTGGTATTTCAGCATCATAGATGCAGTGAACGTTTTGACTGATAGCAAAAATCCAAGAAGATACTGGAGTGATCTTAAAAGAAAAATGAAAGAGGAAGAGGGTGCAGACCAACTGTACGAGAATATCGTACAGTTAAAATTGAAAGCACCGGATGGAAAGATGCGCGAAACAGATGTCGCTGATATGCAAGGTCTATTCCGTATCATCCAGTCGATTCCCTCACCTAAAGCGGAGCCCTTCAAAATGTGGCTGGCGGAAGTAGGAAAAGAGAGAGTGGATGAAACCATCGATCCTGAACTTACAATAGACAGGGCTTTAGAAACCTACCTGAAAAAAGGGTACACAAGAGAATGGATCAATCAAAGACTGCAGGCGATCCAGGTCAGAAAAGAACTGATCGACTCCTGGCAAGACCACGGCGTGACAGAAGGCAAAGAATATGCGATTCTTACCAATGAAATTTCAAAGGCCTGGAGCGGAATGACCACAAGGCAGTATAAAGATTTGAAAGGTTTAAAAAAGGAAAACCTGCGGGACAATATGTCCACTACCGAATTGATATTAAATATGCTGGCTGAAACCGCCACAAAGGATATCGCAGAATCCGCCAATCCACAAGGTTTGGAAGAAAATAAAAAAGTGGCAAAACGCGGTGGGAAAATTGCCGGAAATGCCAGACGGGAAATAGAAGCGGAAACGGGAAAACCTGTCATCACTTCAAAAAATGCCATAGACTTCGGGAAGCTGATTGATGGTGTCACAAAGACCATAGATAAAGGAGATACGAACAATGGCAAGTAAACAAAAACTGGAACTGACTTGGCTTGGCAAAGATAAAGAGATAAAAATAGAACCAAGGATTCTGATTGAAGATAAAGAAAAATCCAACTGTAAAAATGATCCTGATACAGAAAATTCGTGGCATAAGGTTCATTTCTTCATGCTACAATACAAAAGCAGGAATAGAAGCACTAATCATCAGATTTTTACTAAATCCTTATGAACTACCGATGATAGGAGCAACTGTGATAGCATTTATTGAATTGATAAATGAGAAGAAGATTAAAGAGGTGTTGACAAATTTGAATTTGACGGGGATAAGTAATAATGTTGAGATTAAAGCCTTATAATATAAACGATGCAGATATAATTCTTTCTTGGAGTAAAGATGAAATAGCTTTTTATAAATGGTCAGCGGGTATTTTGGGCAAATATCCGATAACAAAAGAGAAATTTGGTTTTGTTAATAATCTAATGGCTTTTACAGCTATTGAAGATGATAAGATCGTAGGTTTTTTTACAATGAGAAGACTTTCAGAAAGCTTTGATGAGTTGAGGTTTGGCTTTATAGTTGTTGACCCTTCAAAGCGTGGCAAAGGATATGGAAAAAGGATGCTTCAGTTAGGTTTAAAGTTTGCATTTGAAGTTTATGGCGCAAAAAAGGTTTCACTAAGTGTTTTTGAAAATAATGAATCTGCATATTTCTGTTACAAATCAGTTGGTTTTGATGATGTAATTCTTGATAAGACAGAAACATATTATGTTTTGGGAGAAGAATGGAAATGCAAAGAATTGATGATTGAAAATCGATAACTCCCAGTTTGTCAAGCTGAATAAAACTGAATACTGAGATAACGCAAATTCAAGCTTTGACAGCTTGACAGAAAGATTTATGAGGGTTATAGCACAAAAAAAAGCACCTCCTTCGAGATGCTTCACAGGCATGACATATGGCCGCTGTTTTATTCTTCTGCCGGATATTCACCGCGGTAGATCACCGTTTCGGAAAGCGGTTTCCGCGGGAGCGGTTGGATTTCTCTGTCTGTGTACCCCAGGGCGATGGCCGCCACCATTTCCCCTTCCACATTCAGCCATTTTTTCAGTTCGTCATAAGCGAAGAAAATATTGCAGGTCCACAGCGTCCCGATATTCCTCGCCGTCGCTTCCAGGCACATATTCTGGATCGCCGCGCTCACCGACTGGATGTCCGCCATTTCCATCAGATGCTCGTCTATGGGAAATTCGCCGTAGTAGTCCTTCCCCTTGCTGTTGATAAAGAAGACGATGACCGGCGCCTGTTCCAGCACGCGGGCCGTATAAATCGCGGCGGGGATATATTTCTCATACCCTTTTCCGAAAATGGCCGCTTTATCGCTCCGGTTCCTTTTGATGCCTTCCTTCAGAGCGCGGACCACTTCCTTTCGCGCGTCTCCGCGGACGACCACAAAACGCCAGGGCTGCTCATTATGCTCCGACGGCGCCCAGGAGGCTGCTTCCAAAAGAGCATGCAGATCTTCCTCAGGGATGTTCTTTTTGATGAAACGCCGTGTGCTGCGGCGCGCTTTTATTTCATGTATCACGTTTCCAACTTCCTTTTCCCTATTACATATTCTTCTCACATATGCGTTTTATTATAAACAAATGTGATTTATACTGCAAGTGACCCCCGGACGGTTTATAGGAAATACACCTTTCCTCCGGCACGCCTTACCGCCGGATCTCTATGACGTCCTCTTCTTTTTTCCGGTTCAGCGGGGACGGATGATGCGCCGGATAGCCGAAGCTCATGGCAAGCACCATTTCTCCCGCATCCAGCCAGTTTTTTAATTCATCATAGGCGAAGAAAATATTGCCGTTCCATAAGCTGCCGATTCCCATTTCTGCAGCGATAAGCGCCATATTTTCCGCGGCGGCGCCAATGGCCTGCACATCGCTCAATTCATGGATTTTTTCCGCGGCGCTCCAATCCTCCCGAAGGCTCTTTCCTCCGGGATGGGTAATGAAAACGGTGACAGGCGCGGCAGCCATGCATTTCATCGTGTACCTTGCATTGGCGATATACTCTTTGGATCCGGTAATGATTCCCTCTCCTCTTTCCGATCGGTCAATCCCCTCTTTCATGAGCGGGAGCATTGTTTCCTTCGATTTTCCCAGAACAGCGATTATCTTCCAAGGCTGCCGGTTTTTCGGAGACGGCGCCCACATGCCGGCAAGGAGAATCTTCCGGAGTATTTCTTCGGGTATCTCCTGTTTTTTGAACAGACGGATACTCCGCCTTTTAAAAATAATATCTTCCATGGCTCCTCCTTGATTTCTTTTTATTATTATATGTTTTTACAGCGCGTTCTGTCATATAATAAAAGAAACTTATCATTGGAAAGGAGAACCGCCATGCTTGAACCGATCATCCGCAAAAACGCTTTCGGAGGAAAAGGCGAAGTGACTCTCCGGCCGCTTCTGACCGATGAACAGAAAAATGAAAAGATTCAAATGTATGCGGAAGTCACCATTCCTGAAGGCGCTTCGCTTGGCATCCACCGGCATAGGGGAAATGCAGAGTCCTACTACATCCTTTCCGGAACAGGTCTTTACACCGACGACGGAAAGACTTATGAAGTCCATGAGGGTGACACGACATACTGCGCCGATGGCCACTGCCACGGACTTGAAAATACGGGAGACGGCGACCTGAAATTCATGGCGCTCATCATTCCGTCATGACTTTGCTGTAAAGATATGGTTTAATAAAGGAGATTCATTATGGCTTTAAAAGAATACAAACTTCCTTTCGGCCGCGGGTTCCAGACGGTCATGCTCCCCGAAGAGCATGTATCCGACGTATTGGAAGGTGTACCGACAGCTGCCTGCGACATTAAAGAAGCGACTGTCGAATGTATGCGCCGCCCCATCGGGTCCGCACCGCTTGCCGAAAAAGTACAAAAAGGCGACAAGGTCTGCCTTATCGTGGCGGATATCACCCGCGCGTGGAACCATGCCCGCGATTTCACCGTCCATGTAGTCAATGAACTGAACCTCGCAGGAATTCCTGATGAAGACATTTTCATCGTTTTCGCCCAGGGTACCCACAGGGCGCACAGCGAAGCGGAAAATATCGAATGTGTGGGAGAAGAAGTGGCGCGACGCATTGCCATGTACCAGCATGACTGCCGGGATAAAAACATGCTCACCCGTATGGGCGTGACCACCCGCGGCACGGAAGTATGGCTGAATAAACGCGTCGCGGAAGCGGACAAAGTCATTCTCCTGAACGCTCTTTCCACCCATGACATGGCAGGCTTCGGCGGCGGACGCAAACTTGTCCTTCCCGGTGTAGCAGGGTGGGATACCATCCAGCAGAACCACTGCCACGCCCTGGGCGACGAAGTCGGCTCCGGACTGAATCCCGATTCCCATGTCCTTAAAACAAAAGGAAATCCGGTCAGTGAAGATATGCAGGAAGGCTGCGATATGCTCCGCCCCTGTTTCCTCGTCCATTCCCTTATCAACGCTGACGGCGAAGTGTCGGGCATGGTCGGCGGAGACCCCTATGAAGCATGGGCGGCAGGCGCGAAAGAAACATACCGTATGCAGAAAGTTCCCATGAAACAGAAAGCCGACGTGACCATCGTCAGCGCGGGAGGTTACCCGAAAGACACCAATCTTTACCAGGGAACGAAGTGCTACACGTCATCCGACATGGCAACAAAAAAGGGCGGCATCATCATCACCATGATCGAAGCGGATGACATCATGGAACCGCCGGCCTACCTGGACAGTTTCAAATACGATAATCTGGAAGACATGGAAAAAGCTCTCCGCAAATGCTTTACTATCCCCTTCTTTGTCGCTTTTGAAAACCTCATCACCGCCACGACCCATACCATCTACTTCGTAACAAAACCGGAAAATTTCGACATCATCCGGAAAAAAACGCCGCAGATTCCCGTCGCCACCGTACAGGAAGCCTGGGACCTGGCAAAGAAACAATTAGAGAAAGAAGGTAAGACGGACTACACCATCAATATCATTCCCCACGGCAGCGCCGTCGTCCCTTTCCTGGAATAATCCCACGTAAAAAGAGCAGACTTTTGAAAATCTGCTCTTTTTTGATGCACGAATATGAGTCCTGACAAAATTTAAAAGGCAAGGGCACTGCTATATTTCTTTCATTCCGGCAGAAAAACCGCCGGACTTTTATGAATCCACAGTGATCTAAAGCATACTGATATTACTTCCAAAGAACTGATTCGCTGAGCGGACGGCGGGTCTTATTCCGATGAACATCTTCTCCGCGGTAGCCGAACGCCGCCATCACGGCGATACCGAAGTGTTCCGTTTCAAAAAGGCCATGCTCTTCACCTAAAAGCCTGTCCATCTCCTTGGGTATAAATCCTTCCAGGGGGCATGAATCAATTCCCATGAGCGCCGCCACGGCCATCATATGTGCCATGACGATGTACGCCTGTTTCCCCGCCCAGTCAAAAGCGCTCCGTTCGCTTTCCAGCGTTTTGAAATCATTTTCTGAGAAATTACCGTAAGCGTTTCTGTAAAATTCATAGACTTCATCAGGTACCTGGTGGACGTCTTTCAGCATATGCCTGATGTAATCTGAGCCGAAAGTGATATCTGCTTTTTTCCGTGCCAGGAATACCACGAAATGGCTGGCATCCAGTTTGTCCTTAATGCCCCATCCGAATTCCTTCATTTCTTCACGAAGCGTTTTGTCCTGAATGACAAGTATTTTCCACGTTTCCAGTCCGAAAGAAGTCGGAGCCAGACGGGCTGTTTCCAAAAGCACTTCAAAGTCTTCCGGCGGAATAGTTTTTTCGCTGAATTTTTTTGTCGCATAGCGGTACTTCATAGCGTTCAGCAGTTCTTCTTTCTTAAAATTCGGTTTTGCCGCATTGACCGTTTCAATAATGGCTGATTCTTTCTGATCCATAATAATCTCCTTCCTAATACATATAATCATATTTATGACATAAGATTACGCCCCTCTTCGAAAACTGTCAATATAGTTTCTCCTTCATCTTTTTACCCCCATCCTAGTTAGTATTCCATAAACAATAAAAAATGATTCTTTGCTATTTTTTTAGTTTTTCTGGAGAAAAGTATTCAATCAATTGCAAATACTGAACAAATGGAGTAAAATGTACGTATATTAAATCGACAATTTTAAAAATATTTAATCATGGGGCATATATGATCCGGAGTTACGATAAAAAATATTTAAAGATCGCATTGCCTGCGGCGCTGGAAGGTCTCTTCATGATTCTCCTCGCTTCCGCGGATTTAATCATGGTCGGCACCTTGGGGGCTTTTTCCATTGCGGCGGTCAGTATTTTCCTCCAGCCGCGGCTCGTCATTCTCTGCTTTACCCGCTCTCTTGCTTCCTCCGTGACTCTTCTTGTTTCCCGGGACGCCGGGCGGAATGACAGGACAAACGCCTCCGATATCCTGAAGAAATCTATTTTCATCGGAGCCATCGTCCTTCTGTTCATCCACATCATCTTTTATCTGTTCCTCGAAGATATTTTCTACCTTATGGGCGCAAAGACAGAATATATGGCGGAAGCTCTCGCTTACGGAAATATTGCGCTGCTTTCCGTTTTTATTTCTTCATTCACCCTCTTTTTCCAGGCGGTCCAGCTCGGCTTCGGCCAGACGGCAATCATCATGAAGACAAATATTCTGGGAAATCTCGTGAATGTCATCATGAATTTCATCCTGATCTTCGGCATGGGGCCGATTCCTGCCATGGGTGTCGCCGGCGCGGCAATCGGTACAGTCATAAGCACCATTTTCAGTCTGTGCTGGACGATTTATCTTATGAAAAAAGACCACCTTCTTGAAGGCGGTTCTTTCATTCCCGACCAAGCGTATTTCAAAAAAGTCACACCTATTTTCCTTTCTGTTTTCAGTGAACAGGGTTTTGAGCGTATAGGCATGGTTCTTTTCACCCGCATGGCGGCGAGCCTTGGCACGATTCCCTTTGCCGTCCACAGTATCTGTATGAATATTGCCGATATTTACTGGGACTACATCGTAGGATTCGGCAAAGCGAGCATGGTCACCGCAGGGCAGTCTATCGGCAAAAAATCGGAAACCGAATGGCACGCGTTTAAACGGGCAGGCATTAAATGGACCTTTATCTGTTCCACCGCCGCATTCACCCTCACTGCCGTTTTCAGAAAAGAAATCTTTTCCTTCTATTCTTCCGATCCCGAAGCGCTTGCTATGAGCGGCATCGCTATGCTTATCTGCGCTGTCGTGAATTTTCCGGCAGGACATGCCCTCACCTGCGCAGGTATCCTGCGCGGCAGCGGAAAGACCGCTTCTGTTGCGGCGTATGCTTTCGTAAGCATCACGATTCTCCGTCCTATCATGACAGCATTCTTCCTTTTTGTCATGGGCTGGGGTCTTGTCGGCGCATGGTGCGCCCTTTTACTTGACCAATGCATCCGCGCCTCCTGCGCGACTGTCCTGCTTCACCGCCTCCAAAAAGCCGGATGGAATAAAATGATTGAAAAACTGGCGTAAATATTCCCGCTGTCCATCGGATGGCGGTTTTTCACCGGCAGATACATTTGAAATATTTCTTACTTCCGTCCACGAAATCACGAGAAAATGTTCTTTTGCTTTTTCCTGTATTATAATTTAATAGCAGCCGTTAAAATAAGTTTTTTTTATTTGCGGAGACAATGATGAATTTTTCTGGAGAACTTTCTTTCAATCAAAAAATAATTACCGAAGCACGCCTCTTTGAAGCGCCTGTCCTTCCCCGGCTTAAACTGAAGAGTGTAAAAATCTTAGGACTGGCTGCCGCATAATATATCCTTTCAAAAGTCATTAATTTTATAAAGGAGAAAATCATCAATATGACAGAAAAAACAGCCTTATTACTAAATGAATTGACACCTGCACAAAAAAATTATGTAACGAACAGACTTGCAGCTAAAGAGAAAGACCTCTCAGTCGCTTATCTTTGCTGGTTTTTCTGTATTCATTATTTTTATTTAAGGAAACCTGTAAGAAATATACTATACTGGATTACTTACGGAGGCGTTTTCATTTGGGCTATTATAGACTTGTTTCGAATGAAATCCCTTGTCGAAAAATGCAATGAAACGATCGTGCAAGAATTAATTCAGGAAGCCACTTTGCTTGAAAGCTAATTGTAAAAGGAAATAAATCCATAGCACTGATATTCTGTCTAATCTGTTGTATCGGTACTAGTAATAAAGCCGCAGGAAAAAAGCACATTTTTAAGACATGGTTTTTATAAGGTTACATATAAGAATCCGGTTATCATATAATTAATGCGATCTCCGGAAAAATAATATAAAATAGAATAAAGAGTTATTCGGTAGCCCCTTTAAAGATATTTTATATCCAGGTTTCCGGATAACTCTTTATTTAATCAACTTTTGGAGTGATTCACTTTCATTATCTTCTACGATTTCCCATTTATCATAAACTCTTTTGTTATCACATTGCCCCAGATTAATAGCAGAATAAAGATAATCTTCGCCAGAATCATCAATAATATGAGGATTTCCATATTCGATGCCAGTACAAATATATATTCTCCCATCAGTCAATCTGTCTACACCAAATGATGGACCCCTTATTTTACTTTCATCTTTTACTCCTTTTCTTCATCGCTTTGATTTTAATTCCACATCTAAACTCTCTTTAGCGTACCAGTAAATATCAAAAAATGTTTATCCTCTTTAATCACGCCTACATTCTTTTTATTCTACAGGTAACCCCTTGTATTTCTCAACCAATCCTTAATCCTTAATTTAACCCCATTTTCCTCTCCAGATAGATTTCTTCTAAAGATGAAATTTAGCAGATTAGTAAGCAAAATATCATTGCCCGTATAATCGATCCAGCTTTTCATCTTATCACTTTTATATCCGCGCATTTTTTCTATCCAGTTCCGCTTTAACATCTTTCTCTATCCATTTTTTCGATGTTTCACTTTTCAGCAATTTAGATCCGATCGTTAATTAACATCCACCAATGGCACATATAATTTGGATACACAGGCAATTTATCTTTTTTAATATTCCCAAACTCATACATATAAACGGATACATCCTTACGCAGCCGTTTAGACTTCTTTTTCAGTGTTTTTTCATTTCCATCCACAACTTCATTTTTAACTTGTTTATACGCGGTTTCCAAACCTTACGTATTTAACTTCTTCAGATTTCGTTTTACTGCCCGCAAAATTTTATGAAATTCTATATCACCATAGTCCTTTGCTTTTACAATCTACGTCTACCTGTATATAACAAATTATTGTGTGGTCTACAGCTTTCAATGTTGATAAAATCATTGATACTTTTCAAAAACAACTCAAACAAAAACAGAGTCCTGAATTTATCAAGACCCTGTTTGAGCTTGCCGTTAAAAACATAACTGTTTATCCCGACAAAATAAAAGTGGCGTTGTTGGTGACCCAAGAGAGATTCGAACTCCCGACACCTTGATTCGTAGTCAAGTGCTCTATCCAGCTGAGCTATTGGGCCGTATATGGCAGGGGCAGAGGGACTCAAACCCCCAACCTACGGTTTTGGAGACCGTTGCTCTATCAATTGCGCTATGCCCCTGTATTTTCACATAGATACTGTCTATGTGACTGCAATATAATAACAAATATCTTCGGAAAAAGCAAGCAATTTTCTAAAATGATCCCTCTTCTTCCTTTCTTCAACAGGCTTTTTTCCTTATAGATAAGTGCCCGTTGAATAGTATAAAGTGATCCCGAGGAGGGTACATCTTGTAAATGACAGCGATAAGACAACATGGTACAATAAAATTATTCACAGGAATATTAATTTTTTCCTTTTCTTACTTTATCCGACAAAATCTGATGAGTATGTACATATTTATAAAGTTGTGCACAGTTATTCACAGTTATTCACAGATTTATCCATCTTTTAAACAGACCGGGTATGAAAGGATGTACAAATGGAAATTTTTGAACTCTGGACACATGTCTTAGAGGAAATAAAAATTAAAAATCCCGAATATTATAATAACTTTTATAGTTTCGTTTTTCCCATTTCTTTTTCCGACGGTATTTTCACAGCCATATCCACCGTTCCTTATATGATTCCCTGGATTAATGCTGTCTACAAGAAGAAAATAGAGAAAATTCTCTCTGAAAAAAGCGGCATGCCTGTAAAACTTGTTCTTAAAATCCAGGAAAGCAGCGACGTTCCTATCGACGTTCCTACTGCTGAACCGACACCGGAAATACCTGTTGTTACTGAAGCTTCCGAAAATTTTGGAATACCTTCTCTTTCTTCCACATCCGATACGGAAAAAAAGGAAAACTCTCATGCTTCAGTAGACTCCCATAAAACAGAAGAAAATATGGAGATTTATGATAAACCTGCAGTGCCTGATTTCATGAATATCAAACCGCAAAATCCGGAAGAGGTGAAACTTCCCAGTATTTTAGATAATCCATCTTCCATCAGGCCTTCTGCCGTTCCTCTTCCGGTCAAATCTCCGGAAAAGAAATTTCCTTATAAATTCGACGACTATACTTTCGATAATTTTGTCCATGGAAACTGTAATGAAATTGCTTTCCAATCAGCCCATGCCATCGCTCTTTCCTGTGAAGAATATACGGATTCTCCCGATACTAATTATTCTAAAAAAAAGCCGGAAGCCAGTAATTATAATCCACTGTTCATTTACGGCCCTTCAGGTTTGGGCAAGACCCATCTTCTTCTTGCCATTTCCAATTATGTAAAAACTCACCGTCCTGATCTTTCCGTTCTCTTTGTAACGAGCGAGAACTTTACGAATGAACTCATTGAATCAATTCGCAGCGGAAAGATGCAGGAATTTCGTGAAAAATACCGCACTGTGGATTACTTGCTTATTGATGATATTCAATTTTTTAACGGTACGAAAGAATCATCCCGTATGGAAATTTTCAACACTTTTAACGCGATTGCTGACAATGATAACTACATCATTACGACAAGTGACCGTACACCGAGCGATCTGAAAGATTTTCATGAACGCTTGATAACACGATTCTCCAGCGGTATGATTGCCCATATTTCTCCTCCTGATTTTGAAATTTGTTCCATCATTCTGCAGAAGAAGGCGGAACGCTCCCATATCGATATGCCTGAAGAAGTAATTTCTTTTATTGCGGGAAATGTCAATTCCAGTGTCCGCGAACTGGAAGGTGCTTTCAAACAGGTTGTCGGTTATTGCCAGATCAAGAATGTTCCCCTTACTTTGGAAAACGCCCGAGACGCCCTTGCCGATATCATCAAGGTGGATCTTTACATTCATTTATCTGCCGAAACAATCATTGATACTGTCTGCAAGTATTATAATGTAAAGAAAGAACAGGTTTTAGGCAAATCCCGTCCCAAAAATGTGGTCATTCCAAGGCAGATGGCAATGTATATTGCCCGCGAAGAACTGAATGATTCTTTTCCCTCTTTGGAAAAATATTTCAATAAAGACCACAGTACGATTGTCCATGCTTACGAACGAGTACAAAAAGAACTCAAAAATAATGACAGGACGAGAAAAGAACTGAAAGATATATTAACTCTTCTCAAAAGGAAAAGGTAAAATACTTGTTTAAAAAACAATTTTTTGGGTAAATAAATTGTTTATAACTTGTGAATAAATCATTTTTTATAAAAAACTGTTTATTCAGTGAATAAAAATTTTCATTATTCACAAAGTTATTCCCTTCGAAAAAGAAAGAAAATATATCCTTTGCACAGACTTATTCACTTATTCACACAAACTACTTCTACTGCTTTTATTTTTTGTAATTTATATTAGTAAAGGAGCTACCATGAAAGTTACATTCCAAACACAGGACTTATGCCGTGCTTTAGAAAGAGTACAACGCGCAGCACAGACAAAAGTCACATCAAACACAAATAATGGTTTCTTTATTTCCGCTGAAGACGGAAAAGTCGAATTTCAAGCTAATGATTATTCCATCGGCATCCGTACTTTTTGCGAAGCTGATGTTGAAGAGCGGGGATCCGTCCTTATTTCGGCACCCCATCTTTTGTCTACCATAAAAATGATGCCTTCCGGTCCGGTTGTTATGGAACAGAAAAAAGGCGAAAGTACTGTTTTCTTTAAGGCGGGCCAGTATAATTCCCATTTTCCCACAAGAGATACGGCAGAATTTCCGCTGGTTACGGAAATTGATCATACGTTCCATGTAAATATGAAATGCAAAGA
>ENA-OZEY01000579-OZEY01000579.1-human-gut-metagenome-genome-assembly--contig:-NODE-579-length-14224-cov-8.543863_pt1 | contig 14224 bp, 14 predicted proteins | sample MGYA00245071_ERZ653615 | MGnify/ENA primary metagenome ERZ653615 (study PRJEB26926, sample SAMN06165145) | human gut metagenome | biome: ENVO:00009003; feature: ENVO:2100002; material: ENVO:00002003... | reverse complement strand
TATGTTATCTGCTTCAATACCACGCATTACCAAGTTCATACGAGTAAGGTTATATGTATTCTGCTTTAATTCCTGAGCGTAGTATTTAACTTTGTTTTCGCCCTCAATGAACTTTGAAGCACTCTTACCGATGTTGATTAACAAGGAACCAGAACCGCTTGTAGGGTCGAATATTTCAATTTTCTCTCTGTTTTTCAAGTGATTTGCAACTATTTCAGACATAAGCAATGATACTTCGTGCGGAGTGTAGAACTCGCCGGCTTTTTTACCTGCATTCGCCGCAAACTTTTCAATCAAATATTCATAAATAAATCCAAGAACATCATAGCCCTGCTTACCATCCATAGGAATATCTTTTATAAGCTGAATGAGTTCGCTAATAGACTTTGACTGCGAAGCAGCACTATCACCTAATTTTGAAAGACCAGTTTGCAGAGTATCAAAAACGCCCTCAAACACTTTCTTGTGGGTTGGGTTTATTAAACGGCTAAACGCTGAAAGAGCGTCACGAACATCTTGAACACTGAAATCGCTGCCTTTTGCAAGCCAAGTTGAAAAGAGATTGTCGTAAGAAATAAAATATCCCAAGTTCTTCTGAATGCTTTCAACCGTATCAGTATCTTCTTCTGTTAATTCGGGAAGATACTCGTCAGTCCAATCATTAGCTTTCAGATATTTAACTTCTTTCTCCGAAAGGAATTTATAGAAAATAAATCCTAAGATATAGTCTTTGTATTCATTTGCTTCGATTTTGGAACGCATTTTGTTTGCAGACTCCCAAATCTTTGCAGCTAACTGCTGTTTATTCATAATAAACCTCCGTATTATTTGTTGTAGCTATTTATATTTTATCTGACAATGGCACTATTTTTAAGTATAAAATAATTAGTGTCCCATAAAACGGACTCAGTTTTCTTCATCAGGAAGAAAATCTATAATATCTTCTACATTGCAATCAAGTGCAGCACATACTTTTCCAAGCACTTCGGTCGTCACATTTTCATCTCTGCTCATTTTGCTCATTGTGTAATGACTTAAACCAGCAAGAGCTTCTAAGTCTTTTTTCTTCATATCTCTGTCAACAAGAATGTGCCACAATTTTTTATAACTAACAGCCATTTCATTGCACCTCTTTCTTAGTTAAAGTGTAAGTATATATATTGTACCATAGAAATTTGATTTTTTCAATAAAACCACAAATATTCGAACTAAAGTGCGTTTTTTCATACTTTCGGTTAAAAACGCATATAACTCTGTTATTACCGGTTTATGTTCATTCTTGGGAACAGCGTAAGGTTAGAGAAGTAACGGACAGATATGATAATTTGCGTATCCCGGTGGCGGCAAGTTTGCGAGTTGCAGGCACAACTCCTTATTACGGAGCGAACGGAATTCAAGACTATGTAGATGGATATACTCACGATGGTGAGTTTATCCTTGTCGCAGAAGATGGAGCGAATGACCTTAAAAATTATCCTGTAAAGTGCGTAAAAGGGAGAATTTGGGTCAATAATCACGCTCACGTTCTACAAGGAAAGTATGATTGTGCAGACAATCAATTCCTTGCCTATGCCATTAGTCAAGCGGATATTGAGTCACTTTTGGTCGGCGGGGGTCGTGCAAAACTCAATGCTGAAACACTAATGGGCATAGACTTACTGTTGCCAAACAAGGCTGAGCAAATACGAATTGGCAAGTATCTTGCTCAACTCGACAACCTTATCACCCTTCATCAGTGTAAATGTCAAATTGACGGCTGCCGTTTTCAATCACCATTAGCTATTACTTGGGAACAGCGTAAGTTGGGGGATATATCGTCATTAATCACAAAAGGAACCACTCCAAAGGATAAATCAGGAACAGGAGAGGTTAATTTTATCAAAGTTGAAAATATAAATGATTTTTCAGGGGATATTGTTGGTATGTCTAAAATTTCTCTTGAAGAGCATCAAGGGTATTTGAAACGTTCTCAGCTACAAGAAGGAGATATATTATTTTCAATTGCAGGTACGTTAGGGCGTGTAACATCAGTAAATAAAGCAATTTTACCAGCTAATACAAATCAAGCTCTTTCTATCATTCGATTAAAAGAGGGAAATCTTGAATATGTTAAAACATGTCTTAAAGGAAATGTTGTGGCTGACTTTATTAGAAGAAATCCTACAATAGGGGCACAGCCAAATTTGTCACTGGAACAGGTTTCAAACCTTGAAATAGGAATACCATCTGAGGCTGAACAAGAGAAAATTGGTTTGTATTTTTCCAATCTCGACCACCTTATCACCCTTCATCAGTGTGAGTAAAAACAAAAGTTGGTTCCAACATACACGTACTCAGATGAAGTCAAACCAACTATCAGTAATGATTTCCAACTATTTTTATGTTATACTATAAAAGTAGTAATTCACGATTGTTAATGGCGAAAGATAAACCACAACCCAAGAGCCACGTTAAGCAATCTCCAAAAAAGAAATTTAGGGGTAAAAAGGAATGGACGAACAAAAGATAATATTCAGTAATCGGTTTGAAAAAGAGAAATTTGAGGATTACAAAACAGATTTGGGAACTGACAGCTCAGTCACTCCCGACTTTACGGAAGCTGATGATTTTTTAAAATTTATACAGAAGAACCGCAGAAGTGTTCCAAGTAAAGAGCGAATTGCTGACAAGGATAAATTTATCAAAACCGTTTACGAACTATCCAATAGCTTTGAAATTGACGCTGACCTGATAGAATTTGCCGAGGGATATATCGCCAACATCTATGTAGATTATGCCTGCTACACTGGATATATCAAGAAGCTGTTAGCAATTCTTTTTATCCTTGCCGATGATATTTCCTTTTTAGACGGCAGTAAAGAAAATGCCGATATGCTTTTCAGCTTCATTTATCACACACACCATATTTTCCTGAATAACAGAGAAACAACTGATTTCTCATAATGTACCCGATGGCTACTCAACTGAGCAGCCATCTTTTCAATTTTCCAGACACCGTCTGGAATTTTTAATATGCCGGAATACCGTATCCATAGATATTGCTGCTTCCGACTGCGTACTGTCTTTGCTTGCAGGCGTCGCCTGAGTTGCCCTCTACGGTATAAACTGTGCCATTCTCACACTTCTCTACGATACCAACGTGGTCTGTTGTACCGTCGCCTTCCCAATCAAAGAAGATAATATCTCCTACCTTTGGTTCATAAGTGCGGTCTTGCCATTTCCCATTTGACTTAAACCAGTTTGCACCATCCACGCAACCTGCAAATTTCGGAACAAGTCCGCTTTCAATATACCCGCATTGGTCAGCACACCAAGATACGAAGCAGGCACACCATTCCACTCGACTATTAAAGCCGTACCAGCTCCAGTAAGGTTGTCCGCCCTGATTGCCTAGCTGTGTCAAGGCAACCTCAACAATCGCCTGATTACCTCCGGCAGTAAAGGCTCGCCCATACGGATAGTACCTCAGAACGTGAGCCGGATATTGGGTATCTCCATAACTGTCCCAACCAAGCCTTTGTGCCTGCTGAGTGGAAAACTCCACTGCATTAGCATAAGAATAACCGCCATACTTTGATTTTGCCCAAGAGATATATCCGTTACCAAAGTTGTAGCCTTGCAAAGCAAGTTTGATATGCTCCATATCTATCGGACTTTCCACTTCTGCCGAAGTAAGAGCCGCTTTCAATTCCTGAACTCCACACTGGATAGAATATTCAGGGTCTTTTATTCCATTGGGTTCGTGTGGATATTTCGTATTGAAACTTCCTTCTGCTGCCTGCATAGGGTCAAGTCCTCTGCCGCCGCTTTCCTGCATCATAACCGCCTTGATAAGTTCTACATACTCAGGAATGCCGTACTCTTTAGCATATTTCTGTATGATAGGTTCATAGGCTTCTACCTCTGCACTTACCGGAGTATAGGAATTACTGTCACTTCCTCCTCCAAACATTGCTACGGCAGCACCAAACAACACGACAATCATAATAATCAGCACCGCTATCCAACCGCCTGCTGCGATTGCTGCTACAAGTGCTTTTGTCCCTGCAATAATCGCCTTGACTGCCGCAACGGTAGCTTTCGCTGTGGCTTTGACGGTATCTGCTGTAGCTTTCGCCGCTTTCTTTGCTGCCTGAGCCGCTTTCTGTGAAGCCTTAACCTTCGCCTGAGCGGTTTTCTGTGCGGCTTTTGCCGTCTGCTGACTGGTCTTAATGCTTGCCTTTGCAGTATGCTCGGCAGTCTTAACAGACCTCTGCGTTGTTTTTGTCGCTTCCTTACCTGCAAGTTTAATATTCTTCTTTCCTGCGGAAGTCGCAGATTGTTTAACCATTTTCTCCGGCTTTTCAAGTGTCCTGATTACCGACGATGTCTGCGTCTGTTCTGAAGAACTACCAACCGTTGTGGGTCTGCCTTGCGTTTTCTGAGCGTTCATTGCCTTTTCTGCTCTCTGCTGTTTGAAACGCTGTATGCCCTCTTTTGCAGATTGAATATTCTGCTTTGTTTCCTGAACACCTTTTCGTCCAGCTTTATCAAAAGAATACGCACCTTTATGTGCGATTTCATCAATTCCGGCTTCCGTCTTATCGGCAGCATATTCTTCCGCAGTATTCTCATTTGTATTTACCGAATGTTCTGCTTTGTCCTTTGTGGCGATATATGCCTGTTTCATTTTCTGACCGGCAATGGCAGCTTTATCCAAGGTCTTTATCGTGCCTTTGACTGTTTCTCTTGTTTTAATATCAGCCACATCAAACCTCCTTCCTAAGCCGGTTGAATAACTCTTTTGAATTTCGTTGAGCTATCGGCAATAAACCCGTTAATCAATCGGCTTTCTGCTTTCGTTTCGGGATAAGCGGTAATAGAGATTGTCTTTGCGTTCCAATCAAGGGTGTAGCTGTCGCTTGCAACATTTGTGATGTGATGCTTTGCAAGGAAGTCTCGCAAACGCTTCATTTCTTCGAGGTCATCGGACATAATCACATTCACATAGGTTCTGTCCTTTGACATTTTCTCGTTAATAAAGCAAGCAAGAGAACAACCGACACCGCCCGCAACGGCAACAACAAGCATTGCTATCTCGTTATTCGCAGAGACAACTCTTTTCGTTATCCAAAAATAAATGAAGTCGGATATGATAACCGCAATGCCTGCAAGTATCCACCGACTTCTCTGTACCAATATTGTTTTTGTCGTACTAAGGGCATTGTCCGCAACTTTCGCTGCGAACAACACTGCTAAATTTATCAAACTAATCATACAAGGTTCATCCCTCCTTATTCAGCCACTTTCTTCGCCACAACAACCATTCTTCCGTTGTTATGAGAATACTCGCAAGTGGAAAGCGTAATCAATTTGTCGCCGTATTCTGCGTTTACTCCCGTATCATAGATTGCAAGTTCCTTGCACTTGGCAATATAAGCATCGAAATCATCTTCTGTATCTGCATTGACAAAATCATAATATCTGAAGCTGTTTGGGCTGTCTGTATATACTTCTGTCTTGAAAGCTGCCACTACTTCGTATTTACCTTTCTCGGTAAGCGTATCAAACTGAATGGTTTTGTGCTTTTCCCAAAAAGATTTATCGGCATATTTCATCAATCCGGCGAACATCGAATTGTCGTTCATATGATGACCGTAGATAACAAGGTTATCTGACGGAGCATCCACATCGCAGTTTTCCTGTACATACGGACAACCGTACACTGTATAACCTTTATCAAATCCGTGTCTTAAATAGAAATTCGGATTATCCTTTGACTGCATAACCGGATAATTGATTTTGGTATCCTCAACCTTTATCCATCCTACCATATCGTTGTTCTGCATATACAGTTCCTGATAGTCTGGCAAAAAGTTCTTATCTTCGGAATATGACATCGTATCCTCCGTATCATCTGTATCCTCAACGGTTTCAATCAAGTTATCATAGAGTTCTGCCTGCATTTTAGAGTCGCAGTAGTCTTTGACCAAGAAGCCAACACTCACAGCAAATACAACGCTTAAAAGCGATATAACCGTAATTCTCATTTTCTTACTCATCGTTTTGTACCTTTACCTTTCCATATCTTTTCTTTTAGGTGGAGTCAAATCTCTACAATATTCGGGATACCTGAGTTTGATACCTTCCATAAAGTAAGGAGCATATCCGCAACAGAACAATTCATCCGGTGTGAAAAGATTTTCTTTTCCCTCCTCCGTGAAGCCGTTCCAAAGATTAAAGGCAAGGTGGCAGACCTTGACTGTTCCACTGGTCTGCCAACCGCCATACATTCCCTCCGGCACAATGCAATCGTTCTTAAAATCAAACATTTTTCCGATATTCATTCTGGTTTCTTCTGAAATGCCCATCACGTAGAAAAATGCCTGATGATAGCAGTCATTGTGCCTGCATTTTTCGAGATTTTCAAAGACAAAATCTCTGTGTGCTTTGTTTCTGAATTGAATTTTAGCCATAGAAAACACCTCCTTATAAGCCTTCACCGGGCTTCGTCGTCATCAAGCGGTACAACTTCGTATTCTTCGGGAACTTATTTGCAAACGGTACAAGAGAACTGCCCACCTTGATAAGTCCGTGTCCTGCGTCAACATTTGTGATATACGAAAGCTGAAGGTCTGAGATATTCAGAAGTTTTGCAAGTTCCAGTCTGTCGGTAGAAGCCTGATTAAGCATAATGATAAACTCGCTGTTCGCAAGCATTGTTCTTGCAGTATGGCTCTGCAAAAGGTCGTCCACATTCTGAGTGATACCGGTTGCGTATGCACCGTACTTTCTTACACGCTTCCAGAGTGTAAAGAGGAAGTTTGCAGAATACTCGTGCTGGAACAAAAGATAAATCTCATCAATGAAGATAAAGGTCTGCTTACCCTTTGCTCGGTTCTGTGTGATTCGGTTCAAAATACTGTCAAGGACGACAAGCATACCGATAGGCATAAGCTGCTTGCCGAGGTCGAGAATGTCATAACAGATAAGTCGATTGTGAGTATCTACATTTGTCTGCTTTGCAAAAGTATTCAGCGAACCGTGAGTAAACAACTCAATAGCAAGAGCGATTTCCTTTGCTTCCGGCTCATCCTGTTTGAGAAGTTCATCTCTGAAATCCTGCAAGGTCGGAACCTGACCGGTATAATCGTTTTGCTGATAGGTGCGGTAAACGCTTGCAGTACAACGGTCAATGATGGACTTCTGCTTTGCTCCGAGATTTGTACCGCCGATAAGCTGTTCGCAAAGGGACATAATAAACTCGGATTTCAAGATAACAGGATTTGCTCCGTCGCCATAGTCCTTGTTCATATCCATTGCATTGATATGGTTATTCGATGTTGCGGAGATATTGATAATCTCGCCACCAAGTGCATTTACAAGATGGGAATACTCCCTCTCAGGGTCGATGATGATTACATCAGCATCGGAAGAAAGGATAATATTTTCAATCTCCCCCTTAGCCGCAAAAGACTTACCGCCACCGGATACACCGAGAATAAAGGAGTTACCGTTAAGAAGCTGTTTTCGGTCGGCAATTATCATATTTTTACTGATAACATTCTGACCGTAATAAATGCCGTTCTCGTGGTAAATATCCTGAACCCTGAACGGAATAAACACTGCAAGGCTCTCGGTCGTAAGAGTTCTGAATGTGTCTATTTTCCTTGTACCGTATGGCATAACGGTATTGAGTCCGTCCATCTGCTGAAATTTAAGAACCGCAAACTGACAAAGATGTTTTCTCGCTGTTGTGAGCAACGCTTCCGTATCGTTGTCGAGCTGCTCTTTGGTATCTGCGGTATGCACCATTGTGAGCACTGCGAACATCATTCTCTGGTCACGGGTGGTAAGGTCATCAAGGAACTCTTTCATTTCCTTTTTTTGCTGTTCCATATCATAAGGAACAGTTGCCGAAAAGTTGTTGTTCATATTCTGCTTTCTCTGCCAGTTCGTAATGTTGGTTTCTACACCGAGCAATCTGTTTTCGGCTTCTCTGACTGCTTCATCGGTAGGAACAGGTACAATATCAATGGACATCATCAGATTTCGGTTCATATCCGTAAGTTCCGCCACCATACTGTCCTTGATATAGGACGCATATTCACGAAGAAAGATAACCCTGCCATAACGGTTACCGATTTTGAAATAATCACTTTCAAATTCTAAAGAGTCCGGGCAGATATAGTCCTTAAAATCGTGTCCTTTCTTTCGTGTTTCCTTAATATCAAAATGATATGAAGTTTCTTCCCCCACACGGAAGAAGTCGTGAATAATGCGAAGTCGCTCATCCGTTTCAAGTTCCACACACTTACTGCCAAGTCGTGAAAAGTGTGAAATCAAATCTGCACCTACACGGGCAAAATAGGTTCTTGCGTCATCCACATTCTTTTTATTGATGGAGATGGTCACATACTTATCCTGCACCGTTGAATTTGCTCCCGTTGCCTTATCAAGAAGCATTTTGTTGTATTCCTCCCGATATTCGTCTAGTTCGTCTCCGGTTTCAGGGATAAGGATTGTTTTCTCAAAGTCCAAACGGTTCAGTCGTCTGTTGTTGATAGTGAGTTTTGTGGTTGCTCCACTGTCAAGAGAGTTAAGTAGTTCCGAATACTCAAGGAACATCGCTTCTTTATCTTCTCGGCTGGCAACCGCATAGTTAATATCCGTGAACTTAAAGGATTTAGAATACTTGTCTTTGCCCACTCTGAAAATACCGTCATCATAGATGGCAGTAAGCGGAATACAGTCCTGCACACCCTTCGGCACAACAAATTTTTCCTTATCCTGCTTAAAGATGTTGTTTAATGTCTTAATCATTATTCTTGTAAGCCTCCTTTGTCTTTTTCTCAATGCTCGGTTTCATCAGTTCTAAATAGGTGTTTGTGGAGTGAAACACTAACTTCTTTGGCATAAGAAACTCGGACTTAATCCACGCCCAGATAAATTTCTCTGCTGTCATTCCGTTGTATTTCACAAATCCGAGAGCCGCAAACGGTGCTGCTCCCAAAATACACACCCACGATACTGTTTCAGTTCCAAGATGCGGTTTGAGTAAGAAGTACAATCCTACCGCCACACCACACGCAAGGATAGAAAAAATGAACTGTCTGAGCGACAGTCCAAAGAACATTGATTCTGTGTAATTTCGTATTTCTCTGTTTATTTTTACTTCCATCAGAATTTCCTTTCTATGACAAATAAAAAAGCACCGCCATAACTGACAGTGCCACATCGTATCGTGCATTACCAAAGGTTTAAATAAGTAAGTCCTCTTGGTAAATTATCTTCTTCATTTTCTAAACTTTGCTGTATGTGATTATAAACATTATGAATACTTTCCAAATACAGAATAAAGGACTTTTTGTTCGTATCCCTATTACGATTTTTTAACTTGATATACTCATCACGAACACAATTCCATCCCTGCTCATATTCAAGTATTTCTTGAAGTTTGCAGTCTGCATTTTGTGATAGGACTCTATCTTCAAATGAATAGCGATTGTTTTTCTTCCAATTCTTGATATATCTATATCCATTGTCCAAATTGTCATCATCTAAATAATAAATTATCGCAAAATCACAGCTTCTGATAATCTTGGAATGTTTTTTATCAACAACCTTTATGGTAATAGAAGAAGTGGAGTCTTCGGGTTCTCCGTACTTTGTACCTTTGAGCGACTTGGAAAAAGCTCTCATAAACTGCTCTTTCAGTTTTTTGGGATTGTCCCATAAATCGCTCTTTTGCAAAATTAGATTGTAGTCAAAATCATAACCTCTGTTACCATCTTTTATCTTAGTGACGAGGTGTCGATTTGCACTTCCAATCAATTTGAATTGAAAAGTCGTATCATATTCGGTTTTCATTATTTTTTGAACCTTTTTTATGATACTTTCAATTTCCTCTTTATAAGGCTTGTATTCTGCTTTGCTGACATATTCGTACATATACTTGACCATCCTATCTTTACTTCCTCAATCCGACCATTTAGCAAAGCTAAATCATTACAGTATATCACGATTTTTTCACTTGTCAATTATTTTTATTTTTTTTTGTGTTTTTCAGGCAAGAATTTTGCCTGAAGATTTGTTGCAAAAACCTCCGTTATAAGCCCATCATTTCTCTGATAATACGGTCACTCATCTTTACTGCACCGACAAGAACAAGCATATTAAATACAAGTTCTCCGATATATGACCATACCTGTGTGACTGCCGCAGCGTCCGGGTTTACTACCGGCGGACTTGACGCAAACAGTGAGAAGATTATGCAGGCAAGCACGATTACTGCACCTTCAAGCAGTACCGCACAGTAACTTTTAATAAAACTCTTGCCCACATTCTGCGTTGGTTCTCCGGCAAAGGTAGATAGCGGTATCGGTGCTAATGCCGTGTACATATACAGTTTGAAAAATCTGCCGTAAACCGTCATTATCAGAATGAATGACAACACCGTAATAAAAAGACCGCCTATCAGAGTCACTGCCCATAGCGGAATGCTTTCAAAGAATCCGCAGTCCTCAATGGTTGTTACCACTTCGGATGGGAGCGTCGTCTGATTCGGTGTTCCAAATCCCGATGATGTCATAATGGTTGAAATGATACCTTGAACGATATTGAATAAAGCAAGCATAAGCTCCATACCGTAGGTTATGACACCTTTGGCAATGGCAAAGCGAACAAACAATTTCAGTGCGTGTTCCGGCTTTTTTACATCGGTAAAGCTGCCGCAGGTACGGACAACGCCTACCACAAAGAACAGCACCAACAGTGCAAGTCCGATTGCCTGAACTGCTCCGTTGATTGTTACCATCACATTCCATATGCTTCCGCCTTTGAAATCCTGCGGCGTTGTGGTTAAAAGCTGCCATATCTCGCTTAATTTATCGTTCCAAGTTTCAAGAGCGTTTTCGAGGTTTTGAACTACCCAGTTATCGCTCATTCATTCGCACCTCCTTGTAAAAATGGGAGCATACCCGTTTTGCCGAGTATGCCCCGTGATAACTGTTGCTTCTTAGCCTGTGATAAGAGTAAGGATTTCTTTTGCGAAAGTAATGATGATACCTCCGGCAAGAGTAAGAAAACCGTTTGCTCTCTGGGACGGGTCGTGGGACTTCAAAGAAAGTCCGACCTGCACGATACCGAAGCCGAGCAGGATAAGTCCGATTGCACGGATAAGTCCGAAAATGAAATCGGACAGATTGTTTACTACCGTGATAGGGTCGTTTGCCGCAAATGCGGTTACACCTGTGCCGAGTACAACGGTCATCGCCAATACTGCTACGCAATAAGCTCGATACCCTTTCTTGACCTTTCCGGTCATCGGCAGTTTAGAGGTTGTTTTGTTTTCTGTGTTTTTCTTAAAAAATCTCATTGTAATTTCCTCCTGTGATTAAAAATTGTTATCTACTTCAAAATCCTCATCGGACAAAAGTTCGTAAGTGGTTTCTCCGTAATTGCTTTCCTCAACCTCATCCGGGTCAATAGCAAGAACGGAAATAGATGAGTGCGGTATCGTCACTTCTCCGTGCTTGTACGGTTTCTCTTTTCCGTCTGTGGTCAGTACCACATTCGGGTGCTTCAAGATGTCATACTTAAAATCCATAATCGGTCGCTCCCCTCGGATAAATAAAATCGCATATTGGTTATTCAGCATACGCACTTCATCCGGTGTGAGAAGTTCTCGACCGCTTATCTGATAGTTTGTGGAGTAGTTACCGCTTCGACCGGAACTCTTACCATAAGTGTTCGTGTCGATAGTTTCTTTGCCGAGCAGCTCCGACACATATTTATGTGTACTTTGCTCGTTGCCGCCAAGATACAGAAATTCATCGCAGTTGCCCACGATGCTTTCCCATTGCTTTTCAAACAAGGCTTTAAGCTGTGCCAAGTTCTGTAAGATGATACTGACCGACACACCTCTGGAACGCATTACCGAAAGTATCTTGTCAAAGTCATCCGGCAAAGAAACATTGGCAAATTCGTCCATCAGAAAATGAACGGGAACGGGAAGCGAACCCCCGTGGATATGGTCGGCGGCATAGAATAACTGCTGAAACAGTTGAGTATATAAAATCGACACCAGAAAATTAAAACTGGAGTCGTTATCGGGTATCAGGGCAAACAAGGCGACTTTTTTCTCGCCCATAGAGGGCAGGTCTAACTCGTCTGCCGAAGTTAAATAAGCAAGGCTTTCAAGATTGAATTTCTCAAGTCTTGCGGCAAGCGTTATCTGAATGGATTTCAACGTCTTTGCCGAACCGGAATGATAGGAACGGTAATACTTTAGAGCAATATGGTCGGGATTGTTCATCTCAAGCTCTGCAAATAATTCATCGAGAGGAGATGGTCTTGTATCTTCCTCATCCTCAATCGAACCGGCTCTGAGCATTTCCATAACCATTGCAAAGTTCTGTTCTTCCTCCGGTGCTTCATAGCGTAAATAAAACACCAACGCCAAAAGGAGCATAGAAGCTGAAGTGTCCCAAAACGGGTCTTGGGACTGACTGCCCTTTGGTGTGGTGCTTTTGAATAAGTTAGTTACAAGTTTCTGCACATCGTTGTCGTTCTGAAGATACACAAACGGATTGTAACAGTGGCTCTTTTCCATAGAGATAAGGTCAAGAACTCTGACCTCATATCCTTTTTTCTCAAGAAGTTTTCCCGTATCCCTCAAGATTTCGCCTTTCGGGTCAAGGATTACAAAAGAGGTATTGCACTGCATAAGGTTGGGCTTACAGTAAAATCTTGTTTTACCTGCACCGGAACCGCCGCATACCAGTGTATTCAAATTTCGTCTGTGCTTTTTCGCATTCAATCCGATACGGACATTCTGCGTCATCAGCTTGTTATCGGAATACGGAGACTGTCTGTACTTCTTATCCACGGCTCTTGCATTGCCCCATTTTGCAGAACCGTGTTCCTCCCGCCTGCGGTAGTTTCTCTGTGTGGAGAAATATATCCCGATACCCATTCCATAGCACAAAAGCAAGATGAGGACAGTTTTTACGCTGTCCTCACAAACTTCTATATGAAACGGATTGTTAAATACATTCATCAGGCTCGGCAATATCTCCGGCAATCCGCCTTTAACTGACGGAGCTATGAGAAGTGCCAGCCACACAACCGGAGCAATACCGATGACAGAAAGAATAATCGCAGACTGTCTTTCGTTATCTCGCATCACCGGAGCGTTCCTTTTCGATAACCTTGAATTTTTTCTTTGGGGCAGTCCCGACCTTGATAATCAGGTCGTCCACAGCATCGGTTGATTTCCCCTCGTTCATTAAATCTGTTTTCTCATCATTAAGAGAACGGATAACGATACCGTGTTCATAATCATCCAACGCTATATGGTAAAGTTCTTCTTTCGCCATATCTGTACCTCTTATCTTTCATAATCTTTTGTACGTGCCTGCTTTTTCTTGTACAGTTCGTCTGATACACGGGAATGAATATCTGTCATCGCATTTCTCGTCTTGGAAAGTTCAAAACGAATTTCCTTTGGCTCTTTGTTAGCGAGCTTATCCGGAATACGGTTAATGGCAAAATTCTGTGTATCAATACCGTACTTTTTGCAAAGCATATATCCGATACATACCGCCTGAAATCCCATATCGGAACGACTGTAACTGTCGCTGTTGATGGAAAGCTGTGCGTGTCCCAGTTCCTGTGCTACGCATTGAGCAACCGCTACGCTGTCTCCCACATCACGTTTTACATACAAGGTTTGCTCCTCATTGTTATAAAACGCTGCCATATTCGGATAAGGGAGGTCGTTTGTCGCTTCCACATTCACAGGCGAGGAATCAAGCATTGTGGTAATCAGTGCTTTCGGGTCACGATTAGCTGTCGGTGCAGGCGGTCGTTTTCCATTGGTCTGTGCCACATCAAACACTTTCTTCACATTGTAGGAAATGCCTGTTGTACCGTTACGCTTTGCATATTCCACCGGTTCAAGAATGGAAATACTCTTAGCACCTTTTGTGATTTTAATGTTCTCTTTGCTCCAGTCATCAAAATCTTTAAGCTGTACCGCCTGCGGATACTGCTTGTAAATCAAAAGTGCGTTTACTGCCGAATATCTGTCAAGTCGGCTCTGCGTATCAAGGAACGCTTTGAATTTCTCCGGCGAAGATATAATCTCTTTCGCCGCTTCATCCGCAAGCTGATACACACCGTCTTTCTCGGCTCGTTTCTTCTCAGCATATTCCTCTTTGGAAAGTCTCGGTCGCTGAGTGCC